>Ga0214919_10004390_pt1 | contig 20665 bp, 22 predicted proteins | sample LL1503_MetaG_FD_177994 | JGI IMG/M metagenome (GOLD analysis project Ga0214919, IMG submission 177994) | Freshwater microbial communities from Lake Lanier, Atlanta, Georgia, United States - LL-1503 | ecosystem: Environmental > Aquatic > Freshwater > Lake | place: USA: Georgia | collected... | reverse complement strand
AGGTGCAGGTGCAGGTGCAGGTGCAGGTGCAGGTGCAGGTGCAGGTGCAGGTGGGTGAACACGCCCTCTAGTATGTGTTCCATTCATACGGCAAAATGTACCAATATTTTGTAGCAACCCCGAACCTTCTACATAACTGCATCCACGTACAGTACACTTGCTCATAACTATACTCTACCAAACTATTTTTGGAAAAAGAAAAGATAATTGTATTCATAGCCAATGGCTGTAAGATCCACATGGTGGACATAATTGAAACCAACACCTGTAATTTCATTGATAAGCATATCTATATTAGGCATCCACACTCGCTGCTCGTGGCGACGAATACGTCCATCCTTAAATTTGAATAGCTCTTCATATGTTGCACGAGATCCATGAAGTTGAAAATCGCCAGTATAGTCAAATTCATCAAAGGTCACATCGGATCGGGTAATACGATCGTCAGCATATTTCTGCACCGAAAATCCAACAAAGGGACTCGCCGATTCTAGCACGGGATCAAACTTGAGTTTATTGACAATATGGCATACAAAAACTCCACCAGGTGCGAGCCAGAGGAAGATATTTTTCAGCATCTGGGTACGTTCGGGAACTAGATAGACTGTAAAATAGAACATAGTGATGAGATCAAACTGACTGGCTGCTGTTGCTGGACAAGTAGGATCAGATGCATCGCCTACTACGAATTCACGTGTAGGAAATCGCCGTCGGGCCTCTGCAATCATCGCCTCTGAGCGGTCAATTCCTATTACAGAATGTACTCCCTCATGAGCAAAAAGTTCAACATGGACTCCCGTTCCACAACCGATATCGGCCACACGAACATCTGCAGTCTCCTTACCTTTCTCTTTCAACCATTCCAGAGATACCCTTGTTTCCAATGGTGCACGGGCAAGAGGCTGAACAAGAGGATCGTATACTTTCGCATAAAAGGCATCATAGCATCTATCATCCAGGCGCTGATCTACACCGCCACTTCCTGAAAAGCCTTCTATCCCCTCAAGATCTAACTTTCGTCGGCGACTGTATGACTTTGTCAGTTCCCACAGATAAAACATGCAACACATTGTGATAATAACAGCAAGAAAGAGTGGCCAGTTTGAATCTAACATCTATTCTTTAGTGATGTTCTTGTATCCGGGAATCATGCGTTGATCAACACGACAAACAACTCTTCTACAAATAGATGCCAGAAGCAGACACCATATGCGGATACAAGTTGTCAGATGTCAGAAAGTCACTTCGGGAAGCCATTGATTATCGTAATCGCCGTGCTGCACACCGGTGGGCAGCCGAACTCGTTGCCACACCCGGTGCTGTAGGATCTCTATGGGCGGCATATTGGTTGACATGGGCGATTACACAAGGAACACCGACTATCCCTATTCTTCTTCGCCAGACATGGTTCTCGGTTTCAGATGCTGCACATCAGCTTCACGATTGGAAGGCATTCCGAAATGAGCCTGAAGTGCGAAAGTGCGTGACCGAAATGACGACTATACTTCTGGATCAGCCGCGACAGACAAATGTAGTATGGCCGACGAAGGATATGACGTTGCACGATGTTGGGAATATGAGAAACTCTATTTTACCCGTTGCATCAGACAGCCCACCTGTTATGGAAACGTGGGATCGTATACATGATTCTCTTGAAGCCCGCATGATGGCAGGTCGGTTCTTGGCTGCCATAGAGACGGGTGACCTCCGTACAGCTCTTTCGGCAGTTTCATGGACCTTTTTGCCTACGACTACGTTAAAATATGCAGAGCGAGGTCCACCATCATTACCGGCAAAGGCGCGGGCGTCGCCACTGTGGTTTTGGCTAGAAGTTGGTGGGCGTTTCTTAAAAGGACGACAGGGGCATCGTGGTTGGACGACGATGCACATGGCGATTGTAGAGGCATTCAAGGATCATTACAAACGTTGGACGAATGCGGAACGATTACGTCTGATGCTAGCTTGGATCCTTCAGATTCGTGCTGCTCTTGTACCTCAGCCGCAGGATATATGGACAGCACATCCTGTCACGTTGCAAGATGCTGAACTTGATCTGCCGTATAAAGAGATTGCTGCAGAACTGGCAAATCCGAACAATGCGATTACGAAGAAGCAGCCTTCTCTGACCAAGATGGAGCAAGGCGATGCCGCGATCAGGGCGGTACTCGGAATTACAGAAGATGACTAAGATTGCCGCTTACGTGTCTTCTGTCGTGATCCGCCAGCAAGAGAACGTCTTGCCATAACAGATTCTGCCACGCGTTCTGCAATTCGCTGAACGAACTTTTCTAGATTTTTCGGATTTAGTGTCTGGGTCAGAACAATGCATCTCGTTGGCCGATTGGGGACTTTTGTATCCTGGATTTTCATGAGGATACCGAGTTGCGTGAATATTGCCGAGAAAAGACTATTCGCAGTTCCAACTGTCACATAATCCTTCCAGTAATCTATTCCATCGCTCTTGTCCAACATTCCGAGAAAGCAGCCGTGATTAATATAGAGTGGAGTGGCACCTTGCCCCATCGGTAGCTCATGCATCTCACATGAACCGTGTGCAGTGATCCACACAATACCATCTGAATCTTTCGCAGTGACCGTTGTATATGTGAGATCTTGTCCAGCAAAGAGCAGACGGAAATTACTAAAGATATTGATATTCCCTGATACGCCAATGTTCGGTGTACATGCCAGGAAACACCTGTCAGCAAACCGCCACGTTTCACCGGCCTTGATATTTACCTGTATAATTGAACCCTGTAAGAGGGGTGATAGTACAAGACGTAGCCGATTTGGTGTAGAATTTGTGACAGTATTCTGAAGTATAGAAGAGCCGGTAAGGCCACGCAGGATACCATTGAAAATCCCTGAACGCATACTTGCGCCAGTAGTCAGTCCTCCATCCATGTAGGACATTGTTTCCTGATTTGTAATCACCGATGCCCCAGGTTCTAGTACAAAGCGGAGACGATCGTATCCGCTTTTATTCTCAATCCGTGCGCCCAGGTTTGTAAATCGTCCAGATGTAATACCGGATGGCAGTGAACCTCCTGAACTAATGGCATCTAACTCTGTAATGGAAATAGGTTCATACATCTCTCCTACTATGATGGATATAAATGCGGTCGTTACGATGCAATATATTTGACGTAAACTAGTATAGGATGAATCGTATTACACCCATTGTATTCCAAACAAGTCACACTATGATAGATTCATATGTTCAAGATATGATCCGAGAAAAACTTGGGTCTGTATGGAAATATGAATTCTATTTGGATGAGGATATAGTACGATTCTTTCATGAACACCCCATTGATGATTTGCCAGATATTACACAACGATTCAATTCTATCCAACGTGGTGAACACAAAGCAGATCTATTCCGATATTATTATTTGTATGTGAAAGGAGGGATATTTATAGATTCAGATGCTATGATATATGAAGATATTGACTCCATTGTGAAAGATGCTACATTCGTATCGGTATACTCGTCACATAAGCCAGGAACTCTTTTCCAGGGTATTTTAGGGGCCTCACCAAAGAATCCTATTATTAAGAGAGCATTATATGATGCATACCATACAGATCCAAATGATTTAGTAAATAATTATCATTATTGGTGCAAACAACTCTATACTATTCTAAAGGAAGACACATCTGGTTCAAGGATGTTTAGGGAACGAATCACATGGGGTGGGGATGAAATACTGGATGAAGAGAATAGAATTGTATTCAGACATTTTTGGTATACAAAAAGGATCCCGCAAAAAAGTGACAAGTGATATATGCAAATGAGAACCTAGTACGATGACGTCTACACTTGTTTCTATGCTTGAGAAAGCCTCTTACGCATACCATAATGGGCTGGATCCGATCATGACGGATGAAGCCTATGATGCGGCTGTGGATCAACTCCGTGATCTGGATCCGAATCATCCCTTCTTGACAAAAGTGGGGGCACCGATCGCCTGTGGATCTGAAGTGGAACTGCCCATTCCGCTACCTTCCCTTAACAAAATAAAAGATAGTGCGGCTATTGCGAAATGGTCGGCAAAATTCTCTGCGCCCACGTATCATGTGTCGGCAAAATTCTCTGCGCCCACGTATCATGTGTCGGCAAAGCTGGATGGGTGTTCGGCTCTATGGTTGCCACAATCCAAGAAGTTGTATACACGGGGCGATGGTCTTAGAGGTCGCGACATTTCCGCCTTTGCACCGTACTTTGCTGGACTCTTCGTTCCTGTGACTACGACAGTGTCAGCAGTCCGAGGTGAACTCATCATGTGCGCGAACTCCAAGGCAATTCCAGAGGGAAAGATGGCGCGCAACATTGTAGCCGGTGCTCTGAATCGCAAGGAGGCAGATCCGACTCTCTTTGCCGAGATTCGGTTTGTCGCATATGAGCTCCTTGGTACTGCGAGTCCAGAAGAAGGATTCAAGCAGATGCGTGCAGCCGGTTACGAAGTTGCCCGTGCCGCCATCCTTCCCGCAGCCGATCTGACTGCTGAGAATCTGAGTCAGGTATTCACTGCAGCAGAGAGCAAGAGCCCTTACCAGATGGATGGGATCGTCGTCGCACCGAATATTGTCAGGTGCAAGAATCCTATATCTAACAAAACGAGCAAAAATCCAGAGGATCGTGTTGCGTGGAAGACACGTCTTACTGCTAGTTCCGCCAGAACCATAGTACGCCAGGTAGAGTGGAATATTAGCCATCAGGGGTTCTTGATTCCTCGTGTACTCTTTGATACAGTGACACTATCCGGTGCCAACATTAGTGCTGCTACAGGGCTGCACGGTCGCTGGATCTTTGAGAATGGTGTAGGACCCGGTGCAGAGATTGAGATTCGCCGAGCCGGTGATGTGATTCCGCAGATCGTGGCTATTCTGAAACGTGTGGAGCCATCCATGCCTGCTCGGTACCAGTGGTCTACCGACCAAGCAATCCATGTGAAGCCCGTTGGTGATGACTCTGCCAAGGAGTCTGCATGTATTCAGCTGACCCATGCTCTGGCGGAGCTCGGTGCAGAGAATGTGGGTCCCGGCATTGTCGCCAAACTCTATGCAGCCGGTTACACCAATCTGAAGAAGATTTATGCAGCTTCTGTTGCGGATCTTGCATCCGTTGACGGTTGTAAGGAAAAGGGGGCAGAGCGTATCTATACGGGTCTTCGTGTCAAGCAGTCTTCGTGGACCGAACTCACGTTCATGATCGCGAGTTGTACCATGCCACGGGGAGTCGGTCATCAGAAGTTGAGCCCTTTGTTCGCTATTCATCCTACACTGGCAACCTGGTCTGCTGCTGCCTTCAAGGCAGCAAGACCAGCTGGTCTCAGTGAAAAGACAATTGATGCCATTATGGAGGCAATCCCGGCATATCTTGCATGGAAGAACGCTACAGGACTTGCAGCGACTGCGACCGCAACTGCAGCGACTGCAGCAACAAAAGGCACGGTTGTCTTCACAGGTGTGCGCGACAAGGCACTAGAAGAGGCTCTTGTCGCAAAAGGATACGCTATCACCGATACAGTTACAAAGAAGACAAACTATCTCGTATATGCTGACGGGCCTATGCCAACGACGACCAAGTTCGTTAAAGCCAAAGAGATGGGTATCAAGATCCTTTCTGTGTCACAGGTCAAGACAGAACTCTCGTAGTAGAATAGAGGAAGAATGGAACTATCTTTAAAGAATCCCACTTTTTATATGGTCTTTTGCCTGATTATATCCGTCCTTGCAATTGGTGTCTATATTGGATGCGCAGTTGGACTCAGTGCCGAACAAATCACACCTGGATCACCAAAAGGATGGAGTAATCTAGATTATGATGCCGCCCAAGGTTCACGTGATTCTCTACAGAATTATATGAGTGCCCGCAAACTCCCTCTAGATACACCCATGATCCAATTCACTGTAGCAACGGCCAATTTTGGCGGTATCTTCACCGAAGATATGACGTATTCTCCATGGATGGGAATTGTTAGTCCCGATGCAGCCCGTCTGCAAGTAGAGGCGGGAGCACGAGCAATGGTGCTCGATATATGGCCAGATCCGGCCAATATGAAAAATGCGATCGTTGCAGCTATGAGGGATCTACAACAATGGCAGGCCCAACGGACCTGGATAAGTTGGGGCCTTAATAAAGGTGTGGGACGCTACAGCAATTGGAATCGTATTACGCGGAATAAGGCCCCTGTTGCCGATATCCTGAATGCTACGCTAAAAGCGGCCTTTCATTCTATCCCAGGTACGCAAAATACGGATCCATTCTTTTTGATTCTCCGACTCCATGGCGCAATGACAATAGAATACTTGAATACTCTAGGGGCAACTGTGAGAGCAGCAATTGGACCGAACAATATGGGATCTGTATGGAATTATTGCCAGAATCAGACACAACTCTTTTCTGCACCTGTCTCGGATTTCTTGTCCAAAGTATTCTTGATTGTATTACCAGATATTCAATCTGGCTACAATTCGCTACCGAATATAAATACCTATCCCGCTTTTACCGCAACTTTCCTGACAACGTCGTTAGGTGAAATCACGAATGCTGTAGAGCAGGTTCCTAATTCTATGGTATTTGAACCGAGTGGTAGTTCTGCAATCACAGTTGCAAACCAGCCTCCCTGTAAACCGTCAACATCTAAGGGGTTTACACCTCAACAGACTCTGGCACAAATCGGTTTGTGTACGATTCAGCCGAGCATCGGTGGGTCAACCTCCGATAACTCAACATTATATAGTAATCCTTCCTATGAAGCATGTTTGCAGACGGGTGCGCAGTTTGTAGCCGTCAATTATTTTTCACCGAATTCCAAGGATTCTGTTCTATCCTCCCCTATATTTCAAGACTATTTCGGAAAATACAGCTTCTATAAGCGTTAGTATCCATTCATAATACTGTTTATGAATAGTAGCAATGAAGACAGATTCTAGAGAATATGAAATCCTTGAACGTGCTGTACGACAGATTGTACACGTTGAAGGATTAACGTGTGAAATTGGAGTAAGAGAGGGTGGTGGAACAAAAAAAATATTAGATGTTCTAAAATCTACAGGACAAAACAAGATTCATGTAGCTATAGATCCATTTGGAAATATTGAATACGAACATTGGGAAACGAAGAAAGAACGGCTAGATTATACAAATACAATGAAACATACAATGTTAAAGAATCTGTACACATATTGCAGTGAGAATTCCATGGAAGTTCTATTTTTCCCACTAGAAGATACGGAATTTTTTGCAAGATATGCAAATGGAGTACCTGTATACAATGAGTATAAATATATATACAATACATACGCCCTAGTGTTTTTTGATGGGCCTCATACATCTGCCTTAGTACAACAAGAATTTGATTTTTTTGCGAACAAAATTCCAGTAGGTGGAGTTATCATATTTGATGATATTGATCAGTATCCGCATATGACAGATCTTGATACCTATATCAGAAATCATAATTTTAACCTATTGGAAAAAGGTCAATGTAAAATCAGTTATATAAAACACTAGGTACAAAGTAAGGGAAATGGTGAATATACAAACACTCGTTGCCGTTGTCAAGGCAGCGGCAGTAGAGGCGGCCGATCACCAGGAACGATTTGCAGCCGATGATACAGAAGCACGCAAAATTGTGGATACGATGGAACGTTTCTTGCGAATCAAGGCACGTGTTGTCTATGGCGGCGCGGCCGTCAATGCTCACCTTCCTGCATCCAAAAAATTCTATGATCCATCACTGTATCTTCCCGACTATGATTTTATGACACCAGACCCACTCCAGGATTGTGCGGACCTCATAACTGCCTTTCAGAACGAGGGGTTTACCGAAATAGAAGCCAAATTCGGTATCCATGAAGGAACCTACAAGGTGTTTGTCAATTTCCGCGCCGCTGCTGATATCACATATATGCCTCGCGATATCTATGAACAGATTATGATAGATTCTACAGCAATTGACGGAATTCACTATGCTTCTGTGAACTATCTCCGAATGAATATCTATCTAGAGCTTTCCCGCCCGGCAGGAATGGTGAGCCGATGGGAAAAGGTCTATGAGAGACTTCTTCTATTGAATGAAGAATATCCCATTCGTCCAGGTCGGTGTATGAAAGAACCATTGAAAGCTCTTGCCTCTACGGAATCATCTGCCATCACAGAGAACATCATTGCGATCGGCATTGAAGCCGGTGTCATATTCTTAAGCGGTGCCAGCATGTTGACCACACCAACGGATATACATTCTGAAATTGTACTCATAATGACAGATCGCAAAGAGGATATTCTATCCAAAGTACATCTCAAACAGTCGCGATTTGACGCAATAGGTGAAATCATACCTTCTCGTACAGAGTTATATGACGATACTACGCTCGTCGCTGTACTATTTGACACAGTTGCATGTCATAATTATACGACGCTAGAATCACCGAAGGGATATCGGTTAGGATCCATTGATCTTCTTATTCAAATGTATTATGCCATGTATTTTACCAATCTGCAACACTACGTGCCTGTGAGACTCTTGTGTGTAATACAGGAACTCATTGATCTAGAAACAACGCGTCGCCGCGCCGCTGCAAAAGGGAAACTTCGCCCAAGTGAGGTATTTCCTTTGACGTGTGTCGGTCATCAGCCGTCTATGCCCGAACTAAAAAAAGCACATAGGACACGTGTTGCAGAAAAGAGAAAGGATCTGGTAAAAGCTCTGAAAATGCAAGAATCGTTTCGTGTAACACGAAGACGAACTAGGCGGTAGGAAAGAGTCCTTTCTGCAGTAGTGCATCTACACACTGTGCCAGACAGTCCGTATCACTCTTTGCAGAATGAAGGGGCGACGTGTATGGATGCCCGTAACACCACTCATACAATTCACCGAGTTTAGGTGATTTGTATGGACTAAGATCCTTATATTTCGCTTGTGCAGCGGATGCCGGAATTTTTAGAATATCACGGGTATGAAGCATCGTACAGAACTCCTTTGCACGAGTATTCCATATTGAGCGCAGGTCACTATCGTCCTCACAAAGACTCGCCGCTCTATACCCGGCTGCACGGATAATGGATTTGTCAAACGCAAGGTTGTGCGCAACGACCATATCTACAGAATCCAAGGCTGTCCGGAGTTCGCGGAGAGCAGCTTTAGCCGGCGTACCATGACGTGCTTCTATCTCCGTTATATTGTGAATTTTCGCTGCTCCCGCATCCCATGGAATTGACGGATCTAGAGCAATCCCGACATCCCGGCCTTCCTTTCGGATCAACTTATCCTCTACTGCATAAATCGCCCAGCTCAACTGTAGAATTGCAGGGTATGCTCCGATCTCTGAAATAGGTGCATAACGATTACGAGGGAGTCCATTTGTTTCAGTATCCACTAGAAGAATAGTGAATGTCATTTGCCCTCAATTCACTGATCTGCTGCGTTCATCAACTTTGTTGCCCGGCGTCAATATTTTCGGATGCTAAAGTATAAAATGGCACGCCCTCGTCGCTCTGTTCGCCGCACCCGCCGCAAGCAGAATCGCAAGCAGAATCAGAAGCAGAACCAGAAGCAGAGCCAGCGGAACCGGAACCGGAACCGGAACCGGAGCCGCAATGCCAGGAACCAGCAGGGCGGCTACCGGTTCTTCTAAATGACGGCTTTTACAGGTGCAAATGAGCGCCGATGTAAAGCATGTGCTCCCCACATCTTTAACCCGGCCATGTGAGCAGCTGTACCATACCCCATATTGGAACCAAACCCGTATCGTTCATGTAGAGATGGATCGGCAGCGATCATCTCTTTTACCCAGTCATCATGTGCCTCTTTTGCAAGAATACTCGCAGCGGCGATCGTAATACTTACTGAGTCGCCTTCAACTATTGTAATAGCCTGCACTGTTTCATTACAGGTAGGCTCATAATAAGGAATCCACATATCACCATCCACGAGTATTCGTTGGAATGGAGTCTGTAGACTTGTTAAAGCCCGGTGCATAGTGACCATATCTGCTTGGAGGATATTGAGAGTATCAATTTCCTCCGGGTCAGACCACGACGTAACCGCTTCAATTGCATTTTCGCGGATATAGTCGGCTAGAATTGCCCTCTTCCGCCGACTCAGTTTTTTACTATCCTTGATTTGACGGAGAGCAGCACCATTATCAAAGTAGGCCTCATCTTCAGGCGACATGATTACTGCACCTACATAGAGGCGTCCCCATAGAGATCCGCGCCCCGCCTCATCTAAGCCAACTTCTACAAGACCATCTTCTATCCATTGCCGCCTTAGCATTTTCCTGACACTAAGTAATGAGTACTGTTCTATTGTCATGTTTATTGCTACTGCTTATTCTAGCAGGAACTCTACTATCTAGACCGATGAAAGAAGAACACTTTGCGTTACAAGGTGGTATGGTTGCAGCTAGTCCAGTTCTGATGAATTTGATCGGTACACCTGCATATGGGGTTGAGTCCATACCGGCAGCTAGCAACCAGAATGTAAAGTCGTGTCCGAAGTGTCCGAAGTGTCCTACATGCCCCCGTTGCAAGACATGTCCCGATATGTCACAATATATCCGGTTAGATGAGATACCCTGCTGGAACTGTTCATTGCCCTGAGCAAATTATAACCGCCGTGAGTAAGGGATGTCGTCGCTCTCCGCTATTGCCGCCACAGTAGTGGTATTCATTGTCGCGGCATTACTATATTTTCAGAGTCATCCGCAAGAGGGTTTTGTAGATTCGCCCGCACAATTCCCGTACTTTCAGAACGCATCGTCATATTGGAATCCTTCTATGCCGCCCATTGCAGGTCGCAGATACAATCCGGATGCAAAGGATTTCTATATGGTTCCTGCGGATCTTTCTAAGGCGCTCGTTGTGCAACCTAGCGGATCTATTCCATTGCCGCAACAGCGCCCAAATATGATTCCCGGTCCTGGAAACAATACACGAGAGGCATCGGCACAGTTGAAAGATCTCCGCGAACTAGACAATAAAATCATGGTGTGGTTGGATGCAGCAAGTCAGAAAGATCGTGAACAGGTGGGATCCATGACACCGGAACAACTACAGAGTCGGGTCATGCTCCAGGCGCGTCTGGCAGATGTACGTGAACAGCTGGGTACTGGGATTATTACAGATAGTTGGAAAAAGGTCGCAGATGAAATTTCTGCATTGCAGAAAGAAAATATCGGTTGGCAGGCAATATCTCCATCACTAGATGCCGTGTATTCATTCGGTCTACACAAGGATCCTAACCGATTTCTAACGAAGGAGGATTATACTGAATTTTTCGGACTGTTGAATACAGGTATACTAGAACTGCAATCCTTTGTGCAGCCGAACCCTATACAGAAAATTCGCCTACAACAACTCCAAGTTATCCGGCAAGATATTATTAGTACACAGAAGCGATTTGGTATTCCTCCAATCAAACTATCCTCTGCGCAAATGTTTCTCAGACAAATGATGCAGCCCGATCAGCCATTGCCAACGCTGTTTAGTATAGAACCTTCACCTCTAATGCGTACATTTGCGGATAGTCCGCTAGATGTATTATCTGATCTCAGTGATATTCAGTGGAAACTAACGGTTGAGCACGACCCGGCATCACAGGAACTTAAACGGTCTGTGACCGCGATGGTAGATAAACTAAAGGCGGGTGCAATCTCACCTGAAGATGCCCGGTCACGTATAGTGGAGCTTAAGTATCAGAATAATATTACTGCATCGCATTCTAATACTCCTCTTCCTCCTGTTCCTCCTGCTCCTCCACGTGCTTCTGTTCCTCCGCGTGCTTCTGTTCCTCATATGCATCGTGTAGCCCCATTTGTAGCTCATCCTACTGGCAATACAAAGGATCTAATGACTCGTGCAAAAGTCCTCTGTAGTCAAATCCGTGAAGCCTTTCCATTAGATGCGGATGCACTTGGATGCAGACATCATATCAGTGATAACTATGAAGCAGAAACAGTGATCAATACAGTATGCGATCGCATACGATATTCTGTCCCAACTGTTTCTCCGGAACAGTTCAACTGTCCTCCGAAAACTGTGTAAAAACAGCCGCAACAAGCAAAGATGAATACCGACATAGAGAATATAGTTCGGTATTATTCTTCATGGACCCTTATGTTTGTATTCCTATTGACCTTTGTACTCTATCTCTATTTGACCCCGAATGCGGTAGATTTTTTTGCCAACCCCGAACCTCGTTGCAGAAGCAATCCAAGGCCCTTTTTTTATCAGTCTCTAGACTAGAGTAGAATGTCGTGGAAAAATCTCGGGCCCTATATTGCGATACTTCTAGCAGTGCTCATTTTTGGCATGTTGCTCGGTAGAGCTAGCCATTCGGAGGGTTTCGTAAATGTTACAGAAAGCTCGTGTACTGCGTGTGGTAAGCCGAAGCCGGTCTGCAAGTGCCCCTGCAATTCATGCGGAAATCCCAAACCGGCATGCAAGTGCCCCTGCAATTCATGCGGAAATCCCAAACCATGTGGTTGCAACCAGAATGAAAAGTGCCCGCGTATAGATTGGTCCAGATATGTTCTAAAATCATCTATTCCTCCATGCCCTGCACAACCCGATATGAGTCGCTATATGCTTAAGACAGAATGTCCTCCACCACCAGACATGTCACGTTACATTCTTAAGTCGGCTGTTCCTGCATGCCCTCCTTGCATAAGCACCTGCAATAAACCCTGTAAGATTGGAGATTGCCCGCCTTGCCCGCGCCCTCGTTGCCCAGTGGTAGAATGCCCTGAACCCAAGGCGTGCCCGCCATGTGCTTCTGTTGAACCCCCTCGCTGCCCTGAACCCAAGGTTCATTGCAAGGCCCGATATGAACCAGAAGAGCCATGGACAGTGCGCCCTCTCATGTCAACAATTAGTGGTATGTAGACATAAAATAGCAGTATAATGTAATGGATACACAGTTCTGGGGGCCATCAGGATGGCATTTACTACATATACTTGCATCAGCACCTGTAAAATATCCATCTGCGGTCAAAGAATGGGTAGAACTTTTAGAGTATGTACTACCGTGCAAATACTGTCGTGCCTCCTTTCACGATTACATGAAACAGTCGCCCCTTACCTTGGAAATAATTCACACGCAACGTTTCGGTCAGTGGATGTACGATATTCACAATCGTGTCAATGCAAAGTTAAAGAGTCAAGGTCTTATTAAGACATCGGACCCTAGTTGGAATAGTATACACAAACGATATGCAAATATACAATGCAACTCTGGACCATTGGTTGGCTGGGATTTTATGACATCTGTTGCATATTCTACACCTTCCGCTGATTATATCCCAATACCAATGCCAGATGCACCGAAGCGCGTTACAGATATACCAATAAAGAATCGGTACAATTTGCTCACACGCCAGGAACGACTCGCGAAGTTGCGCCGTTGGTGGGATTTGATCCCATCCATCCTCCCATGTGAGTCATGGCGTCGTGCTTGGGCTTCTGCTTCTGATTCTGTTTCTGAGGTACCCTTGACGAAGGGGCGCGAGGCGGTAATGCGGTGGATGTGGCGTATTGAGGAGGCGGTCTGCAGCGGATTGCAGTGCCCAACCCCCCACCCTTCCCTACCTGCGTTGAAGCACGAAGTGGCGGTTTTTGAGAGTAACTGCGCTCGTGTAACGCGTGGGAAGACTTGTCGGACTCGGAAACATCGGATGAAACGTAGGGTGATGTCACAGAGACGGGAACGGTTCGCGGCATACTATACCCGAGACCAGGATACATAATAGCAAAGGCTTGAAACATTGCACGCATATGATTGCCATCTGTAACGGCACATACCTGCGCGTAGGTTACACGGGCCTTTGGATCTTCAATATCAGGCGGACAAGGTATTGACCATAGTTTTCCATTCCATATAAGCGGATAGTTCATATTATAGAATATATAGAAGATATTGTTTAGCCTCTATAAATTTCTAGCCCCAACATAGAGATGGTATCTTACTGGTTTCTAGGTGCAGGTGTAGCGATTGTATTACTCTTTGTTGTGATTGCACAGCTACCTTCCAATCGTCTACACCCGCGATGGAATGGATTTGTAGAGTCCTTTGCATCTGGATCTACACCAACCTTTACCATGTTTGGCGTGGATTGGTGCCCTCATTGTGTAAGCGCAAAACCTTTGTTTGAATCCCTGGGTTCTACAGTGACCATCGGCGATCAGAATGTGGCTCTCCGTTATGTAAACCCCGAAAAGGATACTGCTGCCGCGGCCGGTTATGCGATAGAAGGGTTTCCGACCTTTTATTTAGAACACCATGGCAAGAAACTAAAGTATTCGGGTCCCCGGACAGCGGACGGGTTTCGCGAGTTTCTTCAACACAATCTTTCCTAAACTCTAGCCATCTTGATACGGCAGTTATTCCATCTTGAAAAAGAAGTAGACGTTCTTCTTTTTCAATTTTGAAATCCATTTCATCTACCGAAGTGTTGTTAATGGCAATCCAGTATCGGGGATTATCCGAACACTGATTTTGTTGAACGAGTTTGAATATTCTATCAATATACTCTCCAATACTTTTGATGGATTTTTTTACGAGCGTACGATGGCATATCCCTGTATCAGAACATACGATAACGAGTGTATGCGACTTATCTTTGATACAGGACCAGGGGAAATACTCCATTATCGCTCCATCGCAATATATATCTCCTTGAGGACCTTTCCATGGAGTGAAGAGGAGGGGTACAGAAAGAGATGCACGAATGGCATCAAGTACTCGCATATCTGGCGTTGTCTCCTTTGAAAAGATGGATAAAGATCCCATTGTAAGGTTGGTGGCCGTTATATGCAGAGAAATGCCTGGACGTTTACGTGACAATTGTGCAAATGTCCATTTGGACGCCCCGGATTCCCATGTATCCAAAAAACGACCAATGAAGATGCAAACGTCGGAACCCGAGTTCAGCCCCCAACAATTCATGAAATCTGCCATACTATCTTCTTCTACTTCTGCAATAACTCTCGTATCAAAATAGGTCACCACATCACGAATCCATGTTGGAGATACACCTAGGGCACCGACATAGGCACAGAATGATCCTGCAGAGCATCCGTACCAGCGAGTCACAGTATGAGTTGTTCCAGATTCTATAAGACGAGATAGAGCTCCTAGAAGGGCTACGATATGTCCTCCGCCTGCACTGAAACTAACCCCCGTTGGTTTCCATAATTCCATTCCTCTAGACATTTCAAGGGAGATGTCACAATCAAATATACCGCAGCTTACGCCTGCGTCCTTATTTACAGGTCAGGCCAAGCAGGATATGATACGTTTGCAAGTATACAATCGCATATTGACAGCAGTCCATCAAAAGATTAAAGCACATTCTACATTGCCAAATTCTTCCCAGATGACGAATTATGATGTACCTGATTGGCAGCCGGGATGCCCTCTATATGACGTGAAAGACTGCATTCTCTATATTGTCTGGAATCTGCGACATTCCGGTTTCAAAGTCCTATATATATCCCCGAATCGGTTGCTCATTAGCTGGAAAGAGCAGTCAATTCGTTATTTTCAGGAGGAATCGCCCATACGACAAGCGATGTTGGCAGCAGCGGGAACTGTGTCAAAGCCTACACAAACTGTTCCAAAATCCGAGAAGAAACCTTCCAATTACAAACCTATGCCTGAAGGTGTTGCCGGATTGTTGGCATCTGCCCCGGGCAAAGGATCATCTGCCACGACGATTACATTTATTTAGTCCATTTCCGTCGCCCACCATACATACTGCGATAGTTACCACCTCTCTTTGATATTGTTGCGATTGCAATATTGGTTGCAAATCGCAAGAGTGTGTCTATTGCAAGAAGAAAAACAAGACCGATGGCAACAAAAAGGAATAATTCGGCGGTACTCTGCACGGGTGAACCGGAAGTGAATGCTTCTAGTTTCCGAGAAAGATCATCCAAGCGATTATTGATATCTGATGTAATAGTGGATGGAGGAGGCAATTGGGCGGGAGGTGCATCCCTCCATAATGTGGATCTACCATTGACATTTGCTGATGCTGATGCCGATGCCGATGCATCAGGTCTAGATCCCATCTGAAGGGATGTCGCCCATTCTTCCGGTTCTACAATCTGCACAGGGACCTGTGGCTTCTTCATTGGAGAGTTGTCGGGGGCAGGTAGATCCGAACCCTCAAGTGTAAATGCCTTGTTCCATTCCTCAGTATCTGCTGTTTCACCGGGGAGTGGAAAGAAATTGGAAGATGATGATGATGCTTCGGGTTTACCATTTTGCGATCGTGGATCGGGTATCGCATCTGTACGCTTTTCCTTATCTTTCTTCTTCTTTACTGGCATCATCGGACCTCCAAATGCCTCATCTAATGAACAAAATTTGCTACTCATGTCCCCTAATGGTATCGTCGCAAATAAAATTAGGCAAATGTAGTTCGCGTCCGGTATGCAGAAATGCAATCACCATGGTAAGATGGTGACTGCATTATGGCTTATACTTTTGGTAGGCACCCTCGTTTCATTCTTTGCATGGTATATGGATCAGAATAGGGTTCAAACAAAAGAGTCATTTATTAATCTGGGTGGAAGCCCAGGTGGTATTAACCTGGCAAATCTTTCAACAAAAGCACTGGATTCTGTTCCTTCTACTTCTGAGCTGAAGAATCACTATAAGAACCTGTTGATCTTTACAAACGACGATATTCGCAAGCAGGGTGTACAAGGTCTCCGAATTCTAGGAGATTTTCGGGATCGTGTCTATGGAAAGCGGGATTTTCGCGACAATCTTACAGTAGATGACTTTCTGGCAGACTGGCCTTCGTGGCTTCCTGCTCTAGATACAGCAATTAAGGAACCTATTCCCGACTCATCTACAGCTGTTATGGCAGAATCCAGCATGTTAGCGTATTTACAAAAGAATTTTCCACAAGAAGATAAGGTGGATGCGCAGACAGGATCCACGATTCGGAATCTAATAGAGGATTTCGGTTATCGGTTCGTATTCAAAAAAGGCAAAGAAAAGGTTGCACTGGCTCCGGATTTTCTCCGACAGCCGTTATTAAAAGATTGGAGAAATCCTGCAGCCAAAGCATGAGCGGCGATGCCAAACAATGTCCGTGGTGCGAACGATGGTGCCTCAAGGACGATGCGTGCAATTACATCTTTGCCTGTGGACTAGAAACAGCTGGGGGTAGCTTTGTTGTGGGTGCAGGGTGCGGGCGTTCATGGTGCTGGTCGTGTGGGAAAAAGTTCTGTGGCGTGTATTATGATCCGGTCACGGGATTAAAAAGTCCGAATGCAAGGGATCAACATGGATCATGTTGTGTAGATGAGGCAGGATTTAAGCAAGAGGACTACTGCCCTGGAGGTCATAATTCGCACTGCGCCAAGCGATTCTAGATTGCGCCAAGCGATTCTAGAAAACTAGTGTAGAGACAGAGAATGAGTGTTGCCATGCCACCTCCCAATTTGCCACGACTTCATTGGGCACCTGTAGAACCATCCTGGATTGTGAGTGTAGGTCTCATTGTTTTGGCGGTTCTTCCTCATCAGATTCCGAAAATAGGTCGTGAAGCTATCAACCATCCGATTGGGCGTCTTCTATTTGCTGCTGCCAGTGCGGCAGTTGCATACATGAAACCGGTTCTAGGTGCGGCGATGTTTATATTTATGGCGGGAATTATACTCCATGAATCTTCGGGGACCCCGACCTTTAATGAAACGTTTGCAGCAACCAATTTGAATAAAGACATTGTAAATATGAAAGAAAAGCGCAGGTGGTTTGATGAAGAGGTATTATCAGAGAATCCAAAGGCTATCCAAGAGAAAACAGAGAATCCGGTTATGAGTTATGACGAGATTGTAGACCATGATGCCGAGCCATGGCAAAGTGAACACGCTGCGCCTCACGCGATTCAGGAAAAGGCAGTAGCTGTCGTTCCGGAATATGACGAAGGTGGGTCATCGTATGGACACCGTTGATTTTCGCGACCTTTAGTAAGGATGAACTTTCTCATTGTGCTTGCCCAACAGCCGTTATTCCGATTGTTGGGTGCACTACTGGTTCTATTGATTACAGATATGAAACCGTTGTATGGTCTTCTGGCGGGCCTTGCATGGCTGACCTGGGTCTACCTAGGATTTAGGATCCATGATAGCCGCCACGTATTTTTTTAGACATAGAGAGTAAGGTGATGGCTCCCAAAAAGATAGTAGAGGAACCGGATTTTCTACTGCGGTCAATCCATGATATCAATATGAATCCGTATCTTCTTGGCATTGCATATATCTTATTGAATCTTGGTGGGCGGTTCATGGTTCTCTCGGTTACTTCGGCACAGGAGGCCTTTCTCCAAAACATCGTATTTCGGCCACTGCTATTGTTTGCGATCATGTTCATCGGAACCCGTAACTTGGTTGTCGCGTTCTGGTTAACATTGGTGGTCCTCGTATCACTCCATTACCTACTAAACGAAAATTCGGATTGGTATTTGTTGAAGGCGCATAAATAAAAATGTTTATTCTAATATGGTAAAGGAATTACGGAAACACTGCCTTACAGGCAGTGTGCATAATTTGAGAATGTAAGGTACTGTATCAATACTTTTTAAAGAGGAATATTATACAAATTTAATTCAGGGTTTAATATGTTACCTTTTCAGAAATATTATCTATCCACATAATATAATATATGCAATTTAGAATAATAGACTGTTTTATATTTTATAATGAATTAGATCTATTAACATATAGACTGAATATATTAGATCCAGTTGTAGACTACTTTGTTATTGTAGAATCTACACATACGTTTGTTGGCAAAGAGAAAAAACTCTATTTTATTGAGAATCAACACAAGTATGAAAAATTTTTAGATAAAATCATTTATATTCTTGTAGATGATTTTCCATATAAATATCCTGATATTAATATATCATCAGGAGATCAATGGAAGAATGAAGGTCATCAGAGAGAATATATTTCTAAAGGTATACATAGAATCCCTGGATTGAATGATAATGATATTATAACTATCACAGATGTAGATGAAATACCGGATCCAACTACACTAAAGAAAATAAAGAAAGGAGTTATTCCAATAAGTATAAATAGTCTACAAATGGGGATGTATTATTATAATTTACATACAAAATATTCTGCATCATGGAATTCAGCTACAGTATTAACATATGCATCTTATACATCACTGAACACGTCATTTTGGTCAATTCGTGGAGGAAGGTATCCTCTAATACCAAATGGTGGATGGCATTTATCGTATTTTGGTGATAGTTCATTTATTAAAAATAAGATATCTAACTTTTCTCATCAGGAATATAACAATAGTGAGTATACAGATTTGCAGAAAATAGAAGACCGAGTAAGAAATAATAAAGATGTATATAGTAGAACAAATACAAAATTTAAAAGAATAGAAATAAAGGATAATGATTATTTACCAGTAGATTATAATATATATTTAACAAAGTATTATGATAAAATCCATCCATTGTAGAGTGTATGGATACCTAACATCACAATTTCTGCGAAAATCTATACGGCCTATCTACTTGTGTATGTTTCGTAATAATAATACAATTCTTTGCAAATGTTATGCTTCCTATCATATTGTGATGATGAACTCTATTCGGTCGTTTTCCAGCAAATTCGCTATTGATAGAGTCAGCCACTTCCTTGAAAATTTCAACAATAGAGTCAGGGTGTTTATATCCATACCTTGTTTGATACCCGTATAATCCTTCCTTCGTCCAATAGGATGTTTCAACATCTTCAATAATGTATACGCCTCCTTCACATAGTGCAGGAAACAATGTGTTGAATGATAGCAACTGATGTTCGGGTATATGCGATCCATCATCATTGATAAAGAATACATTATTATCCTTAATACTATTAAACACGGTATTCAAATTTGATACATTGCTCTGATCTCCTTTAATTATAGTGTGACGATCACCTGAATACCCCGTGTTAATGTCCATACCATAAATATGTGCATTAGGAAATAATTCTAACCACATCTTTAATGATTTACCACTATCAATGCCGATTTCCAATATGGAACCATACTTATAATATATTGGATATAAGAATATATCATATATATGATCATACTTATGATGTGTAACTTTATCTGTACCATATTTCATACCTAGTTCGTACATCCTATTTGCCATGGTATATATTCATTACACATTTAAATTTAATGTTGCACCCACAGGAGGCGCGACGGCACGCCGCCGACCCCGCCGCTTCTCCGTATTCATCGTCGTATCGGTTCCGACACTCTGAGAGTCAGACCCGAGTGCAAATTCGGCCAAAGGATCTGCCCGTGTCCCTACACCCTCACGGCCTCCACGCGGCGGCGTTGGGGGAGGTCCGGAAGGAGTAAACACCGTAGAATGCTGCGGTGCAACCGGTGGAGGTGCAGCTGCACGCTCCGCCTCAAATGCCTTCAGGATATCATCCACTCCAGTGGGCCCCCTCATTTCTCTGCGAACAACTGGCGGAACGGATCCAATCTCTTCCATGGCTGCTGCGGCTACATTGAAAGGAACACGAGTGTTCTCACCGGTCCTTGATGGCGGCTGCTGCGGTTGCTGTTGCTGAGGAGCGAATCCGCTAGCTGCATTCATAAAATTACCG
>Ga0214919_10004389_pt1 | contig 20665 bp, 24 predicted proteins | sample LL1503_MetaG_FD_177994 | JGI IMG/M metagenome (GOLD analysis project Ga0214919, IMG submission 177994) | Freshwater microbial communities from Lake Lanier, Atlanta, Georgia, United States - LL-1503 | ecosystem: Environmental > Aquatic > Freshwater > Lake | place: USA: Georgia | collected... | reverse complement strand
CTCGCCGGGGAGAGACGATATCAAGCGGCTAATTCCCAGCAGCTTGAATCATCGGAAAAGTCGAACATCGCGTTTAGTTTTATAGGCCAACAGGCTGGGCTGTTGGCGGGTTATCGCGAGCAATTTAGTTGGATGGTTCCGGAATTAAATGTAGTGAAATCCCAATTGGAGGCTTTGAAAACAAAAGTACTGTCTTCTGATGCGTACATCGCTGAGTTAGCCGCAATGGTTGAAAAATTAGAAGCTGGAAGACAGCGCTTGTATTTGTTTTTTAATGATCTTGAATCTCAAGAAAAAGAGACTGCTTCTCACGCGGAGGGAGCTGCTGCCGGTGTGGTTGGTTCAACGGATTTAGCGGGTTTGGGGCAGGAAAGAGCATTAGGGCAACGAATTTCTGTTGCAACGCTTTTTGCGACAGCAGGAGCTGGTGCGGTGCCCCCTGCAGGTGCTGAATCTGCACTGAGTAAATAAGACCCCATCTTTTGATCATTCAAGTGATCGCCCAGAGGGTCTCGAAAACAGCAGTACCAGATCAACGTTAAAAAAAGTATTTTAATTAACAAAACTAAGAAAATTTCTTTTTTATAATTTTTATAATTTTTATAGTTTTTATAATTTCTCAAATTTTTTAAATCAAAATACTTTTTTAAGAACATATTTTTTTATTTTATTTTATTTTATTTTATTAATTTATTTATCTAGCTTTTTAGCCAAGTAAGCCCCAAAGCCTACAGCCACAAAACCAGTGATAATCCAGACTAAATAAAACATAATTTTTAAATCCTATTTTTTAAATTTTTATATTTTTTAATATAAAGTTTTGCTTTCAGATTGAATCTTCTCAACGGACATTTTTTCACCACGTCCCCATAATTTTTTATACACAAAGCCGGTGTAGAAAAAAATGATCGGAAGCATAACCACCGCGACGACTAAGATGCCGATTAAAGATCGTTCTGAGCTACTGGCGTTGTAAATAATTAAGCTTTGTTCCGGGTGGGTCATCGACGGCATAATAAAGGGATAGAGACTGAAGCCCATGGTTGAAATAATAAAAAACAGCGCACAAGAGCTGGCAATAAAAGCTTTGAGAAATAAATTTTTCTGACTAAAAAAATTCACAAACAATAAGCTTATTAAGCCCAGTAGGGGAATTAAGCTGATCCATAGATGATTTTTATAATTTAATAACCAGCCGCCCTGACTTAAAGAAACCAGATTATTTAAAGGCTGATTTAAAGCGTTGCTGTTAAAAATCACTTGGTAGCCTGGGATAAAAAATAACCAGATCCCGCCAATAATAAATAATATAAATAATAATTTGGCGGATATTTTTTGAGCTTTGATCACTCTCGTATGAACTAAGCCGGACACGCGCATCGCCAAGTAAGACGCGCCCTGCATGATCATCATGACGACACAAAATACACCCACAAATAATCCGTAGGGTCTTAGTAGGCCAAATAGATCTAATAGCGCATTCGTATCAGACATATGGATCCCATAGAAAAATCTTAAAGTAATGGGGTCATATTGAAATGGAAAGCCTAAAAATAGATTGCCAATTGCAACGCCAATTAATAAAGCAGGTAGGAAGCTGCCGATAAATAAGCTCCAGTCCCAAAAAGATCGCCAAGTTTGAGAAGGCATTTTTGATCGGTATTCAAAAGCGACGGGTCTTAAAAATAAAGCCCAAAGAACTAATAAAAAAGCGAAATAAAAGCCTGAAAAAGACGCGGCATAGACTCTTGGCCAGATCGCAAATATCGCGCCGCCCGCTGTAATTAACCAGACTTGATTACCATCCCAAGTCGGTCCTACGGTGTTTACTACTACGCGACGTTCATCGTCTGTTTTGGCCACAAAGGGCAGTAAAATTCCGGCACCAAAATCAAAGCCGCCGGTTAAAGCAAATAAGATCATGACCAGGCCAACTGCAGCCCAGCCTAAAAGCTGTAATACATTCATGAGATCCATGTTTAGTTATCTCCCAAATTTTTAATTTTTTTATCAATATTTTTTTCAAAATAATAATTACCCGTTCCTAAAGAGCTGGGTCCTAATCTGGCGTATTTAAACATGAGGTAAATTTCGACAATAAATAAAGCGGTATAAAACGCCACGAACATAAAAAAGCTGATGCCAATATCCACCGCGCTAATAGCCGAGGAGCTTAAGTCTGTGGGTAAAATATTATAAATAGTCCAAGGTTGGCGGCCGTGTTCTGTCACGAACCAGCCACAAAGCGCGGCTATCCAAGGGAGGGGGATGCTATAAAGCGCATAGGTTAAAAACCATTTCTGGGTCCAAATAGATTTATTTCTAAAAGACATAAAGCTCGCATAAATAAATACCAGGGCCATTAAGAAGCCTAAGCCAACCATGATTCTAAAAGTCCAGAAAATACTCCAGACACTGGGAATACTGTCTTCAGCCGCTTGATGGATTTGGGCCGCTGTCGCATCGGTGACGTTATCGGTATAGCGCTTGACGAGTAAGCCATAGCCTAAGTCCGCTTGCTTTTGATTAAATAAATTTAAAATCTCTGGAGATTTATTGCCTTCACGTAATTGAACTAAGGCACCATAAGCGTCCATGCCATTTTGAATTCTTTGCGTGTTTTCAGCTTCTATTTGATTAATCCCTGGAATCACCGCATGGAAAGAGTGAGTCACCACAAGACCCAGCACTTCAGGAATCTGAATTGAAAACAAATTGGAATGGGTTGTCTGATCCGGCCAGGCGATTAAATTAAAATTCGCAGGCGCTTTTTGAGTGGTCCATTCCGCTTCTATAGCAGCGAGTTTCATGGGCTGAGTTTCAGCCACAATTAAGCCATTTTTATCGCCCATGAAAATTAATATTAAGCTGGCAACTAATCCAAAGCCGGCAGCAATCGCGAAAGATCTTTTCGCAAATTCAAGATCTCTATTTTTTAATAAATAATAAGCACTGATGCCCATGATAAATACAGCACCGGTGGTAAATCCGGCAATGACGGTATGAACAAAAGCGATCTGAGCAATCGGATTTAAAAATAAGGTAATTAAACTACCTGTTTCCATGCGCATCGTTTGAAAGTCAAAATAAGATCCTACGGGATGCTGCATGTAGCCATTAGCAACCAGAATTAAGAGCGCTGAGAGGCTAGATCCAAAGGCTAGGCAAAAGGTCGCAAAGAGATGCTGATGCTTAGATAATTTCTTCCAGCCAAAGAAAAATATGCCCAAGAATGTCGACTCCAGCATAAAGGCAACCAGGCCTTCAATGGCTAAAGGTGTCCCAAAAATATCTCCGACATATTGAGAGTAATAAGCCCAATTAGTGCCAAACTGAAATTCCAGAGTCAGGCCAGTTAATACACCCATGGCGAAATTTATTCCAAATAATTTTCCCCAAAACTGGGTCATGTGTTTATAAATTTCTTTGCCAGTAGTCACATAGCAAAATTCCATGGCGAGCAATAACCAAGCCATGCCAAGGGTGAGAGGAACAAATAAAAAATGATAGGAAGCAGCAACACCAAATTGCAGGCGTGCAAGCTCCACAGAAGCGATCGATGGAAGCACTGAGATTCTCCAAAAAAATTAATTTGTAAGTTTTAAATTTATTTTTTGGCGCAGAACGGGCAGTACCCTAAGAAAGATCACAGAAGGTTTTGCACACCTACCGACCCGCGTCGGGGCGAAAGGATACTCTGGAGCTTGATTTTCGCAAGGCCTTGTCACCATGACTTTAAATCAATCTTTAAGTCAATCTTTAAGTCAATCTTTAAGTCAATCTTTAAGTCAATCTTTAAGTCAATCTTCCAGGGGTTCACTGAAACCATCAGCCTGACCTAATATTTCAATCTTATCTGTATAAAACCAGTCGAACATATCGCGTCTTAATTTTGCCATATAAGTTTTATTTTCAGCGCGGCGTTTTAAATTATAAAAAATCACCCCTTCAGCAAAACTGGCATTTTCCATGCCGACTTTTTTAGAATGAAAGAGGCTTTTAAGATGGTTTTGAAACCAGAAGCTTAAGTTCTCGAAAGTGCGTTCATGCTGGTGAAAAGATTTATATTTAAGATGGTTAATGGATTTTTCAAAGGGGTACCAAAGATGGGTATCTAGCTCATAGGGGTTATTTTGTAATTTAGGTCCAATGATCTCACCAGCCTGTTCTTTATTATCTTCGACATAGCCTTTTTGAATGGCCATGAACATGCCTTCGACTAAAAATGCTTTACCCGCAAGAATTAATAAAGGGTCGATAATATTTTTGCGATTTTGCAAAGCGATTAATCTTCCGTTTTGAGTTTTTATTTTGACATTCGTGCCGTCTAATTTTTCAACCGCAATAGTCTCAGGGTCGTTAAAAACCCACTCATAGCCTGGATTAATTTCTGGAGTGACTAGATAAACCTCAGGACTTCTGAGTTTTAAACTAGAGCCATGTTTTTTAAAATCGTCTTTATTAATATTAAATATTTTTCGAAAATAAGGGCATTCGACTTTGGGGAAGTCAGAGAGAGTTTCCATAGGAGGTCACCATTATTACAAGATTATTAAAGATTATTACAGGTCAAAAAATGGGGGAAATCTTACTCTTATTTTTTTAAAATTCAGTAAAAAATTGATCTAAAAATTTATCTAAAAATTAAAATAAAAATTAAGTAATAAATTGATATTTAGTTGAGCTTATAGTCCAGTCAGAGAGATAATGCGCAGCGAAGAAAAATCTTAATTTTTTTTGATTGATGGAGCCCCTATGAAAAATAATTTAGCCTTTTTTGAAGATTACAAAATCCGTCGTATTTACGATGAAGAAGCAGAGACTTGGTTTTTTTCAGTGATTGATATTATTCAGGTATTAACACAGCAGCTTGATTATCAAACAGCCAGAAAGTATTGGAATAAGTTGAAAGAGCGTTTAAAAACAGAAGGAAGTGAAGTGGTGACAAATTGTCACCAGTTGAAAATGCAGGCTCAAGATGGAAAACAACGAGCCACAGATGTGGCAACCGCTGAAACACTCTTGCGCTTAGTTCAATCAGTCCCCAGTCCCAAAGCAGAGCCTATTAAATTATGGCTAGCGAAAGTGGACTCAGCAGCGCATGATGGGGCAAGAAACTCGCAATAAATTGACTGATTATTGGAAAGAGCATGATATTAAAGAAGGGCAAGAATTTGCGATCTTGACCAATATTATTCATCAAGAATGGGCGGGTGTTAGTGTTAAGGACCATAAAGGGGAGGCATTGCTAAGAAAGCCAGGCTGGACTTAGAGGCTAAAACAGGGAAAAAAGTTATTTCAAAAGAAAATTATTTAAAATCTTTGCCTGAGAAATAAGGCAAGAGCTGGTGGAGGCGGCGGGAATTGAACCCGCGTCCGAAAATACTTAACCGTTGGATCTACATGTGTATCTGATTGCTTGATTTTTGGATTTGACGAAGCTCAATCAGCAAGCTTTCCAAATCCTAGTTTAGTTAGTTTAATCAAAGCCCCCCAAACATAGGCTAAGACGAGTCCGACAAGATGAGCGCAATTGCTAGCCATTCAGACGACAGCTAGGTCGCGCCGATGTCTGTAGGTTTAGTACAGAGGACTAAGCAGCTTTTTTACGAGCAGCGAAGTTAACATCGTTTGCAGCCACAAGAGTATTGCGTCTGCGATTATTTACGTTGCCAGTTATGACAATTGCAGTTGAGATTAACGAGGAAACTACACCCTCGACATGCACCATAAGCCTCGCCATTTCCGTCGAAACCAATGTCGCCCCCAGATAGAAGCGGCGGGAGTTTAACAAGGCGATATTTTGAATGCAATTAAAAAACTCTTAAATTTTTATGTTTTTTTATTGGCTTATTTACATAGGCCATTTGAGCAAGGTAAGCTCGCGCGATTTTTTTGTGGGCTGTGTGGGTTAGGTGAATTAATTAATGTTTACTGGAATAGTTGAATGTACTGGAGTGGTGAAGGCGTGTGAGGTGCTGGAGCGGGGTGGGATTGGTTTTGAATTTGAGATTAATAATTTTAATTATTTATCCGATGTTTTAATTGGTGACAGCTTATCTATTAATGGCGTCTGTCTTACGGTTGTTTTTAAAACTCAAAGCCAATTTAAAGCCACTGCGGTTCCAGAGACTTTGAGATTAACTAATTTGGGTGAGTTAAAAATAGGTTCTGAAATTAATCTCGAGCGCTCATTATCTTTTGGTAAATCTATCGGTGGGCATTTAATTCAGGGGCATGTGGATGGCTTGGTAAAAATTTTAGAAATTAATCCAGACGGTGTGGCTATGAATATTAAAATAGCTCTGCCTGAAAAGTTTCATAAATATATTATTCACAAGGGTTTTGTAGGGCTAGATGGCATGAGCTTAACCGTTGCGGGTGTTAATCTAAAAGAAAATTATTTCTGGGTGACTTTGATTCCGCATACCCAAGCAGTGACAATTGCGAAATTTTATCAAGTCGGGTCTTGCTTGAATTTCGAGGCGGATAGCATGGTTAAAAATATGGTGAGTTATTTAGATAGTTATCTAGAAAATTATTTAGATAAATATTTGGAAAATTTTTTAGAAAAAAGATTAAAAAGTTAAAAAGATTAAAAAGATTAAAAAGATTAAAAAGGTTAAAACAGGCATGAGTGATAAAATTCTGTCCGATATTGAATCCGCCATTTTAGATTTTAAGCAAGGCAAAATGGTGGTCATTGTTGATGATGAAGATCGTGAGAATGAAGGGGATTTGGTCGTCGCGGCTGAGTTTGCAACGGCGGACAGTATTAATTTTATGGCGACTCATGGTCGAGGATTAATTTGCTTGTCGATGACTGAGGCGCAAATAGACCAATTAGAATTACCCATGATGACGCGAAATAATCAATCGCCTTTAAAAACAGCTTTTACTGTATCTATTGAGGCTCGCACTGGCGTGAGTACGGGGATTTCTACGGCAGACAGAGCCAGAACGATTGCCGTAGCGATAGATCCTCAAAGTGGCCCACAAGATCTTGTCACTCCAGGTCATATTTTCCCATTGAAAGCCAAGTCTGGTGGGGTGTTGGTTCGAGGAGGTCAGACAGAAGGGTCGGTAGATTTAGCCAAATTAGCGGGTTTGAACCCATCGGCAGTGATCTGCGAAATCATGAATGAAGATGGCAGCATGGCCAGATTAAAAGATCTGCAATTATTTGCTGAAAAACATGGGATTAAAATTATTTCGATAGAGAGCTTAATTAAATACAGACTGGCTCATGAAAGTTTTATTGAATTAGTGGCTGAAGCGGATTTGCCGATTAAAAATTTAGGTGAATTTAAAGTTAAAATTTTCAAAGATATTTTAACCCAAGTCGAGCATGTGGTTTTACAAAAAGGGATCTGTGATCCTGTGATACCCACTTTAGTTCGCGTGCACTCTGCCTGTCTTACTGGTGATGTGTTTGGATCTTCCCGATGCGACTGTGGCGATCAGCTGCAAGCTGCCTTGGTTCAAATTTCACAGGCGGGCGCTGGTGTTTTGCTATACATGGATCAAGAGGGTCGTGGAATTGGCTTAGCCAATAAAATTAAAGCTTATAGTTTGCAAGATCAGGGCTGTGATACCGTAGAGGCTAATCATAAATTGGGCTTTAAAGATGACCAAAGAGATTATGGGATCGGCTCGCAAATTCTAAGAGCTCTGGGCCTGGGTAAGATTAAATTAATGACCAATAATCCTAGAAAATTTCATGGAATTGGTGGGTATGATTTAGAAATAGTGGAAAGAGTGAGTATTGAAATTCAGCCAGATTTAGCTAATCAGAAATATTTAAATACGAAAAAAAATAAGCTGGGGCATTGGTTAAATTTTTAAGATTTTTAAGATTTTTAAGATTTTAAAAATTATAAGAAATAAAAAATTTGAAAATTAAGGAAAAGTAAATATGTCTTATAAGCCTGATTATAAATCTGCTCAGAAATCTGGTCAGAAATTTCATGAGAAAAATAAATCATTGCCTAAAGCTAAGGGCGTTTTTGAAATTAATCAGGGGGATTTAAAACAAGCCGGAGATTTATCAAGTTTTAAATTGGCCATTATTACCAGTCGGTTTAATCAAGAAATTACTGGAAAATTACTAGCAGGTGCCAAAGAGCGCTGTGCTGAGCTCGGGATTAAAAATTTAATAATTATTCATGTTCCTGGTGCCGTAGAAATCCCTCTGATTGCCCAGGAGATTGCAGTGTCTCAAGAATATGACGCGATTATTGCTTTGGGGGCGGTCATTCGAGGGGAAACTTCTCATTATGATTATGTCTGTGAGCAAGTATCTCAGGGTTGTCAGAAAGTCATGATGGACTTTGCCGTTCCTGTGATTTTTGGAGTCTTAACGACAGAGAATGACGATCAGGCAAGAGAACGTGTGGGTGGCAAGCATGGGCATAAAGGCCGTGATGCAGTAGATGCCGCTTGTGAAATGCTCTGTGTTTTAAATCATGATTTATTCCCCATGGCGGAGGGGGAGTAAGTGAAGGGTAAGTTTAGATTTCAGGATTAGTATTATTACTGACCACATACTCTAAGACATCGCCAGGCTGGCATTCGAGAGCCTGGCAAATAGATTCAAGAGTAGATAAGCGAATCGCTTTGGCTTTGCCTGTTTTTAAAACAGAAAGATTTTGCTCGGTGATACCAATCCTTTCAGCCAGTTCTTTGGATCGCATTTTTCTTTTAGCCAGCATGACATCGACGTTAATAATAATGGACATAAGCGTTACACCGTCAACCTAACTTCTTCTTCCAGGCATACAGCACGCTGCATGATCCAAGAAATTAAAATAATGACAATGGCGATGACTAAATCTCGTGCCTGGGCAGTGCTGATACTCACGGCAACAAATCGTTGGCCGGGAAGATTATTAATACTCAAAGTAAAAGTTAATAAAATTTGATACAGCGGATATAAAAATTGCCAGAGCAATAAAGTCACGCCGCAATGGCGAATATATTTAACAGTCTGTTCTGTGAAAATTTCACCACGGGCGTAAGCGCCAAAAAGTTTGGTGAGATAAAAATATAAGAACATAAAAGTAAAAATAGGAATCAAAGAAATAATAAAAGCGACGATGCGCGTGTCTTGTGGGATTTGTCCTTGGATCATTTTGTCCCACATTGAGCTTGGAAGATTTGACATGTTCCAGTTGAGCTGGGCGAAGACTTGATTGCCTTCGGTGGACCAAAATAAAAGATAAGCAATAGGGGTGAGAATTAACATAAAAAGAAAAATGATCTGCATGATGCGGCTGACAATTTTTATCTTATTCATAGGGACCAGGTTCTCTTTAATTGAATTTTGAATTGAATCTTGGCAAGGGCGCCGAGGATAGTCGAAATCATTTTTAGTCCATAGAGGGAGAGCAGGGGCTTAAATAAAATCTGGCCCGGTTAGCGTGAACCAACCGGGCCAGAAGTGATGATCTAACATCGAGGGATTTGGAAGAACTAGAAAGCGGGGGCAGTGTATCAAGTGAATTATCGAAAGACAATCATTTTTTAAAAATTATTTGAATTTATGTTCGCAAGGCAAGATATCTTTGTTCCAAAACGACTATTAAATTATTGTTTGGGTAATCAGTATTTTTTAGTCTGTATTTTTTAGCCTTTACAAAGCAAGGCTGATCAGTACAATCCCGCGTTTTGCGGAGTGTAGCTCAGCTTGGTAGAGCACTGCCTTCGGGAGGCAGGGGTCGAAGGTTCGAATCCTTTCACTCCGACCATTTTTATTTTTTATTTTTTATTTTTTAGAAGGCCTGATTTTGAAGCCTAATTTAAAGCCTAGTTTTTCTAGCCCTGATTTTGATCTGTATGTTTTAAATCTAAATTTAATTAATGTGACTGATTTAGATTATTTAGATTATTCAAATTATTTAAGCCCCGAAGAGCTTGTAAGATTTTCTAAGATTAAATTAGAGCCGGTGAAAAAATCCCAGATGATGTCTCAAGGATTTAAAAGAAAAATTTTGGGCGATATTTTAAATCAGGATCCCAGAGAATTAATTTTTAAATTAGGCCCTGCTGGAAAGCCTTATTTAGATTTATTTTTAAAAACCCCCTTATTTTTTAACTTATCCCATGCAGGAGATTTTGTTTTATTAGGGGTGTCTAATAGGTCTGAGATTGGCGTGGATATTGAGAAAATTAAAAAATTAGATTGTTTAAATTTAGCTAAACGGTTTTTTCATTTATTAGAAATTGATTTTTTAAAACAAGAAAAAGATTTAAAAAAGCAAGAAAGATTATTTTTTAAACTTTGGGTTTATAAAGAGGCTTATCTAAAAGCCATTGGTTTGGGGATTAGCTATGGCTTAGATCGATTTGCCATTGATCCGAATTTAGGGGTGTTTTTGCACGAGCCTAAAGAGCCGGAGTATCGGGGGTATTGTTTAAAAGAACTGGTTTTAGATGATGCTTATTTTTCTGCGGTATGTTGGCGCCCCGGAGAGGATTCGAACCTCCGACCTACCCCTTAGGAGGGGGTCGCGCTATCCAATGCTGTGCCACCGGGGCTTTTAGAGCGCTGGCAAGAATAACCAAAAGGCCGGGTAAAGAGAAGGGTTGATTTTTGTTTGTTAAACCGTGCTGTCATTCAGATCCCAAGTTCCATATAATCGCCCGCTTTTTGAGCGCACTGAAAGAATAATAAGAGGACCAGCCATGGCTGATTTTATGAATGAGCAAGAGCAAGTAGAGTTAATTAAAAATCTCTGGAATCGTTATGGGAACTGGGTTCTTGGCCTATTTGTAATTATTGCTTTTAGTTTATCTGGATATCAGTACTGGGAACATCGTCAGGCGCAAAATTTAAATCAGGCTTCTGAGATGTATTTATCTTTAGTGAATTCTGCGAATCAAAAAGATTGGGTGAATTTAAGTGCACAAGCACAATATCTTATGGCTAATAATGCACACTCTGCTTATGCCGGTTTGGGCGCCTTGGTTTTAGCCAGTGCGGATGTGAATCAAAATAAGCTCCCAGAGGCCAGTGCGGCTTTGCAATGGATATTAAATAATCAAACAAATCAAGATATAAAAGACGTGGCTCGTGTGCGTTTAGCGCGAATTAATTTAAGTCAGGGTGAGCCTTTGGATGCCATTAAGATTTTAACGCCGGTTTCTCAGACGTATTTTATAAGTTCTGAGATGGTGCTGGGGGATGCTTATGTGTTACTGGGTCAAAATGACCAAGCGACTCAAGCTTATCAAGCGGCTTTAGGACGTCTTCAGCAGTTAAATAAAATGGGTGGAGATGAAGCAGAAAGTCGGGCAGATCAGGCAGATCAGGCAGATCAAGATCCTGGTTTGTTGAATTTAATTCAAATGAAGCTGGCTAGTTTACCTAGCAAGTCTTAAAGAAAATAATATTTAAATAGGAATGAATTGTAAAAATGCGGAATGTTTTTAAAGCAAGTTTTTCAGAATTTCTGAGTGTATTAAGCTTATTGAGCTTGTGCAGTGTTTTAGTTTTATCAGGCTGTGATACGGATAATACGCCTGCGCCTAAGGCGCTCACGCCTTTGATTTCTTCTGGTAATAGTAATTTTAAATTAACTCAAGTCTGGAGTCGGAGTCTGACGCAAGGGTCAGAGAAAAAATATGTGACTCTGGGGCCAGTGTTAGACCAGGATTCTGGAAAGTTAATTACAGCAGACTATCGGGGTGAAGTGGTTTTAGTGGATGTGAATACCCATAAGATTTTATGGGATGTGAAGACTCATGAATTTTTAGGCGGCACGCCAAGTGTGAGTAATCAGCAAGTTTATCTCGGGACCTTGGATGGAAAATTAATTGCCTTAGATGAGTCCAGTGGAAAAACCCTCTGGCAGGCCAAGTTAAGTAGTTCTTTATTAGCCTCTCCTGTTGGTGTGAGCGGGGGTGTGAATGGGCAGGCTAGTGGCATGGTCTTGGCTTATACCCATGATGGTAATCTAACGGCTTTTTCGAGTTTGGATGGTCACCAGCTTTGGCAATATTTGGGAGATCCTTTGCCTAATTTGATCATGGCTGGAGAAGCTAACCCAGTGATTGTTGGGTCGAACGTTGTGATTGGAACGCATAGTGGGCAACTCCTGTCTTTAAGTTTGTCGAATGGGCAAGTGAATTGGCAAAGACCGATTGCGATTCCTTCCGGTGGGACGGATATTTCTCAGATGGTCGATGTTGTTGGGAATCCTATTTTTGACAGCGCTGGCAATGGGGTTTTGTACGCCGTGACTTACCATGGAAATTTAGTCGCGATTGATCCTGTAGATGGGTCTTTACTATGGGAGCATCCGCTTTCTAGTTTGAAAGCTTTGGCGCTTTCCCCCAGTGCTGCTGGCAATGCCGTGATTGCAACGAATGATCAAGGGAATGTCTTGGCTTTTGATCGAGATACAGGTCGTGAATTATGGAATCAGTCAGGGTTTGAATATCGGTTTACAAGCGCGCCTGCTTTATTAAATACGGGCTTAAATAATACTGGAAATTCAGTGGTTATTGTGGGTGATTACCAGGGGTATATTCACTGCTTGGATTTAAAAAATGGCCAAGAAATTGCCAGAGTAAAAATGGGCTCGCATATCATTGCCGCAGCGCCCGTAGTGTTTAATCAAAATGTGTATCTCACGGATGAGATGGGCAAAGTGGTTGTTTATAAAATAAATTAAGTCAGGAGTGCTTGCGCATCATGTTACCGGTTGTCTCTATTGTCGGTCGTCCGAATGTTGGAAAATCGACTTTGTTTAATGCGCTGACCAAAAGCAGAAATGCTTTAGTCATTGATCAGCCGGGTGTCACACGGGATCGTCAGTATGGCCAAGCGCTAGCGGATGATAATAATCCCTATATTGTGATTGATACCGGGGGCTTAAGTGGGGATGAAGACGGCATTGATGCTGTCATGGCAGATCAAGTGAGATTGGCTATTGATGAATCTGATTTAGTGTTATTCATGGTCGATGGTCGTGCAGGAGCGAGTTCGCAAGACTCTCAAATTGCAAAATATTTAAGACAGACTGGAAAAAACATTGTTTTAGTGGTGAATAAGACTGACGGTGTGGATGAAGAAATCGCCATGATTGATTTCTATACCCTGGGCTTTGAAAAAGTAATTCCTATAGCTGCTTCTCATCGACGAGGGGTTGGGGCTTTAGTCGATGATTTTATTTTGCCTCTCTGCCCTGAAGTGATTCCCCAGACGGATGAAGAATCTCGAGAAAAAAATGGGATTAAAATTGCCATTATCGGCCGCCCTAATGTTGGAAAGTCAACTTTGGTCAATCGCATGTTGGGCGAAGATAGAGTGATTGTGTATGACTTGCCTGGGACCACCCGGGACAGTATTTATATTCCGTTTGAACGACGTGAGCAGCACTATACTTTGATTGATACAGCGGGCTTAAGACGTCGCGGTAAAGTCGAAGAAGTGGTTGAAAAATTTTCTGTCGTTAAAACTTTGCAGGCGATTTCAGATTCAAATGTTGTTATTTGTGTCTTAGATGCGACGGAGGGAATTACCGAGCAAGATCTTCATGTTTTGGGCTTTGCCTTAGAAGCTGGAAGAGCCATGGTGATTGGGATTAATAAATGGGATGGTCTCGACGAAGAGCAAAAGACAACGATTAAATCCAATCTTTCCTGGCGTTTTGATTTTGTAAAACATGTGCGCATTCATTTTATTTCAGCAAAACATGGTACGGGTGTTGGAAATTTATATGACTCCGTACAAGAGGCTTACGATGCAGCGTTTAAAGATATTTCAACGGGGCGTTTAAACAAAGCTTTAGAGAAAGCCTTGATTGCACTTCAGCCGCCGATGTCTGGAGGGCGCCGAATTAAATTAAGATACGCCCATATGGGGGGGCATAATCCGCCTTTGATTATTATTCATGGTAATCAGACGGATCGACTGCCTGAGACTTATCAGCGCTATTTGATTAATTTCTTTAGGGATCATTTTAAGCTCATGGGGACGCCGATGCGGCTGGAATTTAAGCAGTCTGTCAACCCTTTTAAAGAGCAATATAATAAATTAACCCCCAGACAAGAGCGGACAGAGATGCGCTTAGCCAAGCGTCGTGGAGAAAAAGTCGGGCGAGTTAAGAAGTAATTTTTTTATGATTTTTTGGTCTTGTTTATGGCCGTGAGGTGCGTATAATCGCGCGGTTTTTCGAGTAGATAATTTTTTATAATTTTCAGGAGTTTTAATTCAATGGTAGTCATTCGTATGGCCCGTGGTGGTGCTAAAGGACGTCCTTTTTATCGTGTTGTTGTTGCTGACAAACGTTGTCCAAGAGATGGGCGTTATATCGAACGCGTTGGGTTTTTTAACCCTGTTGCTGCCGGTCCTGAAGAGCGTGTTCGTTTAGATCTAGAGCGTATCGAGCATTGGATTTCCCAAGGTGCGCAGCCTTCTGATCGTGTGAGCAGCTTAGTGAAAGAACTTCGCAAAGCACGCGCAGCGGCTTAATTGAAAGATATAAATATAGTAAAGCTATTTATATGACCCATGATTTAGCAGACTTGCTAGTCATTGCAAAAATTGGTGCTCCCCACGGTGTTCGTGGGGACTTGGTTTTGCATGTTTTTATGGAAGACCCTGAATTAATTTTAGATTTTCAAGAGGCCAAAACGCCTTTATTCATTCAAAATTTAAATTCTGAGCCTTCTGGGCTTGCTGAACCCTATAAGATCAGCGAAAAAGGCGGAAGGTTTTATATTAGTTTTGAACACTATTTAGACCGAGATCTGGCGCGTCGTTTTGTGAATAAAGAAATTTCAGTTTCAAAAAAATATCTGCCAGCCCCTGAAGAAAATGAAGTTTATTGGGTTGATTTAATTGGCCTCTCAGTGATTAATCAAGAAGGTAAAACTTTAGGCCAGGTGGATCATGTTTTTGAGACGGGCGCTAATGATGTTTTAGTACTGAGAAAAATAAAGCAGCCTGATTTAGAGCTATCTCCAGACCTATCTCCAGACCTATCTCCAGAGCCATCTCCAGAGCCATCTCTAGAGCGATCTCCAGCTCTTTCTAAAAAAATAAAAATCCCAAAAGAAAGCACGGAAATTTTAATTCCCTATGTGAGTGCGCATGTCTTGTCAGTGGATCTTAAAGCTCGAAAGATCTTAGTGAACTGGGACGAGAATTTTTGAGAGTTATTATTATTACTTTGTTTCCAGAAATATTTAGTTCTTTAATTAATTATGGTGTTTTGTCTCGTGCTTTTTCTACTCAAAAAGTGAGTTTAGATTTTATTAATCCCAGAGATTTTGTTTTTGATACGCATAAGACGGTTGATGACCGGCCTTTTGGTGGCGGCCCTGGGATGGTCATGTTGGCTGAACCTATTGCGCAATCTATTGAGCAAGCTAAAAAAATATTGCCCGATGCTCGAGTGATTTACTTATCACCGCAGGGGAAAAAATTTGATCAGGCGATGGCCGAAGAGTTAATTAATTTGGGTGAGAAATCAGACTTTATTTTTCTTTGTGGTCGCTATGAAGGCGTGGATCAAAGGGTTTTAGATAGCTTGATTGATTTTGAATTATCTTTAGGTGATTTTGTTTTAAGTGGTGGTGAGTTAGCACTAATGTGCATCTTAGATGCCATGATTCGATTAATTCCTGGTGTGCTAGGCGATAGCCAATCAGCCCTGGAAGATTCTTTTTCAGTGAGTTTAAATAATAACCGAGAGAGAGTCTTGGATCATCCTCACTATACAAGACCACCTGTCTGGCGAGGTCTTCCCGTTCCTGAAGTTTTGCTATCGGGGCATCATGTGAATATTCAACAATGGCGTCGAGAAAAAGCCTTGGAAATTACGCAGAAAAAACGTCCCGATCTTTTAAAAAAAATTAAATAAAAAAGGCTGTAAAAAAGGCTATACAGGGAGCAGGAGCTTCGGTACAATTCGCCCACTTTTTTGCCAGGTAGATGGGAGCATGAACCATGCATAAATATATAGAGATCGTTGAAAAAGCGCAGTTGCGTACGGATATTCCAAGCTTTGGTCCTGGAGATACAGTATTAGTGAAAGTAAAAGTCACTGAAGGGACTCGTCAACGTTTGCAATCCTTCGAAGGGATTGTTATTGCGATGCGTAATCGTGGTTTAAATTCTGCATTCACAGTCCGTAAAATGAGCGGCGGTGAAGGTGTTGAACGTGTTTTCCAAACACATTCCAGAGCGATTGATAGCGTTGAAGTTAAACGTCGCGGCGATGTTCGTCGTGCCAAGTTGTATTACTTACGTAATTTGACTGGTAAAGCTGCTCGTATTACTGAAAAATTGTCTTAATAGATTATTTATATTTTTTATTAATTAATTTTAATAAAATAAAAAAAGCCGCCCATAAAGCGGCTTTTTTTATTGGTTTTAATTTTAAGTTCTAAATTTTAAAAAAAACTCCAGAAATAACTGAGCCCGACCAGATTGCTCTAGCCGGGCTCAGGAGGAGTGTGCAGTTGGGTCAACTGCAGGTGGAATGCTAAGTTAAAAAATAGAGTCATGCAATTGAAAGATTGTTATTTTTTTGTATTTTTTAATTTATGATTTTTTATAAAAATAAAAGAGAGAGAAAAAGAAAAAAATGGATTTAAATAAAATAAAGCCAAAAGAATTAAAGCTAGTGGACTCCCATTGTCATTTGGATCGCTGTGATTTAGCGGCTTTGGGTTATGAGTCCATGGATCAATGTATCTTAGCTACGAAAGAGAATCAGATCGCTCATCTTTTATGTGTCTGTGTAGAGTTACCTAATTTTAAATCAGTGAGAGATTTGGCTCAAAAATATCCAGACATGATTCACTGTTCTGTCGGTGCGCACCCCGCTGATCCCCATGATCCAGAGCCTTCAGAGCAAGATTTAATAACACTAGCCTCTGATCCTTTAGTAGTTGCTCTTGGTGAGACCGGTTTGGATTATTTTCATTGTAAAGGTGATATAACCTGGCAAAAAAATAGATTTAAAACCCATATTCGTGCCGCCAGAGCAGTCAAGAAACCCTTGATTATTCATACGCGAGAAGCGCGGGAAGATACTTTAAATATTTTAAAATCAGAAAATGCTCAGGAAGTCGGCGGAGTTTTGCATTGTTTTACGGAGACCCTGGAATTTGCTGAAGCTTGCATAGATTTAGGTTTTTATATTTCTTTTTCAGGAATCATTACTTTTAAGAATGCCAAAGAATTGCAAGAAGTCGCCAAGAAAATTCCTTTAAATAAATTACTGATAGAAACCGACGCGCCGTATTTAACCCCGATGCCCTATAGAGGCAAGCCTAATCAGCCCAGCTATGTTCGACATGTCGCTGAATTTTTAGCGGATTTGCGTGGGGAGTCCGTATTGGATTTAGCCGAGCAAACGACTAAAAATTTTTGCGATTTATTTAAAATTAATATTTAAAATTTTAAAAATATCTTGGGAATTTTTATGGGAGTGTTTAAAAAAATGATTTGGCAAAGTGAGATTAATTTAAATTTAATTCATGAGCGCGGCAAAAATACCTTAATGACTCATTTGGGCATTGAATTTACAGAGATTGCTTCAGATTATTTAATCGCCCGAATGCCTGTAGATGCTAGAACCCATCAGCCTTTAGGTATCATGCATGGTGGGGCGTCTTGTGTTTTGGCAGAGACAGTTGGATCTGTCGCGGCTAATTTTGCCGTGGATAATAAAATTTTTTACTGTGTCGGCTTAGATATTAATACCAATCATATTAAGAGCATTAAGTCAGGCTACGTGTATGCCAAAGCGTGTCCTTATCATTTGGGCCGCAGTACCCAGGTCTGGAGTATTGAAATTAGAAATAGTGAAGATCAGCTGATATCTATTAATAGATTAACGATGGCTGTTTTAAAAAAAGAAATAAAAAAAGAAATAAAATAAATGAAAGATTCCCCAGAAATATTAAAACCTCAAGTGGCTGGAGTGTTATATCCCAGCCATGCCGAAAGCCTGTTGAAAAATTTAGAAGATTTATGTTTAGAAAATAATCTTGAAAAAAAATTACCAGGGCGTCCTAAAGCGCTGATTATTCCTCATGGGGGTTTTTTATATTCTGGAAGCGTGATGGCTAAAGCATTTAGCTTAATTAAAAACTTGCCTGAAAAAGATAAATATAAAATCAAAAAAATAGTAATTTTGGCACCTGCGCATCAGTTGAGTTTTAGTGGTATTGCGACGCATCAAGCAGATTATTTTTCAACGCCTTTGGGCTTATTAAAATTAGATCAAAAAGTGATCACTGAATTATTTGAGGTTCAAGAATTATCTTATTTAGATTTAGCCTTTGCTCAAGAGCATACCGTAGAGATGGTCTTGCCATTTATACAATATGCCCTGGACCCTCAAGCTATTTCTATTATTCCCTTAATTATTGGAGAGTGTTCTTCTCAGTCTGTTTTGATGCTTTTAAATTGTTTAGATGGTTTAGAGTTAGATAATATTTTAATTATTATTAGCTCTGACTTGTCTCAGTATCAGCCGTATCAAATTGCGAGAGAGCAAGATGAATGGACCAAGACGCAAATTTTAAATTTAAACGGTGCCGATATTTCTCATGATGATGCTTGTGGAGACGTGAGTATTCGAGCGCTTTTGCACTATGCCCAGAAAAAATCCTGGAAGTGCGAGTGTCTAGATTTAAAAAATTCTGGAGATCTGACGGGTGATAAAGATAAAGTGGTGGGCTACGGGGCTTTTTATTTTTATTAGATTTTTTTTAGATTTTTTTATAAAAATAATTTTTATTAAATTTAGCATCTTAAAAAAAGCGCTTAAATCGGGCGCTTTATTTTTTAGATTTATTTTTATATCCAAGTTGCCTGAGTAATTAAGCAATTTTATCTAAAAATTCTTTATGGTCTTATACGCTCGAAATCAAGTTCGGGGATATGAGCAATTTGGTTTCGACTCACTCCTTGGAAAGGGTGAGGTGTTTAAAACATCTCGTAAAACCCTTTTCACTTTTAGCCTCTGATGATTTGTTATTTTAATAAAAGATCATCAGAGGTTTTTTTATTAATTTTTTAATATTTTTAATATTTTTTACCAGCAAATAAAACAGTACAGTGCCGCTTTTAATTAAACCTAATTAAGAGGGGATGTGTTTTTTATATGAGTGGTGAAGATCATAGAGCATTAATGGAGCAAATTGCCGAGCTGAAGGAAAAAAATAGTCTTTTAGAAAGAATTATCAGTTTGAAAGATGAGCAGTTAGAGCAGCAAAAAAAACTAGATGACACGCGGCTTCAAGAAGCGGTAGTAAAAAATAAAAAATTAGAGAAAGAGGCAGCAGTTCTTGCGCTTACCTTAGGAGACTTAACTAGGTTCTCTAAGCAAAAAGAAGCTGAGAATAAAGCGCAGGTAGGTATTCTAGAAGAACAAATTAAAAATCTTTCTGGGTTAAATGCAGCACTAGAGGCGCAAATTGCTGTTTTTGAACGCACGATCCTAAGTCTGAAGGCTGGGCTAGAAGCTGCAAGTTTAACGAAAGAAGATTTTGATGAAAAACAAAAAAAAATAAACCGCTTAAAGGCTCAGATCGCAGCGAATTTGCAAAAAAGTCAGAAGGCTCAAGAAGAAGGTAAAAAAGCTTTAGCTGAGAAGGCTGCTAGAAGTTCTGAATTAGAAAAACTGACCGACAGTCTTAAAAAAGAAATAGAACAAATCAGAACAGAGGCCGATCAAAAAAAAGGGGCTCTGCGCCGCTTGGAAGCAGCCCATGAACAAGCGCAAGCTGAGATAAAAAGAAAAGCTATGGAAATAGCTCAGCTGCTGCGTGAGATAGGGGTATTAAAAGAAGATCTTGAAAAATCGAGAGTGATTATTCAAGAAAAAAATGGATTAAGTGCGGAAGTTTTAAAACCAATTTTTTCAGAATTAATGGCTGGATTAATGGCTGGTTTTGCTTCTGATCTTGTTTCCAGGGTGTCTCAAGAAGCTCAAGTAAAAAAAGCAGAAGAAGCAGCTGCAAAAATGGCTAGAAAAGAGTTTAAAAAAGCAGATAAGCGGGCAGATAAAATTGCTTTTTCAAAAAGATTAGAGGCTTTAGAAAGCTGCATGGGAGAAGTGCTGAAAAGCGTAATGGCAAGGCCTTTGCCGCAGAGTGCTTATTGTCATCCTGGTTTTGCACCAGCGCATTTTTATCCGCCACGTCCTAATTTTTTGACAGGTTTTCCAGCGCCTATGCCGCCTGCTCTGCCTCCAACTGCTGCAGTTTTTGAGCCATTACAAAAAGGAGCGGTCAGATCTGGATCTGGACCTGGATCTGGACCTGGAGATGAGGGGAAAGCGGCAGGTCCTACTTAATTAAATTCAAATGTTGTCTGTCGGTTTTTCTCAAATCACAGACTAATAAATAAAACAAATGGTCGCCCAAATAAAAAATATCTAAGCACTCAAATCCAATTTTTGAGCCACCTGGCCTGTCTGAATATTTTTCTTAAAATCTGAGGCTGTTTTAGCGCTGGGCTGAATGATCCCGACATAGTGAATAAAACTCCAGGTAATTAAGAGAAAAAAAGTGACGCGCGAGGATACGCTGAGAGCCTGAGTGGGCCAATAGGGTGATTGAGAGGGTCACCTCAAGAATGATGGTGTAACAACTGTCTTGAATCATTCGCCTTCTTTTTTTGATTTCTCATCTCTCCCCT
>Ga0214919_10004388_pt1 | contig 20669 bp, 20 predicted proteins | sample LL1503_MetaG_FD_177994 | JGI IMG/M metagenome (GOLD analysis project Ga0214919, IMG submission 177994) | Freshwater microbial communities from Lake Lanier, Atlanta, Georgia, United States - LL-1503 | ecosystem: Environmental > Aquatic > Freshwater > Lake | place: USA: Georgia | collected... | reverse complement strand
TAATGCCTAGCTTATGTACTGCCTCAACATTTAAATCTGTAAAACCATCGGCAACAAGGGGAAATCCAGCAAAGAAACTTTGCGCAGCATTTAAGGCCCATTGATAGGTATATAGGGGTTCTGTAGCTCCTGTTTGGCAGGCATAGGGGCCGGTTTCAGAACAAGATGAAGTACTATTGTTATCTCCGCAAGATACGAGCTGTGTTCCCAGCGTAACAATAACGAGATAAAATAAAATGGTCTTTTTCAAGCCAACCCCCTCTAGGCTGTATCTTGCTAGTAAAGGCTAATACCCATTGAATTAGCTTTAGACTTCCTTTATCAATAATGCCATAAATTGAATTTCCATGAGTTTTACTGGTGGAAACCCCCGGCCTACTGAAAAGTTGTAAAAACGCTGATTTGCCAGAACCTAGGTAGCGCAATTGGTGCGTTACACTAATCTATAATTTCCTTTAATTTAATAACCAAATATAGGTTGTGGACATGAAAAAATTTGTTCTGATTTCCGCTTTAGCCTTGTTATTAGCGCCACTTCTATGCAATTCAGCTTTTGCGCAGAAAAAGTATGCAGAAGAAATGAGGGCTGCATCGGTAGTGCAAGCCGAGTGGTACGAAAGAAGTCTGCCCTTGTTAAGCAAAAAAATTCCCGCCCATCCAAAACAAACAACTTTGGCGCAATTCGCAGATCCATCTAAGGCAGATAAAGCAGAAAAAAATGAACTGCATATATTAGTTGAAAAACGTAAAGAATATTTATCTTTGCAAACTGAAATTGCTATAAATCATGTCCGTACCCCAGGCTTAGGATATGCCTACGCTGAAGAATTAAAACAATACACTTCTAAATTAAATTTCTTATCTGAAGAATTATATTCAGGCAAAATTACCTTTGGTGAATATAACAAGAAACGAATTGAGCTAGCCAATGAAAGTTCAGCCAAGATGACTGAAGCATTTCGCATCTATCACGCTCAAGCCCATAATTTAAAATCTTAACTAGCCATATAAAGGCAAATCAATCTCATGCGTAAATTTATTCTAGCCATTTTCTTGGTAGTGCCCCTGCTGGGATGTGCAACTAATCTGGCAAAAGATGGTGGCATGCACGATGACTACGAGAACGATATCTCTAATTCTGGCAGTAGCTTTATCGGCCAATAATCATTTTTATGGCCGGTATTCTGGCGCCATTACACTTGATTAAATTTGTTTCATGCAGTCACCTTTCGCCCACCACATTAACCTCTAATGATTAAACTCAGGAAAAATAATGAGCTTAAAACCCACCAAACCTTATAAAGACATCTTATTCGAGGTTAAAGATCAAGTAGCCTGGATTACGATCAATCGGCCTCGAGTACTCAATGCATTTCGCGAGCAAACCTTAGATGAGATGATTGATGCCGTCAAGCTAACCCGTGAAGATGCATCGATTGCTTGTATTGTCTTTAGCGGCGCTGGCGATAAAGCCTTCTCAGCTGGCGGAGACTTTTATGCTATGAAGCGTCTTACCTTCACTAATGCCTCGATGTGGAATGATCGCATGCTTGGTTTAGCGATGGCTATTCGAGGCGCGCCAATTCCTGCAATTGCAATGGTCAACGGTTGGTGTGTTGGTGGTGGCCATGAGCTGGCCCTCTGGTGTGACTTAGTCATTGGCTCTGAAAAATCGATGTTTGGCCAAACTGGCGCTAAAGTGGGTGCCTGCCCTACTGTTGGAGCCACACAATATCTGCCACGTATAGTGGGCGAACGCATTGCCCGCGAAATGATTTTTCTTGCTAAGCGTTTTGATGCGAAAGAAGCTGAACGTATTGGTCTCATTAATAAATGTGTTCCAGAGTCTGAGTTATTACAAGAAACCCTCGCTTGGTGTGAAACGATTAAAAGTAATAGTGCACAAACTATTCGCATGACTAAAAAGAGTTTAAATTTTGAATCCGATCAGCTTTATGCTTCATGGCAACATGGTATGGAGCTCCTCGCCTACGTATGGGGCTCAGAGGAAAGCTTAGAAGGTATGAATGCCTTTTTAGAAGGTCGTAAACCTGATTTCCAAAAATTTCGCATGAAAAATAAAGCTGCGCTTGAAGAATATTTAGATGGCTTTCACAAAAATCTGAATGCTCCACCAGATATGCGCGATTAATTAACCTAATCATGAGTGTTCAAGGCGGTGCAGATTTGTCCACTACCAACTCAGGTGCTTTAGCTGAATTCAAAGTACTGGATCTTAGTCGGGTGCTAGCAGGCCCGTGGTGCGGCCAATTGCTGGGCGACTTAGGCGCTGAAGTTGTCAAAATAGAGTCAATTACCACTGGCGATGACACCCGAGCCTGGGGACCACCCTTTTTGGCCGGAGAGTCAGCCTATTTTTTAGGGTGTAATCGTAATAAGCGTGGCATGGCAATTGATTTTTCCCAAACTAGTGGAAAAGAATTGTTAGCTGCCTTAATTCCAAAATTTGATGTACTACTAGATAACTTTAAACTTGGCACCCTTGAAAAATGGGGCTTTGATAATGCATGGTTTGAAAAAAATGCGCCACGTGTAGTGCGTTGTTCAATTACAGGATACGGCAGTGATGGTCCCCAAGCCGATTTACCTGGCTACGACTTTATCTTGCAAGCTGAATCAGGTTTAATGAGTATTACTGGGGGAACTGAAGGCGAGCCTACTAAGTATGGGGTTGCCATTGTCGATTTAGCAACTGGCATGATGGCGGCCAATGCAATTCAAGCGGCCTTACTTGCCCGCTATCGAACAGGTTTAGGGCAAGCAGTTGAAGTTTCGCTATTCGACACAGCTATTGCATTGCTAGCCAATGTTGGTAATAGCCATCTCGCAACAGGTAATGAATCTGGGCGCTATGGCAATGGCCACCCTACTATTGTCCCCTATACAAGTTATAAGTGTTCTGATGGCATGATTGCGCTTGCCGTGGGTAACGATAGCCAATTTATGAAACTCGCGGAACTACTAAAGCACCCAGAATGGGCGCAAGATGAGCGTTTTTGTACTAATGCAGCAAGAGTTAATCACCGCGCATACGTTAATGAGTTAATTGCTAAAGCAGTAATCCATTTTTCTAGTAAAAATTTAATTCACTTACTGCGCCAAAATGGTATTCCTGTCGGCCAAGTCAATACTGTTAAGCAGGCGCTTGAAGGCGAGCAAACAAAATCAAAAAAAATGGTGCGCACCATAAAACATTCTAAGATAGGTGAATTTCAAACGCTAGGAATTCCTTTAAAAATGGATGCCACCCCTAGCTCAATTCGCCGCGCCCCTCCATTACTAGGACAGCATACTGTTGAGTTATTAAAGGAATATCTAGATTTAAGTAATAATGCTATACAAGAATTAAAAACTAAAAAAGTTATCGTATGACATCTAGGAGAGCACAATGGTGAATGTAGGTCGTCTTGCTGGCAAACAAATTCTAGTGGGTCTTGCTTTATTTGCTTGTGTTGCAGCGCCAATTTGGGCGCAAGGTAATGACAATTACCCGAGTAGACCTATTAAATTAATTATTACTTGGCCCGTGGGGGGGTTTGCCGATACACTTGGTCGAACCATTGCCACACAATTAGGTCAAATATTAGGGCAACAAGTCGTAGTAGAAAATCGCGGCGGCGCAAATGGCATGATTGGCGCAGATCTCGTTGCCAAATCTGCCCCTGATGGGTACACCCTAATGTTCCAATCCATCACTTCACACGCAATTAATCCAACCATGTACGGTAAAACGCCCTATTCAACAGAAAAGGATATCGTACCGCTTGCCGTAGTAGCTGCTGTTCCACTGCTTTTGGTTGCTAACCCGAGCTTCCCAGCAAAAAATATCAATGAGTTAATTGCCTTGGCAAAAAAAGAACCTGATCGTCTTTCGTATGCCAGCTTTGGAAATGGCAGCGCAAGTCATTTAGCTGGCGCTCTATTTACCTCTCAAGCAGGTATCAAAATGGTTCACGTGCCTTATAAAGGTGGGGGCCCTGCCATCACCGATACCTTGGGCGGGCAAATACCGCTGAGTTTTTCAGCCTTTGGGCTAGCATTACCTCATGTTAAAGCAGGTAAGTTAATGGCACTGGGAATTACCAGTAATACCCGCTCAAAACTTTTGCCTGAAACTCCAACTATTGAAGAGGCTGGTAATTTAAAGGGCTATGAAATGTCGATCATCTATGCCGTATGGGCGCCAGCAGGCGTGCCAAACTCAATTATGAATAAACTTGATAAAGCACTTGAAAGGGTTATTGGGTCAAATGCTTTCAAAGAAAAAGTAGCTAGCGATGGGGGTGAAGTAATGAACCTTGTAAGCCCGACAGAGAGCCAAGTATTTTTTCAAAAAGAAATGTTGCGCTTAGCAAAAATTGTTAAAGAAGGTAATATCAAGGCAGACTAATATGAATAAATCAAAACTCTATAAATACTTTATTACGGCTTTAATTCTCAGCCAATCGATCGGGCTAACGATAGCTCAACCAAACCCAGCAAGCACTTACCCAAATAAACCGATCCGTATTATTAACCCCCTCGCACCAGGTGGAGCGGTAGATGCCATTGCGCGAATGCTGGCCCCATCCCTACAAGAAATACTTGGGCAGCCTATTGTGATTGAAAATAAATCAGGTGCTGGGGGCACAATTGGCAGCAATTTTGTTGCTAAATCACCAGCGGATGGCTACACCATTCTGATGGTATACGACACTTTTGCTGTTAACCCTCACATTTATAAAAATCTTCCATTTGATTCTTTTAAAGATTTAACTCCAGTAATGGAAATAGTTTCAATTCCTTTGCTCTTGGTAGCCGGAAATAAATTACCTGCTAATAATTTAAAGGAATTAAGCGCGCTAGCAAAAAGCAGGCCAAATGGCATCAATTTTTCAAGTGGTGGCGCTGGTAGCTCGGGACACCTAGCTGCAGAGTTACTCAAAAATAATTTGGGAATTAACATGACCCATGTACCCTACAAAGGTGGAGGTCCTGCCTTAACCGCTACTATATCGGGAGAAACCGATATAACTATATTAGGGGCAGTCATCACCATCCCCCAAATTAAAGGTGGCAATCTCAAGGGCTTGGCTATTTTAGGCAATAAACGTACCCCCGCTTTGCCCCAACTTCTAACTGCTAGCGAGCAAGGTTTAACTAATTTTGATGTGAGCTCCTGGATTGGCATTTTGGTCCCCGCTGGAACGCCACCTGCCATCATCGAAAAAATTTATAGCGCATTTGCTCAAGCCTTAAAAAATCCTGCCGTGCAAGCGCGTATGGCTGAACAAGGAAACGAAATTATTGCCAGCACACCGGCACAATTCGCAAGCTTTCTTGCTCAAGAATCTGCAAAATGGGCTAAAGTAATTAAAGATAACAATATTCAAGTAGAGTAATAGAAGTCATACCGCCTGATGAAAATAAGCCATATCAAACTTTATCCTCTGGCTATTCCCTTAATAGAACCTATTAAGATGTCGGGTGAAACAATTACGCATGCCAATACCTTATTAGTTTATTTAAAAACCAACACTGGCAAAGAGGCTTGGGGAGAAACGTCGGCGGCTCCCTTAATGACTGGCGAGACTTTGGGTGGCTTGTTGCAAAATGCTAAATATCTTGGTGAACATCTAAAGGGTTTAGATATCCCCGAGCTTAATTCAATTTCAATAGCGCTTGGTAAAATCTTATATGGCAATACTTCTGTTAAGTCTTGCTTCGAAATGGCCTTAATTGATCTTATCGCCCAAGAGCAAGAAACTAGTGTTTGGCAAATACTACGCACTCTAGCTAAAAATAAAACCCAAACTCAGCCAAGTCCGCTGCCCTTATTACGGATGCTAGGAGGTTCTTTAGATAAAGAAATTGCTGAAGCCGCTAGATATCGCGCTCAAGGATATCGGCATTGGAAAATTAAAGTTGGCATTCTGCCGCTTGCTGAAGACCTTGAAAGAGTATCAATTTTGTGCAACTTGCTAGATGGAGATACGATTTCGGCTGACGCAAATGGAGCATTTAAATTACAAGATGCAATCACTTTTTGTAGTGCTGAGCAAACTCGCAAACTATCTTTTGTCGAGCAAGCAATATCAACCCAATCTTCCCTTAATGACTTTTCTGTGCTGAAATCAAAATCGCTATTGCCAATTGCTTTAGATGAATCGATTCATGGAGTTAGTGAAATAGTATTTTTTGATCAAGCTAATGCTTTAGACGGTGCTAGCCTGAAACTAATAAAAACAGGAGGCCTATTATCTGGGCTAGAGGCTGCCTATGAATTAAAGCGACGAAACCTTAAGCTTAATCTTGCCTGTAAGGTTGCAGAAACTTCGCTTTCTGCAGCTGCTACTGCTTCTTTAGGATTTGCAATTGACTCGATTCCTTGGGGTTTTAGTATGTCTAATCAGTATCTTGAATTTGATATCTGTCCAAAGCCCTTGCATGCTGAAAATGGTTACTTAAATATCGAGCAATTAAATCCTATTGGTATTGGTGTAGTGCCAGAAATAAATTTAATTACACAGGCTCACTCAAAAGAGTATTCCCCCGTATTGTGTTAAACATTAAACTATCCCCCTAAATTAACATGCCCTTAAATCCTGAAACCCGTAATAAATTACTCAAGGTAAGTACTGCTACTTTATGCACCGCCTTGTTTAAAAAAGGGTTGCGTAACCAGTTTATTCAAGATGTGCACCCCCTTAATCCCCACCAAGCCAATATGGTGGGTGAAGCCTATACCCTGCGCTATATTCCGGCGCGCGAAGATTTGAATACCATTGATGTTTTTAAGAGCCCGCTGCACCCCCAACGACTTGCAATTGAAGATTGCCCTGCAGGCTCGGTACTCGTCATTGATAGTCGTAAAAATGCTCGCGCTGCATCTGCTGGCTCTATCCTCATTTCTCGCCTAATGAAGCGTGGGGTTGCGGGCATTGTGAGCGATGGCGGCTTTCGCGATTCGCCTGAAATTGCGCAATTAGCAATTCCAGCTTATCACCAACGCCCTAGTGCACCAACCAATCTCACCATACATTGTGCAATCGATCTTAATGTACCTATTGGTTGTGGCGATGTTGCTGTCTATCCGGGCGACATCGTGGTTGGCGATGGCGAGGGCGTTGTCATTATTCCTGCGCATTTAGCTGATGAGATTGCTAATGAAGCAGTTGAAATGACCGCCTTTGAAGATTTTGTCAGCGAAAAAGTGCTAGCAGGACAAAGCATCGTTGGCCTTTACCCGCCAACCGATGCAGCCAATATCATTGCTTTTCAACAATGGCGTATCGCTCACCAGCGGTAAATAATTAAAAGCGGGATAAGTATTATTCGGGCTTAATGCCAGCCTGCTTTATTACTGCAGTCCAACGTTGAATTTCGCTCTTAATAAACTCCGTATAAGGCTTTGAACCCTGTGGTGGAATTACAAACCCCTGTGACTCCATGCGCTGTTTTATTTCTGGAGTGCTCATCACCTGATTCATCCCAGTCTCTAACTTATCAATAATCACTTTCGGAGTACCTTTTGGTGCACTCAAACCTGACCACGAAATAGCTTCAAAGGTCGGAAAGCCAGATTCAGCAATGGTTGGCACATTTGGATAAAGCGGATTGCGTTTCTCACTTGTTACTGCTAAAGGACGTAATTTACCAGCCTGTATATGCGGATAAGCTACATCTTGATTAATAAACATCATTGGAATCTCACCACTTAAAATCGCCGTCATCATCGGACCGCCACCACGATAGGGAATGCCAACTAATCCTAATGGTAAACATTTTTCATTTTTCTTAGGCGCACTGCAAGCGGTAACGGTTTGCTTAAATAATTCCATAGCCACATGCCCAGAGGCTGCATAGGTATAGCCATAATCGAGCTTACCGGGGTTTGCGCGTGCATAATCAACCAACTCTTTTAAGGTTTTAAAAGGTGAATTTGGGTTGACCACTAATATATTAGGGCCGATATGAATTTGCGAGATGTGAATAAAATCAGTAATTGAGTTGTACTTTACATTTGGATCAAGGCCATGCGCTACAGCATTTTGGCCAACTCCCGTAAGGATTAAAGTATAGCCATCAGGCTGCACTTCAGTTGCTCGCTTAGTGCCAACAACCCCTCCACCGCCACCAATATTTTCTACGATAAAAGTTTGTTTAAAATATTTGGTTAAGCCATCTGCGACCATCCGCCCCATCACATCGCTAGTGCCACCCGCTGGAAATGGCACAATAATTTTAACTGAACGAGTTGGATAATCGGCCTGCGCAAACGCACTGCAAGATATTAATGCAAGTAAGGCAACAAAAAGCTGGCTGAACCAGTTATTAATTTTCATATTTTTCCTGATATTAGAAACAAGATTGCTTTATGCAAAGTATTTATTTTTTAGGCGCGATTGATTCTCATAAATCGAGCCCTGATTGACAGCAGGCGGCAAAGGCATGATAACTGGCGCAGGTACAATTCTGGGAACAATAGAGGCTTTGCCAGTAAGTAACCAACTGTTGAACTCGGCAAGTGAATTATAGTTTTTTAATAAGGGCCAAGCATCACCTGCTGCAAATTCAAATAACAATAAACGCCGCGGGCTAGGAGAGGTATTCGCGGCCGAACCATGTATTGCACGCGCATGGTGAAAGGATACCGATCCTGCCGGTCCAATACATGGCCGAGCAGCTGCAAAATTAATTCCGTCAGCAGTTGGATCCATAGCGCCACAAAAGTAGCCATCAACGTCATGATGACTATAAGTAGGGCCTTGGTGACTTTTAGGGATGATCATTAGTGGGCCATTTTCCATTTTGCAATCATCTAACATGATGCCAACCGCTAAAACGTCATCATTAGTGTGCGGATAAAAAGCCCAATCTTGATGCCATTCAACAGCCTCACCCCCGCCAGGCTCTTTTAAATTCAGTTTGGCGTTACGTATACGTACGCTCTCTCCCAGTAATTGTTGCAACATCGCTAATAAATTAGGGTCGGTCATTACCTGCTGAAAAATGGGGTCTACCTGGTGTGGTTGCTTAATACGACGTACCGAGGGCTTTGCTGCAGAATGATTTGGGCCTAAATCATAGATTGAGTTGTGGTCCTGAACCGTTCGCGAAGACTCAACTATTCTCGAGACCGCATCACGCATTTGCTGCACAATAGTCGGCTTAAAAACGCTGGGAATTACCACATAGCCATCTACTTGGTATTGTTTCACCTGCTCGGCATTAAGCATAATTATCCCCAAAACTTTGAATAATTATTATTGTAAACGTATCGCCAATGCCTTAATATTGTTGCTATGCATCAACAATTCTATCTCCCCAGAGCTCAAGTTCAATTTAGTCTCATAAGCAAATGAGCACCTTCATAGACAAATGGATTTTTTCACAAAAGTGGTTAGCACCACTGAAATTTAAAGTATTTCGTTCAATTTATTTAGTATGGCTTACTGCCACCATTTGCATGTGGATGAATGATGTTGCTGCAGCGTGGATGATGACTTCATTAACTACTTCAGCAACCTTAATTGCTTTAGTACAAACTGCCTCTAGTCTGCCTGTTCTGCTACTTGGCATTCCGAGTGGTGCACTTGCCGATATTCTGAATCGTAAACACTTTTTTGTCTTTACCCAACTATGGTTAGCAGCCAATGCAACTGCTCTCATGTTGTTCTTGGTTTTCGGCTTACTTAATCCCTATGTACTTTTATTTTTAACGTTTACCAATGGCATTGGCTTGGCCATGCGCTGGCCCATCTTTGCCGCCTTAGTTCCAGAATTAGTACCCCGCGATTCCTTGCAACCAGCCTTAGCATTAAATGCAATTGCAATGAATGTGTCGCGTATTGTCGGCCCGCTGATTGCGGGAATTATTATTGCCACGGCTGGTAGCCAGTATGTCTTTGCCCTAAATATGGTGCTATCACTCATTACCTCATGGGTAGTATTGCGGTGGCAATATCAATATTATGTTTCTGCCCTACCCGGCGAACGTTTTTTTGGCGCCATGCGCGTCGGCTTGCAATATGTGCGCCAATCAAATCAATTACAAGCCATTTTTATTCGTACTTTCTTATTTTTTCTGCAGTCAACTGGACTCATTGCCCTATTGCCCGTTATTGCTAAAGATCATTTTCAGGGTAATGCCCATATTTTTACCTTATTGCTGTCGTGTTTAGGCTTGGGAGCTGTTATTGCAGGCTCCCAACTACCTCGTTTAAAAATACATCTGAGCACGAATCAATTAGCCAATTATGGAATTATTCTTTTATCAGTTAGCTCAGCTGCCGTCGTGTTATCGCTCAATTTATGGCTTGCTTCGGTCTTCATGCTCATTTGTGGCATTGCCTGGATTAGTGTAGCCAACTCGCTAACAACATCAGCTCAACTCTGTTTACCTAGCTGGGTTCGAGCGCGGGGTATGTCACTTTACCAAATGAGTATTATGGGGGGCAGCGCATTAGGCGCAGCCATTTGGGGCAAAATTGCCACTGAAACTGACGTTAGCATCAGCATTGGCTTAAGTTCAATCTTTGGCATTGTCGCCTTAATCGCAGTTCGTAAATTGCAAGTAGAAGGTTTGCATCAAGAAGATATGAGCCCGGTATGTCCATTAGAGCGTCCACACCCATCTCGAAACATTGATCCAAGTGAGGGCCCAGTGATGATTTCGATTGAGTATCAAACCCACACTACCCAAAATGATACATTCAAGAAATTGATGGCTAGCACCAGAAAGTCGCGTCTCCGCCAAGGGGCGCTCTCATGGAGCTTGTTCGAAGACGCCGAACATACCGGTAAATTTGTAGAGTTCTATGTATTTGAAACGTGGGCCGACTATTTACGTCGTTTTGATCGCTTTACTGCGGATGATCTGAATATGCAGGAAGAGCGACATCGCCACCACATTGATATTGCGCCCCCAAAAGTAACTCGCCGTATTGCCTCAAGCCTGAAAAAATAATTTATTTACGCCAAACGCTTGCCAGCCAAGGCTGCTGATCACGCGGTAAGCCCGGTGGCCGATAAAAATGATCTACCTCGGTAAAGCCGGCTGCGCATAAATACGCTTGCCAAGCCTTTAGATCATGATAAGAGCCGTAGCGATCACCGTTCCAGCCCTCTTCATTTGTACCTCTTGGATTAGAGCTAAATAAAATACCTTGCGGTTTTAGGGTAGCGAATAAATTATCCAGAACTTTTGGCAATAATTGACTGGGTACATGAAATAGCGAGGCATTGGCAAAAATGCCATCGAAATAATCATTTGGCAGTTGTAGATTAAAAAAATCTTGCACCAAAACTTCACAGCCACTAAATTTACGGGCTATTGCAGCCGCTTGCGTACTGCCCTCTAGTCCAATTGCTTGATGGCCGAGTGCAGTAAATGCTTGCAAATCCCTGCCAGGACCACAGCCAAAATCTAAAATTTGAAAAGGACCAGCTCCTTTAATCGCTTTTAGTAGAGCTGCAATATTTTGACTGACATCGTGATCACGCGTACCTGCAAAAAAATCATCCGCATTAATATTGTAATGATCTACAGTTTTAGTAGCTATTTCAGCTAGCTCTGTAGCAGTTAAAGGTACCTTACCCATCATTTCAGCCAATTTATTTCGAGTTTCAATAATTTAATTCGAATCGAGGATTTTCTTCAAATTAACTGCTGAATCTCTTAAGAAACCCACATCACTGCCAGCCACAATCATTTGAAACCCAAGCTGTTTAAGCTCGGGAATAGCTCTGCCAGCAAAGGGAATAATCCCAACTGGAATTTTGGCCGACTTGCATTTAGCGACAACTGCATCGATTACTTGGTTTAACTCAATAAAATGATCTGGCCCTTCTAAATTTAAATTGGCCGATAAATCAGTTGGGCCTACAAAAGCTAAATCAACTTCTGGCAAGCCGCCAATTTCCAAGGCTAAATTCATTGCATTCAGAGACTCCAATTGAATAATCACCAAAGTATCTCTATTTGCATTATTGCGGTAGTCGGCATTGGTTCCATAAGCCGAGGCTCTCAGCGCGGGTAGAGCTAAGCCACGATCGCCTTGAGGCGGAAATTTTGCGGCGCGTGCTACCTCTAAAGCTATTTCAACACTTTCAACCCGAGGCACCATCACGCCGTGGGCACCACGGTCTAAAACACGAGCAATGAGGCTAGGATCGGCAGAAGGCACGCGTACCAGCGCGGTAGTTTCGCGACTAAAGCCGCGCAATATGCCAGGTAAATCTGCTAGACCAATTGCGCCATGCTCCATGTCAACCACCACAAAATCGAGGCCAACTGCCGATGCAATTTCAGCAAAGGCGGGATTAACCGTCATCATCCATGCGCCTCCAATACTCTTACCTTGCTGTAACTTTGACTTCAGTGAAGTTGTAACGTGCTGCATACGTTCTCCAATTTATTGAACCAATCTCAGAATTAAACTGAATTTAAATTAACACCAACCTTTTTACCTGCCTCACAAATATCTTGCCAAGTTTTATCATCAATCTCAATGCCATCTTTAATGCGTTGAGCCATCATTTTTTGTTCGGGCTCACCAGCTAGCATAACCGGCACACCCGCTTCGCTAGCTGGGCTTTGATATACCCAGTCGATAAAAGAGTTCGTTTCTAGGTCAAATTGTTCTTTAGAGCTCATGCTAGCAGGATTAATTAAAATGGATAACATGCCATTCCAAATGGCGCGTTTTTTTACTTTCGGCGGCTTCCAAGTGCCGTTGCCCGTTAATGCTCCACCTAATAATTCACAGGCAATGGCCAAGCCCGAACCCTTGTGTTCACCAAAAGGCATCAGCGCGCCCAAATTGCCAGCCGCATCGGGCCTTACTACTACGCCAGGATCGGTAGTCGGCAAGCCCTGCTGATCAATTAAATACCCAGGGCTTACTGATTTACCTGCATTATGAGCCACCCGCATCTTGCCTTGGGCTGAGCGACTAGTAGCAAAGTCTAGGATGAATGGCGCACGGTTAGCAATTGGCACACCAATACAAAATGGATTAGTACCGTGGCGACCAATACCCCCACCCCATACCGCTACAACAGGTGCAGATAGAACATTGACTAAATGAATCGACACCAAACCATCTGCCGCCGCCATTTCAGCAAAATGTCCAATACGGCCTAAGTGATGAGCACGCGATAAGGATAAAATGCAACTACCTAATTTTTTGGCTCTAGCAATTCCCATCACCATAGCCTCTTCGCCCACGACCTGACCAAAACCTTGCTGGCCATCAAGCACCAACAAGCTGCCTAAATCACTCTTCACTCGAACCGATTGGTTTGGCTGCAAAGAGCCTTCTACAAATGATTCCACGTAGCGCGGAATCATCCCAGCACCATGCGAATCATGCCCTTTTAGGTTCGCGTGAATTAGATTGGTACAAACCCGCAAAGCTTCAACCTCAGAACTACCAGTAGCAGTAATAATTTGAACAATTTTAGTTTTTAAATCTTCGGCTTGAAATATTGGCATAGTGATAGAGCTTATTGCTGCTTAGAATGTGCTAGCATAATAAAAAAATAAGGGGGGACAATGTTTAATCGGTGTAGATTACCATTCTTAGTAGTAATTGCGTTGCTCATGCAGACTTTGCCTAGTTATGCGCAATCAAACTATCCTAACAAACCCATCAAGCTCATTGTTGGCTTTCCCCCAGGTGGTGGCCTAGATTTTACCTCGCGTCTCATTGCGCCCTATCTTGGCGAGGCCTTGGGACAGCAAGTTATTGTGGAGAATAAGCCCGGTGCTGCTGGTGTCATTGCCCTAACCGAGCTAGCACGAGCTGCTCCCGACGGCTATACCTTAGTGGTGGCTAATATTGGTCCAATGGTTTTAGCGCCCAATATGATGGCAAAAAAACCTTACGATCCCTTAAAAGACTTCACCCCCATTGGGCAAATTGTTTCTACTTATTTTCTAGCCGTTGTCCCACGCGAGCTACCCGTAGACTCTCTTAAAACATTTATTCAGTGGGCTAAAAAGAATCCGAGCAAAGCCAATTTTGCTTCTGGTGGCAATGGCTCCATCACCCATTTAAATGGTGAGTTACTGAATAATGTTGGCGGCATCAAACTCACACATGTTCCCTATAAAGGTTCTGCACCAGCCATCGTCGACTTAATTTCAGGTCAAACCCATATCTTGATTGATATTACTGGCATCTTAGTGCCGCAAGTTCAGTCTGGTAACCTCAAAGCGATTGCCATTACTAGCTCTACTAGAGATAAAGATTTACCTAATGTTCCAACGGTTCGCGAATCGGGCTATGCAGAATTAGAAACTTCAGGTTGGCAAGGTTTAGTTGGTCCAGCAAATATGCCTAAAGATGTAGTGCAAAAATTGCAAGCTGCTCTCAAGAAAACCTTAGCAAATCCTGAAGTACGCGAGCGCTTTGAAAAAGCGGGTACGCCTATAACCGAACGATCGGCAAGTGAATTTGCCGCATTTATTAAAGCCGAAAACGATCGGTGGGTCGCTGTTATTAAAGAGTCAGGTGCCAAAATTGAGTAAAGCAAATCGCAAAAAACCAGAAGAGCTCCGTAGTCATCGCTGGTATGGCGTTAAAGATATGCGTAGCTTTGCGCATCGTTCGCGCACAGCGCAAATGGGCTATACCCGCAGCGATTATGCCGGCAAACCGATCATCGCTATTATTAATACGTGGAGTGATATTAACCCATGTCATAGCCATTTTCGTCAGCGCGCTGAAGAAGTAAAAAGAGGTATTTGGCAGGCCGGCGGTTTCCCAGTAGAAATGCCCGCCATGAGTTTATCCGAGCCCTTTCAAAAACCGACCACCATGTTGTATCGCAACCTGCTCGCAATGGAAACAGAGGAGTTGTTACGTTCTTACCCAGCAGATGCGTGCGTTTTGATGGGTGGCTGCGATAAAACAACGCCTGCTCTATTGATGGGTGCAATTAGTATGAACATTCCCGCCATCTTTCTGCCGGCTGGCCCGATGTTACGTGGTGATTATCGCGGTCAATTTTTGGGTAGCGGCAGCGATGTATGGAAATACTGGGATGAATTACGGGCGGGCAATATTACCGAGGCCGACTGGGGCGAAATTGAGGATGGTATTGCACGCTCAGCTGGTCATTGTATGACCATGGGTACCGCATCTACCATGACAAGTACAGTTGAAGCGCTAGGCTTATGTTTATCTGGTTATGCATCTATTCCGGCCCCCGATTCAAGACATGCGCAAATGGCTACCTTAACAGGCAGACGCATTGTCGAAATGGCTTGGGAAGATTTAAAACCATCTGACATTCTCACTGCCGGCTCTTTTGATAACGCTGTAATGACTACCTTAGCTTTATCGGGCTCTACTAATGCCGCAGTGCATTTAATTGCTCTTGCCAAACGTGCGGGCTTTGGGCTCACCTTAGAACGCTTTGACGAATTAGCACGCAAAATCCCTGTCCTTGCGAATATAAGACCTTCGGGCAAATATCTCATGGAAGATTTTTTCTATGCGGGTGGTTTACGTGCTTTACTCAAGCAACTGACCGGCTTCTTAAGTCTTGCTGAGCAAACCGTTGATGGTAAAACCATCGGCGAGCTAATCGCTGATGCCAAGGTATTCAATGATGATGTCATTCGTTCGGCAGATAAAGCACTGGTAAAAAGCGACGGCTTGGCAATTTTAAAAGGAAATCTGGCCCCAGATGGCGCAGTTATCAAGCCCCCAGCTGCTGAAGCTCACTTGCTAAAACATACTGGTAAAGCGGTCGTATTCAAAAACTATGACGATTTATCTGCACGCATTGATTCGGCCGATTTAGAAATCGATGCTAATTCAGTAATTGTTTTGCAAAATGCTGGCCCACAAGGGGCGCCTGGTATGCCAGAGTGGGGGCAGTTACCTATCCCTAAAAAGCTTTTAGAACAAGGAGTGCGCGATATGGTGCGTATCTCTGATGCACGTATGAGCGGGACTAGTTATGGCGCATGTGTTTTGCATGTCACTCCCGAAGCTTATATTGGTGGGCCCTTGGCTTTTGTACAAGATGGCGATCTCATTGAATTAGACGTACCCGCCCGCAAATTAAATGTCTTGATTTCTGAGGCGGAAATGGCCAAACGCAAAGCAGCATGGGTAGCACCAGCTCCTAAGTTTGAGCGGGGCTTTGGTAAGATTTATTTACAACACATTCAACAAGCCAATAATGGCTGTGATTTTGATTTTTTAGAAACCCAAGTACATGCTAGCAATGCTGAAAATTCACAGAAGCGCAGCAAAGGCAGTGAACCAGAAATTCATTGAAACAGATTTAAGATTAATAGCACTGCTTATTTATAAAACTGTTTATTAGCCTGCTCCAGCAACATCTCTATCTTGCCACCACTAACGGCTTTTTTAATTGCCTCTGAAAAGCCAGCCTGTAGGCTGTTGTAGCATTTAGATTTCTTCGAAAAAGCGACATACATTTCTCCATAAACCACATTTTTCGGCAAAAAATCAACTTTTGTAAGGATATTTAATTTCTTTGCCTCCAGCTTACCTGGATAGCGACCAATAATAAGGTAATCGGCTTGCTTTTTTAATAACGCCTCAAAAGCTTTGTCTACTCCATTAGCACGCGCCACTGTTAAATTTTGTGCAATATAGGTATCAAAATCATTGCCGTAACTTTCGCCTAAATTTGTTACTCCTTTTTTGGCCTTTAAATCACCCCACTCGGCATACTTAAAAGAATCACCATTACGAATCACAATAGCAACTGGGTCTTGCATATACGGTGGATCAATGTAATTCATATAAGCAACTCTTGATGAATCTTTATAGATACCAAAAATAATATCTGCTTTACCCTCTTTAATAGCATCTTGGGCTTTTTGCCAAGACCCAAAGTCAACTGAACTGATATTCTTCACTTGCAGCTGCTGGGCAATAGTCGTCACTAATTCAGCTGAAGCGCCCACAATTTTTCCATTAGCCCCCCAGGCTACTGGCGGGTAAGCTGGGTGCCCCGTAATAACCAAAGCCTCACAAACACTGCCTGTCTGCGCAAATACTGCACATGCAAAAAACTCTAATACAGCAAGCATTAAGAATAGTTTAGTTTTCATGATTACTTTCAAAGTGAGGAGCAAATGTAGTTTTATTATGACAAATTTACGTAACTAGGCTTAGCTCTATTTTTTGCTTTATTTTAAGGGGTAAGGAGGCTAAATAGCTCATTTTTTTACCTTGATTTGCTTTAGACTAGACCAACCTAACCCTTATGGCCCATATGACAACAGCGCAAACCATGACAACAATTCCGGAGTTTTTCATACGTCGTTTTAAAGAGCTGGCGGTTGATGAGGGTTTTGGAATCGTTGGAGATTATGCTCTGAAGTTATTTGCTCAACTCCACCACTGTGGCTTTCCAATACTAGTAACTACCGATGAACAAGGCGCAGCATTTGCAGCTGAGGCTTATGCGCGGATCCGAGGATTTGGGGTATGTGCCGTAACCTATTCGGTGGGCGGCTTTAAAGTAGTGAATGCTACGGCTGGGGCCTGGGCGGAAAATGTACCACTTTTAGTGCTAAGTGGTGCTCCAGGATTATCTGAAAGACAGGGGGACCCTTTACTGCATCACAAGGTTAAAAATTTTGACACCCAACTTGAGGTATTTAAAGATATCACCATCGCCCAGGCCGTGCTGACAAACCCCTTAACCGTGACTGCGGAAATAGATCGTGTTCTAGGAGCCATGATTGCAAATCAACGTCCTGGCTACATTGAAATTCCCCGAGATATGGTTGACGTTCCCGTGCTTGATTGCCTAGAGGATCTATCGATCGAGTTGCCTAAAGTCCATCCACAGCGTTTAGAACTTGCAGTAGCAGAAACATTGCAACTATTAGAGGGTGCAGGTGATGCAGTGGCTATTGCGGGTTTAATGGCGGTGCGGCGCGGACTTGGTAAAGAGCTACTAGCTTTCATGGAAAATTTTGAGGTGCCAATGGCAACCACCTCTGTTTCTAAGGGGGTAGTACCAGAAACCCATCCCTTAGCTTTGGGTGTTTATATGGGGGCAGTTAGCGCACCAGCCATTGTTCAACAAGTAGAAAATGCAAAACCTCTGATTATGTTTGGGGTTTTATATGCCGATTTAATAATGGGTGCATTTACCGATCACCTAGATCGCGGTCAGGTAATCGAATGTACGGATTACCAAGTGAGTATTGGTTTTCGCACCTATCAAGACGTTCCGCTGTGGGCCTTCTTACCTGCTTTAATTAAGGCAGCTAGCGCTAGAGGTTACAAAGAATATGGGCATGTCACCCATAAAACAATGACTTTTATTCCAATTGCTGGCCAAGGTCTCGTGGTTGAAAGAATTATGGAATGCGTATCGATCTTTCTTGATAATAAAATGCGTTTAATTGTTGAGCCAGGAGATTGTTTATTTGGCTCGATAGAACTGCCAGCGCAATCTCTAATGCTTGCCAGCGCCTATTACGCTACCATGGGGTATGCGGTGCCAGCAGCTTTGGGCGCCGCTCGCGCCGATGCTACCCGCAGACCCTTGGTATTAGTCGGAGATGGCGCCTTTTTGATGACAGGCTTAGAGGTTCTTTCTTCGGTATTTCACGGGGTAAATCCACTAGTGATAGTTGTTGATAACCAAGGTTATGGCACTCAAAGACCCATGATGGACGGCCCCTTTAATGATATTGCCTCATTGCGCTCTGAAGAACTACCAACCGTATTGGGCACTGGCAAAGGTTTCTTATGCAAAACCGAAGATGAATTATTTTCTGCATTGACTAAGGCAACTGCTTTAGATGAACTCTGTATTATTCGGGCCTGCGTACCCTTGGGAAAATATAGCCCAGGTTTATTGCGCTTAACTTCTGCGCTTAAAAAGCGTGTCTAAATAAAGTTAAGGCACGCCCACAATAAAGCCTTCAGAAAAAATATTGATGATTTTGGTCGTCTTGCTTTAGATCCCAAAATCAGAGACCTATTTACATCACTTCCACAGAAAGCCCAAACCTACGCGAACATTGGCTGCAGTAGCAGAGTATGATCCAGTTCCACCAGAGGTATAAACATTACTATATTTAATGTAGTTTGCTTCGCCAAAGCCATAGATATAGCCTTTAATAATCCAATCAAAATCGGCAATCACTTGTTTGTAGCCTAGTCCAACTAAGGGTCCCCTAACCATATCGTAATCACCACCCCCAGAATACATTCGAGTACTCGCATAACCTAACTTGGCAAAAACCAATTTATCAAGCCCAATAGGATATCCAGGCGCAACATATACACTGTAATCTTGGTTCTTGATAGCAGATACCCAATTAGTAGCGCTACCTTGCTTAAATTGGTCACTGCCACTTCCACCTGGAACGGTAATCGTGTAAGTAGAGCTTTTGGAATCCACCAGATTATATTCAGCGCCAAAGCCCAATAAGAAATTGGGATGCAATAAAAAACTATAGCCGGTAGCAGCCGAGAAGGTTAGGCTATTCGAATTGGGAGCAGAAGCGGTATAAGGCACACCCTGAAGTGGAGGTTCAGTAATCGTTCCGCCTGTAAAGGAAAACTTTAAGACTTCATAGCCCACGCCCATTTGAGTAAAGCTATCCTCAAAACGTGACTGGGCAAAGCCATTGGAGCTTACGCCAATGACTACCAAAATCATAAAAGACTTTAAAAAATGTGGCAATCTGGCCTTTAGAAATTCAATTATTATATAAATAGTAACAGACGCATGATCAGGGCGCTTAATCAACAACAAAATCAAAATAGGTCTCGGGAAATGGCTCCTTTTCATAGGTGAAATGCCACCATTCCATCTCGTATGGCTTAAAACCATGTTTGAGCATGAGCGTTCTCAGCAACAGTCGGCTAGCCCTTTGTTCTGTCAATACACCAATATATTTTGGCCATGACTCTAGCCCAAAGAAATCAAAATTAGTGCCCATATTGAGAGGTCGAAATGGCGAAGCTGATGAAATAATCGTTAAATCGATCGTACTTCCCCTGCTGTGGCCAGAGCGATCAGCAATATAGCCCTCCGAAAATAAATTTTCTTTTGCCACTTTAGGATAGTACTTCGTTTTTGTACGCGTATCTTTTAGATCTTTTGCCCAAGCGATAAAGTCATCAACCGCCCTTTGTGGTCGATAAGTATCGAAAATAAATAATTCCAGACCAAATGGTTTGAGATCAGATTGAACCTCAGCAAGTGCTTTAGCTGCTGGTTTAGTTAAGACGGCCCTTTGACTAACATAGCCGTTAATAGGCCGCCCGACGAAATTATTGCTGCTGGCATACCTTAACCCAACCCGAATGCCAGGAATTTCCTGATCAACATAAACAAATCCATCGGGAATTGCCCATGCGATAGAAACAAGTAATGCGTTGATAATAATTATGGCGATGCTATGCCGCATAAGATCCTTATCATCTTACATTAGGTTAGCGCATTAAATCTCGATAAAGATTTTCATACTCCGCCTATCCTATCAGAACAAATTCAAAGTAGCCATGACCTATCAACACCCTACCCAGCCTTAATTAATCCGTACCTATGCCCGTCTTTTTAACTAAAGCAGCATAGCTTGCTAATTGCTCTTGAATTTTTTTGCTTAATTCTTCTGGCGAGCTACCCACTGGATTAAGGCCATT
>Ga0214919_10004387_pt1 | contig 20670 bp, 20 predicted proteins | sample LL1503_MetaG_FD_177994 | JGI IMG/M metagenome (GOLD analysis project Ga0214919, IMG submission 177994) | Freshwater microbial communities from Lake Lanier, Atlanta, Georgia, United States - LL-1503 | ecosystem: Environmental > Aquatic > Freshwater > Lake | place: USA: Georgia | collected... | reverse complement strand
TGGTGTCGTATGCCTTTTTAGGTGAATGACATTGAAACCTTGTTTGGCTTGGTAGCTCAGTTGGTACGAGCGAACGACTGAAAATCGTTAGGTCGCCGGTTCGATCCCGGCCCAAGCCACCACCCAACTCAATACCCAAAACTAAGTCATCAATTTGGGACTGGCAACATGAATTTAGTCTTAATGGTGTGAGAAATAAGTTACCTGCTCAAAACACAAAATAGTTTGTGTACTTCTACACCAAGGATCACCCAAAAGTATACAACTGGGGGAATAAGCCACATAATTCTTGCGATTAGTCCCGACAAAAACATTTTGTCGGTTTAGTATTAAACCTCTCAACTGAAATTATTTAAGTTAAGGAGCGCCACAATTGAAAAAAGTGCGACATCTAATTACCACACTCGATCGAGGTGGTGCCGAAAAGCAGCTCTTAACTCTTGTTAGAGAGCAAATGCTATCAGGCAGAAAAATTGAAGTTTTTCCTCTTAAAGGAAGCAATGAACTTGAACTTGAATTTCTTAAACTAGGTTGTACTGTAAACAATTCCTTATTACTGGTGAACCCGATCCGACAAATAGTAATCCTCTGGAAACTTAATGGCTACGAAGACCTAATTATTCACGCTCATCTTCCACGAGCTGAATTAATTGGAGCATTATCTAGACGAAAAAATGATTTTGTGATTTCTAAGCATGTGACCGAAATACTAATAAGTCAAAGACTTTTTAAATCATTTTCTAGGCGCATCAGTTTATGGGTGACAAGTAGAGCCTCATTTTTTATAGCAATTAGTGAGGCTGTTTTTGATTTTGTAAAATCAAATGGCGAGTTGTCACCAGAGACATCTTCAAGAATAGTTCACTATGGATATCACAATTTTGACCGATCAATTTTATCCAAAACTAGAGATGACGATTGGGATCTAAAACTATCTTCTGAAAATTCGATAGTAATCGGTACTGTTTCACGGCTTGTACCACAAAAAGATATTTGGACATTATTACTAACTTTTGAGGCGCTACAAATGAAAATGCCAAATACAAAATTGAGAATCCTTGGTAGGGGCTATCTAGACCTAGAACTAAAGAAATTTGCGTCGACACTAAGAATTGAGCCTGATTCAGTTGAGTGGATTAATCACAATTCTAACGTTTATGATTTCTTGAATTCATTAGATGCTTTTGTAATTACAAGCAAGTATGAAGGATTCGGCTTAGTGGTTCTAGAAGCTATGCAAGCTAATGTTCCCATCATCGCATCCAAAATTCCGCCTTTTCAAGAAATTCTTGGCGAAGACTTTCCAAATTTTTGCAAAGTTGGAGACTATGAAACCTTTTGTGCAAGAATTCTTGAAAACGCTGCGCCCCTTTTGCGGCGACAAATTTTAGCGATTCAAGAAAAGCGATTGGAGCTCTTTAGTCCGGAATCTATGAGTAAAAAGATTAATGAGATATACTGTAAATTAGATTAATTTGCGAATATTCAGTAAAAGTCTCTTAATGATTCTTGTTCGCTATTTGAAATATTCTTACGCTCTAATTTGGCCTTATTCTCTCTCAGAAATATCCTTGCCTTACTTGGCATAAAATTGACTACTATCCTGCGAATTTTTCTTATCCTTGAGAAATTCAGAGTAAAGAATAGAAATCTTGGTCTTAATGTACGAGAGCGATCAAAGTAGTATTCCGAACCATGGGTTTCTGAATGATCGCCATGAACCACAAACCACTCCGGGTGTCGTCTCACAATTACAGACAGAATCGATTGGTCGTGTCTATGCCAAATTAGCCCCTTTGGCTTTTCGTAAAGTGGCAAAGTTTCTGGTCTTAATAGTGAAGGGTCTTCACACATTTCTAACCACATTTTGGCAAAGCGGGTCAGTGTAATTGAATTCCTGGCGAGAATTGCTCCAGCCCAAACCATTGGTCTATCCAAGAATTTTTCATCCACTTTTAGTGCATCGATCACCCCCTTATCTAGCCATAATCGTAGAGGCGTTTCACCTTCGGTCCACAAGTGAATCCGATTATCTGATATCAATTCTCTAAACTCTAGTTCTGTCTTCCTTGGAAGGCATCCACTATCCAGGTAAAGCAAATTAACATCAGAGTCTTGGGTTTTAGAATAATCCAAGATAATGGCTGGCTTCCAAATCCAGTAACCAGCCCCACGTTTTAGATTTAGCGTTTCCCTATTTCTGGCACGAAAATTAGCGGAGAGATCAATTTTTGCTAATTGAATGATGCGCGCAAAACCTAGTGTAATTGCTTTTAGAGATTGCACCTGCTGGGCCTTCACAAAAGTGTCATCTGCATAAGAAATCAGATGTATTTTCTTCATATCCGAATTAATACTTACTAAGCTAACGCTTCAATAGATTTGAAATATTCAATAGTGCGCATTAAACCCATTTTTCTATTTACTTTAGGTTTCCAATTCAACTTTAAAGCCGCCTTCGTTATATCTGGCTCTCTCTGAACTGGATCGTCAGATGGGAGTTCAAGGAATTTCACTTGTGACTTTGATCCTGTTAATTCAATTACTTCACGAGCAAGATTAATAATAGAGATTGGTTCAGTGTTGCCTAGATTAACTGGACCTTCTATGTTCTCTGTATTGAATAACGAAATTAGACCCTCAATCAAATCATCTACAAAACAGAAACTCCGAGTTTGTAGCCCATCACCATAAATTGTAATATCTTCATTTGCTAATGCCTGTAAAATGAAATTACTAACAACCCGTCCATCTTGTTTCGACATTCTCGGGCCATATGTATTGAATATACGAGCAATCCGAATGTCTGTTCCATATAATCTTTGATTATCTGAAAAGAGTGTCTCTGCCGCTCTTTTCCCTTCGTCATAGCATGAGCGAATCCCGATTGGATTGACTCTACCCCAGTAGTTTTCTTTTTGTGGAGAAGTCTCTGGGTCGCCATAAACTTCTGATGTCGAAGCCTGCAGAATTCTTGCTCCGGTATCATTTGCAAGATTTAGTAGATTCAAGGCACCTACAACCGATGTTTTTAAGGTTTGAATTGGATTTTTCTGATAGTGAATCGGTGAGGCCGGGCAGGCTAAATTAAATATTCCATCGACTTCTATGTGAATCGGTACCGTGACATCATGCCGAACTAACTCAAATCGATCATTATCCAACAAGTGCAAGACATTACGCCTTGAGCCCGTATAAAAATTGTCTAAGCAAACTACATCGTGATTTAATCGTAAGAGTTCTTGACAAAGATGAGACCCGAGAAATCCAGAGCCTCCTGTAACCAATATTCTCATGTCTAAAGTATAACCCTTTGTATAGTAGGAGAGTTATTCTAAACCCTAAAAATCCAGAAGAAGTCCTTTATTCGGTTGATTGGAGTATTGACACCTAAATCAAAGGCACATATTGGAGTTTGCTTTGCAAATTCTGGAGTTTAACAACAAGTTTAGATTCTTTCTAGCATTTGGAGTCAGTATTTCCTGCGTAGTGAGGAATTATTCTTATATCCTTAGATCTTCAAAGGAGAAATACCATGATATTTAAGCGTTTCTTAATTGTTTTGAAATACCTTAGCTTCAAAGATAAGGTCACTTTGTTTATGCTGACAGCGAGCCAGGTTGTTTTAGGCTTGTTAGACCTAGTTGGCGTAGCACTTATAGGCGGTATCAGTATATTGTCAGTTGGAGGTAATCAATCCAATTTGATTATGAAGTTGACTGACACTCCACTCAATTATTTTGGAGCTAGTGATTCCACAATTGCAAGGAAAATACTTTTTCTGGGTGCTCTAGCTGGGTTTCTCTTAACAATTAAAACCATGGCATCTATTCTGTTTGTCAGATTAACCTTCAGATTTCTTGCAGTTAGAACCACGAATCTAACGCGAGTGCTCACTAGTCGAGTTATGCACCTAAGTGAAATCGACCGCGGGAGTTTTAAAAATCAAGAACTTGCGTACGCGCTGACACAAGGAACTGAGCGCGCAGTACTGGGTATTTTGGGTGTTGGCGTTGCATTGGTTTCCGACATATTTCTGACTTTTATTTTAATAGTTGGTTCTGTTTTGATAAGTCCATTTTTGGCTCTTTCAACTATGGTCTTTTTTTTCTCAATAGGTCTAATCACTCACAAAATTACGAGAGATAAATCTGCAGAAATATCATCTCATTTGATAGCTTTGAACACAATTGCTTCACGACTTGTGATTGAAAGCAACTTGAATATACGTGATTTGATTGTACGTGGACGCCGTAACGCATTCATAGAAAAAATTGTTCTTAATAGGAGCGAAGCTAGCACCCAAGCAGCAGAATTGGCGTTCTTGCCATATATTGGCAAATACATTATTGAATCCTCTGTTGTAATTGGTGCATTGTTGCTAATGGTCTCTCAATTTATTTATCTGGAACCGACTAATGCACTAGGGGTGATTGCCTTCTTTATCGCTGCTGCATCACGAATAGCTCCTGCTGTTCTACGCATACAACAAGGATTCCTACAGATGTCAATCTCCGAGGGACTAAGTAAGGATGTGTTTAAGATTCTGAAACTGGAAGCCTTTGTATACTCAAGTTTTTCTACGGGAACAGATTTAAAGCTGAGTAACGAGGGCGAAATGGAGATTAAAGATTTACAATTTGCATACCCTTCACAAGACGCCTTCGCCGTCAATATTCCTTATCTGAAAATTCTGAAGGGTAGCTACACTGCCATAGTTGGGGAAAGTGGGTCTGGTAAATCAACTCTGGTTGATCTTTGTTTGGGACTCTTACAGCCCAAGATTGGCAAAATTCAGATTACTGGATACGATTCTGGGGACTTAATTAAGAATTTTCCTGGATACGTCGGTTATGTGCCACAAAACGTAATTCTAATTGATGGAACAATTATGGAAAATATACTATTGGGATTTTCCGAAGATTCGTTTCCTCAGGAGAGACTGGCGGAAGTGCTACATCTCTCCGTACTAGATGAATTTATAGATCAACTAAGTTTTGGTATACATACACCGATTTCTGAGTGGGGAACAAATTTAAGTGGGGGGCAAAAGCAAAGAATTGGAATAGCGCGCACATTAATGACAAATCCCTCGATAATCATTCTTGATGAGGCAACGAGCGCAATGGATTCACAGACTGAATCTATATTTCATGAACGGATGCGAAAATATGGAAGTAATCCTACTGTAATAGTTATTGCACATAAGTTATCAACAATTCGAGAAGCAGATAACATTGTTTTTATGAAAGCTGGCGCAATTAGGGCGACAGGATCCTATGAAACTTTATACTCTTCAGATAGTGAATTTAAATACCAAATGGACTATATGAGTAGAGCAAATTTGGACTAAGATTAAGATGACTTAATAACAATTCGACCTGAATTCATTTTCATCATGAATGGTTTTGATTCAATACCTGAGAAAAAATCATCTACAGCAGTCCTAGCACCTTCCCAATGATCGTAATCATCTAAAATTAGGATGCCGCCTAATTGCAAACGAGGCCACAAAGTTTCGAGTTCAATTCTCGTTGATTCATGCCAATCGGTATCAAGTCGGAGTAAAGATATCGTTTCAGGAAGAGTATCTTGACGCAAAGTCTCTACAACATCGCCAATGACATAAGTTATTTTCTCAATTGGATACTGTGTAGAAGCCATACCTTCAATCACATCGTTAAGTGAAGCATAAGCGATTACACCCCCAGTGTATGGTTTGTCACGCTTGGGTTTTTCTAACATTAAGTCTGAGGCGAGAGCACCACTAAACGTTTTATCAATACTATCCGGCATCGTCATACCGTTAAAAGTGTCATAAAGTATTAAACTTCGGTCTTGTACTCCTAGTTGATTCAGGGTATGGGCTATTGCCATCATGCTTCCACCGCGCCATACGCCGCATTCGACCATATCACCCGCTATTTTGTTCTCAACAATATATCGAGTTGCTAATATTAAGTTATGTAGTCGATTTTCATCTGTCATTGTGCGAGTGGCGACAAGCCTGATCGTGCAGGAAGCTTCGAAATCTGTACTTAAAATGCTTTTACCGATTGGAGCATTTTTGGTGATGCGAAAACCTGTTGTCTTCCAAACAAGGTAATTCAAATTACGAAAAACTAGTTTCGTCTTAAAGAGGCGCGCGAACGGGCTCGTTTTAGTCAATCGAACAACTCCTAGCAAGTTAGTATATGACTTTCTTGAGATGCATCATATACAAAGTTTTCCAAAAAGGTGGGGGCCTGCTCAAAGTAATTCAATTGCTCAAGGAGTTATTCCGGTTTATGTTTTAGCCTAATTAAAGAACTAACATGTACTATTTTAAGGGAAAATGGGTTTGCTCTGGTAATCTATATAAATGTCGCTTAGGAGTTCTCTTGGAGCCTGGTTTTATCCTCCAGAGGTTCTTCTTTCCGAGCAGTTTAATTTTGGACATAGAGAAGTATTGGTTGCTTCAAATGATTTTCCTGCCGATACTTTATTTTTAGGCTCCCTACAACACGGTTGGTACTCCCCATTCGACTTAAGGACCCCGCCAGTACTGAGAAATAGGAAATTCACGAAATTTCCCATGTTTGTCTGGAGTAAACGCCAAGAAAGAGACCTGGTTAAATTCGGTTTCAAGCACGTGATAGTCATAGGTTCGCCTTGGTCTCATTTACTTAAGGCCTGCCAGGTACCATTAGGAAAGGTTGATCTATCTTTGACAGAACAGTTACCGCCTAATGAAAACAATCGAAATCTTCTTTTTTTCCCTAGACACAGCATTCCAGGGGGCACAGCCAATCACAGAACCGATCTCAAATCTTTACAAGAGATTGCAAAAGCAAAATCAATCACTGTATGTCTTTTTTGGCTCGATTTTGTGGATTCTGAAATTCGAGCTTTCTACTCACGATTTGGCTGCAAGATTGTTTGTGCTGGATTTCGAGGAAGTTCTGGCTTTGAAACCCCTTGGGCTCCAGTTGGAGGTAGGACTATGTATCTTGCGAACATTCTTGAGTTAATTTCTTCCCATGATGTGATCGCGACCGAGGAAACCTCCACAGCATTTTGGTATTCAATATCCCTTGGAAAAGAAATAGTAGTGTTAGAAAATACTGAAGAATATCTCTGGTGGGGGGATGGCCGTCCTCAAAATATAATTGTTTCTAATGAGAAATTCCTAAATTTGGCAGGTGTAGAAAAGGACGATATGCCTTTGAATAGACTCATGCGTGCAACGCCGGCATTGCTGTTGGCAGCAAAGGATGAGTTAGGTTTTGACTACACGGATAACATCAAACTGCTTGATGATAAGAGATATATTGCTCGCAGTAATACATTGGGCTTAGACCTACCGATACCGGTGAGAAACTATATAGATTATAAGTTGAAGCAAAATTCTGATTGCTCTCAGAACTTATGATTAAATTTGAACCTTCCATCACAATAGCGATTCCCACCTACAATAGAGTGACAGCAGTTCTCACAACTATTTCTGCTTTGACACCAATTTTTGGCCAATCCAATATGCAAATAGTTGTCATTGATAACGGTTCAACTGATGACACCTATCGAGTTCTTTCAAAGTCTTTTTCACAAATTAAAAATTTCAAAGTAATTAGGTACGATGATAATTTTGGGTTTTTAGAAAGCTTTCTTCGACTTTTTGACAACTGCACATCAGAGTACCTTTTTCTGTTATCTGACGAAGATCAGATTGATTTAGAGGCTATCCCGGCATTTTCACGATTCATAGAAAAGAATCAACCAGGATTTATCTCTTCTGATTTTTATAATTCTCAAGGACTTTACAGGGGAACTCAACTTAGCCGAAAAATAACATATAGCGAAATTGAAAAATCTGCATTTTACATTTCTGGATTAGTTTTTAACACAAAAATTTCGCAAGAATTGGTTTCTGAGATTAGAGAAGAACTAAAAGAGAATGGATTTATTTTCTTATATCCGCAAACATATCTAGCATTTAGATTAAGAATGATTTCAACAGCCTATTGGTATGGAGATGTTGTGAGCTTTGAGCGTGATGAGCTTCCATCAACCGTTGTGAATGAACTGGGGGAGTCATATTCAACGAGGGAGGCAAGAATCAAACAACATCACGGATGGGAAGAAATGGTCTCGCACATTATTTCTCACTCAAAACATGAGTTCTCGAAGCTAGACTTATTTGAAATTCAGACATATTCACTTCTGCGCCGGCAAAATCTAAATACTATTTCAATAAGGAATTCCCTTAAACCATTGGTAAAGTTTTGGAAGATGCAATCGCAGTCTATTTTTTATCTTAGGTGCATTATTTTTGCTAGGAAGTTGTACTGGTTTACTCTCAAGAGATTAGTATATCTTAGAGCTAGAAAGTCATAATATTGATTATCATTATTAAAGTTTAAGTTTGATTACCCAAGCTAATCAAAAAATGTTCGATGTCAATCATGCAAGCGTCTTTAGCACTTCCACCATTATTTAAGATGTACTTCCACCAGTCTATAGTCTTATTGATGGCATACTCTTGTTTCCAAGCAGGTTTCCAACCGATAACATCGAAAGCACACGTGGAGTCAAGAGATAAGTTCTCTGATTCTTGGTTCTTTTCGCCTTTGATTTCATGATCTCCACTTGGATACATCACATGCAATCTAAGTGATTTTTTACAAATATCAACCACCTCCATTACATTGAGACTGTCTTCAACTGGACCAAAATTTAGAGACTCAATGGGTACATCGGTTGATATTCTCTCGAGTGCCATTAGGTACCCGCGCAATGGATCTAAAACATGTTGCCAAGGGCGCGTACTTTGGGGATTACGAATCTCGACTTTTGAATCAGTGATATGCGCTCTAATAATGTCTGGGAGGAGTCTATCTTCAGCTAAATCGCCACCGCCAATTACATTGCCAGCCCTAACCGAAGTAATCTGTGGCCCACCATTTATTCGCGCGATTTGTTGCCAAGCCCTAATTACCGATTCAACACTTACTTTACTTGCACTGTAGGGGTCTTTACCTTCTAGTGGATCATTTTCCTTGAACTTTCTTCCAAGATTATCGTTTTTATAAACTTTATCTGTAGTTACAATAACTATGCCTTTAACAAAATCTGTTTTGAATGCAATATCAAGCAAGTTAATGGTACCAGTTACATTGACATCAAAAGTCTCTCGAGGGTTTTTGTACGATTCAAGAACGAGAGGTTGGGCAGCTAAATGAATTATGTGCGTTGGTTTATATTCATTGATGAATTTTTCCAAACTGCTGTAGTCCCGTATATCAGCTATACATTCAGGTATTCTGTGTTCGTTCTTGATGCGTGTGTACAGAGAATCCATAGCAGGTCCTAATGAATATCCAATAGTTTGGATTCCTAAATGCTTCAAATACAGTGAAAGCCAGGTTCCCTTAAAACCTGTATGGCCAGTCAATAGAATTGGTCCAGTTAAGCCAAAGAGTTCGTGTCTTCCTGTTAATTCCACGTGGTAACTGTAGTCTTCTGTGAGTGCATAATGGGCTAAGTTCGGGTAATAACTACGCGGATAGGGTGGTAAGTGTCAAACTCTGAAAAGGATGCCATCCAAAACCTTGTTACAAGCGCCATGATTCACCGGCATCCTCCAAAGGATTTCATTGCGGGGGAATCTGATATCGCAGTGACTGGGAAGATTTTTGGCGCTGAAGAATTGACAGCCGCTATAGAGGCATCCTTGGATTTTTGGCTTACAGCTGGTCCTTTTACTCAAAAATTTGAAAGCGAATTTGCAAAACTAGTTGGCATGCGGCATTCGTTTATGGTGAATTCCGGCAGCTCAGCAAACTTGGTTGCTTTATCTTCTCTTACAAGTTCTAGCCATGGGTATCGCGCCCTTAAACCTGGCGATGAGGTGATTACTGTTGCAGCTGGATTTCCAACAACAGTTACACCGATCCTACAAAACGGCTTAGTCCCGGTGTATGTTGATATTGACCTGGAAACTTACGTTGCAAATGTTGATCAACTTCAGGCTGCGATAAGCGATAAAACTAGAGCCATTATGATGGCGCATACTCTAGGAAATCCATTCAACCTTGACATTATTCGAGAATTAACTGCAAAGCATGAGCTTTGGTTTGTTGAGGATAGTTGTGATGCACTGGGTGGTACGTATAGAGGCCAAAATCTCGGTTCATTCGGTGATCTTTCAACATTTAGTTTCTACCCGGCCCATCACATTACAACCGGAGAAGGTGGTGCCGTTCTAGCAAAAAGTGTGTCACACAAACGGAATGTAGAGTCTTTTCGTGATTGGGGTCGTGATTGTTGGTGCTCGCCCGGATGCGATAACACTTGTCTTAAGCGTTATGAGTGGGATCTAGGTGAGCTCCCCCATGGTTATGACCATAAATACACATATTCCAATCTCGGTTACAACTTGAAATCTGGAGATATTCAGGCGGCAATTGGGTTAGCCCAAATTGCAAGATTAAGTACATTTGTTGAATCGCGTCGACGAAATTGGAGCTATTTACTAAATGGATTGGCTGACTTGAGTGAATTCATGATTCTACCAAAGGCAACACTTCATAGTGATCCTTCTTGGTTTGGGTTTGCGATTACCGTGAAGAAAGATTCTCCGATATCTCGAAATGAAATTGTGCAGAAATTGAACTCAAAAAAAATTGGTACACGATTGCTTTTTGGGGGCAATTTACTAAGGCAGCCTGCATTCAAAAATACCCCCCGTAGAGTAGTTGGATCTTTAGAAAACTCCGACATTGTCATGAACGACACTTTATGGATTGGAGTCTGGCCTGGTTTAACAAATCAAATGTTAGATTTTGTCATTGAAACTTTCCACGATGTTTTTAACTGGCGTCAATGAAAGTATTAATCTTGGCTGGCGGGCTAGGAACTCGGCTCTCAGAAGAAACCACCGATAAGCCAAAACCCATGGTTCTAATCGGAGATAAGCCAATCCTGTGGCACATTATGAGAATATTTGCAATACAAGGTTTCGATGACTTCATAATTGCTACTGGTTATAAGGGTAAGATTATTGAAGATTGGGTGTCAAGCCTGACTGAAAATTGGAAAGTACAAACTTTTGATACAGGGCTTGAAACGCAAACTGGGGGTAGAATTAAACAATGTATGAATTTGTTCCCTGGTCAAAGATTGATTGTTACGTATGGTGATGGAGTTGGTAATATAAATATTACCCAACTCATCAAATTTCATTTTGAGAATGCAGCTCTTAGCACGATAACAGCCGTTCATCCACCGGCTCGGTTTGGATATTTAGACATCGAAGCCAATAAGGTGCAGAGATTCGGGGAAAAGAATCAAAGTATTGCAGGCTGGATCAATGGTGGCTTTTTTGTAATCGAACCCGAAGTTTCAAGATATATTCATGATGATTTTGAACCCTTTGAAACTGGAGCTTTGCCTAGATTAGTTCAAGAGGGGCAATTAGTGGCCTACAGACATTCGGGATACTGGCAACCCATGGACACTCTTAGGGAGCGAAATGATTTGACAGTTTTAGCTAAAACAGTCAATCCGCCGTGGTTTGGTAATCTCTGAGTTTTTGAAATTTGTTCTCCGACTTAAATGCGTTATCAATAATGACTTCAAAGTTTGACTGAAATTTACTCAATGCCTCTTATTAATCCTAGGTTTCAGATTGCGTGATTATTGCATACTCAGCAAGTTTAAAGTCCCATTCAGTGTCAATATCAATAGATTCAAGTGGCGAAGTAATAATTAATGGAGCAGATTTTGGTGCAAAGAAGGTTTTATTAGACCTAAGATTTGAAGGAGAGATTAGGTAAAAAGAGCCATTGACCACATACACTGGTTCAAGTTCCTGTGCTCGTAATTCAAGACCATGGTTCTGTCTAAATGGAATTAGCAATTCCCCCTGACTCGTAAACATCCAGGATGGATGACTCTGAGGCTCCGAGACTCCAATAACTGACAAGTCTAAATTACTTTTAAAAATCTCAATTCCGCGCTTAATAGTATCTTTAGTTCTAAAAGGAGAGGTCGGTTGGAGCAGTAGTATGCCATCTACAGATCCTTTTTTATTTTCGTACCAATCTAAAGCATGAAGTGCAACATCTACAGAACTAGATTCATCAGAAGAAAGCCTTTTAGGTCGCAACCAAGGTGCAGATGCACCTGCTTCTCTAGCTAGTTCCGCCGTCGCATTATCATCAGTCGAAACCAATATTTCACAGATTTCCGAAATTCCCGCTGCCGCTTCAATTGTCCAATTAATAAGAGGTTTTCCCCCAAGAGGCTTTATATTTTTTCCTGGAAGGCGTTTTGACCCACCCCGAGCAGGAATTAAAGTGAGAATTTTCATTGCTCTATAAACTTTCGCAGAATTTTCAACCCAACTTCACCGCTTTTTTCAGGATGAAACTGGCAACCTGTTATCTGATTTTTTGCAATCACAGCTGAAATTCTATGCCCTCCATAGACGGCATGGGCAAGCAGGTTTTTATTGTCAGCTGGTTGGGCCATAAAAGAGTGTACAAAGTACGCGGCGTCCCCCATCTCATTGTCTTGCAATAAGGTCCCGTTCCAATTGTGGGTTTGGGTTGACGATTTCAACGCACTCCATCCAATGTGTGGGATCTTTTGAAGACCTCCAGCGCTATTCTCCATGGGCACCACGACCACGCGGCCTGGGATTAGTCCCAGGCCAGCCGTAACGCCAAACTCATCACTTTCATCCATCAGTAGTTGCATTCCGAGACAAATAGCCAAAAGAGGAGTGTTTAATTTATCTAACTCTTGGATAGCTGTAATTAGGTCCAACTTATCTAGAGCTTCCATTGCATTTGGAAATGCCCCAACACCAGGTAACACAACTCTCTTGGAAGAAAGGATTTGGTCTGGATTTGAAGTTAAGACGACTCTAGCTCCACAAGATTCAAAGCCGCGTTGGACGCTTAGTAAATTACCTACGCCATAATCAATTATTGTTACTTCTGGTGGGTGCATAACTTCTTACTCCTAATCCTGCTGCCTCCGCGACTAGTCTAATATCGCCAATCTCGGAACGTTTGTAGTGAATTATGTCAGCCATAGCCACTGCATCAGCTCCGCCTTCTAATACAACTGATAATAAGTCTTCGGGTTTGCCCATACCGCCGCTTGCAATGATTGGGACATTCACTGCAGAGGAAACTGCCTTAACCAATTCAATATCAAAACCCTTTCGCGTTCCTTCGCGGTCCACAGATGTTAGCAACACTTCACCAGCCCCATTCGAAACACAAAACTTCGCCCACTCCAAAACATCAAGACCAGAACGTTCGCGACCGTTATCCGTGTATACCTCCCAATGGTCGCCCCCTAGCTTTTTTGCTTCAATTGAGATAACCATGCATTGACTTCCAAACTGGCGTGCGATGTCCGTGATAATTGCTGGATTAGAAACAGCTGCACTGTTAATGGCCACCTTATCGGCCCCGGATCGTAGAATTTCCCTAGCATCTTCAATTGATCGAATTCCACCACCAACTGTCATCGGAATAAATATGTCTTTAGCTGCATCCTTAATTATCTCACCAAGATGATTGCGCCCATAAAGGCTTGCCACTACGTCCATGTAGATCAACTCATCTGCACCTTGATTGTAATAATCAAGTGCAAACTCATTTGGTGACCCCATCACTCGTAGGCCTTCTAAATGAATTCCCTTAATTAAATTGGGGCCTTTGATATCAAGTCGAGCAATTATTCGAATATTCGTCATCAACAGTAATTAATCATTCAGTCTCCCAAATAGGGTGTCGCAGCCTCCAAGTGCCCGACTCATTTATCCAAAGATGTGGAGAGCGGAATTTATCAGTAAGAAGATTGAAGTAGTCCCGATCCATTATGGGATGTTCAAACATTTCGCTTGCGATTGGGAATTCTCTTTTTTCTAATGATAAGTACTGGAACAACTCATTTTCAAACCGATAGGGGTATTCATGATCAAATTTCTTGACGAGCGCAACTCCTTCCTCACGATTTATGTCCCCAGATCGAATCTCCTGAGCAGCATCGTAACTTGCACGACCAATTCCAAATTTAATTCCAGTTGTTAGATAGTGGAGATCATCAATGCGATCATCAATACTGTTGTATTTTGAGTAGGTACCTGGCGTCCGCTCCGGTGAAGCCTGAAACCCTCCATATTCCACCGCATAGTAATAGCAAGATTGTGGGTGCCATTTCAGATAGTGGCCGAGATAGTGGACTTCAACCTTTTTTTCTGCAATTTGATTGGGGTCCGCAGGAAGGTAAGGCTGCAAATCATTTTGTTCAACACCAAAATCAGATTTTAGTTCTCCCACTGAAACCCCACCAAGATAGATTTTTGTTTGGTCCTCGGCTGTAAAATAAGACCAATCACGTTTTGCATTATCGGTATCGCTAATCGGATTACCATATTCGGCTTCATTCTCTCCGTAGAAAACTAGCGGTATATTGAATAGAAGTGCCATTTTGGGGGCTAATGACTTTTGTCCAAACATGAATGCTTGAAAAGGATGAAAAAGAAGTTCTGTTGAGAGCCGAGTCAATAGACGATGGACACGGCCATTGGGTGTCATCAGATAATTATCATGGCCTGCATGAATCCAAGATTGAAAGTTTTTCCACCCCCAATCAGTGTAAACATGCGGTGCCCAAGTCACAGTTAGCGGATGCATTCCATATTGTGTTTTCAAAATATGGGACGCGTAGAAACTGTCTTTTCCGCCTGATCCTGGAACTATGCAGTCGTAAGATCCATCGTTCTTTCGATACCTATCACATAATTCACGCAGTTGCTTGTCTCTGTCCTGCCAGTCGATTTCGTGGCGTTTTCGTTCAGTGAATTTGCATGCATCACAAATCCCATCTTCACCGAAGTGAATGGTTTCTTTTTTACTATCCTTGGTGTGGTCGTATTCCACGGCAGAATTTGGCCGCTGATTAGAAATGACACACATTTTGCAATACTTAACACTAGCGGGCAATCCATACAGAGTTTCTAGTTCAGTGTTCCCTTTCGTAAATTGTGTTAATTTAACTGGCTCTGGGTATTTGATTTGTTCCATCTACTTCACACTCCGAGTTTTGGATGCAATAGTTGCGGCTATAAGATCATCGGGGTAGCCAACATCCAGCCAGCCCTCATGAATTAGATAGGCGATTGTTCTCAAGTTTTGCTCTTTTATTGAATTAAAAAGCGAGGGCATATCACATGGAATAGATTCAATAAGAAAGCTAATTGCAGATGGCTCTAAAATATACACACCGGCGTTGATGTGAGTGCGGAAGAGCGGTTTTTCCTCATACCCTATAATTTCAACTCCTCTTGTCTCCACGACACCAAATGGATTTTGCCACTCGTGAACACGCACAGCCATGGTAGCCGCAGCGTTGTGTTGCACATGAAAATCTAGGAGTTCGCCGTAGTGGATATCTGTGAGTACATCACCGTTCGTAACAACAAAGGGAGACTCTGGTAAGGGGTCAAGCAAACTCAATGCCCCAGCGGTCCCCAAGGGCGATTCTTCACGTAAGTATTCAATCTTGACTCCAAAAGCATCACCACTACCGAAGTACTCTTCAATCATGTGACCTAGATGATGAACAGCGAGAATAAAGTGAGAAAACCCCTCAACCTTTGCTCGGTCGATGATGTGTTCAAGAATCGGCTTACCTGCAACCGGCAGTAAGGGCTTGGGGCAGTGCTCGGTCTGAGGGTGCAAGCGAGTTCCCTTGCCACCAGCCATAATCACCATGATGTTTGCACGTGCAGTTGGCGCACTTATCTGATCCCAAAGATGCAACCCAATCACGTGCTTATTTTCATCAACAATTGGAATTTGTTGAATCTTATTTGCTGTCATCAACTGGAGAACTACTTCGCGGCTTACTTCAGGGGGAACTACTAGCGCATCTCTATGAACAATGGAGTCAATGGTGCTCGTCAGCTCTAGACCTTTGAGTAAACCACGGCGGATATCTCCGTCTGATACTGTGCCAACCAAAACTTCATTTGTATCCGTGACTAAAACAATTTTCAATGAAGTCTCGTTTAAAACTTGCACAGCCTGTCTAATGCTTGATCCGACAGGCAAAATTGTCAAAGCCCAAAGTTGTTCAGAATCACCCATACTCAATCTATCTCTCGCAACAGTTCGAAGGCTTCTGCTTCTTTAAAACCCGAATTAGCTCCGCGTAAAATCGCAAGAGCTGAAATCGCCTGGTTGCTACGTGGGAATGGAAAGTCCCCGACCTCAGAGGAGTAGATGCCCATAGCTCTTAATTTATTCTCTAAGTGACCTTCAATATTCATAAAAACATTCGGTTGGAAACCTCTGTTAGGTCCAAGCCCGAAATCCGTTTCAGACAGTGTTTCATAAGCCAAGACTCGCCTTATTGAGGGGTTACGAAACCACTTAGTAGAACTAGCAACAGCATCAAAAGTGACGCGGTGGTCTGAGTGAATGTCAGATGAGTGCGGTACGAAAATTTCAGTTGGGGTGAATGATTTAATTACACCCGAAACAGCATTAATCAATTCACTCATTGGGATTTGATCCAGTTGAGTAGTCGTGTAACCTAGTTCAAAAACAGAATCAAAGCCGAATAATTCAGTGATTTGAGTTATTTCTTGTTGGCGCTTTAAAACCTTCTCTGAACTCCACCCTGATTCAACGCTAATTCTGCTCATGATTAACCAGCCAAGTGTTGCGCCTTCTGCTTTTCTTCTTAAAAGCGTGCCACCAACGCCTAGAACTTCGTCATCAGGGTGCGGGGCAACAACTAAGGATTTCAAAGATAGTCTCCTTCGGTTGGTTTAAATCCTAGCTCTGTTTGAGTAAGACAGATTGCTCCTGTCCCACATTTTACAACTGGGCCTACTTCAGTGATAAATAGAATTTTTCCTGGCTCAATATTAGCTGGGGCATCCGTCCAAATTGTCGTTTTCCATACCTTAATCTCACTTCCCTTAAAAATTAAATGAGCCCCTCCATAGGGTTTCGAAAGACCTCTCACTAGATTGTGGATGGATTCAGCGGACATTCGCCAATCAATCAGACCGTCGGTGATGCCACGTTTACGCCACACATTTGCCAAAGCATTATTTTGCTTTCGACGCACAATGGCTCCTAAAGCCAACTTTGGGACAAATTCCAATATCTGCTTCTTGGCCGCCTCGGTAACTTTCCTGTATAGATCAGTAGCGTTATCTTCATGCCCAATTTGAATCTCAACCTGCGAAATGATATCTCCACTATCTACACCTGAATCCATAAAGAAGAAGGTAGATGCAGTCTCCTCTAATCCTAGAACTAAAGACCAAACTAATGGATGGCGGCCTCGATTCTTAGGTAAGGCTGTGGGATGAAAACCGACCACCCCCAGGGGTGGAATTCCAAGAAGTTCATCCTTAATAATCTCTGACCACCCAAAGCAAAATATTACATCTGGATTCAATGTGCGAATCCATGATGAAGTTTGCTCCGAATTTATACTATCGCTATACATCCATGGAATTTCATTTAGTTCACATAAAGAACGCAAATCTATATGGTCAGCATTAAAAATAGATTCCTCTTTAGTGCAAACTCCTACAATATTCTCACTGATTTCTACTAACTGCTGCAACATATCTGCTGAAAACTTCACCGAACCAATAAAAACAATTCTCATCTAGTTTCCAAGCGATTGAATTTCTTCTTCAATAAATCTGATAAATCAATACTCCTTAAAACATTAAGTACTTTGTTGCTAGCACCCCCACTACCATATGGGTTTATAGTATTCGCCAATTTATGTTGGAAATCTTGGGAATACAAAACAGCTAAAGCATTCTTAATTTCGGCTCGTGATGGTCCACAATTGATCACGCTTTCAGCTTTCAATCTTCCAAGTTGTCTATCTCCAATATTGATAGTTCCTTTCTTAAAACTTGGCACTTCTGTTAGACCACTCGATGAGTTTCCTAGCACGCCATCAATAAATTGAAGACATGATAAATAACCCAACTGCCCTAATGATTTGTACGAATAAGCATTCGGATTGCAGCCGACAAACTCTTCAATCATTTCAATAATTATTCGTCCACCAGTATCTGCATTTGGAAGAGTGAATATTATTGTTGTTTCGTGGAGCCCTGAGAGCGCCTCCAAAAGTTCGTTCATCTGCTGCTCTGCAGTGTCATTTTCAAGAGTGACGGGGTGAAAAGTCACTAGCAAATTGCGACTTTTGAACTTAAGCCCAAGGACATCCTGTAATGCTACTTTATCTAGAAGGGTGAGCTGCTTAATGTTGTCGAGCCCTAGACCTCCGACTAGGAAAACATTATTTGGGCTTTCGCCAAGCTGGACAACTCGATCTCTATATTCAGGTGCTGCAACAAAATGTATTTGTGACATCTTAGTAATTGCGTGGCGAAAAGCTTCGTCAATCAATCCTTCTGTGCTTTCTCCTCCATGAATGTGCGCTATTGGAATTCTTGCGACCATCGCAGCTGTCGCAGCCGCAAAAATTTCAAACCTGTCACCCAAAAGCACAACTAGATCTGGCTGCAATTCACTAAATGTCTGCGCACATCCCTGAACTCCTTTTGCAATTGATTCTGAAATTCCAAAAGGGGTATCGAATTCGCTAATAGTTTCAACCCGGTAGTCAATTTGGAATCCATCTTTTTCTATCTCTTTGTATGTGAGTCCAAAAGTCGGAGACAGATGCATCCCGGTAACGATAATTTGAAGTGTTAATTCTGGGTCATCCTTAATGCCCTGCATCACCCAACGCAGGAGTCCGTACTCGGCACGCGTTCCGGTTACGACGCAAATCTTACCTTTCATAACTCAATTAACTCATTCTCATGAAAATCACGAACGGCCTTTTTACCTAGCACTTCGTCCCATCGCATAGGCGAAATACCACTCCCTGCTCGCTTTGTCGCCAAGTTATCCGTAGAAAATAATTCGTCTTTTCTTATTTTTCTACTTGCAACTATTGATTGTCTTATAACCCATAGGTTGGAAACTTCACTTGGCATAAGTCGCTTGAGGCCATCTCCGAGCGCTTCTTCAATATTACGTATCCCGGCAACCATAGATTTAAGTTCTTCCGGTTCTAGGCTCGCTTTATGATCTGGACCAGGCAGTGTTCTATCTAGCGTGAAGTGCTTTTCAATGACCGTTGCTCCCAATGCAGCGGCGGCAAGAGAAACTTCAATCCCTAGCGTGTGGTCTGAATATCCAACATTAACCCCGAATTTAGTACGAATGCTTTGCATTGCGTGGAGATTTATATCCGACAAAGGTGCGGGGTATGAAGTCGTGCAGTGGAGGATCGTGAGGCTCGCTCGAGGGGTTCCAGATTTTTCCAAGGCGTTAATTGCCCTCTCAATCTCATCCATGTTCGACATTCCAGTTGAGAGGATGACCTCTTTTCCTAGTTTGCCGATGTGTCTCAAATAGGGCAAGTTGGTGATTTCCCCGGATGGAATTTTGAACAATACTTGCCCAAGTGAAACCAACATATTAATACTTTCGATATCGAATCCGGTGGAGAAGAAACCAATACTTCTTAATGCACAGTGTGCGATGAGCTCGTGGTGCGTCGCCTCTGTGAGTTCCAGATTACGCAGCATTGTGTATTGCGATTCAACGTTTTCAGTCGCAAGCTTCTGATAATCAGCTTTCGAGGCACTCTCAGTAACTAGTCGGTCTGCACTAAAAGTTTGGAACTTAACTAGGTCGGCACCTGCTTCTGCGGCAACATCTATCAATTTCTTGGCCATATCAATATCACCATTATGGTTGACGCCAGCTTCAGCAATAATAAGTACTTTCATGAATTAACCTCACCCAAGTACTTACTGCCTTCACCTAAGTTATGACGTAGCGCAAGTCCCATACCTACAACTGAGCCCACTCCAACTGAGACGCCTTCTTGAATGACTGAGCCACTACCGATAAAACTCCCTGCTCCGATAAAAGTATCTCCGTTAATGATTGCACCAGTAGATATGTGGCAATGATCAGATATCCAAGAATCATGCTCGAGCAAAGCCCGTGAGTTAATTATGCAATTGTCGCCAACAACTACCCCGGTGTTCAGGATTGCACCCTGCATGACAATGGTTCCTGCCCCTATTTTCGCCTGGGGTGAAACGTAGGCTGATGGAGCAATAATTGATGGAATTGTGAACCCAGCCGCTATCAATTCTTTGTAAAGGCGCATTCGAAGATCTGGCGAATGTATCTGACCCAAAACAACGAGGGCAAATGGGAATCGTTTTGCTAATTCACCCAATCCTGAATCAGTAGTTAGAACTTCATAACCCAATTGTTTCGAACCAACTTCTTGACTTAAACCAACTAATCCGGCGATCTCATACTTACCTTCTTGTTCAATGACATCGATACACGAACGAGCATGACCACCAGCTCCAATCAATATCAACTCATTTTTCTTCATAGTGATACCAAGCCTAATCCAGGGCTGCTGGGAATATTAATTATGCGACGAGACAGGGAGTGTGCAATTGAAAGATCCATGCATGGTGAGTCTTTGAATGGCGTCAATTCATTTAAGAGGACCCATATAGGGCGCGTCATAATCATATTTTTGTTGGTTGTTTCGAGTATGACGTCTCGAAGTTCAGACATGTCT
>Ga0214919_10004386_pt1 | contig 20672 bp, 21 predicted proteins | sample LL1503_MetaG_FD_177994 | JGI IMG/M metagenome (GOLD analysis project Ga0214919, IMG submission 177994) | Freshwater microbial communities from Lake Lanier, Atlanta, Georgia, United States - LL-1503 | ecosystem: Environmental > Aquatic > Freshwater > Lake | place: USA: Georgia | collected... | reverse complement strand
AGCCGCTCTTGTACAGATGCACTGCCTGGTCAACCTCGGCCACGCCAGCGCGGCGCTTGGAGACCTGGCTAAGGCGTTTATCGAGCAAGCCCTGCAAACCATCGCTCTCAAAGCGCTCAATGTGGCGGCGAAAGCTGCGCTCGCACTGCCCCAAAATTTGCGCTGCCTCGGCCTGGGTCAGGCGACCCTCGTTCCAGCCGTCATAAACATCTAGAAATCTCATCTTCCGGTTCTCCTGCACGTAGCGGGCCCGGCTTATGGGAGCATGTTGCATGGCTCCTCCACAAACCGGACAGATTACTTGCTAAAAACCGGACAACCTATTTACTCCCGACACTGTCGCAGCGGCGGCTTGACTAGTGGCGCGGTGTTTGATATAACTGTTGGTCGGTCAACCTATTGACACCTTAAAAAAACAGGCCCTATACGCTGTGGCAACTTATTGTGTATTTGAAACGTCTATTTCTTAGCTTGGTTGGTTGGGGGAGTAATCCCTTTAATCCGCTTCTTTTAAATCCGATCAGAAGGAGTTAATTGTGCTGAATCTCCTTAAAGCATTCTTCCTCGCCATCACATTTGCTGCAGTTTCTGCCCATGCCCAACCCTATCCGAACAAGATCATAAAGATCGTCATTCCCTACCCGCCTGGGGGTGCAACCGATATCGTGGGTAGATATATTGGCCAAAAACTTCAGGAAGTGCTCAACACTCCGGTAATTATCGACAACAAGCCAGGTGCCGGAACGAATATTGGCACAGAAGGAGTGGCGAAGGCGAGCCCCGACGGGTACACATTGCTACTTGGCTCTTTTGCCAACGGCGTGAACAAGTCTCTTTTTAAAAATATGTCATTCGATCCCACCAAGGATCTCGTTGGGGTGTCGCTCATATCACTCGGATCCATCATCATGACCGTACCACCGGATTTTCCGGCCAATACGGTTCAAGAGTTCATTGCTATCGCAAAAGCTCAGCCTGGAAAACTTAACTACGGTGTAGGTGGGGCAGGCAGTTCTGCGCACCTCGCGGGTGAATTGTTCAAGTCGATAACGGGAACTGCCATTGAGTCAATTCAGTACAAAGGTGGTGCGGCAGCCTTGCAAGATTTGATGACCGGTCGCGTACAGTTGATCTTTGACAATCCGCAGATCCTGATTCCGCTGGCTAAGGCAGGGAAATTGAAACTTCTGGCAGTCACTGGCAAAGACCGCGCAGCCTACCAGCCGTCATTGCCCACATTGATTGAATCGGGCGTCAAGGGTTTTGAAATTTATTCTTGGTACGGGCTGCTGGCCCCCGCCAAGACGCCGGTAGAGGTAGTCGCCGTGATTGAGAGCGCCATGGCAAAAATTATGGCCATGCCCGATGTCAAAGCCAAATTTAGTGACTTAGGAATCGTGCCTATTGGAAGCAATTCAAAGGTGATGACCGAATTCTTTCTTGAGGAAAATCGGAAGTGGGAAAAAATCGTTAGAGAAGGAAAGATTCAGGTGGAATGATCCTTTATAACAGGGCGGAAGGAGTTGAGCGAGTCGTCGCTGGGGTTAGGCTTTTAGCCGCGTTGTATTGCGATCTGCAGGCAGTAAATCATCATATTTTAGCCCATTGTTAACAAAGCCTGGAAGCCATGAAAATCACTGATCTAGATGTAACAGTATTTGCTTGGGACGATATCCCAGCTGCGCGCTATGGCAATGCCAACCCAGTCACCACCTCACGAGGGGAGATCGGACTTGTACGAATTGGGACTGACGAGGGCTTGGAAGGCTACGCATTTCTCGGCTCATCATTTCGCAGCGTCTATCTTGATGTCATATCCCTCGTACGACATTTGAAACCAGAGGTGATTGGCTCAAACCCGCTGGACCGCGAACGCATTCATCGAAAACTGATAGCGAAGACACGCGCGACAACGCTTCGCGCCATAGGTGCCATTGATGTCGCAATCTGGGACCTGTGCGGCAAGATTTCAGGGCTCCCGCTGCATCAAATGATGGGCTCCTATCGCAGTCGCGTGCCCGCCTATGCAAGCTCGTCGACACTTGGCGAAAAATCAGCCTATGTGGATAGTGTGCTGGCCATGAAGGAAGCCGGTTTCAAAGCCTATAAGATCCATCCGCCTGCTAATCTCGCTGACTGTATTGATGTTTGCCGCAAAGTGCGGGCCGCCGCCGGAGACGACATGGTGCTCATGGTCGACCCAGCAGGCGCATTTGATTATCCACAGGCTCTGCGCCTTGGGCGTATTTTGGAAGAGCTGAACTTCCACTGGTACGAGGACCCTCTAAGCGAATCGGATATCTACAACTACGTTAAATTACGTCAGAAATTGGATATACCGATTATGGCGACAGAGTACTCTCCGGGCGGATTTGAGGCCTATGCGCCTTGGATCATGGCCCAGGCTACAGACTACTTGCGCGCCGATGTAGCTATCAAGGGCGGCCTGACTCCAGTGATGAAAATCGCCCATCTTGCCGAGGCATTCCAGATGAATCTGGAGGTACACCATGGTGGCAATTCACTGAACAACGTGGCCAACTTGCACGCCATCATGGCCATGAAAAACTGCGAGTATTTCGAGGTGCTTTTGCCTAACGGAGCACAAAAATATGGCCTGATCGAAGACATCAAACTGGACGGGGATGGGTATATAAATATCGCACCTTTTGATCATCCAGGCTTGGGAGCTCAGATAGATTTCGAGCTCATTCGGCACAAAACGCTTGAAATTCTTCGCTGATCTAAGCGGCAATAGGAGTGTATGTTCGCACTGACGCCCAGTCTGATCCCGCTAACGATTTCCGCGACCCAGACGGAACGTTCCTTGGTCCCCAGATGCGTAAGGCCTGTGAGCACGTGGACCATGCAGCCAGTATCGCGGAAAAATTGTGGAGTCAGCGACAGTCTCGTCGAGTCAGTTCGACTCGGAAACGATGAGCGGCCGTTCATCGGCAGCACTAAAGCGCCGGCATGAGAGGCATGGCGACTACTCCGATGGCCTCAAAAACTGCTTCGTGAAAGAGGACTCATGAAAATTGTCAAGCTAGAAACCTTTGCGCTTCCACAAGTCGGTCTGATCAAGGTCACTTTGGAGGACGTATCCACCGGCTGGGGACAAATCGCGAGCTTCGAGGCAGCCGATTTAGTCGCCGAAATTATTCATCGTCAGATAGCGCCATGCCTTCTGGGCGTGGAATTTGAGTCCGTCGATGAGATTCTACGAAAAATCATTGACAGGACCATGAAGTTTCATGGCTCTCACATCAGCCGTGGCATGTCAGCCGTCGAAACAGCGTTGATGGACGCTCTGGCTAAAGCGAACGGCAAACTAGTAACCGAGATGATTGGGGGACACACAGCTCCGATTCCCGTATACGGCTCAAGTATGAGCAGAACCATCAGCCCGACCAAGGAAGGTGAACGCCTGAAAAGACTCAAGGAGGAATTTGGTTACAAGGCGTTCAAGATCCGGGTAGGGAAGGACTGCGGGCACGACGAAGATGAATGGCCTGGCCGAACGGAGGAACTCATACCGTTGGCTCGACGCATGCTGGGTTCGGAAACAGTCATCCATGCCGATGCAAATAGTTGCTACTCCCCGAAAAAGGCCATCGAGATCGGCTCCATGCTGGAGGCTAACGGCTATGGTCATTTTGAGGAGCCTTGCCCATTCTGGATGTTGGACTGGACCGGTGAAGTGACTTCCAAACTGAATATACCTGTGGCGGGCGGAGAACAAGACCACGCGCAGAGTACCTGGGCCACCATGATCAGAGATCGGGTGGTCGACATCGTACAGCCAGATATCTGCTACTGCGGCGGCATCTCTGTCGCACTAAAAATTGCGCAACTTGCCCATGAAAATGGACTGCTGTGCGTGCCGCATTGCGCCAATCATTCACTGATCACAATTTTTACGATGCACCTTTGGAATGCGCTTCCCAACAAAGGCCCTTTCATGGAGTACTCCATAGAAGATCAGGGTTTGTACGCGGGGATGTACCTCAATCCTCCAAGGCTCGAAGATGGAAAGCTACATTTTGTGACCGAGGGTTATGGTTGGGGGGTTCAGATCAATCCGCGATGGCTCGACAAGGCCGTTCACCGCGCATCTCTTGCGAACAATAGCCATGTCCAATGAGGTATGCGCAAAGGGCAAGGGTTTTACGGGGAGTACGCAGTTTGTAGACTGATCAAAGGCGCCAGTATGGTCAAAATATCTAACCGAGCCAATTTCCAGATTAAAACCACTGCATTGACAGCCACAGCCGCCAAGCCAGCACAGCCTGCAGCAGCGCCCGGTGAGCACGATCCAAGCGCCCTGCCCTAGGCCGTCACAGGCTGATTCAACACCCTTTACCGACAGGCGTTTTTGATTTTTTTACCATAAGGGATCGCCCGGGGTACAAAATCGCCTGCAAGTCTGCGGTGCAACAGGCTTTCCGCCACCTTATCGGCGATCGATCGTTCGGCCGCCGGTAGTGCTGGCGCGGTCGCGCTGGATACTGCCATCACTCGGCCTTAATGTTGCCTTCACGCACCACCTTACCCCATACATCCATCTCTCGCGAGAAGAACCGGTTAAATTCTTCCGGTTGACTGCCCACGGGGTCGAGCTGCAACTGAGTAAAACGTTCGCGTATGTCTTTGCTGGACATCGCCGTAGTGATTTCCCGCGACAGGCGGTTGACCACTTCCGCAGGGGTTCCTGCGCGCCCGAAAATTCCGTGCCAAGATATTACTTCGAAGCCAGTGAACCCGGGCGATTCAGCCACCGTGGGAGTGGTAGGCAGGTAGGGCAAGCGTGCCGCAGTGGTGACCGCCAAAAGCTTGATGGAGCCGGCCTTGACGAACTGCATGGAGGTTTGCGGATTGTCGAAAAAGACTTGCGCTCGCTCAGCTAGCAAGTCCTGCAGCGCGGGCGCTCCTCCCTTGTAGTGGATGATTTGCATATCCACACCCGCGTTGCGCTTAAAAAGCTCAGCCGCAAGGTGTGAAGATGTTCCGATACCACCAGAGGCAATATTAATGGTGCCCGGACGTTTGCGCGCTTCGGCGACAAGCTCGGCGATATTGGTGTAGGCGGCACCTTTGTGAGCCACAACCACCAGTGGCACGCTGGTGATCTGCGATATAGGGATCAGGTCGCGGCGGGTGTCGTAGGGCACACTCATCATGGAGGGGTTGACTGCATTGGCGAATGAGCCCATTAACAGCGTGTAGCCGTCGGGCGCGGCTGTCGCTAATGTCTGGGTTGCGATATTGCCACCCGCGCCCGCTTTGTTCTCGATAATTACGGCGCGACCCAACCCCTTGCTCAGGTTGTCGGAAATCAGCCTCGCCACGATATCGGTTGGGCCACCAGCGGCCGCGCCAACGAGTATGCGCACAGGTCGATCTGGGAACTGCGCCCAAGAAGCACTAAAACATGCAACCCATAGAGTCGCCGTTAGCAAAAAAAAGCGAGCGCGGGATAGATTCATAGAAGTCTCCTGTAAAGAGGGCGACCCGTGAGGTGCCATCAGGGCGCCGTGGCACTAAAGTGGTTAGGCCACTTTCTGGAGTATGTCATTGCTCTCCAAGCTAGTCAATGGCAAGTATGGAGTGGCAAGTACGGGGTTTGCGGTGAGTGGTGAACGGCAAACTCCCGTGTAGTCCGCCGACTTCAACGCCTCCAGCAGGATCAAGTCGTCCAGCTTGAGATCGTGCGTCAGCGCGACTACCGCGCTGTGCGGGTCCAGCGCCAACTGCAGCACCAGGTCGCCGGGCATCTCATTGCTGAAGATGGTGCCGCCCACGTCCCAAGTGAGGTGGTACTCCTCGCGCACGCGGCCACAGCCCATAAAGTCAAAAAATCTATCCGAGCCAATTTCCAGAAAAATACCGGCGTTTTAACAACTGCCACCAACCCCAGGCCCATCGGCAAAATCAAAAACTGGAACTCACACCAGCAAAACCGCAGCCCAACCCCGCGCAAGCAGCCGCAACGCCCGGTGAGCACAACCCAAGCACCCTGCCCTGCCCTGCCCGCCCCGCCACCACCACCGCCGCCGCAAGCCCACACACGCAATCCCGCTACACACATCGCAGGCCGTTCAGCACCGCACTGCCCAGCAGCCCCGCACGCACCGCCCGGCTAGCAGTAAACTGAGATTTGAACCGTAAAATGCACGGGGCCAGGCACTCCAAGTGCTCGGACACACAAACAGTTGCATTATGCAACTGTTGTTAAATTGCATCAATTTATTACAAAGTGGTAGCTATTTCACGTAACCCATTGTTTTATATGGGCTGTACAGCGAATAAACCTACCCCGGCCCATTGTGAACACTACAACCCCGTTCAGATGACCACCGCCCAACATCAGCCTCGGACTCAGGCCAACCGAACAAGTGCCCTGCCCTAGACCATGGTGGCCTGGGGTGAGCACTGGGCGCAGGTGTTTGGGGGTTTTTGACCATAAGCGAACACGCCGTAGATCAGGGCCTCGCGCGGCGTGGCCTTGCCCTGCACAGTATCCAGCAGGGAAATGCCCTGGTTTTCGGGTGGCGGCGGCTGGCCGTAGAGATCGAGCAAGGTTGTGGCGATGTCGATCGTCTGCGTCAGCGCATTGCAGCGGCTGCCCGCCAGATGGCCCAGCGCCGGGTGGTGCATCAATTAAGGGATGTGCGCCACCTCGTTGTAGCAGGGCATGAGGATCTTGGCCCACCAGTCGTATTCGCCCAGCAGGAAACCGTGGTCGGTGGTGACGATGAGCGCCGTGTCCTGCCACATCGAATGGGTGTCCATGTAGTCCATCAGGCGCCCGAGTTCATGGTCACACAGTGCCACGGTGGCGCAATAGTTGGCACGTAGCTCCTCGCATTCGGCCGGCGTGGGCTAGGGCTTGAGTTTACGGTTTGTTCAAAAAAGGTAATCATTTGTAGGCTAGGCTGTCATCGGGACATCCAACGATGTTGGATTCCAATCGATGAAGCTAAAAATGCCATTGGACTGACTCCAACCCTTGGTGCAAACTTCAGCGAATAACCGAGGAGAGACATATGGTCAGGTTCCAAACGCGAGGGGGGCAGGGCGTAGGCCCTTCCAAATGGTTAACAACCCTTTTCGGTGCGGCTCTTCTATGCCTTATCGCTACGGGGTCGGCCGCCCAGACGTTTCCGAGTAAAAACATCCGCTTGCTCACGCCCTATCCGCCGGGCGGCTCCACAGACGCCTTGGCGCGCATTGTCGGGCCTAAGTTATCGCGCGCGTTAGGCGTCTCGGTTAGCGTGGAAAACATGGCGGGGGCTAACGGCGGTATCGGTATGGCCTTCCTGGCCAAGGCTCCGCCGGACGGTCACACCATCCTGATCACAACTGCCAGCCCCATTGTGATCAATCCGCACACCTTCCCCAACCTCCCCTATGACGCGCTCAAGGACTTTACACATATCACGCTGGTGGCCACATCAGAGTCGGCGCTGCTCGTCAACCCCAAGGTGCCGGCCAACAACATGAAGGAACTGATCGACCTATCCAAAGTAAGTCCGATCAAGATCGGCGTGGCGGGTCGTGGTGGCCAGCCGGAGCTGATTCTTGAGAAGATCAACAAGGATACGGGTGCTAAGTTCATTGTCGTGCCTTATGCTGGGGGAGGCCCGGCCATCACGGATGCCGTGGGCGGCCATGTCGACGGTGTCCTGAATGACATTGCTGGAACGGTCAAGCCAATGGTCGAGGCTGGCCGGCTCCGGTCAGTTGCCGTACTTACCACATCCGACAAGTCAGTCATGCTTCCTGAAGCGCAGACGCTCAGCGCTCAGGGGCAGCCCGCTCACCTCCATCTGCGAAGCTGGCTGGTCCTACTCGGCCCCGCGAACATCCGTCCCGAGGTGAGTGAAAAACTGCGGAAAGTCGTGTCGGAAATTGTTGCTGACCCGGAAGTGGTCAGTGCGCTACGCCAGAACTCACTGCTGCCATACCCATCACGATCCACCGCGGAAGTTAAAGGCTTCATCGAGCGCGAGTGGCAGATCTTCAAGGATATCCAGCGAGAAACTGGCGTCAAGGTGGAATAGGCGGTGGCTTTTCTCGATCCTGTTTGCGTACTACCGTGTCACGACGCGCTGGGGGAGGTGCCTCTGTGGCACTCCCCGACAAACTGCCTATGGTGGATCGATGTCCGCGCGCCTGACATCCAAAGCTGGAACCCATCTACCGGTGAACACCACAAGTTTGGTTTGCCAACGACCTCCGTGGGTAGCTGGGCGTTTCGGCAGCAGGGTGGTATGTTGGTATCCCTGCGGGACGGACTCTACGCATTTGATTCGGTGAGTGGCCAAACCAGCCGATTGCTGGCGATGGAGGCCGATGTAGAGGGACACAGGCTGAACGACGGGCGCGCGGATAATCGGGGTCGCTTTTGGATCGGTACCATGCACGACACTGTTCGGGGCCCTACCGGAAGCGTCTACCGGGTCGACCCTGACTTGTCGGTCCGCAAGGTCTTCGGTCACGTCGACATCCCAAACTCCACGGTCTTCAGCCCAGATGACAAGCTAATGTATTTTGCCGATAGCCCGGCCAAGAAGATATGGGTCTTTGATTTCGATCTGGAAGAAGGGCGTGTCTCCAACCGGCGAGAGTTTGTCGATTGCACAGCCGATGCAGGGGTGCCGGACGGCTCGGCCATCGATCAGGATGGATGCCTTTGGAACGCCAATTATGGTGGTTCGCGCATCGTGCGCTACACACCGGCAGGCAAGGTTGATCGGGTCATTCCATTGCCGGTGACGCAGCCTACCTGCTGCACATTCGGAGGACCTAGTTTGGACACTCTGTACATCACAACCGCATCGCAGAAACTGACGCCTGAACAACTGGCTTTACAACCCTTGGCGGGCGGCCTGTTCTCTGTAGGTACAGATACCCGTGGCTTGCCCGTGCCATATTTTGGTGGATGAGGCCAAGATCATGACGAAATTAAACTTGCCAAAGCCCGGATCATCCGAGGCGGTGGAACTGCTCGACCGTTGCCGCAAGATCGGCACGGCCACCTGGTCTGACGCGATGGACGAGTTGAGCATCGACGGTGTCGTGTCGGGTGTGCCGATGCGCAGTGGCAGTGGGCGTTGCGCAGGCTTTGTGGCTACGGCGCATGGAGAGGTCCGCGCTTTGGGAGGATTTGAACTGCGCGAGTTCGGGCAGGATCGGATGGTCGCCTCCGCAGGCCCGACACAGGTGCTGGTCGTCACGATCGGTGGTGCTGAGGTTTCGGCGATGGGTGGGATCGTTGCCCTGTCTGCCTACAACAAGGGAATTGAAGGGGTCGTGATCGATGGCGCCTGTCGCGACATTGATGACATTCGGCGGGGCGGGCTGTGGGTCGCTAGTCGGCATGTGACACCACGAAGTGGCAAACGGCGGGTGCGGTTGGGCCTGTTTGGCGAGCCCGTGCTTTTGGACGGCCACGCTGTCCATGCGGGGGACCTATTGGTCGGTGATGCGACTGGCTTGGTGGTCGTTCCCCGCGCCTCTATTTTGGATGTACTTGCTCGTGCTGAGCGTGTACTTCACTCTGATTCTGGTCTTGAGCGGGCTGTGGCTTCGGGCCTTGCCCTGCATGACGCGGCTGCGGCTCAGCACTAAGCGGCATGACCCTCAGCGGTGACATCGCGAATTGGCTCATTGATCAGCGGTTTCGGGCGCTGCCGCCGGCGAATCTACTCCACACGGTACAGCATGTTGGCGATCAACTCGCCATTGCCATTGCCGCGCGTGAGACTAGCGCGTTGGCGAATCAGGTGCGGAGCTGCTTTCTGTTGCCGGGCCAACCGGTCAACAGCACGGCCACGGCATTCGTCCTCTCGGCCTACACCCATATTTTAGATTTCGATGATATTCATGACGTTGGGCGTGTCCATCCTGCTTGCGTGATCATGCCGGCGGCCTTGGCGGCCGCATCGATGCAGCCCACCACATACGAAACCTTTTTTAAGGCAGTCAGCACTGGCAGCGAGCTCTTGTGCCGACTCGGATTGGCTTGGAAACCCATGGGGACGGGGCCTGGTTCCGACTGGTTTCTCACGCAGCTCTTAGGCTATTTTGCGGCAGCTGCTACGGCCGGCATGGTGCTTGGGCTCGATCGAGATCAATTGCAATCTGCACTTGGTTTGGCTTATATGCAGGCAGCCGGTGGCAAGGAGGCAGGGTTCGGCACGGGAGGTAATGCGCGTTCCATTTATTCTTCATTTGCCGCGATGGGTGGCATGCAAGCAGCCTTGTTGGCGCGTTCGGGGCTCGTCGGCCCGCCGACATCACTCGATGGCCTTGCGGGGTTTTTCCCGCTGTACTTTGGACGCCACCTCAATGCGGAACAGCGCGATCTCGTCCTTGATAGATCCATCCAGACTTGGCTCGACACGCAGATGAAACCCTGGCCAAGTTGCCGACATTCCCACCCCTTTGTGCGGGGAGCCAGTGCCCTGCATGCGAAATGCCGGCCCTGGCTGACCATGCCCACGCGGGTCGTGGTTCGTGTGAATTTGTCGGCGGCCAAACTGTGCGTCCCGATCGAAGACCGGCGAAGACCCCAGACCCTGCAGGATGCCAAATACAGCATACCGTTCATGGTTGCGTTTTGCTTGGTCCATGGCGAACCATCGTTGGCTAACCTCAGTGACGCCACCCTGACAGATGCCGATGTTCTGACCATGGCCAAGCTGGTGGATATTGAACCGACTGGCGGCGATGAGCCAGGATTGCCGCACGCCTGCATAGAGGTGCTGATGCGTGACGGTTCGTGCATTCGCTTTGACGAGCCCTATGTGGCGCCCGATCCAACCGCACTACTGGAGCGCAAGTTCGCTTCCTGCTTGGCATTTGCGGGGTTGTCTGGTGACGATGTCGACGCGGCTCGTAGGGTATTGCGTGCCGATCAGAACACCGATTGCCGTGACCTGCTTGAACTGATATCAGTGAAGCCGCGAATGGCTGTCGCGCCCGCGTGAGGCGGCTGGCGATTCTCAATGACCATGAGCGCCAAGCGCTTGCCTTGGCCGACTGGTCCGCTGTAGCGGCACTTTGTGAGATTCGCGTATTTGATCGGCCCCTGACAGTGCCGGACGAAGCCGCTCGGGAGCTGCAGGGTGTGGAGATCATTTGTCTCGTTCGCGAGCGGACAGCGGTGCCAGTTGATCTCATCGCCCGACTGCCGGCCCTTCGTTTCATTGCGGTCACAGGGCCTTTTCATCGGACCCTAGACCTCAGTGCCGCGGCACGGCGGGGTATTGCAGTGTCTCACACGTTGCCACGGGACACCGCTATCCATGCCACTGCAGAACTGACTTGGGGCCTGATTCTGTCGGCAGCTCGTCACATTGCGAGCAGCGACCGAGAGATGCGTATTGGGAATTGGCCTTCGGGTCTGGGCCAGGGTCTGCGCGGGCGTTGCCTTGGCCTGGTCGGGCTGGGTCAGATTAGCCGGCGCGTAGCGCTGATTGGTCAGGCGTTCAGTATGGAAGTCATCGCCTGGAGTCAGAATCTAACGCATGAGGCTGCAGCCTTGGTTGGGGTGCGCCGTGTCGAGCGTGATGAACTCTTCGCTCGCAGCGATGTACTCAGTATCCATGTGGTCTTGTCTGAGCGCACTCGGGGCTTGGTGGGGGCGCGTGAGCTGAGCCAGATGAAGTCGTCAGCCATCCTGGTGAACACGTCTCGCGGACCAGTGGTTGATGAACAGGCTTTGGTAACGGCGTTGACTCAGGGTGTGATCGCTGCGGCGGGGCTGGACGTGTTTGACCAGGAACCTTTAGCGGCGATGCATCCGCTGCGGAGCCTATCCAATGTAGTGCTCACGCCACACCTTGGCTTTTCAACCAAGGAAATCTTCCGTGCGTACTTCGAGGACACTATCGATAACGTACTGGCTTACCTTGCTGGTGCGCCGATACGACGCCTTGCCTGAGTGGCGCGGTAAGTGGTGCTCTCATCGTGGTGTCAGAGCGCAGCTGAAAGCACCTTTTCTTGGCGCAATAGCGCGAGCGCGTCGGCGTCCATTCCAAGGAGCTCGGACAGCACCTGATCAGTGTGCTCACCCAACCGGGGCGGGGGGCGGCGTACGGGTAGAGCTTGGCCGTCAAGATTGAGCGGTGAGCGTGCCATCTTGATCGAACCGTACAGCGGATGCGGCACATTTTGAACGATGCCCAAGGCACGCGCTTGTTCGCCTTCTAATACTTCAGGCACCGTATTCACCGCAGCGCAAGGGATTTCAGCTGCATCCAGTGCACGTATCCACCACGCTAGCGACTGGGTCTTGAACAAGGGACGGATATGTTCATTCAGCGCCGTTCGGTTGCGGATGCGGTCAACGTTGGTCGCAAAGCGCGGATCCGAGACAAGTTCGGCGCATTGCGTGAATCCGCAGAAACGTTGCCATTGCGGCTCGTTTCCCAGTCCTAGTGCAATCCAGCGGTCCTGCGTCTCGTAGATTTCATAAGGCACCAGGTTCGGATGCGCATTGCCGTGGCGCTGGGGCACTATGTTGCCAACTAAAAAATCACTGACAATGTTGGGCATGCTTGCCAACGCGGTCTCAAGCATTGATGTCGAAACCATTCGAGTCTGTCCAGTAGTTTGCCGCTGCAACAGTGCTGCGAGTACAACGATGGCGGCATTCATGCCGGTGAGTACGTCCATAATCGGCGCACCGACCTTCATTGGTGAGCTATCTGGCTCACCAATGATGGACATCATTCCCGACTCGGCCTGAATGGTGAAGTCGAAGGCGCCACGCTGGCGCTCAGGGCCTTTGTCGCCGTAGCCGGTGATCTGACACAGCACCAAACGGGGATTGATTTGCTTGATCTTGTCGTCAGACAGCCCCATCTCATCGAGCATTCCGGGGATGGCGTTAACAATCATCACGTCGCTGACCGCCAGTAATTCTTCAAGCAGTGCGACCCCCTTGGCTTGCTTAAGGTCCAGTCCCACAGAGCGCTTGTTGCGATTGACTGAAAGATAATAGGGATTGTCTGTTGGAAACGGTCCTGAACCCCATCGCCGAGTGCCATCGCCCAGCGTCGGATGCTCAATCTTGATGATGTCGGCACCCAGGTCGCCCAGGTACATGGCGCAAAAAGGCCCTGAGATGAAGCGAGTCATGTCGACCACTCGGATTCCGTCGAGTGGCATGCCCGTCGCTTCCACACTTGATTTTTTCATACGCCCGCCAGGATGACCGTGCTGTGCATGGCTAAAGGCCCACCTTGGCTGTGAACCAGGGCTGTGCGTGCACTCGGTACCTGACGCTGACCACATTCGCCGCGGATCTGCCGAACGGCTTCGATCCCGTGTGACAGGCCTGAGAAGTTATGGCCCCAGGACAGACCGCCACCATGTGTGTTCAGTGGATGGCTGCCTCCCGGACGAAGCTTGCCGTCTGCGACAAATGACCCCCCTTCACCCCGCTTGCAGAAGCCGAGGTCCTCTAGCATTCGCAACACTGTGATGGTGAAGCAGTCGTAGATCTCGATGAGGTCAATGTCGTCGTGGGTCAGACCCGCCATGCCCAGAGCATGGCGGCCGCAGTGCTCGGCCCCCGACACCAGCCAGTCATGCCCGACGTTGACATAGCCCTGAAACGTGTAATCTTCGGCGCCGCCGAGGATCTGCACCGGTTTGTGCCGGCAATCCGCTGCTCGCGCGCGGGAGGTGATCACCATGGCCCCCGCCCCATCGTTGGACAGACAGCAGTCCAGCAAATGCAAAGGGTCCGAGATCATGCGTGAATTGACCACATCAGCAATCGTCAGCGGCTTCTTCATGATAGACTGAGGATGCATGGCGGCCCACATCCGGGTCGCTACGGCGATTTCGGCCAGTTGTTCCGCTGTGGTGCCATATTCGTGCATATGGCGCCGGGCCGCAAGCGCGAACCACGACGGCACCAGGGTGCCCCAAGAGACGTCAAATTCACCGTGGGCGTAAGCCATCTTGCGCACACTGTCCTCCCGTGAGGCACCGCGGCTGCCACCACCAACCACCACGATCGTCTCGGCCAGTCCTGTCGCCACTGCCAGTGCTGCGTGCAGGATATTGGCCGAGTGAGCCGCTGCGGCAGCATCCACGGTGCTGTAATACCGCATGGGCCGGCCGAGCAGCTCGGACCAATAACCAGGGAAAGCCGTTGCTGCGCTGTCCGTTGGGCTTCGTCCGCCAGCGATGCCGTCCAAGTCGTCAATTGTCAGGCCCGCGTCTTCCAATGCGCCTTCGATCGATTCAAGCAGCAAGTCATCGCTATTGCGTTCTGGCAGGTCGCCCTGTTCCGTGGTGTGCACACCCACTATTGCCGCGTCCTGCAAGATGCGGCGCGTCTTCGCGAGATCAGTGCTGCGCATGCGATTCCCCCTCGGCTTTCGTAGCGGGCTTGAACTTGAACAGGGTGATCTCATCCGATGCGGGTTCAAACACCATTTCTACAGGCATGCCGACGCGGACTTGGGCCACGTCGGCCAGTAAATTTGACAAGAGCTTCACCGAGGTACCGTCGATATCGACCAGCGCAACCGCATAGGGCAGATCGGCCTTGAAGACGGGCATGGGAGCGCGATAGACGATGGTGTAGCTATAGACCGTGCCGCGCGGGGCGACCTTGGTCCAACTCAGTACCTTGCCATGGCATTTTGGACAACGTAAGCGGGGCGGGTGGTTGAAAAAGCCACAGGCCTGGCAGTGCTGCAGCTGCAGTTGACCAGACTGCAAGGCCTTCCAAAAGGGCAGGGCCAGTAGGCTGGGTTGGGGCAGCGGTTTTGCCAGATCAGTAACAGGAGCGTTCACTTTACGGGTTTTCCTTGTGCGTGTGTTAGGTGGCGAGCCAGTGTCCGGGGCAGACATGGTTGGCAGCAGCGTCCTCGCATTCACTGGCTGAGCCTAGGCTTGACAGGGTCAACATCATGGCCCGCGTGTAGCGATTGATGGGATGTACTTCAATGAATCCCACGCCGCCAAGTACGTCATAGGTTTTCATCAGGCTGGTCCAGGCCGCCTCGCGTGCAAAGGCAGTCGCAGCATGAAGCAGTGATAAATAATCCGGACGTCGGGCGTCGAAGGCGGCCAAGGCATGATTTACCAGCAGTTCTGCGGCGTCGGTGCATGCCAGGATGTCGACGATGGCATGCTGAACGGCTTGGTAAGCGCCGATCAGGCGGCCAAACTGCGACCGGATATTGGCGTAGTCCAGTGCCATGCTGAGGGCTGTCTGGGCCACGCCCACGAGTTGTGCGGCGGCGAGTATACGGTGGGTCTCCATTGCATCGTTCCACACGCGCTGTGCGCCACTGCCCTTGCCGAGCGAGATTCTTACGCTGCCGTTTCCGAACGATTGCTGATGAAATTCCACTAGGACGTCGCGCGAGCGCGAAGTGGTTTTGATCAATTGTTGCCGGGTGACATCAGACAGTTGATGCAAGCTCAGGCTCTGGTCGTCACCGAGAGTCAGGACCATGAGGTGCATGGCACCCACGTCCGGGACCAAGCCTTCATTGGCCGCATTGGGACCGAGTGGGTATAGGAGGCTAATTTGCTGTTTGCCTGTCAAAGTCTCATCAAGCGTTTTTTCAAGCGATGCCGAGGGTGCGATGTCGCCGTTGGCCAGACCTCGCCTCAGGGCATGGGTCAGCGCGACCGTTTCGCCGTAGCCCCGCGCATAGCCGGCTTTGCCGAGCTCGTGCGCGATGACGCCTGCCCCGGTCAGGCCCAGGCCGGACCCACCCTGGTCTTCGGCCGTCGCCACTGCGAGCCAGCCCAGCTCTGCGATGTCGCTCCACCAACGCGTGCTAGGTTCATTGCCAGTCGCTAGAGTGATGGCCTTGCAGAAGTCTGCGGCGGACTCGCGTAAAAGCCGAAGGGTGCTTTCGTCGACGATCTGCATCTCGCTAGCTCCTGGGCATGTTGAGCCCCCGGCGCGCGATCACATTACGTGTCACGAAACGCCCACCCTGCCCATGGTTATTGAAGGATTCACGCAAGTACCACTCCACACGTCCGCCGAGAGGTGAACGGTTTTGGCCGCGTTCGATCAGCGCTTGGGGTCCCAGAACCTCCAGTAGCAGGCGTCCGAATTGAGGATTAAAGTCCTTCCGATAAAGTTGGGCCATCGACGCCTCCCAGCTAGGAACCTCCCCCTTAAGCTGAAGCATCACGACTCGCCAGCAGATCATCCGCCAAGCTTCTAGGGTCGACGCCAGCCGGCCAACCGCCTCCCGGATTGCACTGCGCTGCCACAAGCCGGCGTTTTTTGCGAATTCGGCCACGTCTTCTAGCATCGCCATGTATTTGGCGGGCAGGTCGAGGCCTGAACGCTCAAAATTCAGCGCTGCCGCCATATGATAAAAACCTCGGTTTACTTCACCCAGCAATGTGTCCTCCGGAATGCGCACTTGGTCGAAGTGCACTTCGTTGACCATGTGCCCAGTCAGGCAGGGCAGGTGGCTGATTCGGATTCCTGGAGATTTCATATCCACCAGAAAAAGGCTTACGCCATCGTGTTTTTTGCTACCCGGCTGGGTCCTTGCCGCCAGCAGTATGGACGTTGCGTAATGCCCGTAGGTGATGTAGAGCTTGCTGCCATTGGCGATATAGTCTCTGCCCTGGCGTTCGGCGCGAAGCTGCATGGCCGCCAAGTCGCTTCCAGCATCGGGTTCTGTGAAACCCAGGCAGATGACTGTCTCACCACGGCCGATGGGCGGCAGATAGCGCGCTTTCTGTTCGGCAGATCCAAATTCGATGAGCGCCGGGCCGACGATATATCGCCCATGGCCTCCGAAGGTCGGCACTCGGAAGTAGCCCTCCAGCTCACGCAACACGGCATGGCGGAGAAAAGTGTCAGGTGTGCCACCACCACCGTATTCCTTGGGCCAGTGCAGCGCGTACCAGCCGCGATCGATTAATGCCTGATCCATGGTTTTCCCATGGGCAAGGTACTCAGGCGACTCAGGGTCCAGCTCCAGCCATTCAGGCTTCTTTAATTGAGTGAAGGTCTCAATGACCTCGCGCCGAAACTGTTCGATGGCGGGATTAATTTGAGTCAGCATAGGAAGTCAAAAACGGGGGAAGAGGATGACGCTGCCACTACCCTGATCGCACACCTTTCCGTCGACAAGGGTTTGTATCAACAGATCAGCATGTGTGCCGTCGTCGCCGGCGATGTGGCTTTGGTAGCGGACCTCGATGACCGGCGTCTGGCCGACCAGCATCACCCCATTGTGCGAACAGGCCAAGCGTGTGAGCCAGCCATGCGGCAGAGCCAGTTCATGCAGGACCTGAGCCATCCAAGCCACTCGAAGCGAACCATTAACGACGGCATCGTCGAATCCATAGGCGCGCGCGAACTCTCGGTCGTAATGGATCGGGTCCACCACACCGGCGGCCGCACAATAAAACGCCAGCTGGGTCATAGTGACCTGGGGGCGGCGATAGGTGCGCAGCAGTTGCCCCGGCTCGATTTTGGCTAACTCTGCCACCTGTAGTCCCGCCAGCATCATGCGCGCACGCCACGGTAGATCATGGTGGACCGCGCCTTGGCGATTTCCCGCGCTTGCGCATCGACATAACGAGCTTCAGTAATCACAACTGCCAGAGGACCGCTTTTGCCTGCTTTGAGGCTGGCGTCCACCAAAATTAGTTCGCCAGAAACGACATCGCCGAGCTTCAGTGGCCTTTTGAAATGGATTTCAGTGCCACCGTTAACTGGATTGCCAAGCACGTCGTCGATTGATTCGCTCGGCCGCTGGTCCTTGCTGACGTCGGCATCGGCTCGGAGTAGATGGGCTACCATCATCGCCGGAACTCCAAGCTCAGGGTTCGACTCCAAACCCATGGCTTCCCGGTAGCGGCGCACGGACACCGGGTCCACCACCGAGGAACCTAGATCCTTCAGCCTAGCACCTATCCTGTTTCGAAGTCGGCCGACTGATTCGCTGAGGAGTTTTTCAGTAGTCATACCGACTCATTATTCCGTTACATAGAACCTGAGTCCATTGGCTTTTTTAGCTCTTACGATTCGTTTCCCCCATCGTTGTCTAAGCCGTCCTGGAGGCAAGAACCTCTTTAACCGTTTCGATAAATGAGGTGAGGCCAGGGGTCATCCGATGGGCATCCCAGATTAAGTAGGCTGTGGCTTGAATGGGACTACTCTCTAGGGGCACAAACGCAACGCCTGGCATGCGAGACAAGCCGATGGATTCGGGAACCACAGAGACACCCAGACCACTGCCGACAAGTGCGGCCACACTGAGGAACTGGCGCACTTCGAGCCGGCTTTTCGGTTGGAAACCCGCCGCAGCGCACATGCTGATGAAATGGTCGTAATGCCCGGGTGATGCGCTGCGGGCAAACATGATGAAGCGTTCATGCTTGAGAGACGCCAATGAGATCACGCTAGCCTGGGCAAGCCTATGCCCCGATGGAACGCATGATATGAAGCTTTCCTGGCAGACCACGATGTGATCAAAGTCACGTGTTGCGCGGGTGTCGCTGCCGTCACTGACATTAATGAAACTGCCATCAAGCCGTCCGGAGCGAATTAACCTTTTCTGATCTAGTGAGGAGCCTTCGTGTAGCGCGAACTCGACGTCTGGATATCGCTTTTCAAAGGTTGACAGAATATCTGCCAGTCCACGGAAAACCATGGCACTGGTAAATCCGATATTTAGGTGCCCAGCGCGCCCCTTGGACAATGCGTGGGCAAACTGTAAAGATCGCTCTGAATGGTTGAGTAGTTCCTGCGCTGCGGGCAGAAAAGCTTCGCCAGCCGGCGTGAGCACCACGTGTTTGCTGTCTCTTTCGAAAAGCTTAAATCCGAGTGCGTTCTCGAACTGCCGGATTCCCACACTCAGTGGTGACTGTGTGATGTTGTGACGCTCCGCTGCCCGGCCAAAGTGCAGTTCTTCGGCCAATGTGATGAAGTAGCGCAGATGCCTCAAATTCATAGCGAAACTCCAATAGGGGTGTCTTCCGCATCATAAGCGTGTGAATGGCGGCGAATTGGATAAGCGGCGTTAATTCAAGGCGCGCCCCGTCGGGAACCGCAGTGACGAGCAAATGGTCACTTGCCAGAGTGTTCGGGCTAAGCCTTGAGTTTAGGCCCTGGCTTGCCCGCTATAGTGGTTGGCCCAACCCTATCCGGAAGGCTATTGCATGAACCTGATCCCGTTTGGTCAAAAAATCCATCTGAACCAACTTCCAGATCAACGCCAACAAAACCGCCGCTCAACCCAGCGTGGGCAGCCGCAGCGCCCGGTGAACACGGTCAGCGCCCTGCCCTAAGCCCGGTGGAGCAGACACTGTGCCGGCAGGTGTTTCGGATTTTTTGACCATACGTGATCATTTTGGAGTTGGAGGTTGCTAACGCAACCACATTGAATTGTTAATGCTTGTAAATTAAATACAAACTATTGATGGCACCCTCGACTTCTACGAGTCAGGCTCGCTCAATAATGATTGCAATACCCTGGCCGCCACCAATGCACATCGTTTCCAACCCGTAGCGAACTTGTCGTCGTTGCATCTCGTGAACCAGAGTTGTCATGATGCGTACCCCGGTAGCTCCGACGGGGTGGCCGAGTGAGATGCCTGAGCCATTGACATTTAGCTTGTCATCCAATGCCTCCATGGAACTGCCCCAGCCCTTTACGCAGGCTAGAGCCTGGCAAGCAAAGGCCTCATTCAGCTCGATGAGATCCATTTGACTTAGTTGCAAGCCGGTTCGCTGCAGGAGCTTCTGAACGGCGGGCACCGGCCCAATTCCCATGCGTTTCGGGTCGCAACCGGCAGCTGCCCAGCCGTGAATCCATGCAATGGGTGTGAGGCCTAGTTCATTCAATTTGTCTTCGGCTACGATTAAACATGCGGCGGCTGCATCGTTTTGTTGGCACGCGTTACCTGCAGTCACGACACCATCTTTGACGATAGCGCGCAATTTCGACAGGCTGTCATGGGTTGTCTCACTGCGTACACCTTCGTCCTGGCTGACCCAAATTGCATCACCCCTAGACTGGGGTACCGCGATCGGAATAATTTCAGCGTCAAAATGACCAGCCCTCTGTGCCGCAGCAGCACGTTGATGACTACGCGCGGCAAAACGGTCTGCCTGTTCTCGCGAAATATCGTATTCACGGGCCAAGATTTCTGCTGTTTCAATCATCCCGCTAATGCGACCGAATCGGGACTCCGGCTGCGACCGCTCTCGGCCACGGTCTAGGCGATCGTGGAGTTTTACCGACCCTGCGCGATTTCCCCAGCGCATGTTGGTCGTGTAGTACTCCACATTACTCATGCTCTCTACGCCGCCAGCCATCACCACATCGGCCGCGCCGGTCTGAACCATCATTGCCGCAGTCGCGAGCGCCTGTACGCCACCGCCGCAGCGCCGGTCCAACTGCATCCCTGCGACTTCAATTGGAAAACCTGCCTGCAGTGCAATCCATCTGCCTGTGCAGGGTGTTTCTCCACTGGCATAGCTTTGCGCAAACACGACATCGTCTATTCGGCCCGGATCTAGGTGAGTACGTTCCACGATGGCCCGCGCAACGGCGGCACCCAATTCTTCAACTGGCATAGCCTTGAATGCACCTCCAAACGCGCCAACCGGAGTTCGCAGTGGAGAAACTATGGCGGCTCTCTTCATT
>Ga0214919_10004385_pt1 | contig 20672 bp, 18 predicted proteins | sample LL1503_MetaG_FD_177994 | JGI IMG/M metagenome (GOLD analysis project Ga0214919, IMG submission 177994) | Freshwater microbial communities from Lake Lanier, Atlanta, Georgia, United States - LL-1503 | ecosystem: Environmental > Aquatic > Freshwater > Lake | place: USA: Georgia | collected... | reverse complement strand
CATATCCGTCACATGCCTGGGGGGAAATTCACCGACCATGTGTTTGGTGTCATGAAAGAAAAAGATATTCAGCGCATTGAAGGACCTCAAGGCAGCTTTTACTTGCGTGAAGACAGTGATGTACCCATGGTACTGCTGGCTTCAGGTACAGGCTTTGCTCCCATCAAAGCCTTGATGGAGCACATGCAACACAAGGGCATCACACGCCCTACACGTTTGTACTGGGGTGGTCGTCGCCCTGCTGATTTGTATATGCACGATTGGGTATTGGCGCAACTGCCTTCGATGCCACATTTGCAATACATCCCCGTGGTGTCTGATGCCTTGGCAGAAGACGCATGGACAGGCAGAACCGGCTTTGTGCATGCAGCAGTGTTACAAGATACCCCCATCTTGGCGGGTTATCAGGTTTACGCTTGTGGCGCACCCATCGTGGTGGATTCTGCCAAGCGCGACTATGTCGCCAGTGGCTTGGTTGAAGACGATTTCTTTGCTGACGCATTCACCAGCGAAGCAGACAAAGCTGCTGGTTAAGACTTACGGGCTTGCACGTTTTTCTCGCGCAAAAGACGCATCTTCTCGGCAATCTTGATTTCCAAACCCCGCTCCACTGGCTCGTACAGCGTCGGCGGCGTCATGCCCTCAGGCCAATAGCTTTCACCGGCGGCAAAGGCGTCGGGTTCATCATGGGCGTAACGATAGGCTTTGCCGTAGTCCAAGTCTTTCATCAAAGCGGTGGGGGCATTGCGCAAATGCAAAGGCACCGGGCGGGTGCCATCGGCCTTGATGAGCTTTTTCACGCTGTTGTAGGCCTTGTACACAGCGTTGGATTTGGGGGCAATGGCCAAATACACCACACACTCAGCCAAGGCCAATTCACCCTCGGGTGAGCCTAAGCGCTCATACACATCGGCCGCATCCAGTGCCAATCGCAAGGCACGGGGGTCTGCCAAGCCAATGTCTTCGGTGGCCATGCGGATCATGCGCCGCGCCATGTACTTGGGTTCGGCCCCGCCATCGAGCATGCGCACCAACCAGTACAGCGCGGCATCGGGGTCCGAGCCACGCACGGATTTATGCAGGGCACTGATGCTGTCGTAGAACTGTTCGCCCCCCTTGTCGTAGCGGCGCATGCGCTCGCCCAGCACCTTCATCAGCCATGCATCACTGACCTGCATCAGCTTTTCATGCTGCGCGGCCACCGCCAAGGTCTCCAAGGTGTTGAGCAAACGACGGGCGTCGCCATCGGCGTAAGCGATCAAGCGGGCTTGAGCATCCTCGTCCAAGCTGGGTACGGCGTTGATGGCGCGGGCTTTGTCGATGATGTGCGTCAAATCGATTTCCGACAAGGGCTGCAACACATAAACAGCCGCCCGAGACAACAGCGCGGAGTTGACTTCAAAAGACGGGTTCTCGGTGGTTGCACCAATAAAAGTGAACAGCCCCGACTCGACATGCGGCAAAAAAGCGTCTTGCTGGCTTTTGTTGAAGCGGTGCACCTCGTCGACAAACACAATGGTGCGTTGTGGGTCTAAGCTATCTCGAGCAGCAAGCGCTTGGTCCACGGCTTCGCGAATTTCTTTCACCCCACCGAGCACCGCGCTGATGGCCAAGAACTGTGCGTCAAACGCATCGGCCATCAAACGTGCGATGGTGGTTTTACCGACGCCCGGCGGCCCCCACAAAATGCAACTGTGCGGTTGGCCCGACTCAAACGCCACCCGCAGGGCCATGCCCTCGCCCAACACCTGTTGCTGGCCAATCACCTCGCCCAAACTGCGTGGGCGCAGGCGCTCAGCCAGAGGGGTCTGGTTCAAGGCCTCACCATATCCGCCCCTTTAGGCGGCACAAAAGTAAAGTACCCTAAACCCAAATACGCAGGATTGATCTCCATACGTTCAAAGCGAATCTGTGAACGGTTTCCAAAAGCGTCCAAGATATCTAATTGGCTTAACAATGCCTGACCTGTATCTGTACGCAAACCGATACGCACGCTTTGCAAACCGCTGTCTTTGGTTTTGGGAGTTGCTACCACCCACTCTAAGCCCTCTTCAGAAGGAACAGCTTTCAAAACAAAATCTTTGCTAAGGCCAGCAATATCTTGGGCCGATGCAATCAAAGTGGCTGGCGTACTCCCCAAGGTCTGCGCTTGGTTGCGAACCGTAACCTGGTTTAAATCGGCGTCAAACAACCAAAGCTGCTGACCATCGGCAACGATGTTTTGCACATAAGGTTTGCTGTAATCAAAACGAAACACATTGGGACGAATAAATGCAAACACACCAGATGCAGTTTTGGGTTTGACAGGTCTGCCCTCTTTGGCAGGTGCAGTTACCACTTGTACGAATTCTGAACGCCAACTGCGGGTGGTTTTCAAAAATTGCGCCAAGCTGTCCAGGCTATCAGCATAAGCCGAGGCTATACACAACATTCCCCAGCAACACAGGTGCAATAAGTGCTTCATTCTGAACGTGCAGGAACCAAAATCTCACGCTGACCATTGGTGCTCATGGCACTGACCAAGCCAGCTTTTTCCATGTCTTCCACCAACCGAGCCGCACGGTTGTAACCAATTTTCAAATGGCGTTGCACCAGTGAAATACTGGCTTTGCGGTTCTTTAAAACCACCTCTACCGCTTGGTCATAGAGCGGGTCTTTTTCACCGGTTGTTTCGCCAAATAAATCGGGGCCTTCAGAACCGCCCTCAACGGTGCCGCCTTCCAGAACACCTTCGATGTAATTGGGTTCACCTTGGGTTTTCAAATAACTGACCACGCGGTGCACTTCTTCGTCGCTCACAAAAGCGCCATGCACACGTATGGGGAAGCCGGTACCGCTGGGGAGGTACAACATATCGCCCATGCCCAACAATGCTTCTGCGCCCATTTGGTCAAGAATGGTGCGACTGTCAATTTTGCTGCTGACTTGAAATGCGATGCGAGTGGGAATGTTGGCCTTGATCAGGCCGGTGATGACGTCCACGCTGGGGCGCTGGGTTGCCAAAATCAAATGAATGCCAGCTGCGCGGGCTTTTTGTGCCAAGCGGGCAATCAGCTCTTCAATCTTTTTACCCACTACCATCATCAGGTCAGCCAATTCATCAATCACCACGACGATATGGGGCAAGCGGTCTAATGGTTCGGGATCATCAGGGGTGAGGCTAAAGGGGTTGGTCAAAGACTGTCCATTCTCACGTGCTTCATCGAGCTTGTGGTTATAGCCCGCCAAGTTGCGAACGCCCAACTTGCTCATCAATTTATAGCGTCGCTCCATTTCACCGACACACCAATTCAAGCCGTGGGCAGCTTGCTTCATATCCGTCACGACGGGCGCCAATAAATGCGGAATGCCTTCGTACACCGACATCTCCAACATCTTGGGGTCAATCATCAGCATGCGTACATCGCGTGCCTCTGCTTTGTACAGCAGGGACAAAATCATGGCATTGATACCGACCGATTTTCCTGAACCCGTGGTGCCCGCCACCAAAACGTGCGGCATCTTGGCCAAATCAGCCACCACCGGATTACCACCAATGTCTTTACCCAAACCCATGGTGAGCATGGATTTGGCTTCGTTGTACACCGAGGAGCCTAAGATCTCACTCAAACGTATGGTTTGCCGTTTGCTGTTGGGCAACTCCAGCGCCATGAAATTTTTGCCTGGAATGGTTTCGACAACGCGGATAGAGACCATGCTGAGAGAGCGCGCCAAATCTTTGGCCAAATTCACCACCTGTGAGCCTTTGACGCCGGTGGCTGGCTCAATTTCATAGCGCGTTACCACAGGACCTGGGGCAGCAGCCAACACCTTGACCTCCACACCAAAATCGCGTAATTTTTTCTCAATCAAACGGCTGGTGAACTCAATGGTTTCTGCATCCACGGGGTCATGCTTGAGTTGTGATGCATCCAATAACTCGACTTGCGGCAAGCGTGAATCGGGCAAATCATTGAACAAGGGTTTTTGCCGCTCACGCGCCACACGCTCGCTTTTTTGGGGGGCAGGTTCGGGTTCAACCACAATACGAACAGGATGCACAGGCATGTCTGCGTTTTCATCACGTTCCCACACCATGTCTTTCTCACGTGCACGCGCTGCGGCTTCACCCATCGCCACATCTTGGGCAATTTCGCGTTTCTCACGTTGTTGCTCGATAAAGCCATCGATGGTCGCGCCCATTTTTTCTGCCACTTGTAGCCATGAAAAACGAAACACCCACGACAACCCAATCACCATAAAAACGATAAAGACCAATCCCGAGCCGTTAAAGCCCAACCATTTGTTGGCAGAACTTCCCACCAAATAGCCGACAACACCACCTGCATGGTGGCCAGGCAATTGGTTTTCAAAGCGGTACAGACGCGTGAATTCCAAGCCGGTGCTGGACAAGAGCAGCATGACCAATCCGCTCCAAAACGCCCAGCGCGTCAAACGCCATATAGCTGGGTCGGTAGCAACCACATCTTCTTCGCTGCGCAATCGATTGGCCAAGGCCGACAACCAACTGACCAAGCCCGCCAAATAACACCAAAACACCGAGTAACCTAGCAAGAAAAAAGACAAGTCGCTGATGGCCGCACCGATGCGCCCACCCCAGTTGCGCACAGTGGGATTCGATCCCGATGTGGTCCACGCAGGATCCAAAGGAGAATGGCTGAGGATAGCCAACAACCAAAATAGCAGCACCACAAATCCAACGGCCAGGGCGATTTCTTGGATAAATCGCTGCCAACCTGTCATTTCAGGCGGATTTTCTCGGGTGTTATTGAGTGTGTTGAGTGAATAAGTCATGACAGAACATAAGCTTAACAGGAGCGTCTCGGCAGACATCGACGGCAAGCCCTAAAATTATCGCTTTCTTGTGATGCATTGTTCGCTCACTTTCTAGCCCTTACACACACATCCCATGACCTCCCCCCAGCACAGCAAAGTACTTATCTTGGGCTCAGGCCCTGCCGGTTACACCGCTGCGGTTTATGCCGCCCGCGCCAACCTCCAGCCCACACTTATCACTGGCATGGCACAAGGCGGTCAACTCATGACCACCACCGAAGTGGACAACTGGCCCGCCGATGTACACGGCGTACAAGGACCGGACCTGATGCAACGCTTTCTGGAACATGCCGAGCGTTTCAACACCAAGATGGTTTTCGACCATATCCATACGGTTGATTTTTCCAAACGCCCCTTTACCTTGTTTGGCGACAGCGGCACCTACACCTGTGATGCGCTCATCATCGCCACTGGCGCGTCTGCCAAATACCTGGGCCTACCCTCTGAGCAGTCCTTCATGGGCCGAGGTGTGTCAGGCTGCGCCACCTGTGACGGTTTTTTCTACCGCGACCAAGTGTGTTGCGTGGTCGGTGGCGGTAACACTGCTGTGGAAGAGGCGCTTTATCTTTCCAACATCGCCACCAAAGTACACCTGATTCACCGCCGCGACAAATACAAAGCCGAAGCCATCATGATTGACAAACTCATGGACAAGGTCAAAGCCGGAAAAATCGTTCTTGAAGTTCACAGCGTGCTCGATGAAGTTTTGGGTGACGCTTCAGGTGTCACCGGGGTGCGCCTGAAAAACGTGCAAGACAACAGCACCCGCGAGTTGGCCGTGCATGGTTGCTTCATTGCCATTGGTCACCAGCCCAATACAGGCATTTTTGAAGGCCAACTCACCATGAAGGACGGCTATATCGTCACCCAAAGCGGATTGCAAGGCATGGCCACCCAGACCAGCGTGCCTGGCATTTTTGCGGCCGGCGATGTGCAAGACCATGTTTACCGTCAAGCCATCACAAGTGCCGGCACGGGTTGCATGGCCGCCTTGGATGCGCAGCGTTTTTTAGAACAGTAAGGTCTTGCGAGTCTTTCGATAGCGCAACTTTTATCTGACTTCCTGCCAAGCCATGTCACAAATTATTCGTCACATGGTTGTGGTGCTGGGCGATCAACTCGACGCATCGGCACAAGCACTGCAAGACTTTGACCCCGCTTCCGATTTGGTTTGGATGGCTGAGGTTGACGAGGAATCCACACATGTGATTTCCAGCAAGCAAAGAACCACTTTGTTTCTAAGTGCGATGCGCCACTTTGCGTCGCATCTGAGGGAAAAGTCTTGGTCGGTACATTACACAGCGTTGGACGATTCCGAAAATACGGGGAGTTTGGCAGGCGAATTAAACCGTGCCTTGCAACTGCACCGCCCACAACGTGTCTTGATGACGGCGCCGGGCGAGTGGCGGGTCTTACAAGCGCTAAAGCAAGTCGTGCATCAGCATGGCATCGAACTCGATATTCAGGATGACACCCATTTTTTCACTACGGTGCGCGAGTTTGCATCACACGCCGCCAAGCGCAAGCAGCTGCGACAGGAATTTTTTTACCGCGAGATGCGCCAACAGACAGGCATCTTGATGCAACAAGGTAAGCCTGTGGGCGGGCAATGGAATTTTGACGCTGACAACCGAGGCAGTTTTGGACGCCAAGGGCCTGGTCTGTTGCCTGCCCCTTGTCGATTTGAACCAGACGAGACCACACAAGCCGTCATGCAAATGGTCAACCAGCGGTTCACATCCCATCCGGGGAACTTGGACAGTTTTGGTTGGCCAGTCACCCGCCAGCAAGCATTAGAGGCTTTGGCTTCATTCATCACCTTCCGGTTGCCGGGGTATGGCCAGTTTCAAGATGCCATGTGGGAAGGTGAAGTGTGGCTTTACCACTCTCACCTGTCATGCGCTTTGAACTTGAAACTTTTAAATGCCGCTGAAGTTGTGGCAGCTGCCGAAGTGGCCTTTGAACAAGGCTTGGCACCGATTGAAGCAGTAGAAGGTTTTGTTAGGCAAATTCTCGGCTGGCGCGAGTACGTGAGAGGCATTTATTGGACACAAATGCCCGCTTATGCAGAACGCAACGATATGAAAGCCAGTCTGCCTTTGCCCCGTTTTTATTGGACGGGTCAAACTGACATGGCTTGTCTGCGAGACGCCATTACCCAAACCCTGGTTCACGGCTATGCCCACCATATCCAACGCTTGATGGTGACCGGCTTGTATGCACTTTTGCTAGGTGTACGGCCCCAAGAGGTGCATGGCTGGTATTTGGGTATGTATGTCGATGCAGTGGAATGGGTAGAGCTACCCAATACTTTGGGTATGAGCCAGTTTGCCGATGGCGGTCTGATGGCCAGCAAACCCTACATAGCCAGTGGCAAATACATAGACCGTATGAGCAACCACTGTAAGGGCTGTCGCTTCAAACCCGCCGAGTCCACTGGGGAATCCGCGTGTCCTTTCACCACTTTGTACTGGGATTACCTGAACCAACATAACGAAAAACTTGCTCGAAATCCCCGAATGCTGATGCAACTGAAAAACCTCAACAGACTGTCTATCCAAGAGCGATCGGACATCCATTTACAAGCGCAACGCCATCGCTCTGAGGTACTTGGAACGTCCGCCTACATCAGCTAGCGACGGCAGGCTATAATCTCGGGCTCTGAGGATTTCATCCAGGGGATACCGCCCCCCATTTGGCGAGGTCAAGTTTGTCTGGCTTTTGAGCTTGCAAGCTGTTTTACAAGGAGTGTCTATATGGCACGCGTATGTGAAGTCACGGGCAAAGGCCCTATGGTTGGAAACAATGTTTCCCACGCCAACAACAAAACCAAGCGTCGTTTCATGCCCAATCTGCAGTACCGCCGTTTCTGGGTGGAAACCGAGAACCGCTGGGTGCGTTTGCGCGTCTCCAGTGCTGCATTGCGCTTGATCGACAAAAAAGGCATTGACGTTGTGCTCGCAGATATGCGCGCTCGCGGTCAAGCTTAATTTTTCACCGACTTCGAAAGGACTTCATCATGGCTTCCAAAGGCGGACGCGAAAAAATCAAGCTGGAATCAACGGCAGGTACTGGTCACTTCTACACCACCAGCAAAAACAAGAAAACCATGCCCGAGAAAATGTCGATCATGAAATTTGATCCCAAAGCTCGCAAGCATGTCGAGTACAAAGAAATCAAGCTGAAGTAATTCAGTCTTGACCCCAAAAAACCCGCCTCGGCGGGTTTTTTTATTATCTCGGTGTTAATGCCGCCAACGGTAATATCCTAGACCCAAGTTAAAGGTAAATGGCAAAGGGTTGCCGTAGTAATAAGGCGGAGAGTAAGGCATGACATACACGGGATTGGTTAACACCTGTGGCTGACTTTGCATGTAAATGACTTGCGGCGCAGGGGGCAAAGGGGGTGCGGGTGTAGAAGCAGAATAAGTGGGCGTGATTTGCAATGTGACGTAAGGGCCTGGGTCATTGGGCATTTGCACAGTGTATTGTTTACCAGCGTATTCATAAACCACATTAAAAGCGGTGTACATGACCACTTCGCCATTGCTGTTGACCGAGTTAGAAGGCAACAGCGTAGGGGTGCTGGAAAGAACTCTGGCTTGCTCCTGCGCCCAAGCAGTCATCACCGTCAGACCCAGCACACATACCAAGTAGCGAAGAAAAAACAAAGAACGCATACAAAAAGATCCTGCTGTTAATGGCTCTGATTTTCAGGGTGATTTTGCCTTTAGGCAAGCCCTGAAAATCAGGTCCAACGTTATGTGCTTATTTGACGACGGCAGAAGCAGACGTCTTGGCAGCAGGAGAGATTTTTTTCTTGCTCTCTTTGGATGCTTTGTGCTTCTTGGTAACTGTAGCTGGCTTGGCAGCATCAGTCGCCGCGGCAGTTGCACTGGGTGCAGGGGCAGGCGTGGGAGAAGCGGCAAAAACGCTGGCAGTAACGAAACCGGAGATGAGGATTGCGAGAACTTTTTTCATGTGATTTCCTTTGGGTTGGTTGAAGAAGCCTCCAAAATGTTGGAGTGCATCTACAACGCCACCAGTGTGGCCCATGTTGACCTAAATAAACATTTATTTAGGTCAACCAAACGGTCTAGTTCACGTTGATGCGAATCGCGTCTGCAGCCTTTTCAGCCAGCATGATGGTCGGTGCATTGGTATTGCCACTCACCAATATTGGCATGGCCGAAGCGTCAATCACCCGCAAGCCTGCAACCCCTTTGACTCGCAATTGCGTATCCAGAACCGCCATGGGGTCATGCTCGGCGCCCATCTTGCATGTACCCACAGGGTGGTAAATCGTGTCAGCACGCTCACGGATATAGCTCTCCCATTGGGCGTCGGTTTCTATGCCTCCGGTATCAATCTCTTTACCTCGATAGGATTGAAGAGCAGGTGCTTGCATGATGGTGCGTAATTTTTTAACACCCTCCACCATCAAGGTTGTGTCTCTGTCGTCACATAAGTACGCGGGATCGATCAAAGGCGCCTCAAAAGGATCTCGGCTTTGCAATCGTACATGGCCTCGCGAGTGAGGCCTTAGCACGCAGACATGGCATGAATAGCCATAACCCCAATGCAGGCGACGTGCATGGTCTTCAACCCTGGCAACAACGAAATGGAATTGAATGTCAGGGCGATGGGCATCAGGCGCGCAACGCACAAATGCGCCAGCCTCTGCATAAGGTGTAGCCACCATCCCCGTACCGTCTTTACGCCATTGGTGAATCGCCTTCAGCAGTTGCCAAGCTGCACCAGGGGCAATGCCCAATACATCGGACCGCAGCGAGTGGTAAGCCAAGGTGACATCCAGGTGGTCTTGCAAGTTGGCACCTACCCCTTGTAAATCTTGCTTCACTTCGATGCCAAGCGATTGCAAATGCTTACCTGGCCCGATACCGCTGAGCATCAACAGTTGCGGCGACTGAAATGCGCCTGCACACAACAACACCTCAGCTTTGGCGTGAACATTGAAAGTCTGTTGCCCGCGACGGTATGCCACGCCACTGATACGCCTGTCCGTCCACAGCAACTCAGTGGCATGCGCGCCTGTTATGACACTGAGATTGGGGCGTTGGGCCATGATGGGGTGCAAATACCCTGCGGCGGCTGAACACCGCTCGCCGTTACGCTGGTCGTCCCAAAACTGGGTAACCTGATGCAAACCAGCGCCCTCTTGAGAAGGGCCATTAAAGTCGTCGTTTAGCACAATGCCGCATTGCTGGGCAGCTTCCAGCCAAGCAGCAGATACTGGACGGGGAGACTGCTGAAAAGCCACTGACAAAGGTCCGCCAGTGCCGTGCCATTCATTGTTGCCACGTTGGTTGTTTTCTGAGCGCTTGAAATAGGGAAGCACATCGTCAAAGCCCCAGCCCTCGCAACCCAACTCGCGCCAACCATCGTAATCTTCGCGCTGACCACGAACATACAGCATGGCATTGATGGCGCTTGAGCCACCCAAGGCTTTACCACGGGGTTGGTAACCCCGGCGACCCTTTAAGCCGACTTGAGGGGTGGTTTCAAAAGCCCAGTTATTGACCTTCAAAGGCTTGCCCGGCAACATGATGGCTGCAGCCATAGGCGCACGAATCACCACATCGCGTCCATTGCCTCCTGCTTCGAGTAAACAGACATTAACGCGTGGATCTTCAGTTAATCGATGGGCTAAGGTGGCGCCAGCAGAACCGCCACCCACAATCACATAGTCAAACTGAGGGGCAGTCATCCCATGCGCGCAGTGCGTAATTGCAAAGAGAAGTCACGCAAAGCAGCTACACCGCTGTCTTCGGCGCGCTTGCACCAAGCCTGCAAATCTAGGGCCAATTGCGCCTGCGTCGCGTGGGTGTTAAGCCACAGTTGACGTAATTCCTCACGCATACGCACCATGGTGTCCACATCAGGCAAAGCCGCACGGGCTTGGGCCAACAGTGCGCGAAATTGTTCAGGCACTTGTACCTCGTCACGGTGCATCCAACGCTTGGCAACGACTAACACGGCATCGGTGGGCAGCTTGGGCAAGCTGGCTACCTCTTGCTTTAAGGCGAGCTTGAGTTGCGCGGCAAAACCAGCCATCACCTCGTAACGGTTGGCAATCAAGGCCTCGAGTGTTTTTTCATCGGCCACGGGCTTGGCATCGGCATAGTGCAACTTAGGAGGTGTCTTCTTCACGTTGGCCAAATGCAGTGATTCCAGAATACGGATATACAACCAGCCGATGTCGAATTCGTAAGGTTTGACCGACAACTTGGCTGAAGTGGGGTAGGTGTGGTGGTTGTTGTGCAACTCTTCTCCGCCGATGAGGATGCCCCACGGCGAGATGTTGGTGCTGGCGTCCGGCGCTTCAAAATTGCGATAGCCCCAGTAATGGCCAATGCCGTTGATCACACCCGCCGCCGTCACCGGGATCCACAGCATTTGCACCGCCCAAACGGTCAGGCCAATTGCACCGAACAAAGCCAAATCGATGACCATCATCACACCCAAGCCTTGCCATGAAAAACGCGAGTAGAGGTGGTGCTCGATCCAATCGTCCGGGGTGCCATGGCCGAATTTGCGCAAGGTTTCTTCGTTGGCCGCTTCTTGGCGGTAGAGCTCGGCACCTTGCCAAAACACTTTGTTGATGCCAAACACCTGGGGGCTGTGCGGGTCTTCTTCGGTCTCGCATTTGGCATGGTGTTTGCGGTGGATGGATGCCCATGCTTTGGTGGTCATGCCGGTGGTCAGCCACAACCACAAACGGAAAAAGTGCGCAGGCAGCCAATGCAAATCGAGCGAGCGGTGCGCTTGGTGGCGGTGCAAATAAATCGTGACTGCGGCGATGGTGACATGGGTCATGGCCAGTGTGAAGAGCACCAACTGCCAACCACTTAGCTGCCAAGTGCCATAGGCAAGCCAATTCAACACTGCATCCAACCAAGGCCAAGCGGGCAATACCATAGTTATCCTTTAGAGCTTTCGCTGATCAATTTTATGCCGCCACCCAGGCGGCTGCAAAAAACCCATCGGTGGCATGGCGATGCGGCCACAGGCGCAAATACAGGCCATCGGTGGTGCACAAACTGCCAGCTTGATCCACTTCAAGATCAGTCAACAAATCTTTGACGGGCAAGGGCTTGAAGTTGGGATGTTCCGCACTGAAAGCCTGGGCAATCTGCTCATTTTCTTCGGGCAACAAACTGCAGGTGGCATAGACCAAACGACCACCCGACTTGAGCAAACGCGCCGCACTGGACAAGATGTCGGTTTGTTTGACCGTGAGTTCGGCCACCGCCTGCGGCGTTTGACGCCATTTCAGATCGGGGTTGCGTCGCAAAGTACCCAAGCCGGTGCAAGGTGCGTCCACCAAGACGCGATCCATCTTGCCGCGCAAGCGCTTGATGCGCTCATCGCGTTCATGTGCAATGGCGACAGGGTGGATGTTGGACAAACCACTGCGGGCCAGTCGCGGCTTCAAGGCTTCCAAGCGATGCGCCGATGTGTCAAACGCGTACAAGCGGCCGGTATTGCGCATGCAAGCCCCCAGTGCCAAGGTTTTGCCACCTGCGCCCGCGCAAAAATCCGCCACCATCTCGCCGCGCTTGGCGTCCACCAACAGCGCCAGCAATTGCGAACCCTCGTCTTGCACCTCGATCACCCCTTTTTCAAACAGCGTGAGCTTGCTCAGGTTGGGTTTGGCGTTCATGCGCAAACCCCAAGGTGAATAAGGCGTAGCTTGAACAGCGATGCTGTTTTGTTCCAACTCGGCTTTTACATCGGCACGTTTGGCCAGCAAGGTGTTGACCCGCACATCCAAACCCGCGGTGTGCTGCAAGCTGTCCACCAAGGGCCAAAACTGGTCGCCCAACTGGGCCTCCAAAGCCTCGGCCAACCAGGGCGGCAAGTTGTGTTTGTGAGGTGCCAAGAACGCGTCGTCGGTCGCGGCATCGCAATCGACCAGCCACTTGAACTCCAACTCGCTCATGGCGGCTTTCATGAAGCCACGGTCGCCATGGGTGGCTTGGGGTTGCTGCAATTTGGCTTGCGCATCCAAATACGCCGCCCAACCCAAGATGGCCAAGCGACGCTCTTTCACACCGGTGCCCGATTTGCCCAAGTGCTCAAAGCGCAGTTTTTGGCGCAGCACGTTGTAGCCAGTTTCAGCCAAGACACCACGCTCACGCGGGCCCAAGGCCATTTGCTTGCGTTGGTCACGGAAGTATTTGGAAACCACGCTGTCGGCAGGGTGGTCAAAGCGAAGCAGCAAACGGGTGAGTTCGGTGCAAGCGTCTAACAAGGCTTTTGGATGCATGCAGGCATTATCGGCTTTGCACCTGGCCTTATGCTTGAGGCATGTCTGACACCGACCTGTCCCCCCTGCCCAGCCTGCCACTGGGCCCCTATGTGCATTACAAAGGGCTGCACTATGAAGTGCTGGGCGTGGTGCGCCACAGCGAAACTTTAGAACCTTTGGTGCTGTACCGCGCCGAGTATGGCGAGCGTGGGCTGTGGGTGCGGCCGTATGCGATGTTCACCGAAGAGGTGGTGATCGATGGCGTCAAACAGCCGCGCTTTGCTTTAGCCAAGCCTTGATGTGATCCATTCAGGATCTCTGCGTGTATCCAAAACTGCCACCAAAGTGACCTGTTCACCTTCTTGAAGGTAATAAATTGCAAAGGGAAATTTCTTTGACAGACTTCTAAAAACGCCCTTGTCTGACATGTGCACACCTGCACTGACCTTTAAATCATCAATGCAGGGCGGATGAAACTTTAAGAACCTTCTTGGACCAAAATGGCCAAACGCTCTTTGGCTTGTTCCCAAGGCACAGTTGTTTCGTGACCAGCTCTAAGCTGTTGTAGACGTGAAGCCAATATCTGCTGATGCCATTTGGGGACAAGGCCTTGGTGGAGCTCAGCGTCGCTTGACAGAGACCGCCACAGTACTTCCATGGCATTGACGCGCTCTTCTGGGCTTAATTTAATCAGGTCTTCCAATGGCATCAGACACCTCCGTATAAAAGGTTGTTTTCAGTCTATCAAACAACCTCCACTCAGGCAAACACGCCAGCCGTCTCTTGCATCTGCGCCGATACCTGGCCCAAGTGGTGCAAGCTGTCGCCCAAGCTGAGTTCGATTTGCGTCAAACGCTTAAAGCAATGGCTGACGATGTACTCGTCGGTCACACCAATGCCGCCGTGCAGTTGCACCGCTTCTTGGCCCACATGGCGGGTGGAGCGCCCAATTTGGTACTTGGCGCGTGACACTGCCAAGCTGCGTTCCTCGGCGGGTGCGTTGAGTTTGAGCGTGGCGTAATAGCTCATAGAGCGACTCAGCTCCAGCTGCATTTTCATGTCGGCCACGCGATGGCGCAGCGCCTGAAAGCTGGCGATGGCCACACCAAACTGTTTGCGGGTGTTGAGGTACTCCACCGTCACCGCCAAGGTTTTTTCCATCAAACCCACGGCCTCGGCACACAAGGCCGTGGCACCCACGTCCACCGCCAGCTGCAAAGCGGCCAATCCATCCCGTGTGATGAGCTGGGCGGCTGCGTCTGTCAGGTGCAGCTCGCTCATGCGACTGCCGTCTTGTGCTTGGTAGGTATGGGCAGTGTCTGTGGCCGCACTGCGCGGCACCAAGAACAAAGCTTGTTGGCCATTGACCCTGGCAGGCACCAAATAACCATGGGCGTGGTCACCTGCTGGTACCAAGCTCTTGCGGCCAGTGACTTGCCATGCGCCACCCACTTGCTGGGCGGTGGCGTGGCATGTGTGCAGGTCGTAGCGCGTGCCCTTTTCATGATGGGCCAACACCAACAAGGCCTCGCCACCGGCCAAACGGGGCAGCCATTCGGTTTTCAGGTCTTCGGGGGCGAAGGCTTGGAGCACCGCGGTGCAAATCCAGGTGTGGGCCAAAGGTTCGAGCACCATGCCACGCCCCAACTCCTCCATCGCCACCATGCCCTCGGTGGGCCCCATGTTCATTCCGCCATAAGCGTCTTGCACATACAGGCCACACAAGCCCAATTCGGCCATGGCTTGGTAAGCGCTGGCCGAAAAACCACCGGCCACGACCACGCTGCGCCGCTGGTCAAAGCTGTAGGCTTTATCCACCCATTTGCGGACTGCGTCGCGCAGTTGCTCTTGTTCGTCTGAAAAATCAAAGTCCATGGTTCACCCCAAAACGGTTTGCGCAACGATGTTGCGTTGCACTTCATTCGATCCGCCATAAATGGTGGTCTTGCGCATATTGAAATAAGTGGACGCCAAGGGCGCACAGTGCGCCGCGCCCACATGGTCGCCTTGCCAACCGGCGTCCATGGCTTCTTGAATGAAAGGCAGGCTGAACGGGCCAGCGGCCATCATCATGAGTTCGCTGTAGCGCTGTTGAATTTCAGAGCCGCGAATCTTTAAAAGGCCGGCAATGTCCAGCGACTGCTTGCCCGATTTCTCAGCGCTCAACACCCGCAGCACCATCATCTCCAAGGCGATGACGTCCACTTCGAGCTTGGCGATTTCATCTCTGAAACGCAAGTCGTCCCACACGCCTTCGGCTTTGGCGATGCGCTTCAAGCGCTCCAATTCACGCTTGGCACGGTTGACATCGGCGATGTTGGTGCGCTCGTGCGCCAACAAATATTTGGCGTAGTTCCAACCCTTGTTTTCTTCGCCAATCAGGTTTTCGGCCGGCACTTCCACGTTGTCAAACCAGACCTCGTTGACCTCGCATTCACCGTCCAGCAGTTTGATCGGGCGCACACTCACGCCCTTGGATTTCATGTCGATCAGCAAAAACGAAATGCCAGTTTGCGGTTTGCCCTCGTTGCTGGTGCGCACCAAGCAAAAAATCCACTCGCCAAACTGGGCCAAGGTGGTCCAGGTTTTTTGGCCGTTGACGATGTACTTGTCACCCACCCGATCGGCCCGGGTTTTCAGCGATGCGAGGTCAGAGCCCGAACCCGGCTCGCTGTAGCCTTGGCTCCACCACACCTCGCCACTGGCGATGCCGGGCAAAAACCGCTGCTGTTGAGCGGGATTGCCAAAAGCCATGATGACCGGGGCCACCATCACCGGTCCAAACGGCACGATGCGCGGCGCGCCGGCCAAAGCGCATTCTTCTTCGAACAAATGTTTTTGCACCGCGTTCCAACCGGGGCCGCCAAACTGGGTGGGCCAGCCGTAGCCCAACCAGCCTTTGGCACCCAAAATCTTGGCCCAAGACTGCATGTCTTCACGGGTCAGGCGCAGGGCGTTGTGCACTTTGTGCGAAAGGGATGAAGGCAAATGGGCATACACCCACGTGCGCACCTCTTCGCGAAAAGCCTGTTCTTCAGGGGTGAAAGCCAAATCCATCAAGGGTCTCCGGTGCAATTTAGAACGGTCGTGCTATTTTGCGCGATTTTTGAAAGACTGGCTGAACCGCCCGCTGATAATCCCCTGCTATGCAAAACATCGTGGTTCTTATTTCAGGTGGTGGATCCAACATGGTAGCCATTGCCCAAGCAGCTCAACGTGACGATTGGCAAGCACGTTGGGGGGCGCGCATAGCCTGTGTGATCAGCAACCGCCCGCAAGCTGAGGGCTTGGCCAAAGCCACGCACATGGGATTGCGTACACAGGTGGTCGACCACTCGCTTTACCAACAGCACTCCCATCCCCGCGAGGCTTTTGACAGCGCCTTGATGCAAGCGATTGACGCGTATCAGCCTGCTTTGGTCGTGCTGGCGGGGTTTATGCGCATCTTGACGCCGGGGTTTGTGGTGCATTACCAAGGACGGTTGCTGAATATTCATCCCTCGCTGCTGCCCGCTTTCCCAGGGCTGCATACCCACCAACGCGCCATTGATGCAGGCTGCTGTTTTGCCGGTGCCACGGTACATCAGGTGACGGTGGATTTAGACGATGGGCCCATACTTGCGCAAGCGGTGGTGCCTGTCATGCCCAACGACACCGCCAACACCTTGGCGGCGCGGGTGCTCACGCAAGAACATGTGATCTACCCGAGGGTAGTAGCGCAGTTGCTAAGCCTTAAGTCGCTAAGCCGCTAAGCGGGAATTGCGCGGCACATGCGCTCTTAAAAACTCCATCTGGTCCGCCAAGATGCGGCGGTTACGCAAAATGAAGTCTTCCCACAAGGTGGGCACATACGGGGTGTAGAGCAGCGGCATCTTGGCCTGCTCGGGGGTACGGTTGGCTTTGCGGTGGTTGCAAGCACGGCAAGCGGTGACCACATTCATCCAACTGTCCACACCATGTTGCCCAAAGGGAATGATGTGCTCGCGGGTGAGTTCGGTTTCGTGGAAATCGTCGCCGCAGTAAGCGCAAATATTGCGGTCACGGGCAAACAGTTTGCTGTTGGTGAGGCCTGGCTTCAAATCAAAAGGGTTGATGCGAGGCATGCCCTTGGTGCCAATGATGCTGTTAACCGTGATCATCGATTGCTGCCCGGTGATGGCGTTGTGGCCACCTCGGTAAACGGCAATTTCAATGCCGGCTTCCCAACGCACCTCGTCGGCCGCATAGTGGGTTACGGCTTGTTCGAGTGAAATCCAAGACTGCGGGAGCCCTTGGGCAGACAGCTTCAAGACCTTCAACTGGCACCTCCTGAGAGATAAGCGAGCACTGACGTCGATTCCTAGACAATATACCTTGTTTCAATGACGCTGCTTTGACCCTCCACCGAATTCCCATGCGTATTTACCGAGGTTTCCACCACCCGCAACTCGCTTCAGCCTGCGCGTTGACGATTGGCAACTTTGACGGGGTGCATCGTGGCCATCAAGCCATGCTGGCCTTGCTGAACAACGAAGCGCGTCACCGCGGTGTGCCCAGTTGCGTCATGACCTTCGAGCCACATCCGCGGGACTTTTTTGCTGCGCAACTTCGCAAGCCTGACATCGCGCCTGCACGCATTGCCACCTTGCGCGACAAGTTATTGGAACTTGCCGAATGCGGCGTGGACCAATGCATCGTCTTACCTTTCAACCAGACCTTTGCGTCGCTTGCCCCACAGACCTTCATCGAAGACGTGTTGCGCAAAGGCTTGGGTGTGAAATACGTGTTGGTTGGCGACGACTTCCGTTTTGGCGCGAAACGCGCAGGCGACTACGCCATGCTTGACTCTGCAGGGGCGGCTCGTGGCTTTGACGTGGCCCGCATGAACAGCTACGAGGTGCGCGGTTTGCGAGTTTCCAGTTCTGCGGTGCGCGATGCGCTGCACCGAGGCCACATGCAAGAAGTCGCGCAACTGTTGGGACGTCCCTACGCTATTTCGGGCCATGTGGTGCATGGGCGCAAACTGGGTCGAGAACTCAACTGCCGCACCCTCAATTTGCGCTTCACCCATTGGAAGCCTGCGGCCAGTGGCATCTTCGTGGTGCAGGTGCATGGCCTCACCGATCAGCCACTGCCAGGTGTGGCCAATTTAGGCATTCGACCTTCCCTCGACCCCAACGATGTCAACGGGGGTAGGGTACTGCTGGAAACCCATTGCCTGGACTGGCCCGACAGCCTTGGACTGGATGGGGGCTACGGTAAACTCATACGCGTGGAATTGCTCCACAAATTACACGATGAATTGAAGTACGACAGCCTTGAATCACTGCAACAAGGCATCGCCCAAGACTGCATGGACGCACGTCAGTGGTTTGAACAACTATGAACGATAAAAACAACACCCCCGATACCCGCATCAACATGATGGACACGCCCTTTCCGATGCGGGGCGATTTGCCCAAGCGTGAACCGGCATGGACACAGGCGTGGTCTGACCAAGGCCTGTACAAAAAACTGCGTATCGCTCGCCACGGCCAACCCTTGTTTGTGCTGCACGACGGCCCGCCTTATGCCAACGGTCAGTTGCACATTGGCCATGCGCTGAACAAAGTGCTGAAAGACATGATTGTGAAAAGCCGCCAATTGGCAGGCTTTGACGCGCAGTACATCCCCGGTTGGGACTGCCATGGTTTGCCGATTGAAAACGCCATCGAAAAACTGCATGGTCGCAAACTCAGCCGCGACGATATGCAGGCCAAAAGCCGCGCCTTTGCCACCGAGCAAATTGCACAGCAACGCGAAGACTTCAAACGCCTAGGGGTCTTGGGTGACTGGGAGCGTCCTTACCGCACCATGGACCCGGCCAACGAAGCCGGACAAATCCGCGCCTTCAAGCGCGTCATTGAACGCGGTTTTGTATATCGTGGTTTGAAGCCTGTGTATTGGTGCTTCGATTGCGGCTCGTCCTTGGCCGAGTTTGAAATTGAATATGCCGATAAGAAAAGCGACACCTTGGACGTGGCGTTTTTGTGCGCCCAACCCAAGAAGTTGGCTGCGGCCTTTGGTTTGCCCACGTTGGACAAGCCAGCCTTCGCGGTTATTTGGACCACCACCGCGTGGACCATTCCCGCCAACCAGGCTTTGAACCTCAACCCCGAGTTGCGCTATGCGCTGGTAGACACCGACAAAGGCCTGTACATATGCGCCGAAAGTTTGGTGGACAAGTGCTTGGAGCGCTGGCAACTCAGCGGCCAAGTGGTCGCCACCACCTTGGGTGCCAAGCTGGACCTGATTGAATTCCACCACCCGCTCTCCCACGTGGACGCAGGTTACCAACGCTATGCGCCGGTCTACCTGGCCGATTACGCCACCGCCGATGACGGCACCGGCATTGTGCACAGCGCCCCTGCTTATGGTTTAGACGACTACAATAGTTGTTTGGCCCATGGCATGAAGTACACCGACATCTTGAACCCGGTGCAAGGCAATGGTGCCTACGCGGCCGACTTCCCGCTCTTTGGCGGCCAGCACATTTGGAAAGCGGTGCCGCTCATTTTGGAAGCGCTGAAAAATGCCGACCGCTTGATGGCCACCCACCCCATCACCCACAGCTACCCGCATTGCTGGCGGCACAAAACACCGGTCATTTACCGCGCTGCGGCCCAATGGTTCATCCGCATGGACGAAGGCGAAGGCGTGTTCACCAGCCACAAAGCGCCCAAGACCTTGCGTCAACTGGCGCTGGATGCGATAGCGCACACCCACTTCTACCCCGAGAACGGCAAAACCCGTTTGCGCGACATGATCGCCAACCGCCCCGACTGGTGCATTTCGCGCCAACGTTCTTGGGGTGTGCCAGTGCCGTTTTTCTTGCACAAAGACAGCGGCGAACTGCACCCCCGCACCATGGCCATCTTGGACCAAGCCGCCGACATGGTGGAACAAGGCGGCATCGAGGCGTGGAGCCGCGTGACGGTGGAAGACATCTTGAACCAAGCGGGCGACCAGCCCGACCAGTTCACCAAGAGCACCGATATTTTGGAGGTGTGGTTCGACTCTGGCAGCACCTTTGAACACGTGCTGCGCGGCAGCCACAAAGACGCCTACGACAGAGCACCCCACCATGACAGCGGCCCCGAGGCCGACCTGTATTTGGAAGGCCACGACCAACACCGTGGTTGGTTCCACAGCTCCTTGTTGCTGGGCTGCGCCTTGTACGACCGCGCCCCTTACCGTGGCTTGTTGACCCACGGCTTTGCCACCGATGGCCAAGGCCGCAAGATGAGCAAAAGCTTGGGCAACACTGTGGCGCCGCAAGAGGTGAGCAACAAACTGGGTGCGGAAATCGTGCGCTTGTGGGTCGCCTCCACCGATTACTCGGGCGACCTCAACATCGATGACAAAATTTTGGCGCGGGTGGTGGATGCCTACCGCCGTATCCGCAACACGCTTCGCTTTTTGCTGGCGAACGTGAGCGACTTCGACCCTGCCAAAGACAGTGTGCCTTTCAAGGACTTGCTGGACATAGACAAATACGCCTTGTCACGCGCCGCGCAAGTGCAAGCCGAGATATTGGGGACCCGCAA
>Ga0214919_10004384_pt1 | contig 20675 bp, 14 predicted proteins | sample LL1503_MetaG_FD_177994 | JGI IMG/M metagenome (GOLD analysis project Ga0214919, IMG submission 177994) | Freshwater microbial communities from Lake Lanier, Atlanta, Georgia, United States - LL-1503 | ecosystem: Environmental > Aquatic > Freshwater > Lake | place: USA: Georgia | collected... | reverse complement strand
GTTTGCAGATGAAGTGGCTGGCAAAAAGAGCGATGTCTGGTCCGATGATCGGCTCAACGAGGTTCATGATCTCGTCGGCAAACAACCATTGGAAGAGTTCTGGATGTTGAAAGTGAGGAACGTCCATGGATTCGGGGCGGACGTCGGCGCTGAGGTTGTTGAGAATGTTTTCGAAGCAGTTTTTGAGACCAAGAAATTTGGCCTCAGGGAAAACTGGTTTGCGGAAGACGTGATAACCTTCGCGGTGGTAGTTTTCGACGTCCTGGGGCGAGATGCGGTGGTGCGGCAGGGCCAGCGTGGGGGAGTTCATTGAGGAATAAGTAGGTGGGTTAAAAACTAAAAAAGTGGGATTCGAGAAGTCTAGAATGAATACGGGCTCAAGGGGACGGGAGTAACGCAGCGACACTTGGGTCTTTGAGGTTTTCGGCCGTGGCAAGCACAACGCCCGTGTCGACGGCGGATGAAACTTTTTTACCCTGCAACGATTCGACGATGGTTTTTACCCCGAGGTAGCCCATTTTTACGGGGTCTTGGAGGATGAGTCCTTGCAGGTCGTGGTGTTGGAGGGCTTCGACGAATTTTTGGCTGTTGGCGAAACCGATGAGGCGCACTTTACCGCCGCCGAGGCCGATATTATTGAGCGCAAGCAGCATGCCAGCGGTGGTGGATTCGTTTGGAGTGAAGATGCCGTCGACTTGGGTGCGGTAGCGGTTGAGGAGATTTTGTGAAGCGGCCAAGGCCGTGTCGCGAGTGGCGCCGCCGTGTTGGTTGGAGGAGATGACTTTTATGTCGGGAAAGCTGGCCGCTAGCTCGGAGAGAAAACCTTCCTCGCGTTGCTCGGCGCTGGCTGCGCCGACTTGTACGCGCAGCAAGATGACGTTGCCTTTGCCGTTTAACAAAGTGCCCAGCCGCCGAGCGGCGAGTCGGCCGCCAGCGCGATTATCTGTCGAGATGACGCTGATCGGAGCGGTCGAGTTTAAGCCGGAATCGACGATGGCGACCGGAATGCCTGCGCGTACCGCTTGCTCGACGGGAGCCACCAGCGCGTGCGCGTCGAGCGGAGCCAATACGATGCCGCTCACGCGGCGGCCGATGAAATTTTCCACGACTTGCACTTGCTGGTCGCGGTCGTCTTCGCGGAGCGGACCTTTCCAGATTATTTCTACGGCAACGCCGTTTTTCTGAAACTCCGCTTGTGCTCTGAGCGCTCCGGCGTGAATCAATTTCCAATATTCGTGCGTGGTTCCCATCGGAATCACAGCAATCGTGTAACCTCGATCCGCTGCCTTTAAAGCAGCGGGCAAGGCGATGTGGATGACAAACAACAACCAAAGCAGGGGTAGCTTCATGGGGTAGGGGTTGCGTCTACCGTGTAGATTTGGAAGCGGAAGGCGATACCGCAAAAAGAAGAAATGAATGAATATACGAGGGGATTCTGATTTTCTTTCTCCGGGCCGCGTCTTTAGCCTAGCTATGTTACCCATGTTTTCACCCCGTGTTTTTAGTTTTATGCTGGTGGCTGGAATTGCGGCGTCAGGCCTGATGGGGGCTGATGCGGAGAAGCAGTTAGGTAAACTTTCCACCGATACGTTCGACACACAGGTTCGGCCGATCATTAAGGAGTATTGTGTGTCGTGCCACTCTACGGAGAAACAAAAAGGGGAACTCGATCTCGAGCAGTTTGCCACTTTAGCTGACGTAAAACGGCATCCTTTGGTTTGGAAAAAAGTCGCGGAGCAACTCGCCAATGAAGAGATGCCGCCAGCCGATAAACCCCAGCCCAAGGAAGCCGAACTCGCCCGACTCACGGGCTGGATTGATCACACGCTCAAGACCCTTGCGCAAGAGCGCGCGGGTGATCCGGGTCCAGTCGTCTTGCGCCGCCTTTCCAATGCTGAATACACCTACACGATTCGCGATTTAACGGGAATCGATTCACTAGATCCGGCGAAGCAATTTCCGATCGATGGGGCGGCAGGCGAAGGCTTCATGAATACGGGACAGGCGCTCGTAATGTCGCCTTCGCTCGTCACCAAGTACCTCGACGCGGCGAAAGAAATCTCCGAACACGCGATGCTGTTGCCCGATGGGATTGAGTTCTCCTCCGGAACGAGCAGACGTGATCAAACCGATGCATTAATGGCGAAAATCCGCGCGATTTATGCGACCTACACCGACGCGCGCGGTAGCTCAAAAGTGAATTTGCAGGGAAATATGGTCGAAACGAACTCAGGTGGTCGACTCCCGCTGGCGAGTTACTTCAGCGCTTTGCTCGAGGAAAAGGCCGCACTTAAATCGGGCGTTAAGACGGTCGAGAACCTCGCACGCGAACGCGGGCTCAGCGCTAAATATCTCGCCGCTCTTTGGACGATGCTCGAGTCGCAGAAATCATCGTTGGTGCTGGATGAAATTCGTGCGCACTGGCGCTCGGCCAAAGCTGCCGATGTCGCTGCGATCACTAGCGTCATTGAGTTGTGGCAACAGGCACTCTGGCGTTTCAATAGCGTGGGTCACATCGGAAAAGTCGATGGACCGAAGTCTTGGCAAGAAGCGGTGGAGCCCTTGACCTCGCGGCAAGAACTACGGCTCAAAGTCCCGCCGGCCGATGCCGATGGCAACGTTACGCTGTATCTTTTAACCTCGGATGCGGGTGATGGAAACGCCCAGGATGCAGTGGTCTGGGAGCGTCCGCGCTTTGTTGCGCAGGGTCGTCCGGATTTACTCCTGCGTGATGTCCGCGCTGTGAGTCGAGATTTTGCCCAACGCCGGGCGCTGATCTTTGCGCAAAGCGCTGGCGCGCTGGCCGCTGCGGCCCAGGCTGAACGAGCGGCTCAAATCGATCGCGCTCAACTTGCCCGAGAGCATGGCGTCAGTGACGAGGCCTTGTCCGCTTGGTTTGATTATTTGGGCGTCGGTGAGGCCAAATCCAAATTCGCGCTAGAACTACTCAAGCAGCCGATTGTAGGCCGGGGTAATTTCCCGTTTATCCAAGGCTGGGGCGAAGGTGATTCGCCGGTCATCTTGGCGAATGCATCGGATCAAATCGTGCGCATTCCAGGGTCGATGGAACCGCATAGTATAGCGGTGCATCCTTCGGCGCAAAGCCAGGTCGTGATCGGCTGGCGCAGTCCCATCGCGGAAACCTTTCGCATCGATACGACGGTGAACCATGCTCATATCGGCTGCGGTAACGGCATTCGCTGGGCCTTGGAGCTGCGTCGAGGGCAGACCCGACAGACGCTCGCCCAAGGGACGTTGGCCGCAGGTAAATTAGCTAAAATTGATCCGGTAGAATCGGTCGGATTGTTGCCCGGTGATTTGATATCTTTGCTTATCGGCAGCCGAGGCGATGCTGGCTGCGACCTGACGGCGGTAAATCTCACACTCACCTCTGCCGGAGTTCTGCCCCAAACTTGGAATCTCGCCGATGAGGTCTCAGGCACTATGATTGTTGGCAATCCCCGGGCCGATCGTTTTGGCCACGCTGGGGTTTGGCAATTTTACACCGAACCTGAGAATCTGATCAGTACGCCACAGCGGATAATTCCCGCCCGCTCGTTGTTGGCGAAATGGCAAACTGCGGGGGATCCCACTAAGAGAGCAAGACTCGCTCAGGAGATTCAAAATTTGCTCATGGGTGGCCCGCCGACTCGGGCAAACGCGGCTGCCGCTGCAGACAAGACCGTTTCACCTGCGGTTAAGGAAGCTGAAGCTGCTCGCTTAAATTTGTATCAGGAATTAGCGGCGTTTGGCGGACCGTTATTTTCTGAACGTCTTATTTCAGTTCAGGAGCACCTAAAAAATGATGCGAAACCGGTGAACGAGTTTGGCCTAGAGCTAGCGCAGTTCGGTCGGCCTTTTAGCGGTGGCACGAAGATCGATGCGTCGAGTTTGGCAGTGCAGGCGCCTGCCGTGATCGAGATTAGACTCCCGGCTGAATTAGTCGCGGGCAGTGAATTTGTGACCAGTGGTACGCTCGACGCAAAAGCTGGGGCCGAGGGCAGCGTGCAACTTCAGGTCCTCGCGGCCAAACCCGATTATGCTGCAGGTCGCCTAGCCAACGCAGTACTAGAAACCAATGCGAATGGCCTGTGGACCGCGGGCACACGTAAACCGGTGTATTCGGCGCCAATTGTAGTCCACGAACATAGCGTGGCATGGACGCGATACGCGGAGGGATTCAACGCGTTTCGAGATTTTTTCCCCGCCGCTCTGTGTTATCAGAAAATTGTGCCGATTGATGAAGTGGTGACGCTCACTCTCTTTCACCGTGAAGACGAGCCACTCAAGCGTCTAATGTTAGACCAAGCGCAGAGTTCAAACCTCGATCGCCTCTGGACGGATCTGCATTACGTGAGTCAAGATGCGCTTTTGCTGGTCGATGTGTTTGAGCAACTCTGGCAGTACGCAACGCAGGATGCGGACCCGAAGGCTTTTGAGCCCATGCGTAAGCCGATCAATGAGCGTGCGGCGGCGTTTCGGCGTATGCTGAGCGATACGGAACCACGTCACGTGGAGGCGTTGGTGGGCTGGGCCGAGCGGGCTTATCGTCGTCCGCTCACCTCCTCTGAAGCGGAGGCCTTACGCGAGCTGTATCGCACCTTACGCGCTAAAGATTTGCCGCATGCGGAAGCAGTGCGACTAGTCTTGGCACGCGTGTTGGTCTCACCGCATTTCCTTTATCGAGGAGAGACGCCGGGACCGGCACTGGCGCAGGTGCCTTTGAGTGATCGGGAGTTGGCCACGCGCTTAAGTTATTTCATGACGTCTTCACTCCCGGATGACGTATTACTCGGAGCGGCGGCGGCGGGTCGGCTGCATGAGCCTGCTGTTATAGCGACGCAGGCGCGACGTTTGTTGAAGGATGAACGCGTGCGGCGCATGGCGATCGAGTTCGCCTGTCAGTGGCTGCATATCCGAGATTTCGACACGCTCGATGAGAAAAGCGATAGGCACTTCCCCAGCTTTGTCGGTTTGCGTGGTGCGATGTATGAAGAATCCATTCGTTTTTTCACGGATCTTTTTCAAGGGGATCGCTCGGTGCTTTCAATTTTGGACGCCGATCATACCTTTCTCAACGAAGCGCTAGCGCAACATTACGGAATTCCCGATGTGAAAGGCGAGGCGTGGCGCCGCGTCGAGGGAGTGAAAGCCTTTTCCCGCGGGGGGATTTTAGGGCAGGCAACAACGTTAGCGAAGATGTCGGGCGCTTCGCGCACGAGTCCAATCTTGCGGGGTAATTGGATCGCCGAATTTATCTTGGGCGAAAAATTACCGCGGCCGCCCAAGGATGTGCCTCAGTTGCCGCAGGATGAGGCGACCGAGTCGCTTACCGTACGCGAGCTTACCGAAAAGCATACCTCTGATCCACGCTGCGCCAGCTGCCACGCCAAGATTGATGCCTTTGGTTTCTCGCTTGAGCACTTTGACTCGATCGGGCGCTGGCGTGAGCGTGATCTCGCGGGCCGTCCGATTGATGCTAAAGCTAAAGTGGCGGACGGCACGCAAATCGAGGGTTTGGCGGGCTTGCGGGATTATCTCGTGACCAAGCGTCGCGATGCGTTTCTTGCTCAATTTAACCGTAAATTGCTCGGCTACGCCTTGGGGCGCTCGGTGATGTTATCGGACGAGCCATTGCTCGAAGAGATGCGTGCGCAGTTGCAGGCCAATGATTATCGGGTGAGTGTTGCGATCGAGGCGATCGTACGTAGCCGCCAGTTTCGCGAAATTCGCGGTCGCGAAACCCAATACGAACAGTGAGTTTGCTTTTACCCACTCCATGAAAACCCATCAGCTATCACGTCGTACTTTTTTGCGCGGAGTCGGAGTCACGATGGCATTGCCGTGGATGGAGTCGCTCAATGTTTGGGGCGATGAGCCGCGCGGCCGTGATGCCGCGAGCGAAGCCCCGGTGCGTTTGGCGGTGCTTTTTTCCGGCAACGGGTTTCACAGTAAAGAGTGGTGGGCCAAAGGCGAAGGCGAAAACATGGAGCTTGGCCAAGTACTCGCGCCGCTCGCCGCGCACCGAAAAAAAATGCTTTTCGTGCGCGGCCTCTACAACGAACAGGCGCTAAAAGGGAATATCCATAGCTCTCAAACCGGAAACTTGCTCTCGGGTGCTCCGCTCGCCTCGGGCGGTGAAATTCGTTCGGGTACCAGCATCGATCAACTGCTGGCTCAGCGCTACGGCAATTCCACCAAGGTTCCCAGTCTCGTGCTGGGTTGCGAAAAATCGAATCCTTCGGTGCATAAAAATTACTCGATGCTCTACAGCTCGCACATCTCGTGGAGCTCACCGACGACCCCGACGCCGTTGGAAATTTATCCGGCGCTGGCCTTCGATCGCTTGTTCAAAGACGAAGTGCGCCGCGGCGATCAAAGCGTGCTGGATGCAGTCCTCGAGGATACTAGTGGATTACGTCGTCGTCTGAGTAACTCGGATCAGCAAAAACTGGATGAATATCTCCATTCCGTGCGCGATGTGGAGTTGCGGATCGAAAACGCCGGAAAGAAAGGTGAGTTGCAGGGTTGGCGGCCGACGTTAGCGAAACCGAACATGGCGAGGCCGGCTGATGGTATCCCGCAAGATATCGGCGAGCACATGCGGCTGATGGCAGATATTCTGGTGTTGGGATTTCAGACCGATGCGACGCGCATTACCTCGCTCAAGCTCAATAACGATCACTCCTCGCTGCGCTTTCCAAATCTTGGGGTGGATTACATGATTCATCACCTGCTTTCGCATTCCGATTCAGTGGACTGGCTTAAGGTAAACCAGTTTTTCACGCAACAGGTAGCTTACATCGCGAGCAAGATGGATGCGATTCAAGAGGGTCCGCGCACGCTACTGGACAACAGCATGGTGCTTTTTTGTTCTTCGATGCTGACGGGCAATCACGAGGCCCGTCAGCTCCCTGTTGTTATGCTCGGTGGCGGTGGTGGACGTATCCAAGGTGGACGCATCCTCGACTATACCGGTAAGCCCGACCGACAGATGTGCCGACTTTATCTCTCCATGATGGACAAAATGGACGTGCGTTTACCGAGTTTCGGCGACGCCACGCGTCCGCTGGACGAGGTCTGATCAGCTCGTATGGCGGCACAGAACGGGCCTGCCGCAAAAAAAAGCGGTCATCTTTCACCTCGTCGCTCTTGAAACAGGGGGATTTTTTGTACCCAGTGGCTACATGCTTCAATCGCTGCATGTTCGCAACCTAGCCCTCTTGGAGGAAGTGTCCCTCGATTTCGAAGCTGGCTTTACAGCCGTCACAGGCGAGACCGGCGCAGGTAAGAGTATTTTACTCGGGGCCCTCGGATTGCTGGCGGGCGAACGCGCCGATAAGACCATTATTCGCCAAGGTGCCCCTGCGTGTGAAGTCGAGGCGGCGCTATTTTTTACGAAACCCAAGGCCATTAACACCGTGCTCACGGAGCTGGAACTGCCGGAATGTGAGGACGGGTTGATGATCCTCAAACGTAGTGTCCCCCGAGAAAAAGCGCCGAAAATCACCGTCAACGGTAGTCTGGCGACTTTAGCCGTGCTGCAACGCCTAGGCGAACATTGGGTGGATTTCCACGGGCCCAGCGAGCCGCGTCGCTTACTCAAGGACAGTTGCCAACTGGAACTACTCGATCTCTACGGCCGTGCCGCGCCCGCTTTGTCCGCCTATCAGCAAAAATATGGTATCTGGCGCGAACGTTATCTCGATCGAGAAAAAATTCTTGGCGAAACGAAACTCTCCCAAAGCCAACTCGAGTTTTTGCAGAATCAACTCACACGCCTAGAGGCACTCGAACTCACCCCCGACGCAATCGAAACGCTGGAACGTGATTTCAAGCGCATGAATCGAGCGCAGGAATTGATCGAACTCACCCAGGCGCTAGCCAACGGCCTCGTCGGTGAAGATGGCGTGCAAGGACGCGTGGCCGGGTTATTGCGTGACGCCCGCACGCTTGAAGAAATCGATCCTTCGACCAAAACGCTCGCCGAGCGACTCGCGGCTGCCTCAATCGAAGTTAACGATCTTGGGGCGGAATTCGCGGCGCTGGGCGCGGAACTCCAATTCGATCCCGAGCAAGCAGAGCAACTGACCGAGCGCATCAACACCTGGCTCGAGGTGAAGCGAAAACATGGCGGCGACGTAGTGGCGGTGATCGCAGCGCGCGATGAATTGCGACTGCGCCTCGAAGTGCAAGGTGACCTTGAGGGCGCGCTCGCGCGATTGGAAAAACAGATCGCTGATGCGGAGCGGGCGCTTAAAAAGGAAGGCGCGTCCCTGCGCGTCGTGCGCGAAAAGGCCGCCAAGGAGCTCGCCAAGATTGCCGCCAAGGGGATCGTGCAACTCGGCTTTAAGAAGGCGGATTTCCAAGTTCGCATCGTGGCTCTCGCGCAACCCGGGCCGACCGGCGATTGCAGCTGCGAATTTTTGTTTTCGCCCAATGTCGGCGAGGCGCCGTTGCCGCTCAGTCGGATCGCATCAAGTGGCGAGTTAGCGCGTGTGATGCTGGCGTTGAAGACGGTGTTGGCCGATTTGGATGCTGTACCATTACTAGTTTTTGATGAGGTCGATGCAAATGTCGGCGGCGAGATCGGACGCGTGGTCGGAGAGAAAATGGCGGCGATCGCGAAGAATCATCAGGTGTTGTGCGTGACGCATTTGCCGCAAGTGGCTGCGCAAGCGACGTCGCACTTGGTCGTGACGAAAGATCAATCCAAGGATCGCGCCGTTGTCGGTATCGCTCCGATACAAGCCAATCGAAAGGCGCGTGTCAGTGAGTTGGCGCGGATGTTGGGCGACCGTACGGCGAAAAGCGCACTGGCCCATGCCGAGGAATTACTCGGCGGTTAACGGGCTGAGGAGTTACGCGGATTGAAAGCTGCGCCACTTCGCCAAAGGACGAACAGCCAGGGCGATCAAGGCGAGTTGGCTCACAACAAAAGTGATCAGCGCCATGAAGGCCGAATCAGTGAATCCGTAGCTGTGGAGGCCGACGCCGAGCATGTTGGTGCCAAACCAGCTCCAGCTCGTGACGACGTTGCCGAAGACGGCGAGGGCCATGAGACCACGGGCCTTGATGAGGCCACCCCAGCGGGCGTGCAAAATCAGGGCGTTCCACAGTACGATGATGAGCGCACCATTTTCCTTCGGGTCCCAGCCCCAGAAGCGACCCCAGGATTGGTCGGCCCAGATGCCACCGAGAACGGTGCCGACAAAGCTAAAGAGTGTCGCGAAACAGATAATGCCATAAACCATGCGCACGAGAGCTTCGGCGCTGGCTTTGTCTAAAGAGCGGGTGAATCCACCGCGGAGAATGTAAATAATGGCGAGGAAACCGGCTAGAAAAGTTGCGGAATAACCGATGGTCACAATGACGACGTGGGTCGCCAACCAGAAGTTGGAATCGAGCACAGCGCGCATCATCTCGAGGGTGTCGCCAGTGAGCGAAAGGTGATGGGCGATGAGTAACGTCGCGAAACCGGTGAGGCCCGCGGCGACGCTGCCGATGGCGTTTTTGAAGATCGCCTCAAGGATAAGGCAAAGTCCGACGCAGCCCCACCCGATGAAGAGCGCCGAAGAGTAAAGGTTGGTCACGGGAGGGCGATCCTCCAGCCACATGCGCGTGGCGATGCCGGCGGTCGTTGCGAGCCAAGCCAAGAGGATTAAATAAAAGGCAGCGCGGCCGAGCATTTCCGGCCATTTCAACCACGAGAAAATAGCGATTAAGAATGCGCCCACATAAAGTGACATGCTGCTATAAAAAGGCGCGGTCGCGTTGAAACGGGTCTCGGTGTCGGATTTCTTGAGCTGCCCCGCAAAGCGTTTCGCTACTTGGGTGTGGTAGAGCTCGAGGAGCTTGTTGAATTGTTCGGGCTGTCGTTGGCGCCAGGCGTATCCGAGGCCGGCGTAGGCTAGCACACTGGAATCCACTGAGCCGCGTTGGAAGGCTCCGAGCAGCGATTGGCCGGTCGTCTGCCAGGCCGTGTCTTCGGCGACTTCGGAGGTGGGCGGAATAGCCAGGAAGTTGGTCGTTTCGGACATGAAGAGATAGCGTTGGCCGAGCTCGATCATAGCTTTGGCTGTGGCTTCGTCGTGAGGTTGTCCGGCTTGTTTGGCGCGGACGGCCGCGACGCCGGTGGGCAGGAGTTTTTGGAAGCGTAAAAGTTCGGCGAGGAAGTCCTCTGTCGTCGGTGGAGCGAGTGTGTGTTTTAGTTGTTGGTAATGAACGAGGGCGTTGTAGAGCTGGAGTACAGCGCTTTGAAAGGGCGTGCGCACCGCCGATTCGACTGGGCCGGCAAGGCGGGCTTGGCGCTCAAGCTCGGAAACTTTTTTTGCGACTTCGTTGTAGGAGAAGCGCTTTTTCCCGTCGCCATCTTCGGCTTTGAGTTCGAGGAGCGCGAGGACGTCAGGGTGAACGACCTCAAAGGTTCGGTACTGGTCGGCGGCGTTGGAGTTGAAAAACACGTCGAGCAGCCATTCGGTTGGAGTTACTTTAACGCCGGCGGGGGTCACGACCGTTTGGCGGCCTTGAAAAAGTAACAGGGAATTTCGCGCGACGGTGTCGAGGGGTTTTAGGCGACCGTTGGCAAGCACGGGGAGACGGCCAAAACCGGTGAGGTCAAAAGCCGTGGTCTGGCGGGGCGGCAACAGTGTGCTGCCAAGATAGAGTGCGCCGAGAAGGAGGACGAGAAGAGGAATGAATTTTTTCATGCGACGGCGGAAGAGGCGGGACGACGGCGGGCGATGAACGCGACCAGATGGATGCCGAATTGTACGATGAGGCCGAGGGTCATGAGCGCGCAGGCGATGTAAGGAAGTTGCCAACTAGGATTGCGGACGACTTGTAAGATGGTTGTCTTGTCATCGTTTTCAAAACCGGCCTGGTAGAATGTGAGCCCAGCGTAGCGCAGCGGGTTGTTCATGTAGATGAGGACCTCGCGATCGTCGCGGCCATCGGGCGAGTTGAGGCGAATGCGGCTGGAGAAATTTTTGGGGATTTCGGTGCCGGCGTAGCGGTCGTGGGAAAATTTGATCAACGTGAGCGAATAGGGTTTGTAGCTGCGTTCGAAGCGGAAGGCGATTTTCCACGAGCGGCCGGCATACTCAAAGCTTTGGGGAGGGAAGCGCGGGTCGGCGGAAACGAGCCACGTGCCGATTGGGCCCTCGGGGCCTGCGAGTTCTATGTAGGCGGCGGGGGCATTGCGCTCGTTTTGTTTGTAGGTGAGCGGGAGCGGGGTCGCGGTGGCTTGGAGTCCGATGCCGGTCGTCGCGGGGGTCGCTGTGGCGCCGGGGGTGTTGGCGTCGCGGGCGGCGAGGGCGGCGTTGGGGTAATAAATCTTGGGGACGACGCGGAAAGGAAGTTTCGCTTGTTGGATGGGTTCTACGCGGGCGACAAATTTTTCGGGTATGGCGACAACGTCGTCGAATTTCGGGTCGGTGGTTTCGGTGATCGCGAGTTCGTTGGAACGGTAGCTTTCGGAGAAATTTTTGGTTTCACCCTCGTCAAGGCGGAGTGCGAATTCTTCCTGCCAGAGGCCTGTTAGGAGTTCGCCGATGAGCAGGAGGATGAGGCCGACGTGGGTGAGCCAAATACCAGATTTTTTAGCGGTGAGTTTGAAGCGGTAGACTTGGGCGGAGATGAGGTTGATGAGCAGGAATCCGCCAATGAGATAACCGCCGGGGAAGATAGGCACCGGGATGTCGCCGATGCGCCACATGACGAAGAGCGAGTGAAAGTATTTCTGTTGGACGGCCCAGATGCCGAGATTCACCTGATCTAGGGTCGCGGCGAAGATCAGCAAGATTGAGAACGCGATCAGCACGACCGTGAGCTTCAACGAGACGAAGAAATCGCGGAACTGGCGGATGAGGTCGCTCATGGCGTGGCGCTAGAGGCGCGGATGGTTTGGAGGAATGTAGCGAAGGCGGCTTGTTCGCGGCCCACGAGGGCGGCGGGGCCGGAGAGTTTGAAGAACCACGTGGCGTTGCCGACGGGGATGATGGCGCCGAGGACGCGTTGCGGCGTGGTGGAGGAGCCACCGGTGAAATCCACGGTGGTTAGGTGGAGGCCGTTGACGTCGAGATGGTTGGTCGCGCTGGCGAGTTCAGCAGCGGCGAGCGGTGCGAGTTGGATTTGGCCGCGCCAGCGGTTCACATTGGCGAGATCCCCGCCTACATCACCAGGGAATGCAGTAATGGAAAGATCAGCGGTGGCACCTGAGTCATCAGTGATCGCGTAGCTACCTTTGCGCATGGCGGAGGTGGGTTTGGCTGTCCATTGGGCTGGGGCAGTCCAAGTGAGGCCGGGTCCGTTTGCGGTGGTAACAGCGGTGTTGGCCATGGTCGCACCGGGGGCGTTGGCGGCGCTCGCTGGAGCGGCGGGCATCGCGGGATTTTTTTCCTTGGGTACGCGATAGGTGGTGATCTTAGAGTCGCGACAAGACGTCAGGCCGAGCAAGATCATGGCGGCGAGAGGAAGCAGGCAGTTGCGCATGGAGGACTAAATAATCCTCCAGCGTGGCGAAAGTTCAACTCTAACTCTGCGAATTCCGTACCTGGCCGGTGCGCCACCTGTAAGTGGAGCCGGCGCGGAACTACTTATTTTTTTTCAATCGTAAACGTATCACGGACGATACCAGTTTCGTTGAGGAAGGTGAAGTTGAGTTTGAGGCCGTCGATATCGATGATGGAGGAGCCGGCTTCGTTGAGGGAGATCCACATGGCGGGGTGGTTGAGCGGGATGGGCGTCGCGCTGGCATGGCCAGCGCTGCCGGTGACCACTGAGATTTCGCCGGCGTGCGGGGTGCGGGCGCGAGGTTTTGTGTACGAGCCTTGGCCTTCGGGTCGGCCGTCGCGAGCTTGGAGGATGTAACGGTTTTCCCAAGTTTGGCTTTTACCGTAGTGTCCGTCGATAAAGTGAGATCGCTCGTAGTCGTGGGAATGGCCAGTGAGGATAAGATCTACGCCGCCGGCTTCGAGAATGGGGAGAAGATTGGCCCGCATGTCGTTCATGCGGCCGCCAGAGTCGGTGTCTTTGTCGGAGTCGTGGGTGCCTTTGGTGTAGGTGGGATGATGGAAGAAGGTGACGATCCAATCGCGAGTGGTGGCGGCGAGGTCGGCGCGGAGCCATTGCGCCATGGCGCCGTCCGCGTCGCGCGGGCTGTCGTTGGAATCCAGGCAGATGAAGTGAATGTTGGCGTGATCGAAGGAATAATAAGCCTCGGTGCCCGAGGGAACCCCGCCCGCTTGCCCCATCGTAGGTAGGCTAAAAATATCGTAGTAGACGCCGGACTGGGTCAGGGAGTTGGCGCTTCGACCGTCGTGGTTGCCGAGCGTGGGCCAGAGGGGAGCGGTGCGCAGCATACTGGGGTACATTTCAAAAACAGCTTTCTGGTATTCGGCATCGGTGCCGTCGGCGTAGGCGTTGTCGCCGAGCATGAGCCAGAGGTCGGTGGTACGGGTGCCATTGAATTTATAGTAAGCGTCGCGCACGGCGATTTGCGCGGGAGTTTTTGTGCCCGGATCGCCGAGCACCCAAACACGAGTGGGTTGCGCGGGGCCGGGGCGGGGCGGGGTCACAAAGCTGCTGACGAGGGCCGAGGGTGGGCCGTCCTCAGCGCCAGGTTTGGCGGGTTTGTCGTTGCCGGTAATGGGGGCGTAAAAATAGCGGGTGTTCGGTTGAAGCTTGGCGAGTTGAACAACGTGCTCAGTGCCGATGCCTTCGGATTTGGCTGTCAGTGAAAGTTGATTGGCCGCCAGACCGTAGCGTACACTCGAAGGCTCGGTGGTATCCGTGCGCCAGCGCACGACCATGCTGGTCGGAGTGGCGAGTTGGAGGTAGGGCCCGCGGAGAATGGAGGTAGCGGCGTTAGCAGCAGGGGCGACCATAAGTGCTAGCAAAAGCAGGAATGATGGCAATTTCATGGAAAACTAAAGTTGAGAGGTTGCGAGTGGAGTGAGTTGGGCGATGAGTTGTTGGGTGCGTTCGCTGCGGCGTAGCCAGTCAGGTAGACGGTCAATGGCAGCGAGGGCCTCAGCGTAAGCTATACGTGCTTCGGGTCCTCGGTTGGCTTGAAATAAAATATCCCCTCGGCGGTGGTGGTAGGTTTCGGGCCGTTCGGCTTGGGCGGCGAGGCGAGTGAGGCGTTGGAGGGCGGATTCGATACGTCCAAGTTGGAGTTCGAGTTTGAGAGAGCGTTCCTCGAGCGCGGGTACGGGTCCGAGGCGGGTCAGCCCAGTCTCGAGATCAGCGAGGGCTGCGGCTGGTTCGGGGATGAGGGCATTGGCCTCTAGCCAGAGTTCGGGTTTGGGTTCCGTGAGGTGGCGTAGCGCGAGTTGAAAATCGATTTGAGCTTCTAGGCTATCGCCATTTCGTGCGCGCGCTCGAGCGCGGAGGATGCGGGCGGCGGGATCAGCGGGATGGGAAATGAGATGTGATGTGAGCGCATTGATGGCGGCGAGGGGTTCATCGCGCGCGAGAAAATACTCCGCTCGCGCTAGAGCTAGGTCGGCGTGATCGGGCGAGAGCGTAGCCGCGTGATCGATATCGGCTGCCGCTTCGGGCCAACGTTGATGTTCGAGATAACAACTCGCCCGACGTAGGCGAAGTTCTGCGCTCTCTGGGGAGGAATTAATCAGTGCGGTGAGATCGACGATGGCCACATCGGTGCCAGGGTGCGCCATCAATGCCTGACTCAACACGAGCCAAGTGGCCGCGGCCATAAGACAGCAATGAAGGGCACGCATGCGATACATGATTAAGAAATATTTAACGTGGTTCATCTCGTGAGCGGCGCAAGTCTGGTAATGTGACGTAGACGTGCCAGAATCGTTGCAATTTTTTTGATTTTATGTCGGGCGTCTTATGGGCTTTAATCAATGCATGACCATCGAGCCGCTGGGTGATGCCGCCCTAGTCGTAACGTTTACGGGAGACTCGAAGGCGGACGTGCTCTCGCAGGTGTCAGCGTGGACGAGTACCCTTGTCGAGGCACAGGTGAAAGGAGTACTGGATGTAGTGCCGGCTTATGTGAGTGTCGCGGTATTTTATGATCCGCTGCGAGTCGTCGATCAAAAAGCGGGAGACTCCCCTTACCAGACCCTGAAACAACAGATCGCTCCCTTCGGCCTAGAGGGTAGATCGGGTCAGGGCGCCTCTGGTCGTTTAACAGAAAATAACTCAGGTCGGTGCGTCGAAATTCCTGTGTGCTATGGGGCTGATGCGGGGACGGATTTGGCGGTGGTGGCAGCGCACACGGGTTTGACGGAGGCTGAGGTCGTGGCGCGACACAGCCAGGCGGAGTATCGCGTGCAGGCAATCGGTTTTGCGCCTGGGTTTCCGTATTTGAGCGGCTTACCGACAGAGTTGGCGACACCACGGCGGGCGACGCCGAGGGCCAAGGTGCCCGCAGGAGCGGTCGGTATCGGCGGCGCCCAGACGGGGGTGTACCCGATCGAAACGCCGGGTGGTTGGCAGATTATCGGGCAGACGGATTTAAAATTATTTGATGCCACGCGCGCGGAGCCTTCGTGGCTTCGCGTCGGCGATCGCGTGCGTTTTCGAGCGGTTGCGGCGCAGTCCTACGCGAGTGATGTGACGGCAAACGAAGTGCTCGACGAGTATGCGATTGAGCGAACGGTTGAAGAAAAAAACGTGAATGTGGCCGCTCGGGCTTTCCGCATAGTTCAGGCGGGGATGTGGACGACGGTGCAGGATTTGGGGCGCGTGGGACAACGGGCGGCGGGCGTGCCGTTGAGTGGAGCGATGGATGCGTTTGCTGCTCGCGTGGCAAATTTGCTCGTGGGTAATGCGGAAAATGCCGCCGTGCTGGAGCTCACGTTGTTGGGGCCGGAGATCGAATTTTTATCCGATGGATGGATCGCGCTCACCGGCGCTGAGTTTGCCGGAGTTGAGGCGTGGCGACCGGTGGCGGTGCGTGCGGGACAAAGCATCAAGTTCGGTGCCGCGAAGAAAGGGTGTCGCGGTTATCTCGCGCTCGCAGGTGGGATTGAGGTCGCCCCCGTGCTGGGTAGTCGCAGTACTTATGGACGAGCGGGATTGGGTGGATGGCAAGGGCGGGCCCTGCGGGCGGGTGATGTCCTGCCGCTTGGCCCTGCGGTCCGCGCAATCTCCGAGCGTTGGTCGATAGATTTGAGTATGATGTCCAATTACGGCGCTGCTCCCACGGTGCGGGTGATTTCAGGTGCGCATGCGAGCGAATTTGGCGACACGTGGTTGAAGACGGAGTTTAGGGTAACACCGCAGTCGGATCGCATGGGAATGCGGTTGGCTGGAACGTCACTCGTAAGGACAGTTAGTGGTGATTTACCTTCATCCGCTGTCGCTCCGGGGACTGTGCAGGTGCCGCCCGATGGACAACCGATTGTGCTGCTGGCCGACGCCCAAACCATCGGCGGTTATCCGCAACTCGCACACGTGATCAGTGTGGATTTACCCTTGTTGGCGCAGTTGAGGCCGGGAGATGCGGTACGCTTTCGGGTGGTTGCGATTGAGCAAGCGCAAGAGCGGTGGCTTGCGCGGGAGCAGGCGCTCGCGATGCTGAGGGAGGGCCTAGCCCAAAAAATTCGCTAAACGTGCACGTTTCCATCGATCTTAATTGTGATCTCGGCGAGGGCGCTGGGTCTGATGCTGCGCTGATGCCTCTTATCACCTCAGCGAACATCGCTTGCGGTGCGCACGCTGGCGATGAAGCGACGATGCGCGCCACGGTAGCCTTGGCGCGGGCGCACGGCGTGGCCGTGGGGGCGCATCCCAGCTTCGCGGATCGAACAAATTTTGGCCGCGTGGAACAAGCACTCACGGCGTGTGCGTTACATGATTTGGTCACAGGGCAGATCGAGGCGTTACGCGAACTGGGGCCGGTGCGTCACGTCAAACCCCATGGCGCACTTTATAACATGGCGGCGCGGGATCGCGCCGTGGCGGAGGTGATCGCCGAGGCGGTTTATACCTGTGATCCCAACCTGATACTTTTTGGATTGGCGGGAAGCGAGTTGGTGCGGGCCGGTCAGGCTCGGGGTTTGCGAGTCGCAAAAGAGGTGTTTGCGGATCGCACTTATCAAGCTGACGGCTCGCTCACGCCGCGCGCGCGTTCCGATGCGTTGATCACAGATGAAGCGGCGGCCGTCGCTCAGGTGATTTGCATGGTGCGCGAAGGAGTGGTGTGTGCGACGGATGGGACGTCGGTCGCAGTCTTGGCGGATACGGTGTGTCTGCACGGAGATGGGGCGCACGCGGTGGCGTTTGCGCGGCGGCTCGGTGCGGAGTTGCGCGCGGCGGGAATTGCGCTCAGGGAGTGGGGCGCATGATCAAACTCATCGGGGTCGCCCTCATTGCGGCAGGATTCGCGTTGCGGGTAAATACGCTGCTTGTCGTGTTGGCGGCGGGCTTGGCGACGGGATTCGCGGCGGGGTTTTCGTTGAACGAAATCATGGCGATGATCGGAAAATATTTTTCGGATAACCGCGCGATGACCTTGCCGATCGTCTTAATGCTGCCGGTCGTGGGTTTACTGGAGCGCTACGGTTTGAAAGAACGAGCGGAGGTATTGATTCGTCGCTCGAAGGCGGCGACGGCTGGACGTGTGATTTTGCTGTATACGGCCGTGCGTCAGATCTCGATCAGTCTTGGCGTGAGCATCGGCGGTCACGCCGGTGCGGTGCGCCCGCTGGTGGCGCCGATGGCGGAGGCCGCGGCGCGTGGAAGCGGGGGCGAGTTGTCGTCGGCGAGCGTTGTGCAGATCCGGGCCCACGCGGCGGCGGGTGAAAATATAGGGAATTTTTTCGGCGAGGATATTTTTATTGCGGTGGGCGCGATTCTTTTGATGAAAGGATTTTTCGAGGCGCAAGGGATGAACGTAAGTGTGTGGGCGATGGCGTTGTGGGGGATTCCGACGGCGTTCATCGCTTTCGCGGCGATGTGGTGGCGGTGTCGGTTGCTTGATCGGCGCATCGAGCGGGCGGCCGCGGTTGAGACAAACCCGGGAGGTGCCCAATGAAAATCATCACCGTGGAAGCCTGCTACGCGGTGGTGGGCTTGTATTTGTTTGTGTTGGCGGGTCGGATCGCAGCTGAGCGGGATCATCCACGGCGCTGGGGTTCGGCGCTATTTTGGACGTTGTTGGGCGTGACGTTTATCGGGGCTAAAGTTCTCGCTCCAATTATTATCGGTTACTTTGTGGTGGCGATGGTGGTGCTAGCGGCGATGGGCCAAGTCACGCGCGGTGCGAGCCATGAGACTTCGCGGCAGGAACGGGTCGGGCACGCGGAGCGTTTGAGAAATCGGATTTTTTGGCCGGCGTTGTTGATTCCGGCGACGGCGGTCGTGGGCACTTTGATTTTGGGCGAGTTGCACCACGGCGACGTGTGGCTCGTGGAGCCGAAGCAAGTCACCTTAATTGCTCTCAGTTTGGGCGCGATGCTCGCGCTAATCGTCGCGATGCGCACGACGGGCGCGAACGTCGGTGCTGCTTCGCGGGAAGGCAGCCGATTGCTGCAAACGCTCGGATGGTCGTTGATTTTGCCGCAGATGTTGGCGGCGCTTGGCGGAATTTTTGCCAAGGCGGGTGTGGGTGAGGTCGTGGCGGGATTGGTGGCGCAAGCGGTGCCGACGGGCGTTCCATGGGTGGCGGTCTTGGCGTATTGCGGCGGGATGGCGCTGTTCACGATGGTGATGGGCAATGCGTTTGCGGCATTTGCGGTGATCACGGGTGGGATCGGGTTGCCGTTTATCGTGAAGTTGCATGGCGGGAATCCGGCAATTATGGCGGCGATCGGTATGCTTTCGGGTTATTGTGGGACGTTGCTCACGCCCATGGCGGCGAATTTCAATTTGGTGCCGGCGATGCTGCTAGAACTCGACGATAAGCACGCGGTGATCAAGGCGCAGGTGCCTTTGGCTTTGGTGATTTTCGCGGCCAACGTGATTTTAATGATGGTGCTCGTGTATCGATTTTAAAATGACACGCGACCCAGGCCGAATTTTAAAATGAAAACTAAACTAAAAATGCGGACGGTGTTGATCACGGGCTTCGAGCCGTTTGACGGCGCCGAGATCAATCCTTCTCAGGAAATAGCACGAAATTTACACGGCATGGTGATCGCTGGGCATACAGTGGTCGGGGCGCTGTTACCCTGCGTGTTTGGCGCGGCGATTCCGGAATTGCAGAGGTTGCTGCGCGTGCATCGACCGGCGTTGGTGATCTGTGTGGGGCAGGCGGGTGGACGAGCGGCGGTCACGCCGGAGCGGGTGGCGATCAATATCGATGACGCGCGCATTCCTGACAATGCCGGCGCACAACCCGTGGATCGGCCGGTGGTGCGGGGCGCGCCGGCGGCGTATTTTTCAACGTTGCCCGTGAAGGCGATTGTCGCGGCCTTGTGTGCGGCGGGTGTACCGAGCGAGATGTCGCAGACGGCGGGGACGTTTGTGTGCAACCACGTTTTCTATGGTTTAATGCATGCGTTGCGCGCGCGAAAGGGCGTACGGGGCGGTTTTATCCACGTACCATTTTTGCCGGAGCAAGCGCAGAAGGGGCAGGCGAGTTTGCCACTAGAAGACATGGTCTTCGGCGTGGCTTTGGCGGTGGAGACAGCGCTGCGGCGTAAAAAAGATCTGCGTCTGCCCGGCGGACAGACGCAGTAAATTTCAACTCACTATAACGGCCTGGATCTCTCGGCCTGCAGCGTGGTGCTGCGGCTTAATTATTAAAGCGGAAGAGAGCCACGTCGCCATCGGCGAAGACGTATTCTTTGCCTTCGAGGCGATACTTGCCGGCTTCACGGGCGGCCGCGACGCTGCCGAGTGTGGTGAGATCGTGGTAGGAAACAATTTCGGCTTTAATGAAGCCTTTTTCGAAGTCGGTGTGAATCACCCCGGCGGCCTGGGGCGCTTTCCAGCCTTTGACGATCGTCCAGCAACGCACCTCTTTTTCCCCGGCGGTGAAGTAGGTCATCAGGCCAAGCAAGTTGTAGGTTCCTTTGATGAGGGCTGAGACGCCGGAGTCATCGACACCGAGGTCTTTGAGGAACGCTTTGGCTTCGTCGGCGGGCAAATCGATGAGCTCAGACTCGATCTTGGCGCTGATCGGCACGTAAGCGGCATCGTGATGCGTGCGGACAAATTCGGCGACTTGTTTGACGAAGGGGTTGGCTTCGGCGGTGGCGAGGTCGCCTTCGGCGACGTTACAAGCGAAAAGCACGGGCTTCGCGGTGAGTAGTTGAAACAACTTCATCATCGCCACTTCCTCTGGGGTGGCGGCAAAGGTGTTGGCGGTCTTGCCGGAGTTGAGGTGGGGGGAAAGTTTTTCGAGCAACGCTATTTCAGCGATGGCTTCTTTATCGCCGGACTTGGCTTTTTTCTGGGTCTTGTCGATGCGCTTGGCGACAGCATCTAAATCGGCGAGCACGAGCTCGGTGGTGATCACCTCGATATCGCGGACGGGATCGACGCCGCCCATCGTGTGGATGATGTCGTCGTCTTCGAAACAACGCACGACCTGGACGATGGCGTCGACTTCGCGGATGGTAGCTAGAAATTGGTTGCCTAGGCCTTCGCCTTTGCTGGCACCGGCCACTAAACCAGCGATGTCGACGAACTCGATGGCGGCCGGGACGACGACATTGGTTTTGGCAATTTTTTGCAACACGTAGGCGCGC
>Ga0214919_10004383_pt1 | contig 20678 bp, 20 predicted proteins | sample LL1503_MetaG_FD_177994 | JGI IMG/M metagenome (GOLD analysis project Ga0214919, IMG submission 177994) | Freshwater microbial communities from Lake Lanier, Atlanta, Georgia, United States - LL-1503 | ecosystem: Environmental > Aquatic > Freshwater > Lake | place: USA: Georgia | collected... | reverse complement strand
CTGCAGGGAGCCGATGATTCGACCCACAGGTGGAGCTGGGTCGGGCGATGCGAGAAAGTGATCCAGGGGGGCGGCCTCGTGAATCTTTGGAAGCCAGTTTTGTCCTGACTGTTTGCAAGCGGAGAGAGCGATCGAGTCCCAGCGAGTTGAGATTCGTTTTTCGCCAGAGGGTTTTGGGACGGAGCGCTCGGAGGCAATCGGCCAGATCTCGGTAACTCCTAGCTCGGTCAGCTTCTGGATGAGTAGATCCATGCCTGCGGGTTTAATCAGAGCTTGGCCAAAGCGGATTCGGCAAGGGAGGGGCGGAGTGCGGCTGGTGGAGAGAGTTTGGTAGGAAACTTCCTCCGCCGAGACCTGTGTTAAACGGACTCTGGCTTCACTTCCTTTTCCATCAAAGATAGCGGCAGAGTCCCCTGAGCGAAGACGGAGAACATCGGCCGCGTGATGAGACTCCTCCGGGGAAAGTTTTCCCGAGGTTAAGTCCGGATTAAAGAATCGGTGACCAGGCACGAGTTACACCTTGAAAAGTTTCTTTGCCTTCTCAATGAAGGAGTGACCCTCGGGATGGGTGTGCTCATCACATAGTTTAGCAAACTGCTCGAGGGCTTCTTTTTGTGGAGCGCTGAGGTGTTTAGGAACCTCTACCTGAATTCGAATATGGAGGTCGCCTCGGCCACGTCCAGAAACGGAGGGGACACCTTGGCCGCGAATTCGAAAAACCTTATCGGAGGAGGTTCCTGCGGGAATCTTCAGTTTCATCTCACCATCCAAACTTGGAATACTGATTTCTGAACCTAAGGCGAGTTGGGAAAAAGAGACGGGAATGTCGCAGGTGAGGTCATTCTCCTGGCGGTCGAAGACTGGATGAGATTGTACCGAGAGAACCACGTAGAGATCGCCAGCGGGTCCACCACGAGAGCCTGCCTCCCCTTGGCCTGCGGAGCGAAGGCGTGAACCCGTATCCACCCCAGCGGGTATTTTGAGTTTGATTCGGGCATTTTCCTCAACTCGACCCTCCCCCCGGCACGATTTGCATGGGGTTTGAATCGATTGTCCCGAGCCACCACATTTGGGGCAGGTTTGGGCGATGGAGAAGAATCCTCGGCTGACTGCGACCTGCCCTTGTCCTCGACAGGTTGTACAGGTGACAACTTTTGAGCCAGCGGCAGCTCCAGTGCCAGAGCAGGAGGAGCAACTTACCGGTCGGCGAATGGTAATCTCTTTTTCGCATCCGCGAACTGCGTCCATAAAATCGATCTCAAGGTCATAGCGGAGGTCAGAGCCTTGATTGGATCGACTGCCGCGTCTACCTCCGCCGCCACCACCAAAGGCTCCTTCGAAAATATCCCCGAAAATGCCTGCGCCTGCGCCGCCGCCTGAACTAAAGACTTCGCGAAACACTTCGAAAGGATCGTGGAAACCGCCTGCTCCTCCCATTCCCGAGCCTGGGGCGAAGGCGCGGTGGCCGTACCGGTCATAAGCATCGCGCTTCTGCTGATCGGAGAGCACCTCATAGGCCTCCCCAATCTCCTTAAACTTTTCCTCGGCTTTTTTGTCGCCCTTGTGTTTGTCTGGGTGATGTTGTACCGCAAGTTTACGGTATGCCTTTTTAATCTCCTCTGCAGTCGAGGTGCGCGGTATTCCGAGGACCTCGTAGTAATCTTTTTTTGCTGACACGGCTTAGGAGGCGGGTGGGGCTGCGGTGATCACGCTAGCGGGGCGAAGGAGGCGATCCCCCAGTTTGAAGCCTCGCCGACGAAGATGAAGTACGGTGCCCTCTGCTTTGCCCGCTGCAGGCTCTTGGCCTAAAGCCTCGTGCCAATTGGGGTCAAACGGTTTACCGAGAGCATCGATGGGTGTGACCCCGTGATCGGTAAGGAAACGCTCAAATTGGGTTTGAATCAGCTTTACTCCAGCCACCACGGAAGCGGCGTCTGCGGTGGAAGTAGCCGCCTGCAGACCAAGCTCGAGATGATCCAAGAGGGGAAGTAGATCGGCGAGGATCGATTGGTTGGCGTATCGGAGGGATTCCTCTTTTTCACGAACAAGGCGTTTACGACTATTTTCGAAATCGGCACGTGCCCGGAGAAGCTGGTCCTTGAGAGAGGCAATTTCAGCAGCGACTTGCTCAGTTGGAGAAAGGGCGGGTGGTGTGGGTTCGGGGTCGGCTGAGGCTGGTTTTGGCTCAGTCGCAGAGGGGGTTGTTGGATGTGGGTGCTTTGACTTCATGCAAGTAGTAAAAGTATAGCAGATCGGCGCCTATTTTGAGCAAAAAGTGTGGCCCCAAGGAGGCGATTGTTACGATCTATACAAAAAGTGGGAACCGTAAGCGGACCGGCTTTTGAGGGTTACTGTTCACTCCACAAAAAGTGGCGATTGCGGAGATCTTCGATTTTCCGCGTGAAGGCTAGCTGGCTTGGGCCACCTGCGTTTTCAAGAATTCGATAAATGGCCAGGGCACCTCGGAAATCCCCCTTTTTTTCCTGGAGTCTTGCCGCCTCGGCTCCTGCTCGTGCAAACCATAGGTATTCGGGCTGGGCGGTACCAGGAGAGGGGGTGGATTGCTTTGCGTAGAGGACGTCGAGATAAGCCTGCAGGGCGTCTTCTTCCCGCCCGAGCTGTTCGAGGGATTTGCCGCGAATATATCCGGCCTCGTTTCGATCTGCCGCGTCGGCTGCTGGGCTTGCGATTAGGGCAGAGGCGGTCGAGGTGGCTCGTTCGAGGCTGGCACGGTCGGTGCCTCCGATGGCGAACTCACAGGCAAGGCGTCGTTTTGTGATTTCGACCCACGCTCGCTGATCGGGGGTTTTATTGGCAAGAAGTGAGTTGGCGATCTGTAGGCCGCCGGGGTAGTCGCCCGAAGTTCGGGAGGCATCAATTTCAGCCAATCGTGCATCAAGCCGAAGGGGGGATGTTTCAGGGAGTGCGCGGAAGAGCTTTACGGCCTCCTCGGGATTTCCAAGTGCCAGAGCGCTGAGCCCAGCGTAGTAGAGTGCGTCATCGGCTAAGGGATCCTTGGGAAACTTGGCGGCCATTTCGCGAAAGCTTGAGAGAGCTTCACCGTGATTTTTGTCCTCGTAGTGGGTTTGACCAATCTGAAAGGCAAGGGAGGGCGCCAGACTGCTCTCGGGAAATCGAGCCAGGATCTTGGCGAACTCGGATCGAGCTTGAGCTCCCGTGAGTTCCCGCTGTCGAAGGCGGGCCTCGATTCCTGAGGCAAGGGCTTGGGGTAGTAGATTCGATTTGGGAAAACTCTTTTCGAATTCAGCAAAAGCATTAATTGCACCGGGGTAATCGCCAGTACGGAGAAGGGAGCTAGCGCGACGCAAAGCAGCTTCATCCTTGAGGGATTCAGAGCCTGGAAGTTTTGAAACTTCGGCCAGAGCAGACCGACTGGCAGGGGAATCCCCTTTGCTTTCGAGCATGCGGCCTCTTTCTAGGGCGAAGGCGGCCCGACGGCTGCTTTCAGGGTATTTCTTGGTGAAGAGCTCTTCTAGGCGCCCAAAGGTAGCAGGGTCGGGCTGACGGGCGGCTGCGAGGGCGGCGTTGAAGTAAGCCTGCTCCGATAGATTGGGATCGGGAGCGGAGGCGGCTGCCTTTTCCCAAAGGGCGGAAGATTCCGACGCTTTGCCCTCTTGTAAAAGCAGATTAGCAAGTGCGGCTTGCCCTTGGTAAAGAATCTCTGGAAAAAGATTTTCCCGTAAAAGAAGTGATTCGAGCTTTTCTCGTGCAACAGCGGGTTGGCCCTGCTTAACCAAGGCTTCGGCTAGTAGGAGGGTAGCCGCGGGCAGGGCAGGCGAAGTGGGATAGGTTTTCATCAAACTATCCAGATCAGCGATGGCGGCTTCGGCATTTCCGGAATCGAGGGCACTTGCGGCAAGGAGGAGCAGTGCGGGGGCATAACGGCCTCTTTTCTCGTCATCACTTTCACGGTCGCGAACGGAATCTCGTAGCCGGAGGGAGGCGGTGGGTAGGGATTGAGCAGATTTTGCCGAGGCGAGATATTCCCTGGCTGCAGTGAGATACGATTCGGGCTCGCCCCCGCGGTCTAGAGCTTTTTCAAAGGCAAGGGCTGCATCGGCCGGCTTTTCTCGGGCGCGGTCGATTTGGCCAATGGCGATCCACGCTTGGGTGACAAGATCCCGGGTTGCATTCTTTCCTTCTTCGATCACTTTTTCAAAAAGGGCCCGTGCCTCATCCGCCTTCCCGCGAACGGATAGGAGTCTCGCCTTCCAGTAGGTAGCCTCAGCAAGAATTGAAGGGGGGCTTTTGGGAGAGATCTTTGCAAGGGCATCACTGGCATCTTCCGACTTGCCCTCCGAAAGAAGTATTTTCACAAGAAGAAGCCGGGCGGTGTCTTGAAAGGGGTTCTTCGGCTCAGCCAGAATCTCGTTAAGCTCCCGAGTCGCTTCGGTGTTGTTGTTCAGCTGAAGCCAAGAGTTAATCAGGCCCAAGCGCACTTGGTTTGCCATGGCTGGAGTCAGGCTTTCTTTTTGCGCCTCTTGCCATGCAGTCAGTGCCTCTTTCCAGCGACCCGATTCGCTCAGAGCAGCCGCGCGAGTGGTGCGATATCGGGCATTGAGCTCGACAGGATAACTCTTGGGAAGTGCGGTCAGCGCTTCGTTGGGTCGATAATCCAGCAAAAGAGCTTCAGCCAGCAGAAGCTGAGCTTCGGGTTGAGGGGTGCTGCTGTTTTTTTCCAACCAGGCACTGATTCGGGATGCGGCATCTCGACCAAGACCGTCTTGTATCATTTCCGTGGCGATTCGAAGATCTTTGGGCAGTTCGGCCGTAGCCGCGAAAAGCGTAAGATGAAAAAGGAGGAGAGAGACGAGGAGTTTCATCGTCCGGAGAGGATCTTTCCTGTGGCACTTGTAGGATGTTTGGCAAGGTCTTGAGGGGCTCCTTGCGCCACGATCTGGCCTCCAGATTGCCCTCCGCCGGGACCAAGATCGACGATCCACTGAGCGTGTCGAATGATGTCGGGATGGTGCTCCACGACCACGAGTGTATGGCCAGAATCACATAAATCGAAGAAAACCGACAAAAGGTTTTCTACCTCGGCTAAGTGCAGACCGGTGGTGGGTTCATCTAAGAGGTAAAGAGTGGGTCCATGGGTCCGTTGCGCCAAGGCGGAGGCTAAGCGAACTCTTTGGGCTTCACCTCCCGAGAGCCGATCGGCCGACTGCCCAACTGGAAGATATCCCAAGCCAACCTTTTGCAGAGCGCTGAGGGCGGCGGCCAGTGGGGGAATGGGGCGGAGCAGATCAAGAGCACGATCAACGGAAAGCTGAAGAATTTGGGCGATGGAGTGTCCCCGGTAGGTAATCGATAATGTTTCCCGATTATATCTTTGCCCATGGCATGTAGGGCAGGGCGCGATGGCTTCGGGAAGAAGTTGAAGTTGGACGGCTACTTCGCCTAAACCGCAGCAGGTTTCACAACGGCCACCGCGGACATTGAAGCTAAAACGCGACGGGCCAAACCCGCGGGCTTTGGCGGAGGGAAGAGAGGCAAATAGTTTCCGCAACTCATCCCAAGCGCCAAGAAGAGAGAGGGGGTGGGAGCGAGATTGGCGGGAAAGGGGAGATTGATCGATTACGATGGCACGCGAAAGAGGGTCTACACCTGAGAGGGAGTGGAATGGTCCTGGGGCTGGGGCGGAGGATGGTGATCCGAAATGTCGAAGGAGGGCGGGCGCTAGGGTATCAAAAATAAGAGAGCTTTTACCGGAGCCGCTGACACCAGAAATGCAGCTCAAGGCTCCCAAGGGAAGGGATAGATCTAGATTCTTTAAGTTGTGGGTCGTGACCCCTTTGAGGTGGAGCCAGTCGTTGAATCTAGCGGGACGAGGAGGGGAAGAGATTTTTCTACGGCCGGAAAGAAAAGCACCCGTGAGAGAGTGAGAAAGAGAGGAAATCTCCTTCGGGGTGCCTTGTCCGGTGATTTGTCCGCCTGAAGAGCCGGCACCTGGACCGAATTCGATGAGGTAGTCGGCACGCCGAAGTGTCTCCTCATCGTGTTCGACGACAATGAGTGAATTTCCAAGATCGCGAAGGTGGAAAAGAAGATCGAGGAGACGGGAGTGGTCTGCTGGGTGGAGGCCGATACTTGGCTCATCCAAAACATAGAGAACTCCTGTTAACCCTCCTCCCACTTGAGTGGCGAGGCGAGCGCGACGATACTCACCACCGGACAGGGTATCGACCGACCGGTCAAGCGAGAGGTATCCCAGACCGAGCTGATCTAAAAATGAGAGGCGCTGAAGAAGAGCAGTCTGCAGGGTTGGAAAGGCGTGGGAGGCGGGTCCTGCGGGCGGAGCGAGTTGCTTTAACCAAGCGATAACTTCGGAAACGGAGAGTTTACAAAGAGATGCGATCGAGTGGCCTCGGTCTGGAGAACCACCAAGAGTTACAGAAAGAGCGAAGGGTTGGAGGCGATTTCCTCGGCAGATGGGACATGGACCAGGGGAGAAAAAGCGTTGGAGGCGGGTTCGGGCAGCATTGGAGGAGGCCTCGTTCAGTTGGCGAGTTAGTTCAGGAATAAGACCCTCCCAAGGCTTTTTATTGAAAAAGGGGCGACCTTGGGAGCCGTGAAGAAGAGTCTCTTTCTGTTTTTTTGGCCAATCGGCTAGCGGGGTTGAGTTAGGAATTTTTGACTTCTGCACAAATTCTCGGCCGAGGGCTCGGTAGTAGGATCGGATTTTTGGGTGAGCACGATTCCAAGGGGCGATAGCACCTTTTTCGATTGAGAGGGATGGGTCGGGAATCATTTTGAGTGGGTCGGGGAGGAGGCAGGTTCCCAGACCGGTGCAGTTGGGGCAGGCTCCGTCGGGGCTGTTAAAGGAGAAGTGGCGAGGGGTAAGTGTGGGCGTGGGTAATCCGGTCTCTGGGTCGGTCGGCTGAGTGGAGAAGGAAAGATCCTCTTCGGCTAAGATCTTGGAGAAGTCAGGGGGTGTCCATGCCACAATCACCTTTCCTTGACCTAGGCGAAGGGCCAGTTCTACCGAATCGTTGAGACGACCCTTTGCGGCGGGCTGAAGAGTAATTCGGTCGACTACGATATCGAAGGGTGTGGTGGGGGAGTCTGAGTCGAGCTCGAGAATTTTATTAGCCTTTCGGATTCGTAGAAACCCCTCTTTTTTGAGGCGAACCGGATCGGCCTGAGTGATCGGGGCAAGAAGAAGGATGGAGCGACCTGCGCCTTTTTTCATGATTTGATCGACGATTTGCTGAGGGGAAAAAGAGAGAAGGGGATGACCGGTTTTTAAATCATGGGGGGTGCCATGAATGGCGAAGAGAACCCGCAAGTGATCGTGAATTTCGGTAGAAGTGGCAAGAGTGGAGCGGGCCGATCCGCCAGCCTGGCGCTGTTCGACTGCGAGGGTGGGAGAAAGACCCTCGATCGTATCTACGGCGGATGCGGGCAGCTGAGAAAGGTGGTGTCGGGCGTGGGAGGAAAGGCTCTCGAGATAACGCCGTTGTCCCTCAGCATAAATGGTGTCGAAGGCGAGAGAAGATTTTCCAGAGCCCGAGGGCCCCGTAAAGACAACCAACTTATGGCGCGGAATATCGAGTGAGAGATTGGCGAGATTGTGTTGTCGGGCACCGCGGATGCGGAGGAGATCGCCGGGGCGGCTCACGGTGGGGGCCAAAGCGGGCCCAAGATGGGGCTTAGGAAGCCGCGGCGGGCGATGGATCGACGTGGATGCGGCGATTGCTTTTATCGAAGCGAACCCGGCCGTGGGAGAGGGCGAAGAGGGTGTGATCGCGTCCCATTCCAACGTTCTGTCCTGCTTGAAATTTTGTGCCGCGTTGGCGGATGATGATGGAGCCGGCGGGGATGGTTTCTCCACCAAAACATTTCACGCCGAGCCGTTGGCTACGACTATCGCGTCCGTTCCGTGTTGATCCTTGTCCCTTTTTATGCGCCATGACGTTTTTCCTTGGTTATTTGCCGGCTTGGATCTTTTGAATTTTGATCCGAGTCCGAGCCTGACGATGACCTACGGTGCGGTGATAACCTTCCCGGCGACGGTACTTAAAAGCGATTACTTTCGGGGCACGATCGTGATGAACAACTTCGGCCACGACTTTCGCTCCGGCGACGGTGGGTTTGCCGATTTGGACTTTGCTGTCTTGGATAACAAGAAGCACGTCAGAAAACTCGGTCGAAGATCCGGCGGCAGTAGTAAGACGTTCAATCTCAAGGGTCTCGCCTTCGCTCACCTTGTACTGTTTGCCTCCAGTTCGTATGACGGCCACATTTGCCATAAGGGGAAAGAGTATCGGAAAAAGAGGGGGCGAGCAAGGCGGGACTTTTTTTAAGAAAGGAGTGAGGGAACGATCAAGTTACGATTGGGTGCAGGCCAGAAGAGTCTATAATTTCGGGGCGTTTTTGAATGAGGAGCGGACGAGAAGGAGGTCTTCGTGGCGGGCTCGACGGCGTTGATACCGTTTTTCAACCTCCTCAATCAATCGTTCCCAAACATCGGTTGGCAACAGCTTGGGGGTTTCCCACTTTTCCGCCCCTTTTTCTTTCCTCTGCCAGTGGACCACTCCAGAGAAAAGGGAGACCCGGTAGGTGGTGGTGGGGCGTTCCCCATCTCCTTTTTCCGTCCACTCCATCGAGCGGCGCATGGCGGGGGATTATAGTTCGCCGCGGGCAACTGCTTCGCGGGCGAGACGTTCGGCTTCTTTGACCCGCTCTTTTTCTGCTTTGGTCGTCCAGTCGTCCCACGACTTGCCAAAGGCAGGGTCTTCGCCAGTGAAGTGAACCGCGGTCACCTCTTGCGCCGAGAGAGTTTGGGGAACCGAGTCTTTGCCTTGAGGAATGTAAAGGTGAACCACTCCGGGGGTCGCATCATAGCGGAAAACAAAGCCGACGACCTTTTTCCCTTGGGCAAGTTCGAGGGTGACATCGCCGCGATAGTCGAAAGCGGTTTGCAGAGCGTTGTTCCGAGCCTCTGGGCTTGAGCAGGCGAGAGTTGTGCCCTCGATCGATCCGGGTTTATGGCTAGGAAGGGCGTGTTTATCGGCTTGGGGCATAAGAAGAGGGGAAGCTGACGAAGGGTCAGGTTCCGTAGGCGATGGCCGCTTTTACTGTCCGAGCAAAGCCAGGGAGCGATCCAAAGGTGTCGTCAACCGAACTAGCTTCGTATCCGCAATGAACCATGCAGTCGCGGCACTTCTCGTTGCCACTTTTTTGGCCGTACTGTTCCCACGCGGTGTCTTGCATGAGTTGTTGGAAGGTGGGGACGTAGCCGTCTTGGAGGAGGTAACAAGGTTTCTGCCAACCGAAGACGTTGAAGGTGGGATTTCCCCAAGGGGTACAATCGTAATCGACGTTGCCTTGGAGGAATTCAAGGAAGTTGGGGGAAAGATTAAATTTCCAAGATTTTTTGCGGTTCGCGAGTATCTCGTGGAACAGCTTTTTCGTTCGATCGCGCCCGAGGAAGTGCTCTTGATCGGGAGCTTTTTGGTAGCTGTACCCGGGTGAAAGCATCATGCCCTCCACTTTCAGTTTCATCATCTCATCAAAAAATTCGCGAACGCGAGAGGGATTTGCTCCTTCGAAAAGAGTGGTATTGGTGGTGACGCGGAACCCGCGGGCAACAGCTTCCTTAATTCCCTCGAGAGCGATCTTGTAGGTACCATCACGGCAGACGGCGGCGTCGTGCTCAGGCTCTAATCCGTCCATATGTACGCTGAAGGTGAGGTATTTCGTCGGCTTAAAGAGATCGATTTTCCGCTTGAGAAGGAGGGCATTCGTGCAGAGGTAGATATACTTTTTGCGAGCCACGAGACCTTCGACGATTTTATCGATCTCGGGATGGATGAGGGGTTCGCCTCCAGGGATTGAGACCATCGGAGCACCGCACTCATCTGCCGCAGCCCAGCACTGCTCTGGGGTCAAACGTTTATTGAGTACGTGATCGGGATATTGGATTTTGCCGCATCCGGCGCAGGCCAAGTTGCAGCGGAAGAGGGGTTCGAGCATCAAAACGAGGGGGTAACGCTTGTTGCCGCGCAACTTTTGACCCAACACGTAGGAGGCAACGGTCCAAGCTTGGCTAATAGGAACTGGCATATAGGAATAGTGAGAGTACAAATAGAAATGAAGATGTCAACGGAACGCAAGCACCTCAGAAGCAGATGTAACCCGCTGATGGGAAACGGCTCATGAAAATAGGCCTACTTCAGAGCAACTTTACTGTGGGAGATTTTGCCCAAAATGCAGAGAAAATCGTTTCGGCCTATGAGGAGGCGGTTCGAGGTGGGGCAGAGCTTTGTATCAGCACGGAGTTAGGCTTGTGTGGGTATCCGCCGAGAGATTTGTTAAATCGCAAAGATTTCATTCAATCGCACGATGCTGCGCTGCAAAGGGTAGCCAAGAGGGTGGGCCGAATTCCTCTTTTTATCGGGGGTATTGCGCCAACGCACAAAAAGGCGGGGCGACCGCTTTTCAATGCGGCTTTTCTTCTGGAAAAGGGGAAGTCACGGTTGATCGCGCAAAAAAGACTCCTACCGACGTACGATGTTTTTGATGAGGACCGCTATTTCGAGCCAGGGGTGGGTTCTCAACCCGTACGAGTTGGCGGAATCAAAGTGGGGGTAACGATCTGTGAAGATATTTGGAACGACGAGGATCTTTGGCCAGAGAGAAGATACCGAAGCGACCCAGTTCGGGAGCTGGCGAAAAAGGGGATCGATCTGCTGATTAATCTTTCAGCTTCCCCCTGGCACATTGGAAAAGAGAAAGTGCGGTATCGGCTACTAGCGGAGGTGGCGAAGCGGGAGAAAATTCCTGTAGTTCAAGTCAACCAGGTTGGGGGGAATGATGAACTGGTTTTTGATGGTCAAAGTATGGTGGTGGGTCGGCGGGGTGGACTTCTGGGCATGGGAGCGGCCTTCCAGGAGGAGATAAAAGTGGTGGATTTAGAGGGGGTAGAGAGCAAACCAAGTTGGGTTGGGGATGAGGAGCAATTTTTCCGTGCCCTCGCTTTAGGAACAAAGGATTATTTACAGAAGTGCGGATTCAGAGAAGTAGTCTTGGGATTGAGTGGGGGTATTGATAGTGCGTTGACTGCGGTCATCGCGGCAGAGGCCCTAGGTAAGGACAAGGTTTTGGGGGTAGCCATGCCGAGTCGGTTTTCCAGCGCGGGCAGCGTGGCGGATGCGGAGGCCTTGGCCAAGAATTTAGGAATCCAGTACACCAAGATTCCGATCGAGGCACCATTTGAGACGGTCTTGAAGTCGATTGCGCCCGCCCGGGGTGGGAAACAAGGGGGGGTAACGGAAGAGAATCTTCAGTCGCGTCTACGCGGGTTGATTTTGATGGCGATTTCCAATGATTCAGGCCGCTTGCTTTTGACCACTGGCAACAAGAGCGAGATGGCGGTGGGATATTGCACTTTATATGGAGATATGTGCGGGGCACTGGCAGTCATTGCCGACGTGCCTAAGACATGGGTCTATCGAATTTCAAAGTGGATTAACCGAAAAGGTGAAGTGATTCCGCGGGATTCGATTGAAAAAGCGCCAAGCGCGGAATTACGGCCCGACCAAAAAGATCAGGATAGCTTGCCGCCGTATGAGGAGTTGGACCGGATTTTAGAAAGCTACGTGGTGAATGAGGGATCGATTCAGGGAATGGTGAAGAAGGGTATTTCTCGCCCGGTGGCGGAGGAGATCGTGCGAAAAATCGACCTTTCTGAATATAAGCGGCGGCAAGCTGCTCCAGGATTAAAAGTCACGACGAAGGCGTTTGGGATGGGGAGAAGGGTTCCTTTAGCTCAGCGTTTCGATCCCCGATCGGTAGGTCTATCCGAGAAGCGGAAGTCGTAGCGCTTCATAATTCCGCCGACCTCCCTCTTGATCCAGGCCGCCGAGAGCCCGTACTCCTCCAGCGTATATTGGTGGGAGCTTTTGTATTCGAGGGCGCGCTTGGCCTCTTTTTGAATCCTTCGTGTGGCAGAAGGGGTGAGAGGAATTCCAAAGTGGCGATAGATCGACCGAGCCGCCCGGTCTGGGCGCCGCACGAGGTCGGTGTAGAAAATGCGCAGGTAGTTTTCTGAGCGTGAGGTGATGTCATTCTTTTCTAAGTGGAGGAACCAAGCGGCGGCGAGCTCGGCATATTCCAAGGATTCACGGCTTTTCTTGCCGATCGAGGGATCCACCCAGTTCCAGACAGTATAAAAAACACTGATGTGGGAGGGGATTGATTCTACCGGGTTGCGCAAAATATTGACGATGCGGGCGTCTGGGAATTCTGCCTTGAGGCACTCGATCGAACCCGAAAGCTGGGTGGCTTTGGAAAGAAGAATCTTTTCAGGCCCGTTGAGGTAGAGGTGTCGCTGAAGGCAGGAGCGGTAGTAGCGCATTAAGCGTCGGCGTTGTCGGGGGGGGAGATCATCGGCAAAGCCCGCACCCCAAAGAGCGCGAGTGAAAGGGAAAAGAAGATAGATAGCCTCGGTCACAAAGGTGTAGACAAAGTAGCCATCATCCTCTTCCGGCTCGGCAAAGCGCATTTTATGCATCCCATCCCAGCCTCCAAAGCAGTGACGCTCGATCCAGCAAGAGATATCGAAAAGAAGCCCCCCTTTTTGGCGGCTGGCCAGAGCAACGGATTGAATGATCTTTTGAATCGTGATGCTGGGAAAAATAGTTTGATACATGAGAACGGGGGCGAAGGTGCCCCGGTTTTTTGCCAGCAGTTTTTGGAGAAAGGTGGTGCCGCTACGGGGCGGGGCGATGATAAAAACGGGTTGCCGAATCTTCTGGCGACGAAATTCGGGATAAAGGATGTGGTCAAGAGCCCGACCAATGGCCACAACAACCCAGAAGCAAATGAGGAGGGAGAGAAAAAAGGTGACGATCACCCAGCGACGAAGTTGGAAGGGGCGCCCGAGGTAGGACAAATAAAGAGCTTTGGCGGTCAGGCCTAAATTCAGGTACATAAGGTTTAGCTTTTTTTAGTGGAAAAGGCAGTTAGGACAATGCAAACCCCCGCTCCCTCATGACCCTTGATTTTCTTATCACCGCGATATCCGACTTTCGCTATTTGGCGATGTTTGGGATCCTCTTTCTTTCAGCGATGGGAGTGCCGCTGCCGGAGGAACCTTTGCTGGTGGCGAGTGGATTGTCGGTGGGTTGGGGAACTTCGAATTACTGGGTCACGTGTGGGGCTTGTCTCTTGGGAATCCTCTGCGGAGATTTATGGGTTTATTTTTTAGGCAGGCGTGGGGGAGAGTGGTTTTTGCAAACGAGGATCGGATCGTTGGTTTTCTCGGTAAAGCGGCAAGAGAGAATTCAGCAGCTTTTTGCCAAGCACGGGATGAAAACGGTTTTTTTGGGAAGATTTATCCCAGCGGTTCGTTTCGGTGTTTTCTTCTTCGCGGGTCGGCATCGGATGAACCTTCGGAAGTTTGTTGGATTGAATGCGATTGGGGCACTGATTTACGCACCCCTTTGGATATGGTTGAGTGCGCTTGCAGGGGAGCGTTTTGCGCGTACCCCCGCGGCAAGCCGCTTAGCTGAGAAGTGGGTAGAGCAGGGGAGTATGATTTTGGTCGGTTTTGTTCTGGTGGTGGCCCTGGCCATGTTTTGGGGAGCAGGGAAAAAGAAGGGGTAAATTACCGGGAGTAGTTCCACTCCCTTGTGCTGTACCGATCTTTTTCCAGTTGGTCAGCTTGTTGAAGCTCATCTGAGGTGAGAGTTGATGGGGCGGGAGTATCTTGGAGGCAGGAAGCGAGACAGATTGGAAGTAGTTCGATGAGGCGAGGGGGTAGGTTTTTTGGGAAAAGTATACTGCCTTGATGGAGGCACCCCTGTTTTGTGCGTCGTTGAGCTGCGCCTGCCAGCTTATGGCCGGCGGAGTCGAGGACATCGGCAGGAACTGGTTTGAGGAAGCATGAAGGGTCATCCTCTTTTGGTTGGGCGGTGGCAAGGCGACAGGGAGTCCCACTTTCTTGAATCGCTTGAGCGACCGCTTGATGAATGGTTTTGTAGGAGGCGAGAGTTCCTGCGGTGGTTAAGGGGTGGGAGGCGGGGAAAACGAGCGTGTAGGTGAGGTCTTTTCCGTGTTCGACCAGACCTCCCCCCGTGTAGCGGCGGACCATGGGACGATCGGCTGGGGCAACAACTGCTTTTTGAAAATAACCCAGAGAAACACACGGCTGGCCCCATGCGTAGATTCGCAGGACTGGGGATTGGACGTGGCGAAGAAGCGCTTCGTCGATGGCCATATTGCGAGCGGGGGAGGAGGCGGGGTGAAGTAGAAGTCGAAAGGCCATCTCCTACGATGGGAAGATCAGGTGGGGCGGGCAAGAGTTGCCAGCGTTCTGAGATTTGCTAACGAAGTGGGATGAAACAGCTATTTGCACTTTGCCTCTTTACGATCCTTGGCTTAGCGGGTTGTGCGAGTTCGGGAAATCGAGATGCGGGGGTGGCGATGATCTTGTCGGACGTGCCTTTCAAAGAGGCGGGGCCCAATCAGGTAACCCCTGCCACCTCCACCCTCAAGAGGGGTGATCGGGTCAATGTTCGCAGAGTGATTGGGGATTACGCGGAAGTGGAGACGATGGATCATCGGCGGGGATATGTTCCGACGGGCGTTTTAGAAGACCAGTAAATCGGAAAAATAATTGGCGTTGGGGCGAGGGAGGTTTATGTTTGGTTTGTGGGGAGTCTGGACGGCCGGGCTGAGAGTCGGGAACCTTGGTCCCGAGACCCGAATAACCTGATGCGGGTCATGCCGCCGTAGGGAAGGAGGACGTCCCTTTTCCCTTGGCAGCCGCGGAAGGGGAAGGAGTTAAGAATGAGTCAAAAGATTAAGGTCCCGAAGATTGAAGAGCTGGAAGATTTGGAAGGGATGAAGCGGGTGTATGTCTCTGGTTCCCGCCCTGATGTGAAGGTCCCCTTTCGTGAAATTGAGTTACAACCCACACGCCAACCGGACGGAAAGCTTTTAGAAAATGAGCCGGTGCGGGTTTACGACACTAGCGGACCTTGGGGGGATCTGGATTTTCACGGGGATGTGAGACGAGGATTGCCCGCCCTGAGGGATGGGTGGATCGCAGAGCGGGGGGATACGGAAACCTATGTGGGTCGGTCTGTGCGCCCCGAGGACAATGGCCTTTCAGGTTCAAATGGGGCAGTCCGGGAGCAGTTTCCTGGGATTTCGAGAAAGCCCAGCCGCGCCAAAGCGGGATCCGTCTCGCAGCTAAACTATGCCCGCAAAGGGGTCGTTACCCCGGAGATGGAGTTCATTGCGATTCGAGAAAATATGAAACTGCAGGCAGCGAAGGAGGCGGTGGAGATGTCGGCCCAAGCACCGCGAGATAATTTGCGCTTTCAACATCCAGGCCACTCGTGGGGTGCGGCCATTCCTCAGGAGATCACCCCAGAGTTTGTGCGGAGCGAGGTGGCGCGTGGGCGGGCGATTATCCCTGCGAATATCAATCACCCGGAGCTGGAGCCGATGATCATTGGGAGAAACTTCTTAGTGAAGATCAACGCCAACATTGGCAACAGCGCGGTGGCTTCCTCGATTGAGGAGGAGGTAGAGAAGCTGCGCTGGTCGATTCGTTGGGGAGCCGACACGGTGATGGATTTATCGACCGGAAAAAATATTCATCAGACGCGGGAATGGATTTTACGTAACTCTCCTGTACCGATCGGCACGGTGCCGATTTATCAGGCCCTAGAAAAGGTGGGGGGCAAGGCAGAAGAGCTGAATTGGGAAGTCTTTCGGGATACTTTGATTGAGCAGGCAGAGCAGGGTGTAGACTACTTTACGATCCATGCGGGAGTCCTCCTGCGCTTTGTGCCTTTGACGGCGAAGCGAATGACTGGAATTGTCAGTCGTGGCGGATCGATCATGGCCAAGTGGTGTCTCTCCCACCATAAGGAGAACTTCCTTTGGACTCATTGGGACGACATCTGCGATATCATGGCGGCATATGATATCAGTTTTTCGATCGGGGATGGGCTACGGCCCGGATCGCTGGCCGATGCCAACGATGAGGCACAGTTTGGCGAGCTCAAGGCACAGGGGGATTTGACGAAGCGGGCGTGGGAGCGGGGAGTGCAAGTGATGAATGAGGGGCCGGGTCATGTCCCCATGCATATGATTCAAGAAAACATGGAGAAGCAGTTGGAGTGGTGTCACGAGGCGCCCTTTTACACCTTGGGACCGCTGACCACGGATATCGCCCCTGGATATGATCACATCACCTCTGCCATCGGGGCGGCGATGATCGGCTGGTATGGATGCGCCATGCTCTGTTATGTCACACCGAAAGAGCATTTGGGTCTGCCCAATCGTGACGATGTGAAAGCAGGAGTGATCGCCTACAAGATCGCGGCGCATGCAGCGGATTTAGCCAAGGGACATCCCGGGGCGCAGTATCGGGACAACGCTTTATCGAAGGCGCGATTTGAGTTTCGTTGGCGGGATCAATTCAATCTTGGATTAGATCCGGTGACGGCCTTGAAGTATCACGATGAGACCTTACCCGCAGAGGGGGCCAAGAGTGCTCACTTCTGCTCGATGTGTGGACCTCAGTTCTGCTCGATGAAGATTACGGAAGATGTCAGAAAGTACGCGGCCGATTTGGGGCTGAAGCAGGAGGAGGCCTTGCAGAAGGGGATGAAAGAGAAGTCGAAGGAGTTTGTGGAGAAGGGTGCTGAGGTGTACGCCAAGGCCTGATTCAGCCACCCATTTTCAGAATTGCCTGAAAAAGGGCGGCAGGAACTGGCATGACGGAGAGGCGGGATTGGCGAAGAAGCAGGAGTTCAGAAAACTTTTTCTCGGCTTTCAGTTGATCGAGGGTCACGGGCTTAGCTAGAGCCCGTGTCGCCCCCAGAAGCACGGAGCTCCACTCCTCTCCTTGGGGTGAGGTAGGATCCGGAAAAGCGGTTTTCAGGACTTGGGCAATTCCGACGACGGCCTTCTCATCCACGCTATGGTAGTAAAGAACTTGATCCCCCACCTGCATGGCACGCAGAAAATTGCGGGCTTGATAGTTTCGCACCCCATCCCAGATCGTCTTTTTCTCCTTACAAAAGAGAGAGAAGGGATATTTGGAGGGTTCCTGTTTGACCAGCCAGTAGTTCATCGAAGATGATTTTTAGTGCAGATAGAAAAAAAATGAAGGTTAAGTTAAGGCTTAAGCATGAAGTCCCTTGGGCAAGCGCCTCTGTAGACGACATCTTTCAGACTCCCCCTTGGGTCAAATTTGGCTACTCTTAGGAGATGCACCGTTTTCAAAGAAAAGGGGGAGCTCTTTATGCCGAGGGAGTCAGCTTGGATGGGCTGGCCCATCGCTTAGGCACTCCTCTCTATGTCTATTCGGCGGGAACTATTTTGGATCACTATCGGCGTTTGCGATCTGTTTTGCGGGCGGTCGATCCTCTGATCTGCTACTCGGTTAAGGCCAACAGCAACTTGGCCATCCTCTCTCTTTTGGCTCGAGCAGGCAGCGGCTTTGACGTGGTTAGTGGTGGGGAGTTGGAGCGGGTGAGAAAGGCGGGTGGAAAACCGACCCGATGTGTTTTTGCGGGAGTCGGTAAGACGGATGAGGAGATCGAGTTGGGTCTCCGATTTCGGGTGAAGGCGTTCCATGTCGAGAGCGAGGAGGAGCTGGAGCAGATTGCTGCCGTTGCGGGGCGCAAGAAGGGTCGACGCGCACCCATTGCTTTGCGGGTGAACCCAGATGTTGAGGCGGGCGGACACGCCAAGATCACCACAGGCACCTACGCCAATAAGTTTGGCATTCCGTTTGAGCAGATCGCCGCGGCCTACCGACGGGCTGGGGCAGATTCGAGGCTGCAGCTATGCGGAATTCAGATGCATATTGGATCGCAAATTACTCAGGCGGCCCCTTTTCGCGCGGCGGTGAGAAAGATGATCCCCTTGGTCAAGCGCTTGCGTGATCGGCATGGGCTAGAGTACTTCGATGTCGGTGGTGGAGTGGGGATCGTCTATGAGGATGCTCTCGCGAGTGGTCGGGATGGTTGGTGGAAGTCTTCTAGCTCTAAGCGAGCGATGACTTTGGCTGACTACGCGACTTCTCTCGTGCCAATGTTGCGTGATCTCGAGATGGAAATTTTGCTGGAACCAGGTCGTTTTCTTGTTGGAAACGCCGGTGTTTTAGTAACGGAAGTTCTCTATCGCAAGGAAACAGGGCGGAAGCATTTCACCATCGTGGATGCTGGAATGAATGATTTGGTCCGGCCTGCTTTGTATGAGGCGTATCATCAGATCGAGCCCGTGGGTAAGCCCCGTCCCGGAGCCCTTTGCACTGATGTGGTTGGCCCAGTCTGCGAGTCGGGTGATGTTTTTTGTCACGACCGCTCCCTCCCGCCTCTGCAGCGCGGGGACCGGGTTGCGATTCTTAGTACGGGAGCCTACGGATTTTCGATGAGTTCGAATTACAACACGCGTCCTCGCCCGGCGGAGGTTTTGGTTTCTGGAACCCGAGCTCGGGTAGTCCGACCCCGCGAGCGTGTTGCCTCATTATGGCAAGGGGAGAAGAGGTCGTGAGTCGGGCGGTTCGATTTTGGAAGCTGGAAGGCGCGGGAAACGACTTCCTTGGATTGGATGGCAGAGCGGGTGGCTTCAAATTGAAGCGTCAGCAGATCGCTGACTTGTGCGATCGTCGCCGAGGGGTAGGAGCGGATGGTGTTCTTGTCGTAGAGAAGCCCAAGGTACGGGGAGCTGATTTTCGAATGCGATACTATAACTCGGATGGTGGTGAGGCGGGAATGTGCGGAAACGGCGCCCGCTGTTTTGCTCTTTTGGCGCGGGCAGTGTCGGGTCGGAAAGGAAACGAACTGCGTGTTCAGACCCAAGCGGGGTTGCTGACTTTGCGAATGTCTGGCCGAGAGGTTCAAGTTTCGATGACCGAACCGACCAAGCTTCGATTAGGGAAAAAAGTGGTGGTGGCTGGTCGCAAAGTGGTTGTCGATTTTCTCAATACTGGGGTTCCTCATGCGGTGCTATTTGTGCGATCCGTCCGATCGATCGATGTGGCCAAGCAAGGCCAAGCCATTCGTTATCACTCCGCTTTTGCCCCATCGGGTACCAACGTAAACTTTGTTGAGATAGGGCGGGGCAACAGAATCCATGTTCGAACTTATGAAAGAGGTGTGGAGGGGGAGACGCTCGCTTGTGGCACGGGCGTAGTGGCTGCCTCGATTCTCTCGAATCTTCGGCGGGGATTGCGATCGCCCATTTTGGTTACGACTCGCGGTGGGGATCATTTACGGGTGGGGTTCTCGATGGTGAATGGGCAAGCCAGAGAAGTTACCCTGCAAGGTCCAGCCCGAATCGTGTATACGGGAGTAATCTATGTTTAAGGGAACTTACACAGCGATGGTCACCCCATTCCGCAATGGGCAAGTGGATGTAAAAGCTTTTGAAACTTTGATCGAAAAGCAAGTGGCTGCAGGGATTGAGGGTATCGTACCTGTTGGAACAACGGGCGAGTCTCCTACCCTGAACATGCAGGAGCATGTCCGGGTGATTGAGTTGGCGGTGCAGTTTGCCAAAAAGAGAACCCTAGTCGTGGCGGGGACGGGGTCGAATAGCACGGCTGAAGCGATCGAGCTTTCCACTGGGGCACAGCGGGCCAAAGCGGACTCTCTTCTCTTGGTCGCGCCTTACTACAATAAGCCTAGCCCTGAGGGAATGTTTCAACATTTCCGGGCAATCTCGCAATCGGTGGATTTACCGATCATGTTGTATAGTGTGCCCGGTCGTTGTGCGGTGGAGATAACCGTCGAGACGATCGGTCGACTGGCAGAGGCTTGTCCTTCCATTCGCGCCCTGAAAGAGGCAGGAGGAAAGCCAGAGCGGGTGGACGCGATTCGAAAAGTCGTCCCAGCTGATTTCGAAATCCTGAGCGGGGATGACAGCATGACCGTTGAATTTATGAAAAGAGGTGCTGTTGGGGTGGTCAGCGTCGCTTCAAACCTCATCCCTACGGAGGTGAAGATGCTGGTGGATGCAGCGGCCAAAAAAGATTGGCCGAGGGCCGAGGAGCTCGATCGAAAGTTAGGGGGTGTTTTCCGGGATCTGTTCATCGAAAGTAACCCTGGTCCGGTGAAAGCGGCCATGGCGGCCAAAGGATGGCTGGCGGATGAGTTGAGATTACCGCTTGTTCCGATTACCGAGGCGAGCCGTTTGAAGCTTTTCGCGACTTTAAAAGAGGCAGGTTTGTCTTAGTGTGGGACTAGTGATGCCAACGAAGATACTGATGATTGGTGCGAAGGGCAGAATGGGTCAGGCCATTCTGGGGTTGGCCCGTGCCGATCGGGCATTTGAAGTGGTGGGGGCAGTGGACAAGGGAGAAGACCTAAGTCCCGCACTGGCTCAAGCTCAAGTGGCGATTGATTTTAGCCATCACTCGGCGACCGAGTCGGTTCTGCAAAAAGTTTGTGCGGCTAAGGTGGCTTACGTGTGTGGCACCACAGGCCAAACGGCAGTTGAGCTAAGTCAAATGAGTGCTGCAGCGAAAAAGATACCCCTGATTCACTCCCCAAATTTCTCGCTTGGGGTGAATCTTCTTTTTTATCTCACGGCTCAAGCGGCCAAGGCTTTGCCTGAGGGGTTTGATCCTGAGGTGATTGAGATTCATCACCGTCTAAAAAAAGATGCCCCTAGTGGAACCGCCA
>Ga0214919_10004382_pt1 | contig 20679 bp, 21 predicted proteins | sample LL1503_MetaG_FD_177994 | JGI IMG/M metagenome (GOLD analysis project Ga0214919, IMG submission 177994) | Freshwater microbial communities from Lake Lanier, Atlanta, Georgia, United States - LL-1503 | ecosystem: Environmental > Aquatic > Freshwater > Lake | place: USA: Georgia | collected... | reverse complement strand
GAAGGGCTCGTCGGCAAAGAGCACAGTGCGGCCAAGGCGCGACCTGGCCTGATGGGCGTGCTGGAGAAACTCACGCCCGAGCAGCGCCCGGCCTTGGTCCGGGGAGACTGCGGCTTTGGCAACGAGCCCTTCATCGCCGAACTGGAGGACCGCGCCCAGCCCTACCTGTTCAAGCTGCGCCAGAGCGTGGGTGTCAAGAAGTTGTTGACACGCCAGTTCGCGCGTGATGACTGGAGTACACCCGGGCCCCGCGACCAAGGCTGGAGCGCAGTCGAAGACACCCTCAAACTCTCGGGCTGGGACAAGTCGCGTCGGGTCGTTGTCTTGCGTCGCGCCGTCAAAACCGACTTGGCACTGAGCCGAAAAACCAAGAACGAGCCGAGCGAGCAGATCGAGTTACTGATGCCGGACAACGATGTGCAGGCCTGGGAGTATGCGGTGCTGGTGACAAACAGTGCCTACGCGCTGGACGCTTTCGGTCAACTCTATCGGGACCGGGCTGACTGTGAGAACGGATTTGACGAGCTCAAAAATCAGTGGGGATGGGGCGGCTTCACGACCCAGGACATTGAGCGCTGCCAGACCAGTGCACGCGCTGTAGCGCTCGTGTACAACTGGTGGTCATGGTATTGCCGAGCGGCAAAACCGAGCGCACGCATGGAGGCCATCACCAGTCGAGCACTGTTGCTCGCCGGTGTCGGGCGAGCGGTCAAGCACGCCGGACAAACCACGCTGTATCTCACGCCAATGCACGCCGCCAAGGACAAGCTAATGGAGCTCATCGCCAATGTCCGTGAGGCCCTCAGCCATGTACGGGCTATTGCGGAGCAGTTGCCCACAGCATGCCCGCAACGGTCCCACCCTGCCAGGTCTAGGGCCTTGCACGACGGCGTGGGGATAGGACGCAGTCACCTGAGGCCAGATATTGCGCCCGCACGCAGCCTGCCCCGCCGAGAACACTTGACTTCGCCTGGCCCTGATGCTGGGCGAGACGAGCCATTTGCGGCGACCCGGAGCGCGAGCAGCCTACCAGCCGGGCAGCCGAGCAGCCAGTGGGTATCACGGTCGACCGTGATTGGCCATTCCGACCGATCGTGACCGCCACTTGCGGTCTGTCGTGGCCGATTTCTGAGCGCGACCAGATAGCCGTGCTCGACCTGAACCACCCGCCTTGCCTGGAACTGCCGCTGGCCTGTGCGCAGGTCGGCACGACCAACGCCGTGGTCAACCACGGGCTCGCCCCGCCCGAGGTCGTCTACGTGATCAATGACGCGAAGGCGCGGCTGCTGCTCTTCGTGCCGGAGTTTGCCAGCGCCGCCGCCGAGTACGAGGCAAGGCTGAGCGTTGCTGGTCAGCAGCGCCAGACTTGTTTCGCCTATTGCGCCAGTGACCAGCGCGTGTCCATAGTGGGCCCGGCGAGCCTCGTCTTTATCAGGACGAGGTTGCGGCCTTACAACGCGTTGATCTTATCGAGCATTCCAGCAGGCCAGGACTTCGAAAGCGGGGACTGCAGGTACTGCTGGTGCGCGTAGGTCCGGAAGGCCTTGAGGTCTGGCGTGTACACATCCAGACCGGCCGACTTGAAGAAAGTGAGAAGTTCCTGCTCCTGCTTGATGTATTCCGCGCTGCTCCACGCAAACGATTCCTGCGCCGCACTGACGATGCGCCGCTGTTGGTCCGCGGTGAGCGCGTCGAAGGCCTTGACGCCCATCACCAGCAGGCCGAAACCGACGTTGTGGCCGGTCAGAACAATTTGATTGGTGACCTCGTAGAACTTCATGATCTTGTCGTTTGGCAGCGGATTGTCTTGCGCATCGACGACACCGGTTTGCAGTGCCACGTAAGTTTCCGAATAGGCGACCGTCACAGGGCTCGCACCGATCGAACGCCCGAGGAATTGCCAGCTTTCGCCGCCGGGCATGCGCAACTTCACGCCGGCGAGATCCTGCGGCGTATTGATTTTCTTGCGCCCTTTGAGATTGACGTGCCGCACGCCGTAATAGGCCGGTGCGAGTATGACCACGTCGAGCTTTTCCCGTGCCAGTTTGCGGAACGTGTCGCCGACTTCACTCTTGAAAATTCGGTCGAGGTGCGCCGCGTCCCGCACCACATAGGCCGCCCCCAGAATATCGAACGCCGGAACCTGATTGGCGAAGTCCGACGGCGGCATGTTGGCCATTTCCAGGTTGCCGCGCTGCACCGCCACCAGTTCGGTTCCCTGCTTGTACAAGGCGCTGTTGAAGTACGGCTGGAAATTGAATTCGTCCCCGATCTTCTTGGCGAAGATCTGCACTAGGGCCTGCGAACGCGGTGCGTCCGCTGTGGTCGAGTCCGAGAACCGCAGGTTGATCTTTTCCCCGGCGGCCAGAGCGCCGTCTGCGGCAGCCGCAGCGAGCAGCGCACCGCTGCCTGACAAAAACGTACGACGATTCCAAGTGCTGTTCATTTTATTTTCCTTCTAGGTGGGCGCCCCCGGGGGCGCATGGTTAAAACGGAATCGGTGCTCGGGTAGGCCCTGGCCTATCCCATGGACCGCCAACAGGCTGCCGCCGAGCGGCTCTGTTGTCCGCTGTTCGGGCGTCAGGAATTTTGTTGCTGTTGTGATGTAGAGCGTGCGCAAATCGTTGCCACCGAAGCAGACACAGGTCGGGTTCGTTACCGGCATCGGAATGACCACGTCGATAACGCCATCCGGCCGGTAGCGCACAACCCGGCGGCCGCCAAAGAACGCGGTCCAGATCCCACCGTCAACATCCACGCAGGCGCCATCGGGTCGCTCGCCTGAGGCGCTGTAGTCAGCGAAAATTTGCCGGTTGAAAATGCGACCCTCGTCGAGGTCGAAATCGAAGCGCCACGTGAGGTGGCGGCGCGTATCGGTGAAGTACAGAAACCGGTTGTCCGGCGAAAAAGCGATGCCGTTGCTGACGATCACGTCGCCGAAGGTCTGCGCGGACGTGCCGTCGCCATCGACGCGATACAAGGACCCGCTCGGCCGGTGCAACTGGTTGTCCATCGTGCCGACCCAGAAGCGGCCGCGCGCGTCCACTCGCCCATCGTTGAGGCGATTGTCGAGTCCTGGCTCTATGCGCGGCGCGAAGGGGCTGAGGGCGCCGGTCGTGTGCGAGCGGCGATACAACTCCAGGTCCAGCGCCACCAGGTGCGAACCATCCTCGCCCAGCGCCTGGCTACCCAGGAAGGTGGTCGCCAGGGATTGAACCTCATGCCTGCCAGTGGCGGGGTCGAAGGACTGAAGCTTTGGGCGTTCGACGTCCAACCACCACAGCTTCTTTTCGCGTTCGCACCAGAGCGGCGTTTCGCCAAGCTGATCCGTCGCTCGAGCCGCGCATTCGACTTCGCGGATATCAACGGTTGCAATCACGTTCTAGCTCCATCGGTCCATTGTGCGCGTACCCTCAGCCCTTGTAGCCGACTGCGCGCGGCAACCAGAGGACCAACTCCGGCACAAAGGTGATGAACATAAGAACGACAACGGCCGCGGCGATGAAAGGGACCGCTTCCCGCACAATGGCAGCAAGGGGTTGCTTGGTCATGTTTGCGATGATGAACAACAGCAGTCCGTATGGCGGCGTCAGCAGCCCGATCATGATGTTGACGACCACCACCACCCCGAAATGCACGAGATCGATTCCCAGCGCCCTGGCGCTCGGAATCAGGATTGGAACAATGATGAGCAGAATGGTGCTGCCCTCAAGAATGCATCCAAGGACGAACAGGATGGCATTGACCAGTAGCAGAAAACCCACCTTGGACAGATGAAACCCCCCGATGAAGTGCTGCAGTGCGACCGGAATGTTTTCGATGGTCACGACGTAATTGAAGACCAGAGCCCCGGCGATCAGCATGCCGACCGAGGTCGTTGCCTTGGCGCTGTTGAGCAGTGCGCCATACAGTTGCTTCCACGACACGGCCTGGTAGATCAGTGTGCCGGCCATCAGCGCGTAGGCGGCCGCCAAGGCCGCGCCCTCGGTCGGCGTTGTCACGCCGCCGTAGATGCCAAACAGCAGGATCACGGGAAGCATCAGCGCTGGAAAGGCGTCCAGTGTCACCTTCGGGATCTCGCGCAGTGGCACCGCGGGCTCCACCGGGAACTGCCGACGCCGCGCTATCCACCCGTTCATCACCATGAATGCGACCCCGAGCAGGAGCCCAGGCACCACGCCCCCGACGAAAAGGTAACCGATCGACGCATCGGAGACTAGGGCGTAAAGAATCATCGGAATGGACGGCGGGATGATCGGACCGATGATGGCGGCCGAGGCGGTGATCGCGCCCGCATAGGCAATCGGATATTTCCCGTCACGGGTCATCATTCCGATAATGATCCGGCCGATTCCGACCGCATCCGCAATCGCCGATCCGGACATGCCCGCGAAGATGACATTCGCGACCACGTTGACGTGACCCAGTCCGCCACGGAAGCGACCGACGAGCACAAGGCAGAACTTCAGTAGCCGGTCGGTCAGGCTTCCTGTGTTCATCAGGTCGGCGGCGAGGATGAACAGCGGGACGGCCAGCAGCACGTAGCTGTTGAAGAGTCCGTTGAGCAGTTGTTCTGCCACTGTGCCCAGGTCGAGCCCCGCCAGCAGCAGGTACAGGCTCGACGCCAGGATCATGGAGTGACCAATCGGCAGGCCCAGCGCGGCCAGGCCGACGAGGGCCATGATGCACATCGAGAACGGCGACGGCATCATGACGCATCACCTCCGCTTGCCGCTTCCAGCAGCGGCGGGACCGTCCCGAGAATCGCCTCCCGCATCAACCAGGCATGGCGCACGATCGACGCGACGGCGAAGATGATGAAGATCGAGTAGAGGATATTGAACGGAATGCGCAGGTACGCCGAGTGCTCGCGATGCATGAATGCCACGTACTTCCAGGAAGCCGGCAGTGAGATCGCATAGAGCACGATCAGCACGAGGCCTGTGATCAGCGTGAAAGCGCGGCGCGCTTTGTGCGAGACGGCTCCGTAAATAATGTCAAAACGAACCTCTTCACTGTCCGACAGGACGAAGGCCGCACCCCATAAAACCACCCAAAGCCAGCACAGGAGGCTTAACTCCTCGGTCCACGCGATCGGCCGGTTAAAGACGTAGCGGGCAGCAATCTGAATGAGGAAGCTGATGAACATGGTCGCGATCAGGACAACCGCGACGTTCTCGGCCCGCCGGCGTAGCCAGACCCCGATGGCCGCTCGATTTGCCATGCCCATCGCTTACGGCGCGTCGATCAGTTCGAGCGCGCCAAGCAGCGGTATCGCGGTTCTTTCTGCGAGCACGGAGCGGCGCGTAACTTGGCGCATGGATTTCCCTTTACGGTGACGTGACCGAGGCAGATCACGATGACAAAAGCGGCTATCTCTTACACCCGATCGAATCACAAGGGGATAGTTGCCGAAGGGTACCCGGCACCGGACACCGGCGCGATCGTACCAGACGGATAAAGACGGTGCATTTCAACTGCATGAAGACCGGCATCGCACTCGGCCTGATCGTCAACTGAGGCGGTGATCGTGTGCAAGAGGCGATTCAATAAGGCGCATGGGGCGCAGCCGAGCCGCGACCTCATGCAACACATGCGCGAGGTTGTCTGCAAGTGCGTAAATCTGCGCGTCAGGTAGTACCTCGGCGTACACCATCTGCACTTCGATGTCTTTGGCCTGCTGTTGTGTCTGTGTGGCACACAGGAAGGCGGTTGCGCCATTGATTCTGTGAACTAGGCGGTGCAAGCCATCGCTGTCTTGGCTTTGCAGCAGGGCGCGCAATGTGGCCGGTGCGTTTACATAGTTGTCCATGAAGTTGCGCAGGAATTGGATCTGGCTGTCGGTCTTGCGCAGTGTTCTTTCCAGCGATGCCCAGTCGACATACGACACCTCTGCTGGCGCATCCGAGCCGGATAGGAAATTCAACCCCGCCGGCTCAAATATGGCATGGGTTTTGGGCGACCAGGCGCCTGTGAGCGGGGCAGTTCGAGCGGACGAGGCAGCTTAAGAGCCTGTGCACGGCTCCAAAGCGAGGTTTAGGTATGGCGCCGCACGCAACTGCTCCCCGCAGTGCTTGCGAAGTCACTGCTTCGAACCCCCACCAATTCATGCGCTGGTCCACCTCGTAGTCCGCAGCCGGTTGCGCCGCCAGGTCCCAATCTGGTTCGACTTGCACCCTCCCTGCCCACAAAAGCGCGCAGGATGCCCCGACGCAGACAGGCTTTAGCCACAGCACCCGCATGAATGTCGCTGACCGGGTGGAAGATGACCCTTGGCGTTATGGCTTGGGCTCCGGTTTCGGTCGTTCCCGCCACTTCCTCAAACGCCCCATCGATCACGCACACATGAAAGTGCACAACATGGTGCGCTCCGATTGAGTTTGCGAAAGCGCGAAGTGTGTGGCATGGCGTCGGGCAAAGAAGCAAAGATCAGCTTGTGCGGCGCATCATTCTTGGCGCTAATGGACAGTCCCTATGTCCGGATGCCTGAAGCCTTGCCTCTGTTTGCCGCTGCCGACAACAGCCTACGCGACCTCAAAAGGCCCATTTAAATGAGAATGGTTCCTATTTGATAGAATTCTGATCATTCATTTTCTCGGACCTGTTGAATCAGGCCGTGCCAATCAAAATTCTTTCCATCGCTTTTTTCAAGGGCATCACCATCATGAAGTCAAACCGCTTTTGCGCTCTTTTTTTTGCTCTTGCCTGTGCCTTGCCGGCCTTGGCCGAAGAAGTGGTGGTGTACTCCGCCCGCAACGAACAACTCATCAAGCCGCTGTTTGACGCCTACACCAAGGAAACCGGGGTGCAGGTCAAGTTCATCACCGGCGGCGAGGGCCCGTTGATGGAGCGCTTGAAGGCCGAGGGCCAGAACACCCCCGCAGATGTGCTGCTGACGGTCGATGCCGGTAACCTGTGGCAGGCCGCCCAGCAAGAGCTGCTGCGCCCCATCAGTTCCAAAGTTCTACAAGACAACGTACCCGCCCACTTGCGTGACCCAGCCGGCGCCTGGTTTGGGCTGTCGGTGCGGGCGCGCACGCTGGTTTACAACACCAGCAAACTCAAACCCGCCGACCTGGCGAGCTACGAAGACTTGGCCGATCCCAAATGGAGAGGCCGGCTGTGCCTGCGCACCTCCAAGAAGGTTTACAACCAGAGTCTGGTGGCCATGATGATCACCGAACACGGTGAGCCCAAAGCCGAGGCCATCGTCAGAGGTTGGGTCAGCAACCTGGCCACTTCGCCCTTTCCCGATGACACCAAAGCCCTGGAAGCTGTGGCCAACCGCCAATGTGATGTGACGGTGGTCAACACCTATTATTTTGGTCGCCTGATGGAACAAAGCCCCAAGCTGCCCCTGGCCATCTTCTGGCCCAACCAGAACCTCAGTGGCAAGGACGCCGGCGTGCATGTGAATGTGTCAGGCGCCGGAGTCACGCGCAATGCAAAGAATGCCGCCGGTGCGCAAAAGTTGATTGAATGGCTGTCGTCCGAGCGGGCACAGAACCTGTATGCCGACAGCAACCTGGAATACCCGGTGAACCCGCGTGTCAAGCCCGACGCGCAAGTGGCCGCCTGGGGCAGCTTCAAGCCCAATCTGATCAACGTGAAAGACGCCGGCAGCCTGCAGGTACAGGCAGTCAAGCTGATGGACCGTGCAGGGTACAAGTAGGCAGCGGGGCTGACATTGGAGCCAGATGGCATCGTGACGGACCGTTCAGTGTCCCCGGCACCAGCGCCGCCGCCGGCGCGCTGGCAGATCGACGGCTGGCGCTTGTTTGCCTGGGCTGTGGCCGCCTTGGTGTTGGTGCCAGTCGGGGTCAGCTTGTCGTCTTTCGCGCAGGTGGATGGCGCCACACTGGCGCATTTGGGCCAGTTTGTCTTGCCGGAGTTGGTCGCCAACACCTTCTGGCTGTTATTGGGCGTGGGGGTTGGTGTGACTTTATTGGGAGTGACCCTGGCCTGGCTGGTGGCCATGTGTGAGTTTCCGGGTCGGCGGGTGTTTGAATGGGCCTTGTTATTGCCGCTGGCGCTGCCGGCGTATGTAACGGCATTTGTGGCGATTGACCTACTGGATTACAGCGGCCCGCTGCAAAGCTGGTTGCGCCAGGGTTGGGGCATTACCGGCCTGCCTGAGGTGCGCTCGCGCGGTGGGGTGATCGCAGTAATGTCGCTGGCGCTTTACCCCTATGTGTACCTGATCACCAAAAACGCCTTTGCCACGCAAGGCGCGATGGCGCTGGAGGCTGCGCAGTCCTTGGGCTTATCGCGACCACACGGATTTTTTCGGGTGGCGCTGCCGATGGCGCGACCCTGGATTGCTGCCGGGCTTATGCTGGCCCTGATGGAAACCCTGGCCGACTTTGGCACAGTGGCGGTGTTCAACTACGACACCTTCACCACGGCCATTTACAAGGCTTGGTACAGCCTGTTTTCGCTGCCTGCAGCCGCACAACTGGCCAGCGTCTTGATTGTGTTTGTGCTAATAGCCGTCGTCATCGAACAGCGGTCGCGAGCGCAAATGCGTTTTGGCGCAGTGGGGCGGGGTGCGGCCTCAAAGCGCATTCAGCTCACACCTGCACAAGGGTGGCTGGCACTGGCCTATGCAGCTGCCGTGCTGCTGCTGGCGTTTGTCATCCCGGTGACGCAGTTGCTGTTGTGGACTTGGGGTACCGCCACCCGGGATCTGGACGAACGATACTGGTCTTTTGCCCTTCACTCGCTCACGCTATCAGCGTTAGGTGCTGTGTCGGTTGTAGCAATTGCATTGCTTTTGGCCTACGCCGGGCGCAAGCATCCGGGCCCCGGCATGGTGTGGGTACAACGCCTGGCCACGTTGGGTTATGCGTTTCCGGGCACGGTGTTGGCGGTGGGGCTGTTTATCCCGGTGGCAGCGCTCGACAATGCTCTGATTGATTGGGCCCATGCCTGGTTTGGCTTCACGGGAACGGAAATCTTCAAAGGCACGCTGCTGGTGATGCTGCTGGCCTACCTGGTGCGCTTTCTTGCGGTGGGCTTTGGCCCGATTGACAGTGGATTGCAACGCATTACCCGCAACGTGGACGAGGCCTCGCGTAGCCTGGGCTGCAGCAGCGCGCACCTGCTGGCGCGAGTGCATTGGCCCATGTTGCGCACCAGTCTGCAAACGGCTGCTGCATTGACTTTTGTGGACATCATGAAAGAAATGCCGATCACTTTGATGACGCGCCCGTTTGGTTGGGACACCCTGGCAGTGCGGGTGTTTGAGATGACCTCGGAGGGCGAGTGGGAGCGCGCCGCGCTGCCCGCCCTGGCGATTGTGCTGGCCGGACTCGCTCCGATTCTTCTCTTGACCTGGCGTGCGGGAGCATCGCACCACGAAGGAAGCCCACATGGTTGAACTAAGTCTGGACGCCGTATCGCATTCCTATGGTGCGCGGCAAATCATCGCCAGCCTGAGCTTTAGCCTGAACAAGGGCGAGATCGGTTGCCTGTTGGGGCCATCCGGTTGCGGCAAAACCACCGCGTTGCGTTGCATTGCCGGTTTTGAGCCGGTGCAAAGCGGTGAAATCCGCATGCAAGGTGAAATGGTGAGTCGCCCCGGAGTGATGTTGGCCGCCGAAAAGCGCCGCATCGGCATGGTGTTTCAGGACTACGCGCTGTTTCCACACCTGACCGTGGCAGGCAATGTGGGATTTGGACTGCCCGATCGCAATCAATCAGCGGGCACAGCGCGTGTGGATGAGCTGCTGGCGTTGGTGGGGCTGGCCACACATGCCGACAAATACCCGCACCAGCTCTCAGGCGGTCAGCAGCAGCGGGTAGCGCTGGCACGCGCGCTGGCACCGCGCCCCCGACTGATCCTGATGGACGAGCCTTTCTCGAATCTGGATGTGGAGTTGCGCGAGCGCCTGTCGAACGAGGTGCGCGACATTTTGAAACGTGAAGCCACCACCGCACTGATCGTCACACACGACCAGCACGAGGCCTTTTCTCTGGCGGATTGGGTCGGCGTGATGCACCAGGGGCGCATCCAGCAATGGGACACGCCCTACAACCTCTATCACCAACCCTCCAATCGCTTTGTGGCGGACTTTGTCGGGCAGGGCGCGATGCTGACCGGCGACGTGCTGAGTAGCCAGCAGGTGCGCACCGAGCTGGGTGTGCTCGATGGCCTCATTCCGCTCGAATGCAACACCGGGGGGTGCCAGAGTTGCTCCCGCAGTTGCCATGTGGATGTGCTGCTGCGCCCGGACGACATCGTGCACGACGACGACAGCCCGTTGCAGGCCGAGGTGGAAAACAAGGCATTTCGCGGTGCCGAGTTTCTCTACACCCTCAAACTACCCAGCGGCCAGCGGGTGTTATCCCTGGTGCCGTCCCACCACAACCATGTCATTGGCGAGAAGATCGGCATCAAACTGGCTGCCGATCATGTGGTGGCGTTTCGACGCGAGTGAAGCCGCAAGCTGCTACGCTAAAAATGCATGCGCTGGTCCACCTCGTAGTCCGCAGCCGGTTGTGCTGCCAGGTCCCAATCCGGCTCGACTTGCACCCCGTCGCCCTTTTGCGCGTCGCAGTCCTGCCACAGCGGCGGCCCCCGTGCCGGGGCGATGCGTGGCGGCTGTGAGGCCACCTCGATGTGATCCAGGATGCGCCGAATGTCAGCGCTGCGCGCTTAAGCTGTGCAGCTCCAGGGGCGTGAGGTGCAGCTCGCCTACCGTGGCGCCGCGGTAAACAAGTTCGCTACCGGCCTTGCGCAGCGGCTCCAGACCAGCGCGATCGTGCGACTGGATGCAAACGCCGGCGTCCACCGAAGCATTTCATGCTAGCCCAAGCACTGGCCTGCTGTTCCGGGCCGGTTAGTTTCGACGTTAGGCTTCACAAACGCACCCCTCGGCGGTCTCTACAGAAATTTTTCTTGCAGTATTACGCGACGCGTAATACACTCTGCACATGATCCAGTCGTTCAAGTGCAGGGACACGCAGGCGCTGTTTGAAGGCAAGAGCCCTCGCCGATTCAGAGCGCTGGCCAAGGTTGCGGAGCGAAAGCTCGCGCAACTCGACGCGGCGCAGACACTGGCCTTCTTGAAGGCACCTCCGGGCAACCATCTCGAAGCGCTGAAAGACGATCGAAAGGGTCAACACAGCGTACGAGTCAATGAGCAGTGGCGCATCTGCTTCGTATGGACTGACGTTGGCCCTGCAAACGTTGAGATCGTGGACTGCCACTGAAGGAACCAATATGACTCGCCCTGTCAATCGCATGCGTCCCGTACACCCTGGCGAAGTACTTCGGGAAGACTATCTTGCACCGCTCGGGCTAAGCGTCAACGCACTGTCCATCGCGCTAGGTGTTCCAGCGACGCGCATTCACGAAATCGTCAAGGAACGGCGCGCTGTCACGGCCGACACGGCAGCGCGCTTGGCTAAGCACTTCGGTGGTGATGCCGCTTCGTGGCTGGTCATGCAGGCCAACTACGACCTGAAGACCTTGCCGACACTCCAAGACATTGAGCGGGTGGTCTCGGTACGGGAACAAGTCGCTGCATAACGCGGCAAAGCCTCTTAAAAACCCCTCCCAAGCAATTGATCTATAAAGGATTTTTCAGGCCGATTGTGCAATGGGGAGAATCTGCATGCCGAGCTGGGCGGCGCGTTGCGCCAGCGCGCGCAGCACGCGTTCACGGTAACGCTCCTCGTAGTAGTCCCGGCCTTGGTTGGTGTATTCCTCGCCCTTGGTCCGCATCGTGTAGATCAGGCGCGCGAGCTTGTGGGCGGCGGCGGTGACGGCCTTGGGCTTGTCCATGCGGGAGCACATCCTGCGGAAGTACGGTACTTCGGCCCTCCGCGGGCCCGCCCGGGAGCCGCATCGGGCTCTTTCTTGGGTCGTCCTATGACGTTTGAAATTCCTATTCCCCGCACTGGCCGCGATGCAGTGGCAGCAGATTTGATCTCCGCCAGCGGTTGCGGGTCGATCGCGCGGTGGTGAACGCCGAAAACGCCAGCCATGGCTTTGGGCTTTCACCCGACATGGCGCGCACTCCATTCGTGATCGGCTTGGAGTGGTATATCGTGCCCGTGAACGCAGTCGCCGGAATCCAGAGCGTCAACCCTTGTCTGAGCGAGGCGCGGGAACCGCCGCGCGGACATCTGCAGCCCTTCCGTCAGGCCGCCCTGTATGGCTTGCATCCCGGAAGCTAGCGTCCGCCACCCGAAGGAAGGAGTCGCGGAAATTCAACCCCATGCGGTCAAGCATTGCATGGGAGCAGGGCCTGAGTTTTGGGCGACCAGGCGCCTGTGAGCGGGGCAGTTTGAGCGGACGAGGCAGCTTAAGAGCCTGTGCACGGCTCCAAAGCGGGGGCTAGGTCTGGCGCCGCACGCAACTGCTCCCCGCAGTGCTTGCGAAGTCACTGCTTCGAGCCCTCACCAATGCATGCGCTGGTCCACCTCGATGTGATCCAGGATGCGCCGAATTTGCGAAAGGACTGGCGGACGAAGGGCTTGGGGGCGCGGCTGTCACCTTGCCCATCGAACTGTCCGGCACGGGCGAGATCGAGCCACGTCTCGAAGTGTTCGCCTACCGTTTGGAAGGCGCGTGCCAGAATCCGCCACATGCAGCGTCCTTCGCGTCTCTCGATGTGGTGGGTGGCGGGCGGGGCAGCGATCGCCCTAGCCGGCGCGGCTGCCATCGCGCGCCAGTCGCTGGAGCAGCAGCGCGCACTCTTCGAGACCGATGCGCGCATCGTGCACCGGCTCCTGAGCCAGCAAGTGGTGCAGCACGACGCGATATTGGCCACGCTGGCGCTGCTGCAACCCGCACCCGACGCACCCGGCAGCAGCTCTCCCGAGCAGCGCCTGCCTGCGCTGTACCCGCGGATCCTCTCCGTGCAGCGCAGCGATGCGACCACCCCCTGGCCGGACCCCGGTCTGGCCGAGGCCGAGCGACTTTCGCGCCAGAGTGGTCGCGCCGCGCTCGCACCGCTGAACCTGTCCGGCGGCCGCTACCGGCTGGTGCTCGCCTCCGAGCCCGCCAGTTACGCGCTCACCATCGACCTGCAGGCCCTAGTGCCGTGGTCCGAATGGCCGATGGCGCCCCAGACCAGCGCTGTGCGGGTCGAGCTGGTGCAGGCGGGGCAACGCCACCTCGTCCAAACAGGCCGGCTGCAGGCCGGCGCCGGCTCGCGATTCGAGTTCCACAAGGTCGTGGCGGCCGAGAGCCAGTCTTTCGACGTGGTGGCCACCCAGACCGTGGGCTGGCGCCAGTGGCCCTGGGCTCGCATGGTCGCCTGGGTGCTGGCGGTGGTCGCGTTGTTGGCGGCATTGCAGCACCTGCAGCGCCAACGACTGGCGCGCCGCCGCGCCGAAGAACTGCTGCGCCTGGGCCAGGTGGCTCGGCTGAACACGCTGGGTGAACTCGCCGCTGGCATGGCGCACGAACTCAACCAGCCGCTGACCGCGGTACTGGCCAACACCCAGGCCGCGCAGCGCCTGCTGGACGACGACCCGCCCGAGCTGTCCACCGCGCGCGGCGCCATGGCCCAGGCCTCCGCGCAGGCCCGGCGCGCCGCCGCGGTGGTGGGCCGGCTGCGCCGCGCGGTGGAGCGGCCAGACAGCGGCGCCCAGCGCCAAGCCGTGGACGCGGTGGACGCCGTGCGCCGTGCGCTGTACCTGCTGGAGCCCGAGTGCCAGCGGCGCGGCGTGGTGCCGATGCTCGACGGCAGGCCCGCACTGGGTGTGATGGCCGATCCGGTGGCGCTCGACCAGATCGTGCACAACCTGATCCTCAACGCGCTGCAGGCGCTGGAGCAAGTGCCTGCCACGCAGCGCCGGCTCACGCTCACGGCGCGAACGGTCGATGGCATGGGCGAGCTCGCCGTGGCCGACAGCGGGACGGGTATCGCGCCCGAGGTGCTGCCGCGCCTGTTCGAACCGTTCCTTTCCACGCGCGAAGGCGGCCTTGGGCTGGGCTTGAGTCTGTGCGAGACGCTGGCCAGCGGCATGGGCGGATCGCTCGGGGCCGCCAACGCAGCCAACGGAGGTGCGGTGTTCCGGCTGCGGCTAGTCCTCGCAGGAGCTGGAGAATGAGCACCGACACGCTGTCTCCCACCATCCACCTGATCGACGACGACCAGGCCGTGCGCGAGAGCCTGGCATTGCTGATCGGCACTGTGGGCCTGCGCGTGCAGCCGTGGAGCGATCCGCAGTTGTTTCTGACACAGTTCGACCGCGAGGCCATCGGCGCCATCGTGCTCGATGTGCGCATGCCCGGCATCAGCGGCCTGAGCGTGCTTGATACCTTGATGGCCCAAGGCGTGGACCAGCCCGTGATCATGCTCACCGGCCACGGCACGGTGGCCATCTGCCGCCGCGCCTTCAAGGCCGGTGCCGCCGAGTTTCTGGAAAAGCCGGTGAACGACGAGGCGTTGCTCGAAGCGCTGCAGAACGGCGTGCGCCAGCACGTGCGCTCACGCCAGCGCCATCAGGCCGACCGCGCCGTCCGCGAACGCTTTGCGCAGCTCTCCGAACGCGAACGCGAGGTGCTGGGCCTGATCGCCGAGGGCCTGACCAACAAGGAGATCGGCCGCGCGCTGGGCCTCTCGCCGCGCACAGTGGAAACGCACCGCGCCAACCTGTTTGCCAAGCTGCAGGCGCCTTCGCTGGCGCAGCTGATCCGGCACTACGCAGCGCTGGTTGATGCCGGCGACTCGGGCACTGCGTAGTTCTACGGAGCGCGGCGCGTAACCGCCCGAATGGTGGTTTCGGGCTCGAATTTCTACAGTTCTCCTACGGTTGATCGAACCGTTCAACGCCACCGGAGAACCTCATGACATTCGTTGCCAAAGCTGCCCTGATCGCCCTGTCCCTCATCGCCACCGCCGCCAGTGCCCAGGCGGTGCGGGTGGAGAAAAATATGTCGCTGGACCTCGCCAGTCAGATCGCTGCGGCCACCGTTGCAGCGTGCAGCGCCAGCGGCTACAACGTCACAGTCGCCGTGGTGGACCGCGCTGGCTCCCTGCGCGCCCTTCAGCGCGCCGACAACGCTGGCCCTCACACCGTGGGCGCTGCGCAAGGCAAGGCCTACACCTCGGCCTCGGCGCGCACCACCACCACCGCCATGCTGGAGAACGTGCAGAAGAACCCCGGCGCCGCGACGCTGGTGGACATCCCGGGGTTCCTCGTACTGGGCGGCGGTGTGCCGGTTAAGGTGGGCAACGAGGTCATCGGCGCCGTGGGCGTGGGCGGTGCGCCCGGTGGCCATCTGGACGAGCAATGTGCCAACGCGGGCATTGCCAAGGTGGCCGAGTTGTTGAAATGAAGACGCTGCTGCTGGTTCTTGCACTGGCGCTCAATGGCGCAACCTCGCAGGCCCAGGTCGCCCCCAGCGCGGCCGAATCTGCGGCTTACACCGGGCTGCACGCCGCGGCCCACAAAGGCGACGCCGCAAAGATCGCGCGCTTGGTAGCCGGTAGCGCGGTGGTGAACGCCACCGAAGCGCATGGCCGCACGCCGTTGCACGTGGCGACTTTCGCTCGCCAACGCGAGGCGATTCGCGCTCTGGCCCAAGCCGGCGCAGACATCAACCGCCTGGAGAACGATCGCTACGACGCGGTGACGATCGCCTCGGTAGCCGACGACGAGGATACGCTGCGGGTGTTGCTGCAACTGGGCGCGAGCGCGAAGCAGACCACCAGCCGCTACGACGGCACGGCCCTGATTGCCGCCGCGCACTTGGGCCACGACGGTGTGGTGCGCCAGCTGATTGCCGCCGGTGCGCCGCTGGACCATGTGAACAACCTGCACTGGACGGCGGTTATCGAAGCGGTGGTGCTGGGCGACGGTGGGGCGCGTCACCAGGCCACGCTCAAGGCCTTGATCGATGCGGGGGCGAACCTGCAGCTGGCCGATCGGCATGGTCAGACGCCTCTGGCTTTGGCGCGGTCGCGTGGTTACTCGACGATGGTTCGTATGTTGGAGGCGGCAGGGGGCCGGTAGCTTCTTCGCTGGCTGTGAACGGCGGAGTAAAAGCGAGCCAGCTGGCGGCGGCGTAACTGGGTACCGGTCTCAGGCCTATCCTGCGATCCAAGATTGAATCTGGGGAGGCACAGAGGATGTACACAGACATGGACCTATTCGCCAAAGTCAGGCGCGCAGTCATGGTGGATGCCACGCGCCAGCAAGCTGAGTTCAAACCGCTGATTCGCTGGGCGATCGATATCGATCCCTCGGCGATCTGAGCGGCCCGCCGTCTTCAGGCTTTGACGGTTTCCAGTGCCGCGTTAAAGGTAGCGCTGGGACGCATGACGGCCGTCATTTTGGCCATGTCTGGCTTGAAGTAACCACCGATGTCCACGGGCTTGCCCTGAACCGCATTGAGCTCGCCGACGATTTTTTTCTCGTTATCGGTCAGTGTCTTGGCCATTGGCGCAAAAAAAGCTTGCAGCACCTTGTCTTCCGACTGGGCAGCCAAGGCCTGGGCCCAGTACAGGGTCAGGTAAAACTGACTGCCGCGATTGTCGAGCTGGCCGGTTTTGGGCGAAGGGTTTTTGCTGTTGTCGAGCAATTTACCGGTGGCAGCGTCCAGGGTCTTGGCCAACACCTTGGCTTTGTCGTTCGCCGTTTTGATGCCCAGGTCTTCCAGGCTGGCGGCAATCGCCAGAAATTCACCCAGCGAGTCCCAGCGCAGGTGATTTTCTTCGGTCAGTTGCTGCACGTGCTTAGGGGCAGAGCCGCCGGCACCGGTTTCATACAGGCCGCCACCGGCCATCAAAGGCACGACCGACAGCATTTTGGCGCTGGTGCCGAGCTCCATGATGGGGAACAGGTCGGTCAGGTAGTCACGCAAGATATTGCCGGTCACCGAGATGGTGTCCAGGCCCCGCACCACACGCTCCAGGGTGTAGCGCATGGCGCGCACTTGCGACATGTGCTGGATGTCCAGACCGGTGGTGTCGTGGTCCTTGAGGTAAAGCTCGACCTTTTTAATGATCTCGTTTTCGTGCGGGCGGTACGGGTCCAGCCAGAAGACGGCCGGCATGCCGGCGTTGCGCGCGCGCGTGACAGCCAGCTTGACCCAGTCGCGGATCGGTGCGTCCTTGACCTGGCACATGCGCCAGATGTCACCTTTTTCGACGTTTTGAGTCAGCAGCACCTGGTCGGTGGCGATGTCCACAATTCGCGCTTCGCCGGCCTCGGTCACTTCAAAGGTCTTGTCGTGTGAGCCGTACTCTTCGGCTTGCTGGGCCATCAGGCCGACGTTGGGCACGGTGCCCATGGTGACCGGGTCAAAGTTACCGTTGGTCTTGCAGAAGTTGATGACCTCCTGATAGATACGCGCAAACGTGCTTTCAGGGACCACCGCCTTGGTGTCCTTGGGCTTGCCGTCGGCACCCCACATCTTGCCGCCCAGGCGGATCATGGCGGGCATCGAGGCATCCACAATCACGTCATTGGGTGCGTGCAGGTTGGAGATGCCCTTGGCCGAGTCCACCATGGCCAACTCGGGGCGGTGTTCGTGGCAGGCGTGCAGATCGCGGATGACTTCGTCGCGCTGGGTGGTGGGCAGGGTTTCGAGCTTTTCGTAGAGGTTGGACAGGCCGTTGTTGACGTTCACGCCCAACTGGTCAAATAACTTGCCGTGCTTGGCAAAAGCATCCTTGTAGTAAATGCGAACCGCGTGACCGAACACGATAGGATGTGAGACCTTCATCATGGTGGCCTTGACGTGCAAAGACAGCATGAGGCCGGTCTTGCGCGCGTCTTCCATCTGCACTTCATAGAAATCGCACAGCGCTTTCTTGCTCATGTACATGCTGTCAATGATCTCGCCGGCTTTGAGTGACACCTTGGGTTTGAGCACCGTGGTTGTGCCGGCCGCATTGACCAGTTCCATGCGCACATCGCAGGCCTTGTCCAGGGTCATGGACTTTTCACCGTGATAGAAGTCGCCCTCTTTCATGTGCGCCACATGGGTGCGCGAGGCCATGCTCCACTCAGCCATGCTGTGCGGATGCTTACGGGCAAAGTTTTTAACAGCCAGCGGGGCGCGGCGGTCTGAGTTGCCTTCGCGCAGCACAGGATTGACGGCACTGCCCAGGCATCGGGAGTAGCGCGCCAGCGTCGCCTTGTCGGCGTCGGTTTTCGGGTCTTCGGGCAAGTTGGGCAGCTTGTAGCCCTGGCGTTGCAACTCACGGATGGCCTCGGACAACTGATGCACCGTGGCGCTGATGTTGGGCAGCTTGATGATGTTGGTGTCCGGCAGCAGGGTCAGGCGACCGAGCTCAGACAGGCTGTCGGGCACTCTCTGCTCGGGTGTCAGGCAATCGGAAAACTCGCCCAGAATGCGGGCAGCCAGAGAAATATCGCTTTCAACGACGTCAATGCCGGCCGGCGCAGCAAAGGTGCGCAGGATGGGCAAAAACGAACACGTCGCCAAGTAAGGTGCTTCATCGGTCAACGTATAAATTATTTTTGATTTTTGAGCCGCCATGGTGTCCTTTTACTTTGAACTGGGAGGGCAAGCGGGCTCTGTGAACCCGCAACCCGTAATCATAGGGCAGTCTTTTCTGATCCCGTCACAAAGCGAGCGCGTAGTCAATCGTCAGTGGCGCATGGTCCGAGAACTTCTCGGTCTTGTAGATCGACTCGCGCCGTGCCAGGGCCGCCAGCGCAGGCGTCGCTAGGTGGTAGTCCAGACGCCAGCCGACGTTGTTCGCGTAGGCCTGGCCGCGGTTGCTCCACCAGGTGTAGGCGTCTTCGGTGGCATCGGGCTGCAGTTGTCGGTAGACGTCAACGATCCGGGCCTCGTCGAGCAGCCGGCTCACCCAGGCGCGTTCCTCGGGCAGGAAGCCCGAGTTCTTCTGGTTGCCTTTCCAGTTCTTGAGGTCGACCTCCTGGTGGGCGATGTTGATATCGCCGCACAGCACGAACTCCCGCTCTGTCTTGAGCCGCAGCAGGTGCGGATAGAGCGCAGCCAGAAAGCGGTACTTTGCCTGCTGGCGCTCGCCGCCCGATGAGCCGCTGGGAAAATAGCAGCTGACGATCGACAGTTTGCGCGCGGGAGTGTCAAAGCGCAGCTCCAGATAACGGCCCTCGGCGTCGAACTCGGTTGAACCGAAGCCCTGCACGACGGCGCTGGGCTCCAGGCGCGAATAGGCGCCGACGCCCGAGTAGCCCTTCTTCAGCGCGAAATGGAAATGCCCCTTGAGGCCCGCGAGGGCTTCGAACTTGCCGGCAATGTCGTCGGCCTGGGCCCGCACCTCTTGCACGCAAATACAATCGGGGCGCGCCTTCACGAGCCAGGGCTCAAGCCCTTTGCGAGTGGCCGAGCGGATGCCGTTGAGGTTCAGGCTGGTCAATTTGAACAAGGGAGTCTCCATGTCGGGTACTGTCAGCGGGGCTGCTGCAACGGGTTCCGAGAGCCGCGCGGCGCAGGACGCGCTGGCGCAGGATTTCGTGCAGTTCTCGGTCGATTGTGGCGTGCTGCGCTTTGGCGAGTTCAAGACCAAGGCGGGACGCATCAGTCCCTACTTTTTCAATGCCGGCCTGTTTGACGACGGCGTCAGGCTCGACAGGCTGGCGCAATTCTATGCGCGCTGCCTGCTGGCGAGCGGCATAGAGTTCGACATGATCTTTGGCCCGGCTTACAAGGGAATCCCACTCGCTGCGGTGCTCGCGGTGGAACTCGCGCGGCGCGGACGCAACCTTCCGTTTGCCTACAACCGCAAGGAAGCCAAGGACCATGGCGAGGGCGGAACGCTGGTTGGCGCGCCGCTCAAGGGCCGGGTGCTGATTGTTGACGACGTGATGTCGGCCGGCACAGCGGTGCGCGAGTCGATCGCGATGATCCGGGCCGCAGGTGCAACGCCGCACGGGGTCGTTATCGCGTTGGACCGGCAGGAGAAGGCGACCGAAAACGGCGTCGACAGCAGCCACAGCGCGGTGCAGTATGTACGCAGCCATCTTGGGCTGCAGGTGTGCAGCGTCGCCAAGCTGTCCGATTTGCTGCAGTATCTGCGTCGCGAAAGCGCCGGCGCCATGGATGCCGACTACCAGCGCGTGACGGCCTATCGGGAGCGCTACGGCGTAGCCGACGAGCAGCCCTGATCGTGCAGTGCCGCCGCAGGGGCGGTGGCGAACGACAGACAATATCGGCATGCAGCTTCCCCAAGCACCGGTCCTGCGCGACATCGTCCTGGTCGGCGGCGGTCACAGCCATGTGGGCGTGCTCAGGAACTTTGGCATGCGCCCCATGCCCGGCGTGCAACTGACGCTGGTCTGTACCGACCCGCATACCCCCTACTCGGGCATGCTGCCGGGCTATGTGGCCGGCCACTACGGCTACGACGAGGTGCACATTGACCTCAGTCGGCTGGCCGTCTTTGCAGCAGCGCGCCTCATTTGCGCCGAAGCCTGCGGTATCGACCGGGCCGACCGCAAGTTGCTGCTGCGGGGCCGACCTGCCATCGCCTACGACCGCCTGTCGATCAATACCGGCTCAACGCCGCGCTTCGATCAGGTGCCGGGTGCTGCTGTGCACACGGTGGCGGTGAAGCCAATTTACGCGTTCAACCAACGCTGGCTGGCTTTGCGCGAACGCGTTCGCCATCAGCGCGGCAGCATCACCGTCGCGGTGGTCGGCGCGGGTGCGGGCGGGGTCGAGCTGCTATTGGCGATGCAGCATCGCCTGCGCACCGAACT
>Ga0214919_10004381_pt1 | contig 20679 bp, 16 predicted proteins | sample LL1503_MetaG_FD_177994 | JGI IMG/M metagenome (GOLD analysis project Ga0214919, IMG submission 177994) | Freshwater microbial communities from Lake Lanier, Atlanta, Georgia, United States - LL-1503 | ecosystem: Environmental > Aquatic > Freshwater > Lake | place: USA: Georgia | collected... | reverse complement strand
CTGGACAGCAGGTAACGGCGCGGCAGGTAATCTGAACGGCGTAGCCTATGTCGGGACCAATTGGATTGCGGTAGCCTCTTCCGGTGCGATTTACAAAAGCGCAGATGGAAATACATGGACGGCAGCAACCGTGAGCGGCAGCCCGGGCGGTGCGCTCAAAGGCATCGCCGCCTATGGAAATACCGCCATCGCCGTGGGTGCGGGCGGCACCGTTGTGACCAGCATCGACAGCGGGTTGACATGGACGGTGCAGACTGCAATAACCGGTGCGCCGGGCCTCAATGCCGTCAACGTTTCCTATGACCAAATTTTATTGGTGGCCAACGGTGGCAATGTATTCACAAGCCCCTTGCTCAGTGTGCCGGTATGGACGACGGTAGCCAGCGCCTCAACGCGCACTAGCAATAGCCTTCTGGCTGTATTCGGGTCTTCATCCCAGTATTTTGCGGTGGGAAGCGCGGGTACCAGTATTTACGCTTACTAGTAGACCCACGCCTTCGTTATCCTGCGCTTGCAGGCAGCAGGCAGGCACCCGGGGGCTGATTGCTCGCCCTACTGAAACGCCACCTCCGCAAAGCTGCGCAGCTTGCGGCTGTGTAGTTGGTCGAGCCCACGTTCGCGCATGAGTTCGATGGCGCGTATGCCGATCCGCAGGTGCTGGTCCACGCGTTCACGGTAGAAGTGGTTGGCCATGCCGGGGAGTTTGATCTCACCATGCAGCGGTTTGTCGCTCACGCACAGCAAAGTGCCATAGGGCACGCGAAAGCGAAAGCCGTTAGCGGCGATGGTGGCGCTTTCCATATCCAAGGCCACGGCGCGGCTTTGGCTAAAGCGGCGCTGCGCTTGGTTGTCGGGCAGCAGTTCCCAGTTGCGGTTGTCGGTGCTGGCTACGGTGCCAGTGCGCAAAATGTTTTTCAGTGCACTGCCTTGCAAGCCCGTGATATCCGCTACCGCTTGCTCCAGCGCTACCTGGATTTCGGCCAGCGCAGGGATGGGCACCCACAGTGGTAGTTCTTCGTCCAGCACATGGTCTTCGCGTACATAGCCGTGCGCCAACACATAGTCGCCTAGTTGCTGCGTGTTTCGCAGCCCAGCGCAATGGCCCAGCATGATCCAGGCGTGGGGGCGCAGTACGGCGATATGGTCGGTGATGTTTTTGGCATTGGCTGGGCCCACGCCGATGTTGACCATGCTGATACCACTGCCGTCTTCGCGTACCAGGTGGTACCCGGGCATTTGCGGCAGGCGTGGCGGGCTGTGGCCTTCGGCCTGGGTCGCGGCCCCATCGCTGGCAACCCGGCGCGTCGTCAGGTTGCCCGGCTCCACAAAGGCGCTATAGGGGCTGTGCGGGTCGGCCATGGCGGCGCGGCCCAGTGCGATGAATTCGTCGATATAAAACTGGTAGTTAGTAAACAACACAAAATTCTGAAAATGTTCGGGCAGCGTGCCGGTGTAATGGCGCAGGCGGTGCAGCGAATAGTCCATGCGCGGCGCGGTAAACAGTGACAGCGGTTGGGGCTCGCCGGGGCCGGGCGCGTAGGTGCCGTTGGCGATGCCATCGTCCATGGCGGCCAGATCTGGCAGGTCGAACACATCGCGCATGCGGGCGCGGCGCTCTGCGCTCATCTCGCCCTCTAAGTGGTCGTTGTCGGCAAAAGAAAAGTGCACCGGTATGGGTTGCGTGCTGGTGCAAATTTCCAGTTCCACCGCATGGTTGTTGAGCAGCAATTGGAATTGCCCCAAGTAATAGCGCTCGTACAAATCAGGCCGCGTGAGTGTGGTTTCAAAACGCCCCGGCCCGGCGACAAAGCCGTAACTCAGACCCGCGCCCTCGGCCTTGCCCGTGCGCGAGACGGTGTCGGTATGCAGACGCACCAGCGGATAGAAAGCGCGCACATGGCCCAGGCGATCATCCCCGGCTACAAAAGCCTGCATGCAGGCGCGTAAGTGCGCGATGCTTTGGGCGTAGATACTTTGCACTTGCGCCAAAGCCAGGGCGGCGGAAGTAAATTTTTGTGGGGCGATAAACGGTGGCTGATTGTTCATGCAGCCATTGTGCCTTGGCTAGCTTACCAACGCCAAGATGTGGGGTGCACTTACAAAGTGACTAGATGCTCAGGAGTCGCACCATGCACAGCGCTCAAGGGTATGCGTGCATCCAAGGTCACCAATCGACCCGCATTCTTCACTGCCAGCCCCAGTAGATACAAGTCAGCCAATTGCCGTGGCCCATGGATGTGGGGGTGGTGAAAGCGCGCAGCATCTAAAACGCTGATGTCGTCGGCCCATAGGTGATGAAAATTCGTAGCCGTGGAACCTTGGAACATGGCTACCAGCGCGGACATAGGCTGGGGCTTGCTGTAACCGGGTTGGCTCATAATGCGCAAGCAGCCATTTTGGATCAGTGGGCAGCTGGCCCAGCCATCAGCAATGTGTGCTTCTAGCCACAGCGCAGCGCGTTCGTGGTGGATGTGATCGCGGTCGTGCAGGGCAATGAGGACGTTGATATCGAGCAGTGCGCGCATCAAATGCCCTCGGTATCGCGCAAGCGCTCAATCAGTTCGTTGCTAACAATCCCACCCCTGGCGGGCAGGGGGCTAATGCCGTAGCCAGCCAAGCGTTCAGATACCCGCAAGGCACCGCTGGGTGCGGGGGTCGAATACAAGCCACTTGCATCAGTGGGCTGCGTAAAAGCGCGGCGGGCGAGTTCGCTAATGGTTTGGCCTAGCGACTTTTTCTCGCGCTGGGCAATTTCCTTGGCGGCAAACAGCACATCGTCGGCAATATCTAGGGTAGTTCGCATGGCGTACCTTGGTGTTTGATGTTTGATGTTTGATGCTATCACATCACGCATCAAGTATCGCCGATAGCTGCTTGCCGACAATGCCGACCTTAGACCCGCTCCATCACCAAAGCAATGCCCTGGCCTACGCCTATGCACATGGTGCACAGGCCGTAGCGCCCGCCGCTGCGCTCCAACTGGTTCAGCGCGGTGATGACCAAGCGCGCGCCGCTGGCCCCCAGGGGGTGGCCCAGGGCGATGGCGCCGCCGTTGGGGTTGACGCGTGCGTCGTCGTCGGCCAGGCCCAGGTCGCGCAGCACAGCCAGTCCTTGGGCTGCAAAAGCTTCGTTGAGTTCAATCACGTCCATATGCGCCAGCGTCAGCCCGGCCTGGGCCAGCACTTTGCGCACCGCAGGCGCCGGGCCAAATCCCATGATGCGTGGTGCCAGACCCACCGTTGCCATGCCCAGCACACGGGCGCGGGGCTTGAGGCCGTGTTGGATTGCCGCGCTGGCACTGGCCAACAAAAGTGCGCAGGCGCCATCGTTCACACCCGAGGCATTGCCCGCGGTGACCGAGCCTTGGGGATGCACGATGGGTTTGAGTTTGGACAGCGCCTCCAAAGACGTGCTGCGCGGATGTTCGTCGCGCACCACCAGCAAGGCATCGCCTTTTTTCTGAGGGATGTTTACCGGCGTGATTTCGGAATCAATGTACCCCGCGTCTTGGGCGCGCACCGCGTTTTCTTGCGAGCGCAGCGCCATGCGGTCTTGGGCTTGGCGGTCTATGCCAAATTGCTGCGCCACGTTCTCAGCAGTCTCGGGCATGGAGTCCACGCCATACAACTGTTTCATGAGTGGGTTGATAAAGCGCCAGCCTATGGTGGTGTCGTACACCGCGTTGTTGCGGCCAAAGGCGCTGTCCATTTTCGGCATGACAAAAGGCGCGCGGCTCATGCTCTCGACGCCACCGGCAATCATCAATTGCGCTTCGCCGCTTTTGATGGCACGCGCCGCACTACCTACCGCGTCCAGGCTGGAACCGCATAAGCGGTTAATCGTGGCGCCGGGTACCTCCACCGGCATGCCTGCCAGCAAAGCGGCCATGCGCGCCACATTGCGGTTGTCTTCACCGGCCTGGTTAGCGCAGCCGTAGAACACATCGTCCAGGGCAGCCCAGTCCACGCGGGGGTTGCGCTGCATCAGTGCGCGGATGGGGATGGCCCCCAAGTCATCGGTACGTACCGAGGACAGCGCGCCGCCGTAGCGGCCAAAGGGGGTGCGAATGGCGTCACAAATAAAGGCGTCTTGCATGGTTTGTCTCGCTTGGGAAAATCAGGTGCTGCGCGATGGCTTAGGCAGCGTACTGCGCTTGCCACAGCGCGTGGCGCAGCCAGGGACTGACGCGGTAGCGCTCGCCCCGGTAGTGGGTATCCAGCGCCTCAAGCACTTCCACTACCGCAGGTGCGCCCCAACCGGTCAGCCATTCAAACGGGCCTGCGGGGTAGTTCACGCCCAGTTTCATAGCGGCATCTGCGCCCGCCGGCTCGCACACGCCTTGCTGCACCGCGTCGGCGGCTTCATTGATCAGCATGGCCAGCGTGCGGGCTGCCACCAGACCTGGCTGATCGGCCACGCGCTGTGGCGCAAAACCAAGCGTACTGAGCAAGGCTTGCGCTAGCGCGATGTTGTCAACCGATACGCCGCTGGCAGCCGCATAAGCCAGCACCGGCGCGCCGCCTTGCGGCACATGCCAGTCATACACCACGACCTGCGCGCCCACAGCCGATGCAGGGCGGCCATCGGTCTGGCGTAGTTGCAGGTCGCCGGTTTGCATGCCGGTCCAGTCGCTCGTAGTTACTAAGTCCGTGGCAATGCCCTGCGCTTGCAAGCGTGCTTGCCAGTCGGCCATGGTAAGTGCGTCTTGCGCGCGGCTGTGTAGTTGCAAATGGCTAATGGATGGCAGGGGCAGGGTCTGCGTATCCACTAGTGGCGGCTTGCTGCCCGCGCTGTAGTCGTAAATACCGCGCCCGCTTTTGCGCCCCAGCATGCCGCCATCTACCAGCGCACTTTGAAACAAAGAGGGCGCGTAGCGCTTGTCAAAAAAGTTGGCGGTAAAGACTGCTTGCGTCACCGCAAAATTGGTGTCATGGCCGATCAAGTCCATCAGTTCGCAGGGCCCCATGCGAAAGCCGATGGCACGCATGCAGGCATCGATCACCTGGGCGCTGGTGCTTTGTTCGTGCAAGAGTGCCAGCGCTTCTGCATAAAAAGGCCGGGCAATGCGGTTGACGATAAAGCCCGGCGTAGAGCGCGCATGCACAGGCACTTTGCCCCAGGCTTTGGACAATTCAAAAACCGCCTGCGCCACGCCAGGCGCGGTCTGCAAGCCCGAGACTACTTCCACCAGTTTCATAACAGGCACGGGGTTAAAAAAATGCATTCCCACCACCCTGCCCGGATTTTGCAGGCCTTTGGCGATGGCGGTAATCGACAAAGACGAGGTGTTACTGGCCAGCACGCAGTCCGCAGCCAACAAAGATTCGAGCTCGGCCAACAATGCGCGCTTGGCATCGAGGTTTTCTACGATGGCTTCAATCACCAAACCGGCATCTGCCGTATCGGCCAAGCTATCGAGCGGCTGGATGCGCGCCAACATACCGTCCACTTGGTCTTGGGTGAACTTGCCTTTGGCAAGCAGCGCATGGAGGCTTTCGCGCAACTTGGTATGGGCTTGGCGCGCAGCGCCTTCGCGCGCGTCCATTAGGTACACCCTGTGTCCGGCTTGCGCGGCCACTTGTGCAATACCCGCGCCCATAATGCCAGCGCCAACAACCAGGATTTTCGCAAAGGGGAGGGAGGGGTTCATAGCACTTGCGCTTGTAGTCGCTGAAAAAAATGGGGGAGTATCTGTAAAGGATGACTTAATACGTCTCCAAGTGCAAACGCCCCTGCGCCTTCAAGGCCTGGGCAATAGTTGTCCAGTTCAGGCCAGCCTCAAGCGCAATATCGCGCAGCGCTTGCAATACGCCTGATTCCATGCTTTTTAGGCCGCACACATAAAAATGGCTTTGCGCGTCTTGCAACAAGACCGCCAGTTGGGGCGCGGCTTCGCGCATCGCGTCTTGCACATAGCGTTTGGGTTGGCCGGACGTGCGTGAAAACGCAAAGTGGATATCGATGAAATCTGGAGACAGCTTTTGCAGCGGCCCAAAGTACGGCAGTTCTTGCTGCGTACGTGCGCCGAAAAACAGCACCAGCCTACCGCCCTCAAACTTGCCGCTGGCCGTGAGGCGTCTGCGCCACTCGGTCATTGCACGCATGGGGGCGCTGCCGGTGCCGGTGCAAATCATCACGATGTGGCTGCGCGGATGGTTAGGCATCAAAAAACTGTTACCAAAGGGGCCGATCACTTGCACGCTGTCGCCGGTTTTCAGGTCGCACAAGTAATTGGAGGCTACGCCTTGGACGGGCTGGCCTTGGTGGTCTTGCACCACGCGTTTGACGGTAAGCGACAGATTGTTATACCCGGGTCGCTCGCCATTGCGTGGGCTGGCGATGGAATACTGGCGCGCATGGTGCGGCCTGTCACTGGCATCAACCCCGGGCGGCACGATGCCAATCGATTGACCTTCGAGCACCGGGAAGGGCATGCTGCCAAAGTCCAGCACGATGTGGTGGGTTTCGTTGTCGGTGCCCGCCTCGTTCACCTGCATATTGCCGACCACCGTGGCGGTGGTGGGCGACTTGGGTCCGTGCAAATTCGTATAGGGATGCGCAGCGGACCAGGGCGGTAAGGTGGAGCCCAGCCCGACCAAGCTGTCCTTATCAGGCGCAATAGCCTGGGTATTCGCGGCGGCCTGCACCGAGCTGCTAGCCGTCTCAAACGCCGTGCTGCCGGAGACTTGCGCGATGGTGGGCGAAGCTTGCGCCATGCCCTGTTTTTGGGGCGCTGGCAACTCGTCCCAGGAAAGCTGTTCTTGCAGTGTGTAAGCCTTGCTGCGCAACACCGGCAACCAATGGTCGATTGAGCCTGTAGGGCAGGGCGGCACACAGGCCATGCAATGGTTGCATTTTTCTGCATCGACCACATAGTTACGGCTGTCATGCGTGACCGCTCCCACCGGGCAGGTGGCTTCGCAGGTGTTGCAGCGTATGCAGACCTCCGGGTCGATCACGTGTTGCTGTAGCAGTTCGGCGGTGTCTGTGCTCATGGCATCGTTTCTTGGTCTCGTTGCTGCAATTGTGTCTTTAATTTCTATCTTGCAATTTTGCTGAGCCCGAGGCCACGCGGGCCGGAGCCGGGCTTCTCACAACGCAGGCTAATCGTTCGTCGCCCGGCCCCGGCCCGCGTGGCCTCTGCGAAAAGGCTGGTGGGGGCGCGGTACATAAAGATCACGGCAAATACAGGTGTTACGGTGAAAGCTTCAACAGTTAGACCTTTTCTCGACGGCAATCGCAATCCGAATTCGCGGGCGAACTGACAAGCTCGTGCGCAGCGTGGCGGCAGCGGCAGGCGGGGTGACGAGCGTTAAGCTCGCGTGTGAGGAACCCCGCCTGCCGTTGCCGCCACGCGGGTCCAGCACTTAAGTAAACCCTTGCACACTAATCAACTGCAATCGCCTGCCGCCCCATGGGTTCAGCCATAAAAGCACAAATCAGTTAAACCGAACATACTCAAAATCCACCGGCTGGCGGTTGATGCCGATGGCTGGCGGAGCGATCCAGTTAGCAAATTTGCCGGGCTCGACCACGCGACCCATCAGGCTTTGCACAAAGGCACGGTCCTCCGCGGTGGGCAACCATTCGGCGACCCTAGCGTCCCATTCCTGCTCAGACAATACGCGGCCATCGGGGGATACTTTAGCACCGGATAAAGCACCGATGTTGCGGTGAAACGCTTTGTGCGGCACGCTCAGGCGGTGCGGCAAACCGGCTTTGTCGATCACGCGGTTCCAACGCTCCACGCCACCCACAGAGTCTTTGATGAAGTCGTCACGCAGCACTTCGTTCAAAGCGTTGAGCATGGGGACTTCTTTTTCTTGCAACTGGCCGTTGACCACGTTGAGTACCTTGTAGGTCTGGCCGCGCAATACATGGTCATCGTCGCGCTTGGTTTCTTCATACCGGCCTTTGATACCGGTGGAATAAAACGTGGCGGCGTTGCTGGACTCGTCAGCGCCAAACAAATCGATGGTGACGCTGAAATGGAAATTCAAGTAGCGCTGCAAGGTGGGTAAATCGATCACGCCTGCGGCACGCAACTGGCCCACATCGTCGGTTTTAAGTTCGTTCATCTTGGCGCAGGTGCGTTGAATGATGCGGCTGATGCCAGACTCACCGACAAACATGTGGTGCGCCTCTTCGGTCAGCATGAACTTGGTGGTGCGCGCCAGTGGGTCGAAACTGCTCTCGGCCAAAGCGCAGAGTTGGAACTTGCCGTCGCGGTCGGTGAAATAGGTGAACATGAAGAAGCTCAGCCAATCGGGCGTTTGCTCGTTGAAGGCTTGCAAGATGCGCGGGTTGTCTTCTTGGCCGCTGCGACGTTCAAGCAATGCCTCGGCTTCTTCGCGGCCATCGCGGCCAAAATGTTTGTGCAGCAAATACACCATGGCCCATAGGTGGCGGCCTTCTTCCACATTGATTTGGAACAGGTTGCGCAAGTCGTACATGCTGGGCGCGGTCAGGCCGAGGTGGCGCTGTTGCTCCACGGAGGCTGGCTCGGTGTCACCTTGCGTCACGATGATGCGGCGCAAATTCGCGCGGTGCTCGCCAGGCACGTCTTGCCAAGCGGCCTCGCCTTTGTGGTCACCGAAATGGATTTTGCGGTCGGCCTCGCCTTGGTTCAAAAAGATACCCCAGCGATAGTCGCGCATCTTCACATGGCCAAACTGCGCCCATCCTTGCGGGTCCACGCTGACGGCGGTGCGCAAATACACATCGCTGTCGGTCGTGCCCTCGGGGCCCATGTCATCCCACCAGTTGATGAAGTTGGGCTGCCATTGCTCCAGGGCGCGCTGCAAGGTACGGTCGCCGCCCAGGTCCACGTTATTCGGGATTTTTTCGCTGTAGTTGATGGCTGACATGAAGGGCTCCGTTGTGAATTGCGTTGAGAAGTAGTTTGGATGAATGAATGTCTGCGTGTGCGCTTAAACGCGGTTCCAGTCGAACGCAGCGCGTTCGCCTTTGCCATAGACCTTGAGCGCGCCTTTGTCGCCCACGGCATTGGGGCGCTGAAAAATCCAGTTTTGCCAGGCGCTTAAGCGGCCAAACACGCGCGTGTGCATGGTCTCTTTGCCGTTGAAACGCAAATTGGCCTCTAGGCCGGTCATGGCGTCGGGCGACATGGAGACCCGCTCCTCAATCGCGATGCGCACTTCGTCAGCCCAGTCGATGTCATCGGGCGCGGCAGTCACCAGACCCAGCGCGAAAGCGGCGTCGGCATCCAGCGCCTTGCCGGTTGCTGCGCGCACGGCCTCCAGGGGGCCGGCCTCTTCATAAAAGCGGCGTTGCAAGCGGCTTTGGCCGGTGGCCATGGGGTACACGCCAAAGTTGCGCTCGCCCACGGTGATGTGGGGTGTGCGCGCTGCATCGTCGGGCAGCATCAGCTGGTAGCTGCGGTCGCAGGCCAGCGCAAATTCGAGGTAGCTACCCGCAAAGCAAGAGCCTGGTTCGATCAGTGCAAACAAGCTGCGCGAGGACAGGTCCAGGCGGCTGAAAGTGCGGCGCAGCAGGCCCGTCGTTTCGCGTACCAGCCAGTGGCTTACATGGGCTTGCAGCACCTCGTCCATGGCCAGCACGGCAGTGGCATCGCCTTCGGTTTTGATCAGCCAGATACCGATGTCCAATTCGTTGGTGCGCATATGCAATATCGCGTCTTCCAATTCACGCGCCATGCGCAAGGGGAACCATTGCGCGCCTTGGGCCGCAATATCGCCGATGGTGTTTGGCTGCGCGCCCTTTGGGGCTTGGATAGTCCATACCGCGCTGCGCTTGTTGCGGTCTATTTCCACTTTGAGCGTGCTGTAGTGAAGGGCATCCGCGCTACGTTTGCATTGCAGGGGCGTCAGTGCGATGCCATGGGTACCTTCGGGCCGGTCGCTTTGCGAAGCCAGGGCCAGCGCGCGTTCGCGCACCCGGGCTGTGAACGCGGCCGGTTTGGCGATCTCGTCGACCAGGCGCCAGTCCTTGGCCTTTTGGCCGCGTATGCCTTCGGCGCTGGTGCAAAACACATCGGCCAAGTCGTGGCGTACGCGGCGCTTATCGGTCACGCGGGTCAGGCCGCCGGTGCCGGGCAGCACGCCCAGCAAAGGCACTTCCGGCAGGCTGACGGCAGACGAGCGGTCATCGACCAGCAGGATTTCGTCGCAGGCCAGCGCGAGCTCGTAGCCGCCACCGGCGCAAGCGCCATTGACCGCTGCCAAAAACTTCAGACCACTATGGGCCGAGGAATCTTCCAGGCCATTGCGCGTCTCGTTAGTGAATTTGCAGAAATTCACTTTCCAGGCGTGGCTGCTCAGGCCGAGCATGAAGATGTTGGCGCCGGAGCAAAACACTTTTTCTTTGGCGCTGGTGATAACTACGCTGCGCACCTCCGGGTGTTCGAAGCGGATGCGGTTGATAGCGTCATGCAGCTCGATGTCCACGCCCAGGTCGTAGCTGTTGAGCTTGAGCTTATAGCCCGGGCGCAGACCGCCGTTTTCGTCGAAATCGGCTTTGAGCGTGGCCACTGGGCCTTCAAAGCTGAGTGACCAGTGACGGTACTGGCTGGGTTCGGTCTGGTAATTTACAAAGGATTCAGGGTTCATCGCGGACTCACTTTGAAACACGCATGAAATGCATTTATTCGAATTAAATGCATGATAGTGCATAAATGAAATTCCCGTCAAGCAGTATTTTGCTGCTCAGGGTGCGATTTGCAAAAAGCCACGCACTGTGGTGCGCAGTAGTTCGAAAGTAGCTTCCAAGTCCTGGGTACTGGTATTGATGGCAAATTGGGCTTTGGAATAAAAAGACTGGCGTCCATTCAAAATACTTTTCAGGTCTTCCAGGGCTTCTTTGCTGGCCGCCATGGGCCGCATATCACCTTGGGCGGTGACGCGGCGCAAGTGGTCAGCCGGATCCGCTTGCAGCCACAGCGTGGTGCAGTGCCCCAGCAGTAGGGTAAAGCTGGCCGGGTCGGAGACCAAGCCGCCGGGCGTTGCAATTACCGCTTCGGGGTAAATTTGTATGCTTTCCTCCAAGGCCCGGCGCTCGTAGCGGCGGTAGGCGTTGGCACCGTACAAGGCCTGGATTTCTGCCACGCTGCAGCCGGCAAATTTCTCAATTTCCCGGCTCAGCTCGATAAAGGGGTAGCCCAGGTCTTGGGCCAGCATCTGCCCCAGCGTGGACTTACCCGCGCCACGCAGACCCACCAGGGCGACGCGGGTGCTGCGATCTTGGGTCGCGCCGCCGGTGCCCAGCAGTTCGCCGATGGCGATACGCACCCGGTGCAACGTGGGCGCGTCGCATTGCTCCAGCATCTCGCGAATCATGAGCCAGTCTGGCGAGGATGTGCTGATATCACCCAGCAGCTCGGCCAAAGTGCACTGCAAGGCCTTGGCCACTTGCAAAAGCACCAGCACCGAGGCATTGCCCAGGCCGTATTCCATATTCGCCAGATGCCGCTCGGACACCTGCGCCGCCGCAGCCAGTGCCTTGCGTGTCATGCCCCGGCGCGCGCGCAGCGCGCCCACGCGCTGGCCCAGGCCGACGAGATAGGGATGCTTTTCCTCGCTATTGGCCGCGCTGTCCGGAGAAATTTCTGTGCCAGTATGAAATATAGTGCTTGACATGATGGAAAAATGAATTTAGGGTCCGCTTGCGCACAATAATGCATTTATTTAGAAGCTGCAAGTGCGCCAGCGCAATTTTGAGCGAGATGGCCTGAGCCAGTGGCCCTGGCCCAATGCCCAAGCCGCGTGCGACAAACTGGCGCACCGACCGAGCGATAAAAAGGAGCAATCAACATGGCAGAAAGCACTGCGATGGACCCGCAGGGTGAGGTGTTTAATTTCGCGCAGTACCTGCTGGACTGCAATGTCGGACACGCCGCGCGCCTGGCCTATGTGGACGACCAGCGTGCGCTGCACTATGGCGCCTTGGCCCAACATGTGCGCGCCGGGGCCGCTGCATTGCAGGCCAGTGGCGTGCGGCGCGAGGAGCGGGTTTTCTTGCTCATGCACGATTGCATCGACTGGCCTTGCGCCTTTCTGGGCGCTATGCATTGCGGCAGCGTGCCGGTGGCGGCCAATACCTTGCTCAAGGCCGAGGATTACGCCTATATGCTGGCCAAAAGCCGCTCGCAACTGGCTGTGGTGTCGCAGGCCCTGCTACCAGTGTTGTTAGAGGCCATGGCACTGGGTCCGCACGAGCTGCGCCACGTGGTCGTCTCGCGCGCAGTCAAACCACTGCCCGAAGGCTGCGTCGCGATAGAGGACTGGCTGGCGGCGCAGCCCGCCCTGGCGCAGTGCGCGCCGACCCACCCGCAAGACCCCGGTTTTTGGCTGTTTTCCTCGGGCTCCACCGGCAGGCCCAAGGCCACGGTGCACAGCCATGCCAACCCCTACTGGACGGCCAAGCTCTATGGGCAAGATGTGCTGGCTTTACAGGCCGGGGATGTCTGCTTTTCAGCCGCAAAATTGTTTTTTGCCTACGGTCTGGGTAATGCGCTTACGTTTCCCTTGAGCGTGGGCGCCACCACCGTCTTGATGGCCGAGCGGCCCACGCCCGATGCGGTGTTCCACCGCCTGCAAGGTGGCGTGGGCGGACACAAGCCCAGCGCGTTTTTCGGTGCTCCTACGCTGTTTGCGGCCATGCTGGCGGCGCCTGCTTTGCCTGCCGCCAAGGCTGTGGCGCTACGCCTGGTGTCCTCGGCGGGAGAGGCCTTGCCTGCGGATATCGGTCAGCGCTTCAAAGCGCATTTCGGGGTGGACATCATTGATGGCATAGGCTCCACCGAGATGCTGCATATTTACCTGTCCAATCGGCCCGACCAAGTGCGCTATGGCACCACCGGCTGGCCGGTGCCGGGCTACGACATCGCACTGCGAGATGACGCTGGACAGCCCGTTCCCGAGGGCGAGACGGGCGACTTGTTCATTCGGGGGCCCAGCGCCGCCATGTTGTACTGGGGCAACCGGGAAAAAACCATCGAGACCTTTCAGGGCGCATGGACCCGCAGCGGCGATAAATACAGTCGCAATGTGGACGGCAGCTATACCTACAGTGGCCGCAGCGACGACATGCTCAAGGTCAGTGGCGTGTATGTCTCGCCGTTTGAAGTTGAGTCCACGCTCATCGAACACCCGGCGGTGCTGGAGGCAGCGGTGATCGGCGTGCCCGATGCCGACGGCCTGACCAAAACCAAAGCTTATGTGGTGCGCAAAGCCGGGCAAGCGGTCAGCGCCGATGAGCTCAAAGCCTTTGTCAAAGACCGGCTGGCGCCGTTCAAATACCCGCGCATGATTGAATTTGTAGCGGAGCTGCCCAAAACCGCAACGGGCAAGATACAGCGCTTCAAGCTACGTGCTTTGTCGGCTGGCCAGGTATGAGCGAGCCGGTGCAATGGCAAGACATTGTCTATGCCGAGGGCCAGGCCCGCATCGAATACCAATGGCTGGGCGCCAGAGATACGCCCGGCCCATTGCTGGTTTTTTTACATGAAGGCCTGGGCTCCTTGGCCATGTGGAAGGAGTTCCCTGAACGCCTGTGTCAGAGCCTAGGGTGCACAGGCTTGGTCTATTCGCGCCCTGGCTATGGGCAGTCCCAAGACATGGCAGTCCCGCATCCTTGGGGCATCGACTTTATGCACCGCCAAGCATGCGCAGTGTTGCCAGCCCTGCTCACAGCTCTGCAAGTCCGGGAGCCGCCGGTATTGCTGGGCCACAGTGACGGCGCATCCATCGCCCTTTTGTATGCTGCCATGCATCCAGAAAATTGCCGGGCAGTCATTGCACTGGCGCCGCATGTGTTGGTGGAGCCCAAAACCCTTGCCGCTATTGCGGCTTTGCAAGCGCCGGAAGTTCGCAAGCCAATGCTGACGGCTTTAGGCAAGTACCACCGGGACGCGCAGGCCGTCTTAGACCGGTGGATGGCGGCGTGGTTGGCGCCCGATTTTGTGGCCTGGTCAATTACTGACACAATCACGACTTTACATTGCCCGGTGTTAGCGGTGCAGGGAATGGACGATGAGTACGGGACGCTGGTCCATATTCAGACGCTGGCCCGGAAACATGCCGCTACCGAACAATTAATTTTCGACGCATGCGGACATGCGCCGCACCGCGACCAAGCGGCGCGTTTGAATGCCGCAGTAGCTAATTTTCTGCAACACCTATAAGGAGACATCTATGCTTCCCACCATCAACTCTCTGGCCCGCTGGGCCGGCGCCACTTTGGCATTGACTGCTTTGAGCGCCAGTTTGGCAAGCGCGCAAACCACCGGCAAACTCAAGGTGGGCTTCATGCTGCCTTACACCGGCACTTTTGCCTCCTTGGGCACGGCGATCGAAAACGGCTTTCGCCAGCATGTCACCGAACTGGGCGGCAAGATCGCCGGTCGCGAAGTGGAGTACTTCAAGGTGGACGATGAGTCCGAGCCTTCCAAGGCGACCGATAACGTCAACAAGCTCATTAAGCGCGATCAGGTCGATGTGTTGATCGGCACCGTCCACTCCGGCGTGGCCATGGCCATGGCCAAGGCCGCCAAAGAAAGCGGCACGCTGTTGATCGTGCCCAATGCAGGTGCCGACGCCGTGACCGGTGCCATGTGCGCATCCAATATTTTCCGCAGCTCCTTTTCCAACTGGCAACCGGGCTACGCCATGGGCGAAGTGATGGCTAAAAAAGGTATCAAAAAAGTAGTCACGATTACCTGGAAATACGCCGCCGGCGACGAGTCTGTCAAAGGCTTCAAGGAAAGCTTTGAAAAAGGCGGCGGCACGGTGGTTAAAGAACTGAGCCTGCCATTCCCCAATGTAGAGTTTCAGGGATTGCTCACTGAAATTGCGGCCACCAAGCCCGATGCGGTGTTTACCTTCTTTGCTGGCGGCGGCGCAGTGAAATTCGTCAAGGACTATGCGGCAGCGGGCCTTAAAGGCACGATTCCCTTGTATGGATCTGGCTTTTTAACCGATGGCAACCTGGAGGCCGAAGGCGCTGCTGCCGATGGCTTATTTACTGCCTTGCATTACGCTGATAGCCTCAATACCAAGCGCGACAATGCATTTCGTCTGAATTACGCCAAGACCTTCAGAATGCAGCCCGATGTGTACGCAGTGCAAGGTTACGACGCGGCGCAAATGCTGGCTATTGGCCTGAACGCCACCAAAGGTGACGCCACCAAGTCCGCCGATATTTCAGCCGCATTGCGCAAGGCCACGATCGATAGCCCACGCGGCCCCTTCACTATTTCTGCAGCGCACAACCCGGTCCAAGACTTTTACCTGCGCCAATCCAGCGCTAAAGAAAAGGAAAACAAAGTCATTGGTATCGCCAGCGCCAAACTGGCCGACCCGGGCCGCGGCTGCAAGATGTAAGGGTTGGGAACGATATGCGCAGGGCCTGCGCCCTAGCGCTTATGTGCGATAAGCGCAGCCCTGTATTCTATGGACCTCACCACGTTTTTGATTCAGTGCCTTAATGCGCTGCAATACGGCTTGCTACTGTTTTTGGTGGCCTCGGGTCTGACGCTGATATTCGGCATCATGGGCGTGATCAATCTGGCCCACGGCAGTTTTTACATGATAGGCGCTTACATGGCTTTTGCCTTGGCGCCCATTGTGGCGGCTACGGTGGGAGGCGGTTTTTTCAGCACCTTGCTGCTGGGCTTGATCTTGGCGGTGGCGCTGGGTTATTTGCTGGAGTGGGCGTTTTACAGCTATCTTTACAACCGTGAGCATTTGCAACAAGTGCTGATGACCTACGGGCTGATTTTGGTTTTCGAGGAGCTGCGCAGCCTGCTGGTCGGTGACGATGTGCATGGCGTGCAGGCCCCAGATTTTTTGTCCGGCAGCATCCCGCTAGGCGACATGATGGTGTACCCAGTCTATCGCCTGTTTATCTCCGGCGTATGCCTCTTGCTGGCGCTGGGCATGTACTTTGTGTTCGCCAAAACCCGCCTGGGCATGATGATTCGTGCGGGCAGCACCAACCGCGAAATGGTCCAGTCTTTGGGCATTGACATCAAGTTTTTGTACCGGGTGGTGTTTGCCGCAGGGGTGGCGATTGCGGTCTTGGCCGGTATGGTGGCCGCGCCCGTGTCATCGGTCTATCCGGGCATGGGCAGTTTGGTGCTGATTATTTGTTTTGTGGTGGTGGTGATCGGCGGTATTGGCTCGATACGGGGCGCGCTGCTGGCCTCCTTGCTGATCGGCGTAGTCGATACCTTTGGCAAAGTGCTGGTGCCGCAAGTAGCCGGCGTGCTGGTGTACGTCCTGATGGCCCTCATATTGCTATGGAAGCCTGACGGCTTGTTCAAGGCCGGTTGATGTGCGCGCAGCTTCCTAAATTTTTGTTTGTGCTAGCCTGCTTTGCAGCGCTGGCCATGTTCCCGCATATGGCGGGCAAGTTTGGTGTCGACTTGGCTACCAAGATCATGATTTTTTCGGTGCTGGCGCTCAGCCTGGAATTGTTGGTGGGCACCACCGGACTGGTTTGCTTCGGGCAGGCCGCGTTTTTTGGCATAGGCGCTTATGCCACCGTGCTTTTATCTCCAAGCGGCGGACCTGCCTCGCTGGCAACTTTGTTGCCGCTGTGCGTCCTGCTGGCCGCGGCGTATGCGCTGGTGGTGGGTGCGCTGTCTTTGCGTACCAAGGGCGTGTACTTCATCATGGTCACCTTGGCCTTCGCGCAAATGGCCTATTACGTGGTGCACGACACACCTTTGGGCGGTGGCACCGACGGCATCTACCTGATGATGAAACCGACGCTGGGTGACTGGCTGGATTTGGATAAGCCCCTGGTGATGTACCGCTTTACGCTGGTTTGTCTTTTAGGCACTTTTGTGTTTTTGGCCCTGCTGGGCCGCTCCAAATTTGGCCATGCGCTCGCTGGAATCCGCGTCAACGAGCAGCGCATGCGTGCCACCGGTTTCTCTACCTACCCCTACAAGCTGGCGGCGTTTGTGGTTTCGGGTGGTATCGCTGGTTTGGCCGGATTTTTGTTTGCCGTAAAAGACGGTTTTGTGAACCCGGAAATGATGAGCTGGCATATCTCGGGCGAGGTGCTCATCATCATTATTTTGGGCGGCTTGGGCCATTTGCGCGGCGCCCTGATTGGCGCGTTTGCGTTTGCGCTCTTACAAGAATTTTTCCGCTCCGAGGCCATCTTTGGCGAGTTTGCCAAGCACTGGCATCTGGGCTTGGGGCTGACCATCATCGCCAGCGTAGCCTTGCTGCCGCGTGGTTTGGTTGGCATACCCGGGCAATTGCTGGGACGCAAATCCGGTGCGCGCGGGGGCGCTGCGGGAGTGCCGGGCGCGGCGTCAAAGGCAGGCCATGCATAGCCCCGACGTCCTGTTGCGCGGAACCGGCATCAGCCGCCGCTGGGGCGGGCTGACCGCTTTGGACAATGTGTTCATAGAGGTAGCGCGCGGCAGCGTGCATGCTGTCATAGGTACCAATGGCGCGGGCAAGTCCACCTTAGTGAATATTCTTTCCGGCGAGCTAGAAGCATCTGCAGGTTCGGTGCATTTGTTGGGGCAGGATGTGAGCCGCTGGAGCCAGCCGCGCCGCGCCCGCGCTGGTCTTGGTCGCAGCTACCAGCGCAACACCATCTACCCCAGCTTTACGGTGTTAGAAAACTGCCGCCTCGCGGCGCAGGCCATGCACCAGCAAGCCTGGGCTTGGTGGCGCAGCGCTGCCAGTTGCACCAAGAGTCTGCAGGCTGCGTACCAAGCGGCTGCGCAGGCGGGCTTGATGGATTCGTTGGAGCGCGAAGCGGGTTTGTTGTCGCACGGCCAAAAGCGCCAACTTGAAATTGCAATGTGTCTGGCGACGCAACCCTCGGTACTATTGTTGGACGAGCCCTTAGCAGGCATGGGCGCCGAAGAAACCGAACGCATGCTGGAGCTGCTGACAACCCTCAAAGCCAAGCACGCCATGCTGCTGATCGAGCACGATATGGATGCGGTGTTTCGCGTAGCCGATGTGATTACGGTGCTGGTGAACGGGCAGCGCATTGCCTGCGGCAGCCCCGAGGCAGTGCGCAACAGCCCCGAAGTGCGTGTCGCCTATCTGGGGGAGCACTGATGCAAGGCCCAATTTTGCAAGCACGCGGGATCGAGGCTTGGTACGGTTCGGGTCAGGTTTTGTATGGCGTGGACCTGGACATTGCGCGTGGCCAGACCATGGGCCTGCTTGGGCGCAACGGCATGGGTAAGAGCACGCTGATTCGCACTCTGCTAGGGCATGTGACGGAGCGCAGCGGCAGCATCCGCGCTTTCGGTGTTGACGTTTCAAAAAGCCGCCCGCATGAAATGGCGCGCTTGGGTGTGGCCTATGTGCCCGAAGGGCGCGGGATTTTCCCTAACCTGACGGTGCGCGAAAACCTGCTCATGGCCGCACGCCCGGGCACCGACGGGCGCAAAGACTGGCCGTTTGCGCGGGTGATGGAAACCTTCCCGCGCCTGGCCGAGCGCCTGTCCAATCTGGGTGCCGAACTCTCGGGCGGCGAGCAGCAAATGCTGTCCATAGGTCGCGCCTTGATGACGCATCCACAGCTCATCATCCTGGACGAAGCCACCGAAGGCCTGGCCCCCTTGATCGTGGCCGAAATCTGGCGCGTCATCGAAGGCATACGCCAAAGCGGCATCGCCACCCTGATCGTGGACCGCGACTACCGCAAAGTGCTAGAACGCGCCGACACCGCTATCGTGCTACAAAAAGGCCAGGTGGTGCTGCAAGGTAGCGGCGAGGACTTGCTGCGCGATCCGGCGCTGGCGGGGTTTTTGGGCGTGTAGCACTTTCCTTTCGCTAAGAAGAAACGGCACCCGAAGATGCCGTTTTGTGATACCTAAGCCGCAGACTATTTGCGCTGCGCCTTCACTTTCAAGCGCCAAGCGTGTAGCAGCGGCTCGGTGTAGCCGCTGGGTTGAGCCAGGCCTTTAAACACCAAATCGGTGGCGGCTTTGTAGGCTTTGGATGTTTTGAAGTGGCCGGCCATGGGTTGGTACAGCGCGTCACCCGCGTTTTGCCCGTCCACCACCGCAGCCATGCGTTCGAAGGTGGCTTGCACTTGCTTTTTGGTGACGATGCGGTGCAGCAGCCAGTTGGCAATATGCTGGCTAGAAATGCGCAGCGTGGCGCGGTCTTCCATCAGGCCGATGTTGTGGATGTCGGGCACTTTGGAGCAGCCCACGCCCTGGTCGATCCAGCGCACCACATAGCCCAATATGCCTTGCACATTGTTGTCGAGTTCTAGCTGTTTCTCTTGCTCGCTCCAGCCGGTGTTGGTCGCCACGGGAATGGTCAGCAAGTCGCGCAAAAGGCTAGCGCGCTCTTTGCGCAGGTCCAAGGTTTCCAGTTGCTTTTGCACCTCGCTGACCAGTACCTGGTGGTAGTGCAGGGCGTGCAGTGTGGCTGCAGTGGGGCTGGGCACCCAAGCCGTGTTGGCACCGGCTTTGGGATGTACTATTTTTTGCTCCACCATGGCCTTCATGAGGTCGGGCATGGCCCACATGCCTTTGCCGATTTGCGCTTTACCGCGCAGGCCGCAGGCAAGACCGGTGAGCACATTGCTGCGCTCGTAGGCCGCGATCCAGGGCGTGGCTTTCATTTCGGCTTTGCGGATCATGGCGCCGGCGTGCATCGCAGTGTGCATCTCGTCGCCAGTGCGGTCTAAAAAGCCGGTGTTGATAAAGGCCACACGGCTGCGCGCGGCGGCAATACAGGCTTGCAGGTTGACGCTGGTGCGGCGCTCCTCGTCCATGATGCCGAGCTTGACGGTGCTCTCGGGCAGGCCTAGCAGGGCCTCGACACGGCCAAACAATTCATCGGCAAAAGCGACTTCTGCCGGGCCGTGCATTTTGGGCTTGACGATGTACACCGAGCCTTTGCGCGAATTGCGCACCATGCCCGCTGCTGCATCCGCTGGGGTGCGTTGCAGGTCGTGGATGGCGATGGCGGTCGTGACCACGGCGTCCAAAATGCCTTCGGGGATTTCATGGGTGCTGCCGTCCTTGGCGGTGTAAGTGATGGCCGGGTTACTCATCAAATGGCCCACGTTGCGCACAAACAATAGCGAGCGGCCATGCAGCACCACCGGCTTGCTATCAGCGCCGGTATAGACGCGGTCCGGGTTGAGGCCACGCACAAAGCTTTTTCCGCCTTTGTTTACTGTCTCGGTGAGCGTGCCTTGCAAAATGCCTAGCCAGTTGCGGTAGGCCAGCACTTTGTCCTGGGCATCTACCACCGCGACCGAGTCTTCCAGGTCCAAGATGGTGGACAGTGCAGCTTCCATTACCAGGTCATACACCCCCGCTGCATCGGTTTTGCCAATTGGCGTGTTGTGGTCGATCAGGATGTCCAGGTGCAAACCGTTGTGCTCCAACAGCACGGAAGACGGCGCTTTAGCCGCGCCTTGAAAGCCTTTGAACTGCGCTGGCGTGGCCAGGCTGGTGTTGCTGCCGTCTTTCAGGGCCACCGCCAGCTTGCCGTTTTTGACGCTGTAGGCCAGGCTGTCTTTGTGCGAGCCTTTGCGCAGCGGGGCGAATTCGTCGAGCAGCTTGCGCGCATGCGCAATGACTTTTTTCCCGCGCTTGGGGTTGTAGGGTTTGCCGCTGGCGCTGAGCTTGGTTGCGCCGCCGTCTTCAGAAATCACGTCGGTGCCGTAGAGCGCGTCATACAAGCTGCCCCAGCG
>Ga0214919_10004380_pt1 | contig 20686 bp, 19 predicted proteins | sample LL1503_MetaG_FD_177994 | JGI IMG/M metagenome (GOLD analysis project Ga0214919, IMG submission 177994) | Freshwater microbial communities from Lake Lanier, Atlanta, Georgia, United States - LL-1503 | ecosystem: Environmental > Aquatic > Freshwater > Lake | place: USA: Georgia | collected... | reverse complement strand
AGGAAGCAACATAAGGATATTAAATTTGTGCAAGGTGATGCATTAAAACTTCCATTTGATGAAAGCTCATTTGATGTAACCACAGTTTCATTTGGATTGCGCAATACAAGTAATACTTCAACTGCACTAAAAGAGGCGCTTCGAGTTACTAAGCCTGGTGGCAAAATTGTGATTGCTGAATTCTCGCATCCGGTAAATAAATTTTTTAAATTAATTTATTTAAATTATTTAATGAAAGCACTTCCTGTAATCGCCAGAAAAATTAGCAAAAATCCGCAGGCTTATATCTATCTTGCTGAATCGATCCGGGCATGGCCAGATCAGGCAGGGCTAGCCTTAATATTGGAACAAAATGGGTGGAAATCTGTAGCCTGGCAGGACCTAACCTTCGGAATTGTCGCAGTTCACATTGGGTATAAGGCGTAAGTGGCAAAAGCCACTGCTGGCTAACAATAAGATTTGACCGTATGAATCTCTCATTCAATCCCTATGTACCGATCCTGGCGATTGGGGCAATTGGCTTTGGTTTTGCGATTTTCTCCGTAGCAGCTGCCGCACTTACCGGGCCTAAGCGTTACAACCGTGCAAAGTCTGATGCGTATGAGTGTGGAATAGAACCATCACCGCAAGCAGCAGGTGGCGGAAGATTTCCAATTAAATATTTCTTAACCGCAATGCTTTTTATAGTCTTTGATATTGAAATTGTCTTTTTATACCCATGGGCAGTTGCCTTTGATCAGTTGGGAATTTTTGGATTAGTTGAAATGGGATTATTCATCGCCACCGTATTTGTCGCATACGCCTATGTTTGGCGCCGCGGTGGATTGGAATGGGATTAATCGTGGGCTTAGAAGAAAAATTACCAAGTGGATTTTTATTGACCACAGTTGAAAAACTTGCTGGTTACATGCGCAAGAACTCGCTATGGCCAGCAACATTTGGTTTAGCATGTTGTGCGATTGAAATGATGGCCGCTGGTGCTGGTAGATATGACTTAGCCAGATTTGGAATGGAAGTATTTCGCGCATCCCCACGGCAGGCAGATTTAATGATCGTGGCCGGTCGAGTTAGCAACAAAATGGCGCCCGTGGTTCGACAAATTTATGATCAAATGGCAGCCCCTAAATGGACAATTGCAATGGGCGCCTGCGCTTCGTCCGGTGGCATGTTCAACAACTATGCAATTGTGCAAGGCGTTGACCACATAATTCCAGTTGATATTTATTTACCTGGTTGCCCACCAAGGCCAGAGATGTTGATGGATGCAATTTTGAAACTTCATGAGCAAATTGGAAATGAAAAATTAGGGCCAAATAGAGAAAAGATTATTAAAGAGGTAGAGGCCGCTGCGCTCGCTGCTAAACCTACTCATCAATTAAAGGGCCTACTGGCATGAGCAAGAATGGAATGTTTGGTAGCAAAGGAAGCGGAGATACCTCAGGGTTTGGCGGCCTAGTTAATTCTGCAACAGTTATTGCCGCTACACAGCGTCCATATGGTGGATATTTTGATCAAGTAGCGGACGATTTAGAGCGGGCGTATCCACTATTTAGTGATGCAATTGAAAAGGTTGTTGTAGATCGTGGCGAGCTAACTTTATTTATTAAGGCTGCACGATTAGTAGATGTAGCAAAAATTCTTCGCGATCAACTTCGTTTTGAAATGTGTGTCGGCATAAATGGTATTCACTTTCCAGAAGAAACCTCACGTGAATTACATGCGGTATATTCATTGTTATCTATTACTCGAAATCAGAGAATTAGATTGGAAGTTTGTGTTTCCGAGAAAGAGCCACATATTCCTTCAGTAGTAGGTGTTTGGGCAGGTGCTAATTGGCACGAACGTGAAACTTATGACATGTTCGGAATTATTTTTGATAATCACCCTGGATTAACTCGAATTTTGATGCCAGATGATTGGTCAGGATTTCCGCAACGCAAAGATTATCCACTTGGTGGAATTGAAATTGAATATAAAGGCGCAACAGTTCCTGCTCCTTCGCAGCGTCGGAGTTACAAATGACAACATTTACCGATCCATACGCCTCATCTCAAGAAACCACTGAAGGACGGGTTTACTCCGTTACTGGTGGAGATTGGGATTCTTTAGTAACTGAAATTGGCGCAACTAAAGAAGAGCGCGTTGTTTTGAATATGGGACCACAACATCCTTCAACTCACGGCGTGCTGCGTTTAATTCTGGAATTAGAAGGCGAAACAGTTACTGAAACTCGATGTGGCATCGGCTATTTACATACTGGAATTGAGAAAAACACTGAGTTTAGAAATTGGACTCAAGGCGTAACTTTTGTAACCAGAATGGATTATTTATCTCCGATTTTTAATGAAACTGCGTATTGCTTAGGTGTTGAAAAACTTTTAGGAATCACAAATGATGTGCCGGAGCGGGCGACAGTTATTCGAGTAATGATGATGGAATTCAATCGAATCTCCTCCCATATGGTTGCACTAGGAACTGGCGCATTAGAGCTTGGTGCTTTATCTCCAATGATTTTCGCCTTTAGAGAGCGTGAAAAAGTTTTGGATGTTTTTGAATTACTTTCAGGATTGCGAATGAATATGGCCTACATCCGCCCAGGTGGGGTAGCGCAAGATTTACCAGAGGGTGCTCTTAAAAAAATTCGCGAAACTGTAAAAGATTTAAGGCATAACTTCAAAGATAACCAAAAGTTGCTGGTTGGAAACTCAATTTGGCTTAAGCGAACTCAAGGAGTTGGTTACTTAGATTTAGCAGGTTGCACAACTTTAGGAATTACAGGACCAGTACTTCGCTCAACCGGACTTGCTTGGGATTTGCGTAAAGCACAGCCATATTGCGGATATGAAAATTATGAGTTTGATATTCCTACTACTGATACCTGCGATGTATATGGTCGATTCTTAATTAGAATGCAAGAGTTAGAGCAATCCTTAAGAATTATTGAACAGTGCGTTTCGAAGTTAGAAAAGTTAGAGAATCAACCCGTGATGGTTGCTGATAAAAAAATCGCCTGGCCATCTCAACTATCTGTTGGTGCGGACGGAATGGGTAACTCACTAAATCACATTAGAGAAATTATGGGCGAATCAATGGAGGCTTTGATTCACCACTTCAAGTTAGTAACTGAAGGCTTCCGGGTTCCAGCGGGTCAGGTTTACACAGCAATTGAATCGCCACGTGGTGAGCTTGGAGTTAATTTAGTTTCAGATGGTGGAACAAGACCTTATCGAGTTCACTTTCGTGATCCTTCTTTTAATAATTTGCAATCGACCGCCGCAATGTGTGAAGGCGGACAGATAGCAGATGTAATTGCAGCGGTTGCATCAATTGATCCAGTTATGGGCGGGGTGGATCGCTAATGGCATTTACCACAGAGCAGATTTCAATTATGGATTCAATCATTGCAAGGTATCCAAGAAAACGTTCTGCAATCATGCCGTTATTGCATTACGTGCAGTCAATTGATGGATATGTAACCAATGAAGGTATTGAATTAATTGGTCAGAAGTTAGAGCTTGCAACAGCTGAAGTAACTGCGGTTTCAACTTTTTATACACAATATAAATCAAAGCCAGTTGGTGAATATCATGTGGGAATCTGTACCAATACTTTGTGTGCAGTTATGGGTGGAGATCTAATATTTGATGCAGTTAAAGAGCATTTAGGAATTGAAAATGATGGTGTTACATCTGATGGAAAAGTTTCGGTAGAACACATTGAGTGCAACGCAGCTTGTGATTATGCCCCAGTAGTTATGGTTAATTGGGAGTTCTATGACAATCAAACAGTTCAATCAGTCAAAGATTTAGTTGATGGCGCTAGAGCAGGTAATCCACCGGCACCAACCCGCGGTCCAAAAACATTAAGAAGCTGGAAACAAAATTCAGCCGTACTTGCTGGAATTTCTGATGGTCTTGCTAATGAAGGAGTACAAGCAGGAGAGCCAACATTGCTTGGTTTAAAGAAAGCAAAAGGTGGCGCATGAGTAAATTAACGCCAGTCCTTTCTGCAAATTGGGATCAAGCTGATTCATTCACTATTGATGGATATAAACGAAGTGGTGGCTACACAGCAGTTGCTAAAGCGTTAGCAATGAACCCTGATGAAGTTATCCAATTAGTTAAAGACTCTGGGTTGCGCGGAAGAGGTGGAGCAGGTTTCCCAACTGGAAGTAAATGGGGCTTCATTCCACAAGGTGATAACAAAGATCATTACTTTGTAGTTAATGCAGATGAATCAGAACCGGGTACATGTAAAGACACACCATTGATGATGGCTAATCCTCACGTTCTAATTGAAGGAGTAATCATTGGCTCCTATGCAATTCGAGCTAATTACGCTTTTATTTATATTCGTGGCGAAGTAACTCATGTTGTTAGAAGAGTTCAACAAGCTATTGAAGATGCTTACAAAGCTGGTTTACTAGGTAAGAACATATTAGGAAAAGGGTTTGATCTAGAGCTGGTTTTACATGTTGGTGCCGGTGCTTATATATGCGGTGAAGAGACCGCACTTCTTGATTCATTAGAGGGATTTAGAGGACAACCAAGATTGCGCCCACCATTTCCAGCAATCGCAGGCCTTTATGCAAAGCCAACCGTAGTTAACAATGTTGAATCTGTTGCCTCTGTGCCAGCAATTGTTAATCAAGGTGTTGCTTGGTTTACATCTATGGGAACAGAAAAAAGTAAGGGATTCACTCTTTATTCCTTGTCTGGCCATGTTAATAACCCAGGTCAGTTTGAAGCACCACTTGGAATAACTTTACGTCAATTATTAGAGATATCTGGCGGAGTTCGAAAAGGCCATAAGTTAAAGTTTTGGACTCCAGGAGGATCCTCCACTCCAATTTTTACTGATGCGCATTTAGATGTTCCACTTGATTATGAAGGTGTTGCGGCTGCTGGCTCAATGCTTGGAACAAAGGCATTACAAATTTTTGATGAAACCACTTGTATTGTTCGGGCTGTACTTCGCTGGACTGAATTTTATAAACATGAATCTTGTGGTAAGTGCACCCCTTGTCGTGAAGGCACATGGTGGTTAGTTCAAGTGCTAAAGGATTTAGAAGCAGGAAAAGGCAGCGAGGCAGATTTAGATAAGTTACTAGATCTTTGCGACAACATTATGGGTCGATCATTCTGCGCACTTGCTGATGGAGCTGCAAGTCCAATTATCTCCTCCCTTAAGTATTTCCGCCAAGAGTATTTGGATCACTTATCAGCAGGTGCTTGTCCATTTGACCCAATGGCTGCAACTTTATTTGAGAGTGCAGGTGTTAAGTGAGTATTCAAGAACTAAGCACCGAGCAAGCAGTTGAGATGATTACCTGCGTTATTGATGGTTTTGAAGTAACAGTTCCAAAAGGAACATTAGTCATTAGAGCTGCTGAAAAGTTAGGTATTCAAATTCCAAGATTTTGTGACCACCCACTTCTTGCACCAGCCGGAGCATGTCGCCAGTGCTTAGTAGATATTGAGATTAATGGTCGGGCATTTCCAAAGCCACAGGCATCTTGCACAATTCCAGTTGAAAATGGGATGGTAGTTAAGACTCAATTAACTTCACCAGTAGCTGACAAGGCGCAAAAAGGAATTATGGAGTTGTTGTTAATTAATCATCCACTTGATTGCCCAGTCTGCGACAAAGGCGGAGAGTGTCCTTTGCAAAATCAAGCGATGTCTAATGGACGCGGGGAATCAAGATTCGAAGGAGTAAAGCGAACATTTGAAAAACCTGTAGCAATCTCATCTCAGGTTTTGTTAGATCGTGAAAGATGTGTTCTATGCGCGAGATGTACTAGATTTTCAGAACAAATTGCTGGTGATCCATTTATTACATTAAATGAACGAGGCGCTCTACAACAAGTTGGCATTTATGAAGATGAACCATTTGATTCTTACTACTCTGGAAATACGGTACAGATTTGCCCAGTGGGCGCTCTAACTGGAACCTCATACAGATTCAGGGCAAGACCATTTGATTTAGTCTCCACAGATTCTGCATGTGAACACTGTGCATCAGGGTGTGCGATGCGAACTGATGTTAGACGAGGAAAGACTTTGCGCCGATTAGCTGGCGAGGATGCTTCAGTAAATGAAGAGTGGAATTGCGATAAAGGTCGCTGGGCTTTCAAATATGAGGTAGCAAAAAACAGAATAACAACTCCTTTAATTAGAGATGCCAATGGACAATTGCAAGAAGCATCCTGGCCAGAGGCATTAGCAGCTGCAGCAGCAGGATTAAAAGATGCACGTGCTGGAGTATTAGTGGGCGGTAGAGCAACCGTTGAAGATGCTTATGGTTATAGCAAATTTGCTCGAGTAACTCTTGGAACTAACAATATTGATTTTCGTGCGCGCTCGCACAGTGATGAAGAGCTAGATTTCATAAGCACTGTTTCAACAAATGCAACATATAAAGATATTGATAATGCTGATCATGTTGTATTGATTAATTTTGAACCAGAAGATGAATCACCAATTGTATTTTTAAGAGTCTATAAGCAAGTTCATAAGCGGGCTATCAAAGTAACCTCTATTGCATCACTAGCAAGCAGAGGTAGTGAAAAATTAAATGCTAATTTGGTTAAAACTGCTCCAGGAAATGAAGTTGCAGCAATAAATTCAATTACCGGCTTAACAGGCAAGTCAGTGGTATTAGTTGGAGAGCGAGCCTCTGAAACTCAAGGCGCTCTATCTGCTGTTGCAAAATTGGTCAAAGAAAGCGGTGCAAAATTAGGTTGGGTGCCACGACGTGCAGGTGAACGAGGTGCAATAGCAGCAGGAGCAATGCCGAATTCTTTACCTGGTAATCGATTAGTTAGTGATGCTGCTGCAAGAGTTGATATCGCAACTGCATGGGCAGTTGATTCACTTCCAAGTGCAACAGGGTTAACCACGCAGGAAATAATTAATTCAGATTTGCAGGCGGTTGTAATAGGTGGCGTTGATCCAATGGATATTTCACCAGATGCAAAGTTAAAACTTTCAAAGAAGTTTATTGTTTCACTAGAAATTCGCCAAAGTGACATAACTGAAATTGCAACAGTGGTGTTGCCTGTTGCAGCGGTAGTTGAAAAGAGTGGTTCATTTATGGATTGGCAAGGCAAGGTTAGAAAATTTGAAGCCGCCGTGGAACAATCTCTAACTCGCAGTGATGTGCGAATTCTTTCAATGCTGGCTGATGAGATTGGTAAGCCCATAAATTTACCAACAGTAAAGTCTGCAAGAGTTGAATTTGATTCGATCGGAAGTTGGGATGGCGCTAAGCCAGAGATGAAGACTGCTTCAGCCATTGCTAACAAATCTGTCAGTTCTGATGAGGCAGTACTTTCTTCATGGCGAAATTTGTTAGATAAAGGTTCGTTGCAGGATGGCGAGCAGAATTTAGCTGGAACTGCCCGCAGCTCAGTTGTAGTAATTAGCAAATCTCGAGCTAATTCTCTTGGCGTAAAAGAAAATGACTTGGTTAGAGTTTCAAATAATTATGGCGCGGTAACTTTGCCTTGCGCAATCAGAGATATTGAAGAATCTACAGTTTGGCTACCAAGAAACTCATTAAACAGCCAGTTGATTAGAAATTTAGGAGTAGTCAGTAATTCAGTTGTGAAGGTGGCTAAAGCATGACTAATGCACAGTTAATTAGCCAAGATCCAGGTTGGATAATTGCACTTAAGGGATTAATTATTTTTGCTGCATGTGTTTTTCTAACCATTATGTCCGTTTGGGGAGAGCGAAGAATTGTTGCAAGAATGCAACAGAGAAGTGGACCCAACAGAGTAGGTAAGTTTGGATTACTTCAAGCTTTAGTTGATGGCGTAAAGCTTGCTTTAAAAGAAGATTTAATTCCAAAGGCTGCTGATCGAATTGTTTTCGTGATTGCACCAATAATTAGCACTACTGCATGTTTTATGGCATTTGCTGTAATTCCAATGACAGGACCAGTTAATTTCTTTGGCCAACAAACGGCTATGCAACTTACAGATCTTTCAGTTGGCGTTCTTTATGTTTTAGCTATTGCTTCAGTAGGAGTTTATGGAATTGTGTTGGCAGGTTGGTCCTCTGGCTCTACCTATCCATTACTAGGCGGACTTCGATCTTCAGCTCAAGTGATTTCATATGAAGTAGCAATGGGTCTATCTCTTGTTGCGGTATTTATCTATGCCGGTTCAATGTCAACTTCAGAAATTGTTGCCGCTCAAGATCAGTGGTGGTATGCAGTTGTTTTATTCCCATCATTTGTTATTTATGCAATCTCAATGGTCGGAGAAACAAATCGTGCACCATTTGATTTAGCCGAAGCAGAAGGTGAACTAGTTGGTGGATTTCATACCGAATACTCATCCCTTAAGTTCGCGCTATTTTTCTTATCTGAGTATGTAAATATCATCGCAGTTTCTGCCCTTGCAACCACCTTATTCCTTGGTGGTTATCGAGCACTTCCTGGCCTTGGATTCACCGAGCAATGGCTAGGTGGTTGGTTTACTTTGGTTTGGTTCTTTGTGAAGGTATTGGCTTTCTTCTTTGTATTTGTTTGGTTACGAGGAACTCTGCCACGACTTCGATACGACCAATTTATGAAGTTTGGTTGGAAAGTATTAATCCCATTTTCACTTGTATGGATTTTAGTCGTGGCAACTTTACGTGTAATGTCTCAACAAAATGCGCCACGAGCATTGATATTTGCATTTGTATTCACAGTTGCCTTGATGTACTTAGCTGTAACGTCTCTAATTGATCGTCAAAAAACGAAAATTGCTGAAGCAGCAAAGGTCATTGATACGACGCAACCAAGTTTCCCAGTACCAGTAATTCCTAACTCGAGAGCGGAGCAATTAAATGGCTGATGAACTATTGCCTCGTCACGAAGAATTTGGTTTAGCAAAGGCTGATCAATCAAAGGCGCCAATTACTGATCATTCAAGCGCAAGCTTTCCTAAACAACTTTTGGGTTTTTGGGTAACTTTCAAAACTATGTTTAAAAAAGTTAATACTGTTCAATATCCAGAAGTAAAGGAACCAACAGCTGAACGATTTCATGGACGCCATCAATTAAATCGTCACCCAGATGGATTGGAAAAGTGCATTGGTTGTGAATTATGTGCGTGGGCATGTCCTGCAGATGCAATTTATGTTGAAGGTGCTGACAATAAAGAGGGTGAACAATTCTCTCCTGGTGAGCGATATGGCAAGGTTTATCAAATAAATTATTTGCGATGTATCTTCTGTGGGCTTTGTATCGAAGCCTGTCCTACTAGAGCGTTGACGATGACCAATGAGTACGAGCTAGCTGATAGCACTAGAGGAAAATTGATATTTGAAAAAGATGATCTCCTAGGTCCACTTCGCGCTGGAATGGTGCCACCACCACATCCAATGTATCCAAATACAGATGATGGAAATTATTACCGAGGCGAAGTAACAGGCTCTCACCCATCACAAGGTGTGGCAAAAGATGATTAACCTTGCATTAGATATTGGTACTACTGCGGTACCAGAATCTTATTTATTTTATTTTTTAGCCCCACTTTCAGTTCTTGCCGCGTTAGGAATGTTGTTAGTGAAGAAAGCTGTCCATTCAGCTCTTTTATTGGCCTGGGTGATGATTTCATTAGCAATTTTTTATATCGCGCAAGACGCACTCTTTTTAGGAATAGTTCAAATAGTCGTTTACACCGGCGCGGTAATGATGTTATTCCTATTTATTTTGATGTTGGTTGGCGTAGATACTTCAGATTCATTGGAAGAAAATATTCCTGGCCTTCGTCCAGTCTCTATAGTGGCTGCAATTGGTTTCGGTGGATTATTGGTATCTCTGATAGGAAGAGCAACATTTGGTCGGCCTATTTATGGACTCTCTGCGGCAAACGCAGACGGAAATGCATTTGGAATTGCTGAGCAATTATTTACAAAATATGTCTTCGCATTTGAAGTAGTTTCGGCATTACTTATAACAGCAGCATTAGGTGCGATGGTTCTAGGACATAGCCAAAGGAGTAAATCTAAATTTGCTCAACGAGATCTTTCAATTGCAAGATTTAGAAAAAATAATTTGAATGATGCGGCTGGATTGCCTGCTGCGGGTGTTTATGCACTACATAATGCAGTAGATGTTCCAGCACTTCTACCAACTGGAAAAGCAGCACCTACTTCAATTTCTAATGTATTGCAGGCGCGAGGCGACATGATAGAAAGTTCAACTTTCCAAATGAAGAGTGAAGAAGAGGAGGAGAAATAATGGCAATTGCTAATTATCTCTACCTCTCCGCAATTTTATTTACAATTGGTGCAATTGGCGTGGTCGTTCGACGGAATTCAATAGTTGTCTTTATGTGCATCGAGCTTATGTTGAATGCAGCAAATTTAGCTTTTGTTACTTTTGCAAGAATAAACAGCAATTTAGAAGGCCAAGTAGTAGCTTTCTTCACAATGGTCGTTGCAGCATGTGAAGTGGTTGTGGGACTGGCAATTATTGTGACGATTTATCGATCTAGGCGATCTGCATCAGTTGATGATGCAAGTTTGTTAAAGAGATAAAAATGCAGACATCTGAGAATTTACTTTGGTTAATCGCACTTCCGCTATTTAGCTCTGCAATTTTGTTGCTAGCTGGAAAGCGAGCTAATTCATGGGGCCACATCATGGGCACCATTGTTTCTGCCTCAACATTCACAATCGGAGTAGTTGAGTTTTTTGCAATGCAAGGCCGGCCAGAGGAAAGCAGAGCGGTAACTCAAAAATTATTCACTTGGATATCGGTTGGCTCCTTTAATGTTGATGCTTCACTTCTGTTGGACCAATTATCAATTTGCTTTGTACTTTTGATTACAGGTGTTGGCACGCTGATTCACGTTTATTCAATCGCTTATATGTCACATGATCTAGATCGACGTAGATTTTTTGCTTACCTGAATCTGTTTATTGCAGCAATGCTGCTACTAGTTTTAGGTGATTCTTATTTAAATTTGTATGTTGGATGGGAAGGCGTGGGCTTAGCTTCCTATTTATTAATTGGATTCTGGAATCAAAAACCAGCCTATGCAACTGCAGCCAAAAAAGCGTTTGTTGCTAACCGAGTTGGAGATGTTGGATTATCTCTTGCAGTAATGATCGCATTTGCAACTTTTGGTGATGTTTCATTTTCTGGAATGAAAGAAAATATTGATCAAGCATCCTCTACGCAATTAACTGCTATTGGCTTAATGCTCTTACTTGCTGCTTGCGGAAAATCAGCACAATTTCCATTGCAATCTTGGCTTGGAGATGCAATGGCCGGCCCAACTCCTGTTTCAGCATTGATCCACGCAGCGACGATGGTAACTGCTGGTGTTTATTTAATCACAAGATCTAATTTTGTATTTGATGAAGCACCTGTTGCGCAGTTGATGGTTTTAATAATTGGTGGAATCACACTTCTATTTGGTGCAATTATTGGTACCGCTAAGGATGATATTAAAAAAGCATTAGCAGCTTCTACAATGTCTCAAATTGGTTACATGATCTTGGCAACTGGATTAGGTCCTATCGGATATGCATTTGCAATCATGCATTTATTAACGCACGGGTTCTTCAAGGCAAGTATGTTTTTAGGTGCTGGTTCGGTTATGCACGGCATGAAAGATGAAGTAAATATGCGCAAATATGGCGGTATCGGAAAGTTTATGCCAATAACAGCATTAACTTTCGGTTTGGGATATTTAGCCATCATTGGCGTTCCACCATTTGCAGGTTTTTATTCAAAAGATAAAATAATTGAAACGGCATTTAACGAAGGTGGTATTAAAGGTTTAGCTTTGGGACTTGCAACTCTTTTGGGTGCAATGATCACTGCTTTCTATATGACTCGAGTTGTGATTTTAACTTTCTTCGGAAATGAAAGATGGGGCCATAAAGATGAGCCTCATGAAAGCCCAGCCTTGATGTTGATACCAATTGGATTGCTATCAGTTGGATCAGTAGCCTCTGGTTATCTCTTATCTAGAGGTGAATCTCTTGTTCATTGGCTCGAACCAGTTGTTAATCCATTAAAAGAGCATCATAAAGAGTTACTGCCACCAATTGTTGTTTCGCTTATGACTTTAGCGGTCGTGGTAATTGGTATCTCAATTGCAGTAGTTAAATATCGTGGCGATCAATTAGACAAGGCTCCAGAAAAAGTTTCGATGCTAACTAAAGCAGCTCGTCGAGATTTATTCCAAGATGACTTCAATGAGGCAACTTTAATGCGCCCAGGACAATCTTTAGTAAAGAATTTATTAAATATTGATTACCTACTTATAGATGGTTTGGTTAGAGCAGTTGGTGGCGTTTCTATATCAACTGGTAATAAATTACGAACCCTGCAAAATGGCTATGTCAGAAGTTACGCTCTATTGATGGTGATTGGTGCCTTGGCTCTGATCGCAACAATTTGGGCGGTGACAGCGTGAGTTTGTTAACTTTAATTGGAGCACTTCCACTTCTAGGTGCTGGACTAATCTATTTCTTGCCGGGCAAGAATTCAGATTTAATCAAAAAGTACGTATTTGTTGTTACAACCTTGGTGGCTATTGGCTCAATATTCTTAGCCCTAGGCTTTGATAAATCAGTAACAACGATGCAATATGTGCAAAGCAACTCCTGGATATCTGCTTTTAATATAAATTTTGCAGTAGGTGTAGATGGAATTTCTCTAGTCTTGATCTTGCTATCAACAATTTTGGTTCCAATCGTTGTCTTAGCAACCTGGAATGAGTCTGAGGGTGGGCGTTGGGGAGTTAAAACCTTCTATGTTTTGATCTTAATTTTAGAGACGATGATGATTGGCGTTTTTGCTGCTACTGATCTATTTCTATTTTATGTTTTCTTTGAAGCAATGCTAATTCCAGTTTATTTCTTAATAGGTGGTTATGGCACAGGAAATAGATCTGCCGCTGCTATTAAATTCCTTCTATACAGCTTATTTGGTGGACTACTAATGTTGGCTTCAATAATTGGAATTTATGTAATCTCTGGAAACCAAATTGGTGCAACATTTGATCTAACGCAATTAGCAACACTTGAGATAGATAATCAAACCGAAAACTTATTGTTCTTAGGATTTTTTATAGCATTTGCAATCAAAGCTCCACTATGGCCATTTCATACCTGGTTACCAGATGCTGCTAAAGCGGCCACTCCAGGAACTTCTGTATTGCTACTTGGAGTATTAGACAAAGTGGGCACCTACGGAATGATCAGATTTTGCTTAGCTTTATTTCCTGATGCAAGCAAAACTTTCACACCACTAATTATTACTCTTGCAGTTATTTCAATAATTTATGGCGCCTTTATGGCAATTGGCCAAAAAGATATTAAAGGATTAATTGCGTTTACATCTATCTCGCACTTTGGCTTTATAACAATGGGTATCTTTGCAATGACATCACAAGGAATGTCAGGCGCTAACCTATACATGGTAAATCATGGATTTTCGACCGCTGCTCTGTTTTTGGTTGCCGGTTGGATGATGGCACGTAGAAAATCTTCAACAATTTCTGATTTTGGTGGATTGCAAAGAGTTACACCAGTAATGGCATGGAGCTTCTTTATTGCTGGTATGTCAGGTTTGGCTTTGCCAGGTTTATCAAGCTTTGTTAGCGAATTTCTAGTTCTAGTAGGAACTTATACAAGATATCCAGTGGCAGCTGTGATTGGAACTTTAGGAATAGTTCTAGCAGCGTTGTATATCTTGATTCCTATCCAAAAAACATTACATGGTCCAACAATTGAGGGTAATGAAAATCTGAAGGATTTAAACCTTCGCGAAAAGATTGCAATAGCACCAGTAATTGCAGTTATCGTAGTAATGGGCTTTTATCCAAAACCAGTTTTAGATTTGATTAATCCAACTTCAGAAAAAATAGTCACCACTGCAGGTTTTACTGATCCAGTTGCGGAGGTGAATAAATAATGTTATCCGCACCATCACTTGGTTACATGCTCCTATCACCGATGTTAATTGTTTTTGCAGCTGCGGTAATTGGCGTGTTAATTGAGGCTTTCATGGGCAGAGCACATCGGGCCGCAGTTCAATTAACAGTGAGCATCGGTGCATTGCTTTTATCATTGCTTCAACTTTGGCGAATACGAGACCTCTCATCTACAACTGCCGCAGTTAATTCAGTAACAATTGATAAGGCCGGAATTTTTTTACAGGCGACAGTAGTTATTTTGGCTCTAATTGCCGTATTGCTAATAGCTGATCAAGATAATTTCACAGCTCAAGCATCTGCAATTCCAGGCTCCAACGAGGAAGCAATTGCACTGCAACAAAAGAATCAGCAAACTGAGATTTTCCCACTCTTCCTATTTGCAGTGGCAGGCATGATGCTATTTCCAGTGGCAACTGACTTGATAACTTTATTTGTTGCTCTAGAAGTTTTCTCACTGCCTCTTTACCTGCTTGCAGGATTAAGTAGACGTAAACGCTTGCTCTCACAAGAGGCCGCACTTAAGTACTTTTTATTGGGTGCATACGCATCCGCTTTCTTCTTGTTTGGCGCAGCATTCCTATATGGCTACGCCGGCACAATTTCACTAATTGGGATTAGTGCTGCAGCAGGCAGTGCTAATGAAGTATTTTTGTTGATTGGTATTGTCTTCGTATCCGTTGGATTGCTATTTAAAATTAGTGCGGCTCCTTTCCACTCTTGGACGCCAGATGTTTATCAAGGAGCACCAACACCAATCACTGCTTTCATGGCTGCGTGCACAAAAGTTGCAGCCTTCGGTGCGATCCTAAGAATTTTCTATATTGGCTTTGCTGAGGTTGAAACTTTATGGCGTCCAATAATTACAGTAATTGCCATTTTAACTATGTTGCTAGGCTCAGTAGTAGCAATTGCTCAACGTGATGTAAAACGAATGTTGGCTTATTCATCAATTGCTCATGCAGGTTTCTTACTTTCAGGTGTGGTGGCTTTAAATAAAGAGGGATTAGCCGCTTCATTGTTTTACCTAATGGCATATGGGTTAACTACCTTGGCTGCCTTTGGAATTATTGGATTGGTTCGAGACTCATCAGGGGAAGTTACAGATTTAAATCGATGGATTGGTTTGGGTAAAAAATCTCCCGTAGTTGGCGCAGTCTATGCTTTCTTATTACTAAGTTTTGCTGGAATCCCACTAACCTCTGGATTTATTGGTAAGTTTGCAATTTTTTCAGCTGCATATCAATCAGGAAATATTGCCTTAGTTGTTACTGGCGTATTAGCTAGTGCCATTGCTGCTTTTTTCTATATTCGAGTAATAATCATGATCTTCTTTACTGATCCAGTAAATGACTCCGTTTCAGTAATTATTCCAAGTGTTAAAAGCAGAATTTCAATAACAGTTGCAACAGTGATATCTGTAGTTCTGGGATTAGCGCCTTCACTACTCCTTAATATCGCCGAAAACTTTTCTACTTTTATCAAATAAATGAATCAAGTAGGTATTCCTAATCTAGATAAACGGCTGGAAGCATCATTAATCACCGACATGAAAAAAGTCGAAGATTTAATGCGATCACACATCAAAGGGGATTACCCGCTTGTAGTTGAAACTTCAAGGCACTTGGTTGAAGCTGGTGGTAAACGGCTTAGGCCTTTATTAACATTAATTTCAGCACAATTTGGTGATCCAACCAATTATGACATTATTAAAGCTGCTGTCTGTTGTGAATTAACACATCTAGCCACTTTGTATCACGACGATGTAATGGATGATGCTGTTTTACGACGTGGTGTTATTAGTGCTAATAAAAAATGGGATAACGCTGTTGCAATTCTTACTGGAGATTATTTATTCTCTAAAGTTTCTGACATGTTGGCTGATATCGGACCTGAGGCAGTGAAGTTACAAGCAAAAACTTTTGAACGTCTAGTGATTGGTCAGATAAAGGAAACTCAAGGAAAAAGTGAGGGTCTTTCACAAATCGATCACTATATGAAAGTAGTGGCTGATAAAACAGGATCTTTGATTGCGACAAGTGCTCGTTTTGGCGCCCTTTTATCGGGAGCCTCACCAACCGTTGTAGAGACCCTGACAAAATTTGGTGAAAAAATTGGCGTTGCATTTCAGGTCGCCGATGATTTATTAGATATCGCAAGCAATGAAACAGCTTCTGGAAAAACACCCGGCACAGATCTAAAAGAAGGAATTCCTACCTTAGTAACTCTTTTTGTGATGGCTGATAATGATCCAGCAGATAAAGAGTTAATTCTTAAGTTAAATAAACCAATAAGTGATCAAGACTTGCCAAATGTTATTTTGGAACTTCGAAAGCACAAAGCTTTAAAGAAGGTTCAGGACTACTTAAGTCAGGTTGCAAGGGAGGCAAATGATTTACTAATTGATCTTCCAGCAGGAGCTGCAAAAGAAGCGTTGAATAACTTAACTTTTGCTTTGGTTAACCGCTCTACCTGATCGATACATATCAATTCCCAATAAAATCAGTGCGGCCCAGATAAACACAAACCCAAAGATTTTGGAAAAAGTAAGTGGTTCATGAAAAACGATAAAACCTACAAAAAACATAATTGTTGGGTTTATGTAGCCCAATAAACCAGTAATTGTTAATGGCAGGCTAGTTGCTGCAGAGTTAAACATTAGAAGTGGGATAACAGTTACCAAGCCAGAGGTCATAAGTATTAACGAGAACCAAAGTTGAGATCCATATTGAGCTTCATTTTTGCTCATCAAATAGAACATGTAAGTTGCACTTGGGATTAGTGCAAAAATCATCTCGATAGACAAAGTTTCTAAAGATCCGGCATCAAGTCTTTTCTTTATTAGCGAGTATGTTCCCCAACTTAGGGCTAAGCCAAAGGCTACAAGCGGCAACTGCCCAAAAGCTATAGTTAAAATACTTACTCCCACGCCTGCAAAACTTAAAGAAATTTTTTGTGCAACGCGTAATTTCTCTTTCAAAATCAGGACGCCAAAACAAACTACAACTAACGGTGTCATGTAGTAGCCCAGGGAGGCTTCAACTACTCGATCTACAGATACCGCCCAAATGTATATTCCCCAGTTCAAAGTCAGTAAGAATGATGAAGTTAATAGAATAAAGAAAGTCTTAAAATTTCTAATCAATTTAAAGGTAGAGCGCAGTTGTTTTTGAAAGGCAAGAAAAATTAAGCAGACCATTAGTGACCAGATACCTCGATTGGCCAAAATTTCATATGCTGAAGCGCGATCTAACCATCTCCAGTAGATTGGAAGAGATCCCCAAATAACATAGGCACCTACGCCATATGCAACGCCTAACCGATTGGTTTTCAAGTTATCCTTAAATTAAATAATTATCGGTAATTAGTAAATTGAACTGCAAAATCCCATGACTCTTTTTTGACTTGAGCGATTGCAGTTTGTAGATCATCCCGACTTTTACTAGAAACTCTCAGCTCTTCACCCTGTATTTGAGTCTTAAGAGATTTTGGACCACTTTCTTTTAGGAACTTAGCAATCTTCTTAGCGTTCTCAGTTGAAATACCTTCTTTGAATTCACAAGTAATTCGGTAAGTTTTACCACTTAAGGCTGGCTCACTCGCATCAAGGTGTTTTAGTGAGACATTACGTTTAATCAACTTATCCTTGAAAACATCAAGTGCGGCCTTAGCTCGCTCTTCTGTGCCAGATTCCAAAACAACTTTCAAGCCAGTTTTTTCGATTTTTGTATCGGTATTTTTAAAATCAAACCTGGTAGCGATCTCTCGGTCACACTGATTAAAGGCGTTATCCAACTCCATTTGGTCTATTTTTGAGACGATATCGAAACTACTGTCAGCCATGTCTATACTTTACTAGTTAATTAGAATGAGTTTTCACAGATCTCATCAAGATTGATTGGAGCGGTAGTGAGCCAAGTGAAGGTTAAGCGGCGCATACCTAGCCCAAAGGATCTTGCACAATTACTTCGGTTTAGAAAAATAATTCTCAGTCCTCGTAAGCGCAGATTAACTAGAGCCTTAACAATCTATGATTTAAGAGATATTGCTAAGCGACGCACACCGCAGGCACCATTTGATTACACCGATGGCGGCGCAGATACAGAATCAAGTTTAACTAGGGCCCGCGCTGCGTATGAAAAATTAGAGTTTCAGCCAAAAATCTTATTAAATGTTAAAGATGTAGATCTATCAGTTCAAATGCTTGGCAAGAAAATGAGTATGCCCCTTGGAATTGCGCCAACTGGTTTCACCAGAATGATGCAAACTGAAGGTGAGTACGCAGGAGCTTGTGCTGCAGCAGATGCTGGAATTCCTTACACACTTTCAACTATGGGCACTCGATCAATTGAAGATGTAGCAAAAGCTGCGCCAACTGGGCGAAATTGGTTTCAACTTTATATGTGGAAAGACCGCGATAGGAGCATGGCATTAGTTGATAGAGCAAAAGCTGCAGGTTTTGATACTTTAGTTTTGACAGTCGATGTACCGGTTGCAGGTGCAAGATTAAGAGATGTTAGAAATGGAATGACTATTCCACCTTCACTAACCTCTAAGACTATTTTAAATGCCATTCCACGCCCAGCCTGGTGGATCAATTTCTTAACCACAGATCCACTTAAATTTGCATCCCTTGATTCTTGGAATGGCACAGTTGCCGAGTTGCTTGATTCAATGTTTGATCCGACTGTTACCTATGAAGATTTGAAGTGGATTAGAGAGCAGTGGCAGGGAAATCTTGTAGTAAAAGGTATTCAAAATGTTGATGATGCGGTGATGTCAATTGATGCAGGCGCTGATGCAATTATTCTGTCTAATCATGGCGGACGCCAACTAGATCGCGCACCGGTCCCATTGCATTTATTACCTGAGGTAATTAAAGCTGTTGGCAATAAAGCAGAGGTTCATGTAGATACTGGAATTATGCATGGCGCTGATGTTGTTGCAGCTCTTGCTAGTGGAGCGAAATTCACTTGGATTGGCAGAGCTTATCTTTATGGCTTAATGGCTGGTGGAAAACCTGGTGTTGATCGGACTTTAGAGATACTTCGTACACAAATTACTAGAACAATGAAATTACTTGGTGCAAGAACTGTTGCGGAGTTAAACCCGGATCATGTTCGATTTATTGCAAGATACAGCGATAAATAATTGAACTTTTGGCATAACAAGTAGTCAGGCTTTACACTTCACCGCGCTTAACAATCCTGGCGGGTTGCCCGAGCGGCCAATGGGAGGGGACTGTAAATCCCCCGGCTCTGCCTTCGAAGGTTCAAATCCTTCACCCGCCACCAAGAAATTAAAGAGAGTACTTACTTAGCAAAGATTTCAAATTTGGATCATTTCTATCTTGGTTTCCAGTGTTCCATAATCCATTTTCTTGTGTCCCAGTAATAAACTCTAATTTGCTATAGCCAGGCATTCGCTTGGTTGTTACGCCCGCTCGTTTGCTTTGTACATACCACCATAGATCATCAGTGTGCAGTGATAATGATTTATAGGTTTCTTCATCTAAAACATCTTTATGGAAAAATTCTTTTTTATATAAAGTGCCAGCACCAGAAGTGGCGAAGAAATCTACATCCGGACCATTTGAAAGTGAGTAATTCTTCGCCCACTTACTATAAGAGGCGATACTGCCATCTGATTCATAAGCAATTTTGTGAACCCTGGAAGCAATGATGCTTTTTGGTGTTAAGTGATGCTGAACCATTAATTTAAGCGTTAGATCTGTTTCGAAAAACAAATCATCATCAACAACAATAATAGGTAGATTTTCCTCTAGTTTTAAAGTTGGAATTAACTTCTTTCCGGGACCTAAATCAGAGCAAGAATTAATTTTAAGAATGCCGCCCGCCTCTAAATTCTTGATTGCAGGGGGCAGTTTGTCCAAATCTGACTGAGCAATATTTAGATATATCTTCTTAGGTATCAAATGTTGATTTAGTAGTTGATCTATTGCAATGCCAAGGGTTGAAAATCTAGCTGGATGGCTAGTCAAAGAAATTACATGATCCCAACTTACGCTTCTAAACTCTTTGCTATTTGGTATAGCAAGATGATTAAGAATATTGCTCCTACCACTGGACCGAAGCATGTTGATGTTTTCCATCAATTGTTGTTGGTGTTTAGTGGCTTTTGAACCAAGATTTCGTGCTGCGCGAATTAAGTACAAAAGTGTAAAAATTTGTAATACCAAAATTACGAGCAATAGTGCGGTTCTCATTCGAGCTTCCTAACTTTGGTTGCAGTTATACTAATTTCATGTCTAAGCCAACCATTATTCTAGCGACAAGTAATGGAATAGGCATGGGTCACTTAACCAGAGCTAGTGCGGTCGCATCTGAATTAAAGGAGTTTGCAAACCCAATTATCATTTCGATGGCTTCTGGCGTAGTTGAAGTGCCCAAAATTGCAAATGTTAATTTTGAGTATGTCCCAGGACGTGATCGAAAATGGATGGGTCGATTTGAATGGGATAGATATTTACGAGATCGCATTGTGGCATTGATAGATGAGACTGATGCAAAAATTGTTAGCTTTGATGGCGTTGTGCCCTACCCAGGAATTATAGGAATTAAAAGTATTAGACCTGAGATTAAATTGGTTTGGGTGCGAAGAGGGTTTTGGCAAAAAACTTCTCAAAGATATTTACTAAATCTACAATCTAAAATGATGGATTTAATTATTACACCGGGTGATTTTGGACAAAGTTATGACAAAGGTCCAACTGCG
>Ga0214919_10004379_pt1 | contig 20687 bp, 23 predicted proteins | sample LL1503_MetaG_FD_177994 | JGI IMG/M metagenome (GOLD analysis project Ga0214919, IMG submission 177994) | Freshwater microbial communities from Lake Lanier, Atlanta, Georgia, United States - LL-1503 | ecosystem: Environmental > Aquatic > Freshwater > Lake | place: USA: Georgia | collected... | reverse complement strand
ACGGGGCCGGCGCATCCTCCGAGAGCTCGACCGGGGCGGCCATCGATTCCGGCTCGATCTGCCGGAAGTCCGGGTGCTGGCCGGCCAGGAACCAGCGACAGCCATCGCATTGGCCGCAGGGCTCGCGGCGGCCCGCGGTTTCACACAGGATCAGTTGGGCGAAATGCCGGGCCAGGGCCATTTTCCCTATGCCCTGCGGCCCATGGATCAGGAGCGCTTGCGGAAGATTTTCCCGGCGCGCCAGCAGCTGCTCCCAGGCGCCAGCGGTCCACGGGTACATGGCCATGATCCGGCTCAGAGGCCTGCCAAGATGCCGCGCAATTCGGTGCGGATGGCATCCAGCGAGCGGGTGGAGTCGATCACGCGGACCCGTCCCGGATCAGCCTTGGCCACAGCGAAGTAGGCGGCGCGTACCCGCTCGAAAAACGCCCGCCCTTCCCGCTCGAATCGGTCCAGCGCCCGGCCCGAGCGCTGCATGCGCTCCTGGCTGACCTCGAACGCGCAATCGAAGATCAACGTGCAGTCCGGTTGCAGGTCCGGGTGGACGATCTTGCGCATCGCCTCGATCAGGCTTGGCGCAACACCTTTGCCACCGCCCTGGTAGGCGACGGTCGAATCGGTAAACCGGTCGCAGACGACCCAGGTCCCGGCGTCCAGGGCCGGCTGGATGCGCTTCTTGAGGTGGTCGTCACGGGCGGTGAATACCAGCAGGGTCTCGGTCACGGCGTCCATCGGCTCATGCAGCACGAGTTCGCGCAGCTTTTCGCCCAGCGGCGAACCGCCGGGCTCGCGAGTGACGACCACGCTGTGTCCGGCCGAACGAAGCTCATTGGCGAACCACTCGACGTGGGTGGACTTGCCGGCGCCGTCGACGCCTTCGAAGGTGATGAGTTTTCCGCGCATGCGGGATTATCGCTTCAACTGGTACTTCGCGACGGCACGATTGTGCTCGTCCAGGGTGCGCGAGAATTGGCTGGTCCCATCGCCGCGGGCGACGTAATACAGGGTCAGGGTGTGCGCCGGCCGCAGGGCCGAGCGCAGGGAAGCGAGTCCGGGCATGGCGATCGGGGTCGGGGGCAAGCCTCCCCGGATATAGGTGTTGTAGGGACCGTCCGCCAGCAGGTCCCGTCGGCGCAGGTTGCCGTCGAAGTTGGCGCCCAGCCCGTAAATGACAGTAGGGTCCACCTGCAGGCGCATCCCGATCCGCAGCCGGTTGACCAGCGTGCCGCCAACCAGGTCGCGTTCCTCGGCCTTGCCGGTTTCCTTTTCGATGATCGAGGCCATCACCAGGGCCTCGTACGGCGAGCGGTAGGGCGTCTTCTGGTCACGCGCCAGCCATTCCTGCTCGAGGTGGCGCTGCATGCTGGCGTACGCACGGCGCAGCACGTCGAAGTCGCTGGCATTCTTGCTGAAGAGGTAGGTGTCGGGAAAGAACAGGCCTTCAGGATGGGGGCTCGTTGCGCGTATGCGCTTGAGGATCTCCTCATCGGACAGTCCGCGCGAGTCGCCCTTGAGCGCCGGGTTGGCGTCGATGGCGGCCCGGAACTGGCGGAACGTCCATCCTTCGATCAGGGTCAGCTCGGACTGGGTCACGTCACCGCGCGTGAGCTTGTCGAGTAATTGCAGCGGGTTGATCGCCGCTTCGAGCTCGTAGCTGCCCGCCTTGATTTCCTGCGAGCGACCCAGCGTCCGCGTGAGGAGCTCGAAACGCAGGCGCCCGACCGCAACGCCACCGGCCTCGATCTGCCGCGCGACGGATCGCAACCCGCTGCCCGGCGCGATCTGGAATTCGGCTGGGTAGGCGGTGGCTTCGATCGGGGTCAGCGCATACCAGGCTGCATAGGCAGCGAGCGCGAAAACCCCGGCGGCGACAAGGACAAAAACTTTGCGGATCAGAGAGAGCACGATGTGCCGCAACGAACTGCGGTGGGGAGTTATGCGTCGATATAATAGCGGCTTCCATGGATACTGACCTGAACGCCCGCGGCGAAGCCGTCTTCGCACCGCTGCCCCAGTTTGCCCTGCTCTCTGTCACGGGTGCGGACGCGCGCGCGTTCCTGCACGGCCAGCTGTCCAACGACATCGAGCAGCTTGCCGCGGGCCTTGTCCGGCGCGCGGGCTATTGCTCGCCCAAGGGCCGGTTGCTGGCGAGCCTGCTGGTCGTGCCGCAGGCCGATGGCTTCCTGCTGCAGGTGTCAGGCGATATCGCTGCCGCAATCGCCAAGCGCCTCACGATGTTCGTGCTGCGCTCGAAGGTGAAGATCGCCGATGCAGGCGAAACCTGGAAGCAGTTCGGCGCATGGGGCCGCGACGCCGCCACAAAGTTGCGGGAATGCGGATTCGAGATCCCAGGGCAGCCATTGCAGTCGACCGCCGGCCCGGATGGAATCGTGGTGGCCCTCGAGGACGACCGTTACCTCTTGATCGCACCTGACACTTTGGGCAACAGCCTTGCGTTCCGGTTCGCTCAGGTTGCCCCTGAAGCATGGTCGCTCGAAGAAGTGCGCGCGGGCGTGCCTCTCGTCACCCTGCCCACGCAAGACCAGTTCGTGCCGCAGATGGCCAACTTCGAACGGGTCAGCGGGGTCGACTTCAAGAAAGGCTGCTATCCGGGCCAGGAGATCGTCGCGCGCACCCAGTACCTCGGCAAGCTCAAGCGGCGCATGTATCGCGGGCAGGTCGATGCCACTACGGCGCCTGCAGCCGGGATGGACGTATACGCGAACGAACCGCAACCGATCGGCACCGTAGTCAACGCCGCTCCGCGCCCGGGCGGCGGCTACGAATTCCTCGCCGTGCTGCAGAGTTCGTCGGTCGAAGAAGGCGCGCCCCTGAGGCTGGGCGCTGCGGACGGGCCGCTCGCCGGTATCCTTCCCCTGCCCTACACGGTTTGAGTACCGTCGATTACTACGTGTATTACAAATTCGATCCGGCCCGGATCGAGGAAGTGCGCCGCGTAGTCGACGCGCTGTTTCGTGAAGTCCATGCGGCCACAGGCATCACGGGTCAATGGCAAAGGCGGCGCGACGATCCTTCGACATTCATGGAGATCTACGCTGGCGTAGCCGATGCCGCCGCGTTCGACCCGATCCTGCAGTCTGCGCTGGAGAAGGCCGGCTTTGCGCGACTCGGCATTCCCCGCATCACCGAGATCTTCCAGTGTGCCTGATCGCGATTGCGTATCGCGTTCATCCGGGTTACCCATTGGTCGTCGCAGCAAACCGCGACGAATTCTATGCGCGCCCAACAACGCAGGCCGCATTCTGGGACGACGAACCTTCCATCCTCGCCGGCCGCGACCTCGAAGGCATGGGCACGTGGCTGGGCGTAACACGCAACGGGCGCTTCGCCGCAGTCACCAACTTTCGCGACCCGGCGGACCTGCGCACCGGCGGTGAATCGCGCGGCACGCTGGTGAGCGGGTTCCTGGCGCATGCGGGCACGGCCGATGCCTACCTCGATGGCGTCGAGGCCCGGGCAAACGATTACCGCGGATTCAACCTGCTTGCATTCGATGCGCAGGACCTGTTCTATTACTCGAACCGCGGCGCGCCCCGCAAGAAGCTGGAGCCGGGCATCTATGGCCTGTCCAACCACCTGCTCGATACGCCCTGGCCCAAAGTCCGGCTGGCGCGCGAACGGCTCGGCGCGGCACTTTCGCCTGAACCCTCCACCGAGCCCCTGTTCGCGCTGATGGCCGACACCGCCATGGCTGCCGAGGGTGAACTGCCTGAAACCGGCGTAGACCGTGAACGCGAAAGAATGCTGTCGGCTGCACGCATCGTCTCCGCGACCTACGGGACACGCTGCTCCAGCGTGCTGATGCACTCTGCAGACGGCGCAACCCGCTTTGCCGAGCGCACCTACGGACCGGACGGCATCGAAGAGGACACCGCGCGCTACGAATTCCGCCGCAGCGCCTAGAACACCCGGCGCATGGCCTGGTGCGGGATGCCGGCCTCGATGTACTCCGGCCCCTCGTTGATGAACCCGAACCGGCGGTAGAAGCCGAGCGCATGGGTTTGCGCAGACAACGCGACCGCGCGATCGCCGCGGGCCCGCGCCGCATCGATGAGCACGGTCAGCATCGCTGCGCCCACGCCCTGCCCTCGCCACGCCTTCAGCACGGCCATGCGACCGATGTGTCCGTCGGGCAGCAGGCGCCCCGTCCCCACCGGGCGACCTTCCGAGCGCGCAATCGCATGGAGGCAGGCCGCGTCATGCTCGTCCAGTTCGATTTCCGCGGGGACCTTTTGCTCGTCGACAAACACGGCGAAGCGGATCGGGGCCGCGTCGGCCCTGGCCTGGTCCCACCCCATGGTTTCTGTAAGCAGCATGTGCGGAGTATAGAATTGCGGCCTTTCCACGGCCATCCCCGTCCACGGGCCCACTCCGAATGAGCGTCGAATCCATCCGCTGGCACGGCGATCACCTCGACTTGCTCGACCAGCGCCGGCTGCCGGAAGACATCGTCTACGTCACGTGCCGCACGGCCGCCGAGACAGCCGCCGCGATCCGGGACATGGTGGTGCGCGGCGCGCCGGCCATTGGTTGCGCGGCGGCCTACGGGATCGCGCTCGACGCCAGGGCGGGTCGCAACCTGGCCGAAGCGGAGGCGCTGCTCGCCGCAAGCCGGCCGACTGCGGTAAACCTCTTCTGGGCGCTGGAACGGATGCGCGGCTCCGCGGACCCGCAAGCCGAAGCCCTGGCGATCTATGCCGAGGACATCGCGGCTAACAAGGCCATGGGCGCATTCGGCGCGGCACTCATCGCCGACGGCGCGCGGATCATGACCCACTGCAACGCAGGCGCGCTGGCCACGGCGGGACACGGCACGGCGCTCGGCGTGATCCGCTCAGCGCGCGACGCGGGCAAGACAATCTCGGTCATCGCCAACGAAACACGGCCCTACCTGCAGGGCGCGCGGCTGACGGCCTGGGAGATGGTGCAGGAAAACATCCCGGTCACGCTGGTCACCGACAACATGGCGGGTCACCTCATCAGCCGCGACCAGGTCGACGTGGTGATCGTGGGCGCCGACCGAATCGCCGCGAACGGCGACACCGCCAACAAGATCGGCACCTATACGCTTTCCGTGCTTGCCCATCGCCACGGCATCCCCTTTTACGTGGCGGCGCCCCTGTCCACGTTCGATCCGGCCATCCCCGACGGCACACACATCCCCATCGAGGAACGCCCGGCGGAGGAGGTGACCGGCTATCGCGGCGTGCGCTGGGCCCCGGCCGGCGTACAGGTCTGCAACCCGGCCTTCGACGTCACCCCGGCGGACCTCATCACCGCGATCATCACTGAACGCGGCACGGTGGTACGCCCCGATCGCGCCGGGATTGCCCGCCTGCTGGCCGCTAGCTAGGTCGTCCCGCGCTCAGCCGCCGAAGCCGTCGGCCACGCGCATGTCGACGAGGTTCGGCTTGCCGCTTGCAAACGCCTCGCGCAGCACCGGTGCGATGTCCTGCGGGTCCGTGACCCGCCGCGTCTCGAGGCCGAACGATTTCCCTAGCAGCGCGAAGTCGATCTCCGGGTCGCGCATGTCCATGCCGGTGAACTTGGCCGTGGAGCGCATCGCCACCAGCCGCTCCTTGATGATCCGGTAGCTGCGGTTGTTGGTGATGATGTAGGTGATCGGCAGCCTGTGGTGCGCTGCGGTCCACAATCCCTGCACGCCGTACATCGTGCTGCCATCGCCGATGATCGCGGCCACCGGCCGGCCGGGCAGCGCGAGGCTCACGCCCACTGCGCCCGGGATACCGAATCCCAGGCCGCCGCTGGCAAGGCCGTAAAAGGAATTCGCTTCCTTCAGCGCGAGAAAACCCGGTAGCGAAACCGTGGAGGTCAGCCCCTCCTCCACCACCACTGCGTCTTTCGGCAGGGTTTCCGTGATCCGCAGCATCAGGTAGCGGGGGTCGATGGGTTTTGTTTCGGCGGCGAGCAATGCCTCGATGCGCGACTTGTCGCGCTTGGCTGACCAATTGACCGGCGCCAGCTTGGTGATGCGCGCCGCCGCAGCCGCGGCCTGGTCCGGCTTGCGACGCGCGCGCAGGAGCGGCAGCAGCGCCTTCAGTGTTTCCTTGACGTTGGCCTGGATCGCCACATCGGTGCGGTAGTTTTTGCCAAGCTCGGTGCCGCGCTCCGACAGGTGGATCACGGGCAGTTCCGGCGGCAGGGGATCGACGGGGCTGTAGACCGACATGCGCAGCAGGTCCGCACCGACGCAGAACAGCAGGTCGTAAGGCTCCAAGGCCGCGCGTACCTGCGGTTGCGAGCGCGTCAGCGAGCCGAGGAAAGCCGGGTGTTCGCTCGGGAACTGCGCGGTGTAGGGAATCGGCGATTGGTATACCGCCGCGCCGAGCAGGTCGGCCAGTTCGGCTGCCTCGCCGAAGGCGTCATGCACCGACAACTCCTGCCCGGCGATGATCACCGGCCGGTGCGCCGCGAGGAGCCGCTCGGCCAGGCTCGCCAGCGCTTCATCGGAAGGCCGGTTGGTGGCGTCGATGCGTACCGGGCGCCCCATGTCCATCTCCACTTCCTCGTCGAGCACATCGCCCGGCAGGCTGATGAACACCGGCCCCGTGGGCGGCGTCAGCGCGATCTTGGCCGCGCGATGCATGATGCGCGGGAGGTCTTCCGCCCGCGTGACGTCGATCGCCCATTTCACCAGCGGCTGGGCCATGGGCACCAACGGCGCATAGAGCAGCGGCTCGAGCAGGCCGTGGCCCTGCTCCTGCTGCCCGGCAGTCAGGATCACGGGCGAGCCGGAAAACTGGGCATTGAAGAGCGCGCCCATCGCGTTGCCCAGCCCGGGCGCCACGTGGACGTTGGCCGCTGACAGGCGGTTCGATGCACGGCTGTAGCCGTCGGCCATGGCCATGACCACGGCCTCGTGCAGGCCGAGGACGAACTTCAGCTGCGGGAAGTCCGGCACCACTTCCATGATCGGAAGCTCCGTGGTGCCGGGGTTGCCGAACAGGTGCGTCACGCCTTCGTCGACGAGAAGCTGCAGGAACGCCGTACGTCCGTTGATGCGTGTCATCCTGGTATTCCTTTGATTTCAACACTCGTGTAACAGGGAACGAGGTCGAAGAGCTCGGCCACGTCGGCGTTGCGCATGCGGATACAGCCGTGCGATCCGGGTTCCCCCATCGGCACCGAATCCGGCGCGCCGTGGATGTAGATCATGCGGCGCATCGTGTCGACGCCGCCCAGACGATTGAAGCCGGGCTCGCACCCGGACAGCCACAGCAGGCGGGTCAGGATCCAGTCCCGCCCAGGATGGCTGGCATGCAGTTCCGGCGACCAGACCTCCCCGGTGGGACGGCGCCCGCGAAACACTGTGCCGAAGGGCTGCCCCGCGCCGACCTTCGCGCGCACGATGTGCCGGCCACGCGGCGTGCAGAAGCTGTCGGTTTCCTCGCCCAAGCCGTTCTTCGCCGTGGAGACCGCATAGCGCTTCAGCACCTCGCCCGCGTCGCCCTGCAGCGTCAGCGATTGCGCCGGCACGTCGATGACGATCTTCATCGGCGCCCCGCGAAAAAGGATTTCAGCAGCGCGACGCTTTCACTGGCCAGCACGCCGCCCTCGACCGTCGCATGGTGGTTGAGCTTCGATTCGGCAAACAGGTCGACCACGCTGCCGCACGCGCCGGTCTTGGGGTCGGACGCGCCGAACACCACCCGGCCGATGCGCGCATGCATGATCGCCCCGGAGCACATCACGCAGGGCTCGAGCGTGACGTACAGGCTCGCGCCCGGGATGCGGTAGTTGCCCAGGGCCTTGCACGCGGCGCGGATCGCTTCGGTCTCGGCGTGAGAGGTCGCATCCGAGCTGCCGATCGGGCGGTTCCAGCCTTCGCCTACGATGCGTCCTTCGTGCACGACCACGGCGCCCACGGGAACCTCGCCCTCATTGGCCGCGCACTGCGCCAACTCGAAGGCGCGCCGCATGAACCCGAGGTCCGGTTCGTTCATTTGCGCGCCGCTACCGCACCCAGGTACAGGTCGGGCTTGAACCCGACGAGGCGCTTCGCGCCAAGGTCCAGCACGGGACGCTTGATCATCGAGGGCTGCGCGAGCATGAGGTCGATCGCCTTCTTCTCGTCGAGCACGGCCTTGTCGGCCTCCGGCAGCTTGCGAAACGTCGTGCCTGCTCGGTTGAGGAGGACCTCCCACCCGAGTTCACGGCACCAGCGCTCCAGCCGCTCGCGGTCGATTCCTTCGGCCTTGTAGTCATGGAACCGGAAAGCGACCTCTTGCGCATCGAGCCAGCCGCGCGCCTTCTTGATCGTGTCGCAGTTCTTGATGCCATACATCGTGATGTCCATGATGCCCCTAGCGCGATGACAATCCAAGCTTCAGCGATGCGGTCGCTTTGGCGGTGCGGCATTGGCTTCAGCTTTCATTTGGCCAACAGGTCCAGTTGGCCGAGGAGCTTGCGCTCTTCGGCATAGGTTTCGCGTGCATATTTTTCATAGGCGGCCGAATCGAGGTAGGCCGTTTCCTGGTCGTAGCGCTCCATGACTGCGGCGAAGCCCGGGTCGTCCATGGCCTTGCGGAAGGCATCATGCAGCACCCGCACGACCCGCGGATCCATCCCGCGCGGGCCGGCGATGCCGAACGGCGAGTTGCCCACCACCGGGTAGCCGAGTTCCTTCAACGTTGGCACAGTGGGCCACTTGCGTGTGCGATTTTCGCCCCAGGTCGCGAGGAGACGCAGGCGGCCTGAGGCAACGTGGGGCGCCCACGCAGTGGTATCCGGCGCCGCCAGCGTGTGGCCCCCGAGCACGCCCTGGATCGATTCGGCCGAGCCCTTGTAAGGCACGTGGAAGAATTTCACGTCGTCGATCAGCGCGAGCTGTTCCATGACGAGGTGGATCGATCCCCCCACGCCGTTGGATCCGTAGCTCAGCTTGCCCGGGTTGGCGCGCGCCCATTCGACCAGCTCCTTCCAGGTCTTGTACGGCGCCTCCGAGGGAACCGCCACGCCGAGCGTCAATCCGGCAACCCGGACCACGTAGGTGAAGTCCTTCAGCGGGTCCCAGCTGGTCTTCGACATGTGCGGCAGGCGAAACACGGTAATGGCCATCACCGCGAGAGTGTGGCCATCGGGGGCAGCGTTGACGATCGAGGCCGGCCCCAGCGTCGCCGTCGCACCCGCGCGGTTTTCGATGACGACCGGTTGACCGAGGATTTTCCCCGCCGGCTCTGCTAGCGCGCGGAAGGTCGCATCGACCGGGCCGCCCGGGGAGAAGGGAATCACCAGCCTCACGGGCCGCTCCGGGAATTTCTGGGCGTACGCACACGTCGCCCCGAGGAGGCACGCAACCAGCGCACAGGCGACGCGACTGAGGATCGGGTTCATTGCCCCTCCGCTGATTCAGCGAGGAACGCCACTGCAGCGTCCGCGCGACCGGTGAACTCCGACAGCTCGAAGCTCTTGTCCACGTAGGTGTAGTCGCGATACCCCAGCCGGGCCAGGGGCCGGATGCGCGCCGTGTCGATGCGGCCGTCCGGCGTGAGCGCGGCTTCGTCGATGTGCACGCCCACGACCTCCGCGATCAGCATCCAGGTGTTGGCTTCGGGCGTATTGCACGGCAGGTAGAGGCTCTGCTTCAGGCGGCATTCGAACTGCACCGGGGAGGCGGCGACCCGCAACGGCTTGACGAGGCGCGAAGGCAAGGTGGGAATGCCCAGGTGGGCAAACTCGTCCACTTCCGGGGGCAGGTCGCGGGAGGAGCCGACCACCTCGGCGCGCAGGTCGTAGGTCGCCATGTTCCAGACCAGTTCGCCGGTATCGAGCGCATTGCGGACGGTGTCTTTGGGCGTACCGTCGGCGCGGCATTGGGCCGCGATCATGATCATGGGCGGGTCGTAGCTGACGTTCTGGAACTGGCTGTACGGCGCGAGGTTGTGCACCCCGTCGCGGGACGTCGTGGACACCCACCCGATCGGCCTCGGCACGCAGCACGCCTTGAACGGGTTGTAAGGCAGCCCGCTTGGGCTGTGTCCGGGTTCATAGAACATTGTGTCTCCTCAGGGTTCCGAGCCGGCCCGGCGCGATGGGCGCTCTGTTTGGCGGCTCGCATCCATTCTAGCGTCTGGGCCTGCAACCTCGTCAGGCCGGTTCGCACCGCTGCGCTTCGCGTCCCCGCAAGCACGTATACTCCGACGCCTTTTTCATTCCCGCCGATCCCCAGAAAAACAATGTGGCTCAAGAACCTCACCCTGTACCGCCTGCCCGCCCCCTGGCCCGTCAAGGCCGAAGACTTCGAAAGGAAGCTTGCGGCCCAGCCCCTCACGCCCTGCGGCAGCTTCCAGATGGAGAGCCGCGGCTGGACCAGCCCCCGCGCTGACGGGTACTTTCTCTTCAACCAGAACTTCCAGTGGCTGCTGGCGCTGGGAATCGAACAGAAGCTCCTGCCCGGGTCCGTGATCCGGCAGGTCACGGAAGAGCGCGCCGCGGAACTGGCCCTCCAGCAAGCCCATCCAGTCGGCCGCAAGCAGATGCGCGACCTGCGCGAACAGGTGACCACCGAGCTCATGCCGAAGGCGCTCAGCCGCCGCAAGATCACGCATGGCTGGATCGACCCCAGGAACGGCTGGCTGGCCGTGGATGCAGCCGCCGACCCGAAGGCGGAACTGTTCATGGAGACGCTGCGCCGGGCCGAGGATGACCTCCCCGCCCTGCGCCTGGAGACCCAGCGCTCGCCCGCATCGGCCATGGCCGAATGGCTTTCCAAGGGGGACGCGCCGGGCAAGTTCACGCTCGACCAGGACCTCGAACTGCGCGCCCCGGATGCCAGCAAGGCCACGGTGCGCTACACACGCCATCCGCTGGAGGGACGCGAAATCCGCGACCACCTTTCCGCGGGCAAGACCGTGGTCCAGCTCGGCCTGACCTGGAACGACCGGATCTCCTTCTTGCTCACCGAGCACCTGCAGGTCAAGCGGCTCACCTTCCTCGATATCCTGAAGCGCGAGGATGGGTCGAACGAAGACACGGACGAGGACGAGGAAGAGAAGTTCGAGATCGACTTCGCGCTGATGACCGGGGAGCTCGGGTTGCTGCTGGCCGACCTCGTTGCCGCGCTCGGGGGCGAGAAAGAGCGCTGACACTCATAAACCGATATACGAAGGAGACTAGCATGTCGTCCCATCCGACTGAGTTCCAAGGTTCCGTCATCGATGCGCTGCGCGAGGCTATCGAGCGCCAGATTCCCGATTCACGGGCCGAGGTGAACGGCGGCGGCGGCCACTTCAACATCGAGGTGACGTCGCCCGTGTTTGCCGGCAAGAACATGCTGCAGAGCCAGCGGATGGTGTATAGCGCCATCGCCGACCTGATGAAAGGGGACAGGGCGCCGGTGCATGCCGTCGACAGTCTGAAAACCCGGACGCCCTGAGCAACGCCAGCCTGGACAATGGCATGAATGACTTTTCGCGCAGCCCCGCGTTAATTTGCCTGCCATGATTCACCTGTCTACAACGCGGTGATCTTCTGATGCTCGACACACTTCATTTCGACAATCGTTTTACCCGCGAGCTGCCCGCGGACCCGCAGGCCGCCAATTTTCGGCGCCAGGTGCTTGGCGCCTGTTATTCGCGTGTGGCGCCAACGCCGGTGGCCGCACCGCGCCTGATTGCCTGCGCGCGCGAAGTGGCTGAACTGCTCGATATCACGTCCGCCACCTGTGCATCGGAGGAATTCGCGCAGGTGTTCTCCGGCAACAAGCTGCTCCATGGCATGGATCCGTTCGCCATGTGTTATGGCGGCCATCAGTTCGGTCACTGGGCCAGACAGCTTGGGGACGGTCGCGCGATTATCCTGGGCGAGACCGTGAATCGCGCGGGACAGCGCCTGGCCCTGCAGCTCAAAGGGGCCGGACCCACGCCCTACTCGCGCAGCGCAGATGGCCTGGCCGTCCTGCGTTCCTCGATTCGCGAGTTTCTGTGCAGCGAAGCCATGCATCACCTTGGGGTACCGACGACCCGTGCCCTGTGCGTGGTGGCCACGGGTGAGAGCGTCGTTCGCGACATGTTCTACGACGGCAATCCGCGCCCCGAGCCGGGCGCCATCGTGTGCCGCGTGGCGCAGAGCTTCACGCGGTTTGGTAATTTCGAAATTCTCGCGTCGCGCAAGGACATTGATCTTCTGCGAAAACTGGTCGATTACACACTGGCGGTGGATTTTCCAGAACTGGGTGCGCCGGGCAGAGAAACCTACATCCGCTGGTTTCGCGCGGTCTGCACGCGCACGGCGGTGATGATTGCGCACTGGATGCGGGTGGGCTTCGTGCACGGTGTGATGAACACCGACAACATGTCCGTACTGGGCTTGACGATCGACTACGGCCCTTACGGCTGGCTGGAAGACTACGATCCCGGCTGGACGCCAAATACCACCGACGCGGAGCACCACCGCTATCGTTTTGGCGCGCAGCCCCAGGTCGCGATGTGGAACCTGGCGCAACTGGGCAATGCGCTGATGCCGCTGGTGGAAGATGCAGTACCACTGGACGAGGCACTATCGGAATACAGCAAGAGTTTTGACGCACAATGGCAACAGATGATGGCGGAAAAACTGGGGTTCAGGACTTTTTGTGCGCCGTCCCATGCTGAACTGATTTCGGAGTTGCAGGACGTGCTGCAGCAGGTCGAAACGGACATGCCCATTTTCTTTCGGCGCCTGGCCCTGCTTGACACTTCGCCCGCCGCGTCTGACGAAGCGCTGCTCGCACCGTTCGCGGCGGCGTATTACCGGCCGGAAACGCTTAACGATACGCAGCGCCAGCGCACGCTTCAGTGGGTGCGTCGCTACGCCGGGCAGGTGTGCACGGAAGGCGTGCCGGAGCACGAACGCCGTGCAGGCATGCAAAGCGTCAATCCAAAGTACGTGCTGCGCAATTACCTTGCGCAACTTGCCATCGATCGCGCCGAACAGAACGATTATGGACTCGTGAACGAACTGCTCGAGGTGCTGCGGCACCCCTACGACGAGCAACCGGATAAGGAAATCTTCGCGGCCAAGCGCCCGGACTGGGCGCGACAGCGGCCCGGCTGCTCCATGTTGTCGTGCAGCTCATGATCAGCGGGAAACCAACGCGCTAAAGCGGTGCCGCCGCCGATTACACAATGGTGACAATACCTTGCATAAGCTGACGCTCAGCAGGTTCAATGACCGCGTTTATCGCGTCCTGGCTGACCAGGATGAGCATGTGGGTAACCTGAAATTTATTAACGGCGTATGGAAATTCAAGGCCATCGGTTACGAAAAAAATGGCGACGTCATTCCCGGCGGAGGTCCGCTGACTGACCGGCACAATACGACCTTCGGCGCTCTGGACGAGGCTCTGCTTAACGCCAAGCTTGCCCCCGACTTGAGAAACAATCGATCGACACTGGAACGCACCTGATGGCAACCCTATCCAAAACGCAAACGTCTGGTAACGAGGCATTGACTCCCCTGGCAGCCTCCAGCCGAATTTTCGCGTGGAACACGCACGCTTCGCTCTGGTTTAGCCTTGGCGTTGGCTTGCTGGTGATTCAAATTGGCGCCTATCTTGTGCCTGCGGCCGGCACACGTGATGCTGCGATGGCTGTTGTTCTGGGCTCCCTGATAGGTGCGGGTCTGCTGGCGTGGACGGCCAGCTTGGGCTGCGACAGCGGTCTGTCGAGTGCGGGATTGATGCACCGCACCTACGGCAGCGTGTTTGCACGGCTGCCCGTGGTGCTCAATATTGCGCAGTTGGTCGGCTGGACCACATTTGAGCTGGTGATCATGCGCGAGGGCACCGCGGCCATTAGCAAGCAAAGCCTGGGCCTATCGCTCGACGAGCCGCTAGGTATGGTGCTGACCACAGTGTTGTGGGGCGGCGTGCTGACGGCGCTGATGGCCGGCTCAATGGTCGCGCTGGTACGCCGCTTCGTGAGTCGCTTTGGTCTGCCGCTGGTGATTGCCTCGCTGCTGTGGTTGACGTGGCAATTTGGCTCGCGGTTGCATGCCCAAGGGCTGGATGCGTTTTGGGCCCGTCCGGGCAATGGCAGCATGGGCCTGATGTCGGCGATGGATCTGGTGATTGCCATGCCGGTGTCTTGGCTGCCGCTGGTGGCCGACTACGCCCGCTATGGCCGCAGTCGCCGCGGCACATTTGGCGGAACCTGGTTGGGTTATGCGCTGGCCAATATATGGTGTTACGCCTTGGGTGTGATGGTCGTGAGCGTGACCGAGCCCGGCGCCAATCTCGTCGGCGCCTTGCTGCTTGCACAAGGCGGCCTGATTGCCCTTGGTCTGATCCTGATCGACGAGTTGGACAACGCCTATGGCGATGTGTATTCGGGTTCGGTGTCTGCGCACAGCCTCAAGCCCGCCTGGAGCATCCGCCGCTGGGGTCTGCTGCTGGCCATGCTGTGTACGGGTCTGGCACTGGTGCTGCCCATGCACAGCCTCGAGCCCTTTCTGCTTATATTGAGCTCTGTTTTTGTGCCCCTGTATGGCGTGATCCTAGGCCGGCTCGGCTCGGGCAAACCCGGGTTTGAACTTTCATCGCGCAAAGTAGATCTCATGGCCGCACTGCTGTGGCTCGCCGGGATTGCGCTCTACCACACGCTCGCCAACTGGGCGCCCCAGTGGGGCTCAGCCCTGCCAACCCTGGCGTTGACGTTTATTCTGGCTTGGCTGACTCGCCCCGCAAAGCCCTGAGTCTTTTCATGTCCCGCTCCGACACCCGCCCCCTCAGCGCCCTCACCATCGCCGGCTCCGACTCCGGCGGCGGCGCCGGCATCCAGGCCGACCTGAAAACCTTTGCCGCGCACGGCGTGCACGGCCTGACGGCGATTGCCGCGCTGACCGCGCAGCACACGCGCGGGGTGACGGCCTTGCACGTGCCGCCGGCGGCCTTCCTGCGCGAGCAGATCGACGCCTGCTTCGACGACTTCCGTATTGGTGCGGTCAAGCTCGGCATGCTTGCCAACGCCGAAGTGATCACCGCGGTTGCCGATGCGCTGGAGCGCCACCAACCGGCGCATATCGTGCTCGACCCGGTTATGGTGGCGACCAGCGGCGCGCGGCTGCTGGAAGCCGATGCACTCGACGCGTTGCGCGCGCGGCTGCTCCCACTGGCGACGATCCTCACGCCGAACATTCCCGAAGCTGAGTTGTTGCTCGGTCATTCCATAGATGACGATGAGGCGGCGGACGCCGCCTTGGTCGAACTGCTGACGCTAGGTGCGCGTGCGATGCTGCTGAAGGGGGGCCACTTGCAGGGCCCAGCACAGATGGTCGATCGCTACTCCGCCGGCCAGACACGGGCCGAATTCGCCCACGACCGTCTCGACGTTGAAGGCCATGGCGCCGGCTGCACCCTCGCCTCGGCGATCGCGGCCAACCTGTGCCTGGGCATGCCGTTGCGCGCCGCCTGCGAGGCCGCGTCCGATTACGTGCATGGCGCGTTGCGGCACGCTACCCGTCCGGGCCGCAGTCGGGTAGCGGTGCTCGATCACTTCTGGCGGTTACGAGGGCATCTGGTTAAATAGCATCCACATTTTTCCCCATGCACGACTGTATCACCGGACCGAGAAGTGATTAATTTGCGCGGAGTTTTGTGAAAAATTCCCCCTCACGCGGATTGGTCGATCTCTGCGTCGCCCCGTGGGGGCCGATTTCGACCCACTTTGACCGCCACACGCATGCGCGGGACGCGTGATGTAGCGGCACAGGCGTTCGAGGTCCTTGCGCAGGTTGTGGTTTCTTATTTTTTGCCCCTACGACTAGATTAAACGCCGACCAGACCACCGTCATTGCGCGTGATCACAAGGGTCGCTGAGCGTGGGCGACCCACCGGACCATAGCCAACATTACCAGGCCAGGTGCTCTCCAAGGTAAATTGCGCAGCAGTGCCCAGAGCCGGTGTGTTTTCTCCCGGGTGCTGGATGTTGACAAACAGTGTCTTGCCATCTTCGGTCTCGGTGATGCCGGTGACCTCGGCGCCCTTGGGTGCCACCAGAAAACGGCGCAAACGGGTCTCACCGAGCGCAGCACCGATGAAGGTTTCCTGCTTGCCAGTGACTTGGGCACCGCTGACGGTCATCGCATTGTTGACTGTGACCTTGCCGCCATCACCCACTTGACCGGGCACAGCCGCCAACAGCATGCAGTTGGTCTCATCGGTCATGGCGCCGTCGTCGGTCTGAATCCAGCAAATGCCAGTGGCTTTGCTAAACCACAAACCATCGGGGGAAGAAAATGCATTCTTAGCCGTCAAGCCGGACAAATTGGCATCACCCGCATCTTCTTCGGCACCGAACACAAAAATATCCCAGGAAAAACCCATGGCAGTGGCGCTTTGAGCGTCTTCCTTGAAACGGATGATGTGGCCGTTCGGGTTGCCTGCGCCCTTTTTGCCGTCCAAGTCCATGTAAGCACGTGGGTTGGCTGCATTGACCTTGCTTGGTGTGCGGTTGCCGGCATTGTTATTGGTCAGCGCGAAATAGATCTCGCCATTTTGATAGTTGACTGCACCCCACTCAGGGCGGTCCATCGGGGTGGCGCCGAGCGCATCCGATGCGTGACGCGCGTTGATCAGCACATCAGCCTGGTTGGCAAAGCGGTAAGCCGTGTGGTTGGCGATACGCGGGTCAGCGATCGACAGTTCAATCCACTGACCCTTACCATCTGCATTGAACTTGGCGACGTACAGCTTGCCTTCTGACAAATACTTATCGCCGGCCGCCATGCCGCCACCAATGTCTTTGGCATCCCAATTGGCAGCCGAGACAAATTTATAGATGTACTCGTTACGGGCATCGCAGCCCATGTAAAAAGCCAACGGAGCGCCTTCTTTGGGCAGACCGCAAACAGCAGCCTCGTGTGCAAAGCGGCCCATGGCAACGCGCTTGGCGGGCACTGAATTGGGTGCCAGCGGATCAATCTCCACGTTAAAGCCAAAGGTGTTTGGCTCATTGCGGAAGTCTTCTGCAGCTGAGTTTCCGGTGGAGGCAATGTTCCAGCGGGTAAAGCGGTTATCGCTGGTCGACACAGTGTGCCAACCCTGGCTTCGCTCGGTTTTGATGGCGCTGGTCAGGGCGACGCTAGCGACACCATAGCGCTTACGCGAAGCCACGGTCTTGGCATCACCCGGGTTGCTGCCCACGGGAATCTGGAAATACATGGACCAGTTTTCTTCGCATGCCAGAAAAGTGCCCCATGGCGTTTTACCGTGACCGCAATTGTTGATTGTGCCGCGACTGGTGGCGCCGCTTGGGTCATAGCGGGTGTTCATCATGGCGCGAATATCAGCCATGTGGGCGGCCGGACCAGTGATGCGCACAGGCGTCTGGGGTGTCACACGGCGGCTCAACGGTGAGTCGAGCTTGTAGCTCCAGCCTGAGGCGGTCTTGCTGAGCTCGACCACAGATACGCCGTGCAGGTTGATTTCCTTGAGCACTTCAAGCTCAGGGCGAGCGCCCAAGTCCCACTTGCCGAACTGGTCAAATTTGCGACCGGAAACGCCGTTCGAGGTCTGACCTTTGGGGTGCAGGTAATGTGCCTCGGCCGAGCTTTCATGGTTCACGCTCAAAACAGCCCGTCCCGTATCTTTCACGGAATACTTGCCGGCAGCGTCAATGTAATAAATGTCCATGCCGTCATGCTGATCACCAATGCGGGCGGACCAGTCGTCGGTCTCAGTGCCCTGGTTTGAGTAAGCTGCAACGCTGGCGTTGAGTGCATCACCGCTGGCATGCAAGACCCTGTAGCTGTAGCCAGGCGGCAAAATCACGTCGTCGAGCAGGCTCTTGTCGAGGGATCCAAAACCCAGCGAAGCGCTCTTGGCAGCACCTGCAGAGCCGATGCTGGCGCAACCGGGCAGCATGGCCATAGTTGACAGCGCTGCCAAACCGAAACCGCCTTGGATCAGGCGGCGGCGCGAGGGGTTTTCAAGCCCTTTTCGAAGCACTTTTTGAAAGTGCTCATTGTTCGATAAATTGCAGTTCTCCTCGTCGAAATTGTGTGACATGAAAACTCCAGTGGATAAGAAAATCGCTGAAAAACCCGCCCATTGGTCCTTGACCTCTGTGCACTCAATGAGTGAAACAGAGTTGTGTGACGATACGATGTCTCGTTTAGTCAAAATATCCATCGGTGCGATCTCTGCGTCGCCCCGTGGGGGCCTATTTCGACCCACTTTGACCGCCACACGCATGCGCGGTACGCGTGATGTAGTGGCACAGGCGTTCGAGGTCCTTGCGCTGATGGGCGCTACAGCGCCCCCCCGGCATGCAGGCTGAAGCCGTGCGCTTCAGCGCACAGCGCCTGCGTTTCTTTCTCGGCCCGGCCGGCCACGGTGCGCAGGCTCAGCACCTTCTGTCCGGCGCGCGGCCCCAACGCGATGCGATAGGTGCACGCGGCCGCCTGCAATGACGCAAGTGGATTGTCCGTATCCATGTCGGCTAATTCATCAAAGCTGGGCGCACGCGCCTGCTGAAAGACCGGTGTCGGCCGCGCACCGTTTCAGTCCCGACTGCTTGAGCAGAAAGCCGGCGATGACCCGGTGGATGCTGCGCAGCACCGGCGTGAGCAGTTCGGGGGTGGCGCCGCGAACAGAATACGCAGTGGGATCGGAAACGACAGCACCCACTGTCTAACCGGCATGCGCGGGATGACTTGGTCGATCAGGTGCGCGGCGCTCTCGGCCATGCGCCGCACCGCGCATGCGGGGCAAAACCCGCGCCGTTTACACGAAAACGCCACAGCTTCTCGTGCGCGCAGTCAGCACAGTGCACGCGCAGAAAACCGTGCGCCAGAACCCCGCATTCGAGAACGGCCTCGAACTCGTCTTTGACAAACTCCGGCAGGCCCGTGCCGGTCTTGGCTTGGACCTGAGCGAGGAACGTCTCGAGGTGTTCGCGCACCAGACAATGCAGGATCGTCTCCTCCGGCCGCCGCCGCTCGTAACGGGCCGTGTGCACCGGCGCGGCAGCTGGGTTGTTTGACATGGGTCAAGGTGTGCGCGCGTGCTGCAAGCACAATGTGCCTGCGCAATGCCGGCGCGACGCCGCTGGCGTTGTAGTGTTGGGGCTTGTTCCGGGTTTTGGTTTGCTCCTGACGCGTTCAATGCCTGTTGGAACTTTGCAGCAATTTGAAGGGTCTTGATGGCCTCCTCTGCGTTAAAGGATCTATCGATCCTTGTCCGGTCTCGTATTCCCATCGTCCTGGTCGAGACGCTTGAAGAGGTTCGCATAGTCAATTTCCTTGCTGAAGCGTCTGGCAGGGAGGGCTGGCCGCTTTTTATCTGGGCCGCAAGCGATGGGTTGAAAAAAATGCCCGGAGCCCAAGTGATGGGACAAACAGCATCGTTTCATGATGCGCTTATGCACATCAGAGAGCATTCTGACAGCGGCGTGTTCGTCATGCTGGATGCCCAGCCGTATTTGCAGGACCCATTGAACACACGCTTGATCAGGGAAATTGCGCAACAGTTTGTCCCGCGCGCGTGTACCCTAATTTTTGTCGGTGGGAGGCTTGAAATGGCCCCCGACCTAACCAGGTTGGCGGCGCGCTTTTCGCCGCAATTGCCTGATGCAGAGGCCATTCGCGATATCTTTCTAGAAGAGGCCTACGGCTGGCTTAGTGTGCACCCCGGGGCAACGCTGTATAGCCAGAACCAGGCGCAAAGCTCGTTTTTGCAGTCTATGGCAGGCATGACCGAAGAGGATGTCCACAGGCTCAGTCTGGGGGCGATGACCGACGATGGCCGGATTTCATCGGATGACGTTCGCCGTGTTCTCGAATTCAAGAAAGAGAACCTCGGCAAGGGCGGTCTCATTGAGTTTTCCATGGAAACGCTCAGCCTTGAGGATCTGGGCGGTGTCGAGCGATTGAAGTCCTGGCTTGCCTTGCGGCGGCGTATTTTTCTGGGCGACTATTCTGCGCCTGGAGTGGATGCGCCCAAAGGTGTCCTTTTGTTGGGGGTTCAGGGCTCGGGCAAGAGCCTGGCGGCCAAGGCGATCGCAGGGGCCTGGCGTGTTCCTTTGCTGCGGCTGGATTTTGGCGCGCTTTACAACAAGTTCCTGGGAGAGTCAGAGCGTAATGTGCGCGAGGTTCTTAAGCAGGCTGAAGCGATGGCACCCTGCGTACTCTGGATAGATGAGATTGAGAAGGGCCTGACCTCGGACGGCAGCGGGACGGCGGACGGCGGGGTCTCCAGACGGCTTTTGGGCACGCTGTTGACCTGGATGTCTGAGCGGAAGTCCCGGGTTTTTCTGGTCGCGACATCAAACGATGTGACGCAACTGCCACCCGAGCTGTTGCGCAAGGGGCGGTTCGATGAGATTTTTTTTCTTGATCTGCCCGACGCACGTGCGCGTGAGGCGATTATCCGCATTCATTTGAAACATCGCCAGCTTGATCCGGCGCAATTTGATGTTTCGACACTGGCACGGGCGGGCGCCGGATTTTCCGGTGCTGAACTGGAGCAGGCACTGGTTTCCGCGATGTACGCCGCAATAGATTCGGACAGCGCACCCGACACGCGGAAATTTCTTGCCGAGCTGGCCGCGACCAGGCCGCTGTCGATGGTGATGGCGGAGAAAATGGGCGCCCTGCGCGCCTGGGCTGCGGGGCGAACCGTGCCTGCGGCGTGAGAAAGCGCATAGAAAAATCCAAACCGCCTTTTCTTC
>Ga0214919_10004378_pt1 | contig 20687 bp, 19 predicted proteins | sample LL1503_MetaG_FD_177994 | JGI IMG/M metagenome (GOLD analysis project Ga0214919, IMG submission 177994) | Freshwater microbial communities from Lake Lanier, Atlanta, Georgia, United States - LL-1503 | ecosystem: Environmental > Aquatic > Freshwater > Lake | place: USA: Georgia | collected... | reverse complement strand
CTCGACCGTTGCCTGGCGCTCGGGGCCCGCGCCTTGAAGCTGCTGCCCAACTGCCAGAACGTCGATTGCGCCTCGCCGCGCTACGAGGCCTTCTGGCGGCGCATGGCCGAGGCCAAGTTGCCGTTCCTCAGCCATACCGGCGGGGAGATGACCGTCCCGGTGATGCGTCGGGACTTCCAGGATCCGCGGATCCTGCGCCGCCCCTTGGAGCTCGGCGTCACGGTCATCGCCGCCCACGCCGCCAGCCATAGCCATTTCCTCGACCCGAACTACTTCGGCGAACTGACCAAGCTGATGGACGAGTTCCCGCGCCTCTACGCCGACACCAGCGCGCTGAACAGCCCGGTCCGCAGCGGGGTGCTGAAGTCGGTGCTGGCCTCGCGTTGGCGGGAGCGGTTCCTGCATGGGAGCGATTACCCGGTCCCGGTCGGGGCGACGTGGGCCCGGCTGCGCGGGCTCATCTCCGGCGCGCGCCGGCGCGAGGCCGCCGGAATCGGCAACCTGCTCGCGCGCGACGCGTTCCTGAAACGGGCGATGGGTTTCGAGGAGGCGCATTTCATGCGCCTGGGCGACGTGCTCCGCCCCGTCTGAGCCGGCTCAGAGCGAACGGAGCAGGCCGCGGATGTCGACCGACTCCGCGATCATCTTCTCGATGATCGGGATCTTGTCGGAATCCTGCCGCATCGTCTTCACCGTCATGTTGTTGATGCGCGCGGTCACGGCGAAGGACTCGGCCTCGACGGCGGCCATCGGCAGGCCGGCCTCCTTCAGGCGGCGGACGATGTCGTCGTCCGGCAGGAGGCCGTTGGAGAAGATCACGCCCGTGAGGGACTTGGCGCCGCCGGCGGCGAGGAAGGCCTCGAGCAGGTCCTCGCGGTCGCCGGGGACGATGACCAGGGTGCCCGGCACGCGGAGATACTCGGCCGAGCGGCGGGCGGACATCGCGCCGATGACGACGCGGCGGACGCGGCGCAGGCCGGCCGGCTGGTGGAGCCAGCGGGCCTTGGTCTCGTCGGCGACCTGGTCGAGGTTCGGGTAGACGAGGGTCTCCTGCAGCGGCACGACGCCCAGCAGCGGCACGCCGAGCTTGCGCAGTCCCCGGCCCGCGAAGTCGCGGATGAACTCGAGCTTGTCGGGCATCACCTTGTTGAGGATCGCGCCGACCACCTCCACGCCGGCCTTGTCGAAGAGGGCCTTGTTGAGGGCGATCTCGTCGATCGGCTTGCCGATCCCGCCCGCGGCCACGAGCAGGGCCTTGGAGCGGAGCACGCGCGCGTTGTCGGCGTTGGAGGCGCCGAAGACCGAGCCGACCCCGGCGTGGCCGGAGCCCTCGACCACCACGATGTCCTTGCCGTACGCGGCGCGGTCGAAGGCGCGGCAGATGCGGTCCTTCAGCTGCGGGCCGATCTCCTCCGGGTTCTCGAGGTACTGCTTGGTGAAATCGGGGCCGATGGCCACGGGCGACATCGCCGCGATCGGGATGTCGAGGTTGAAGAGGCCGTCGATCAGGAGCGTGTCCTCGTCGACCTGGTCCTCGCCCGACTGCACGATGCGCTGGGCGATCGGCTTGATGTAGCCGACATGCATGCCCATGGTCTGCAGGGCGGCGGTCAGCCCGAGGCACGTCGTCGTCTTGCCGTCGTTCATCCGCGTCGCCGCCACGAAGATGCGGCGCGTGTCGTGGTTCATCGGGCTCAGCAGGAGCCCGGGCACATTGTCCGCGAAGCGACGCTTCATCGCCATCGTCGTCAGGCGGCGGGGCCGTCCTTGCGGGTGGGGTAGAGGTAGGACTTGTCGACCGCCTGGGCGGCGACGATGACCGCCGTGCCGAAGATGTCGTGGGCCGAGGCGCCGCGGGAGATCTCGGCGGCCGGCCGTTCGAGGCCGGTGAGGATCTGGCCGTAAGCCGGGATGTCGGCGATGAACTGGGCCATCTTCGAGGCGATGTTGCCCGCGTTGAGGTCGGGGAAGATCAGCACGCCGGCCTTGCCCGCGACGGTGCCGCGCACCTCCTTGGCCTCGGCGGCGAAGGGGTTCAGGGCGGCGTCGGCCTGCATCTCGCCGTCGATCTCGCAGGCGATCCCGAGTTCGCGGGCCTTGCGGCGGGCCAGCTCGGTGGCGGACTGCACGCGTTGGACCGAGCTGAGGCGCGGGTTGGCCGCGTGCGTCGAGTAGGCGAGCATCGCGACCTTGGGCACCGTGTTGGTCAGGTGTCCGGCCAGGCCGGCCGTGGTGATCGCGATGTCAGCGAGTTGGTCGGCGGTCGGCTCGGGGATGACGCCGCAGTCCGCGAGGAAGATCACGCCTTCGACGCCGAACCTGGCCTCTTCGGACTCCAGGATCTGCATCGAGGAGACGGTTTCCACGCCGGTCTGGCGCGGCATGGTCTGGAGGATCGTGCGGAGGCCGGACGCGGCGTGGGTCGTGGCGCCCGAGATGAGGGCGTCGGCGCCGGCGGTGGCCACCATCATGCACGCGAAATAGTTGGGATTGAGGGCGAGCTCGGCCGGGTCGCCCTGCAGGTTGGTGTTCCCGTAGCGCTGGATGGAGGCGAGTTTCTCGGCGTAGGACTTCAGCTCGTCGCTGCGTTCCGGTTCGAGGATGCGGATGTCATCGAGCTTCACGTTCAGCCGGGCGGCCGTGACCTTGATGCGTTGGCGGTCCCCGATGAGGATCGGGATGCCGAGCTTCTTGTTGGCGAACTGGCGCGCGGCCTGGATGATGCGCGGGTCGGCGCCTTCGGGGAAGACGACGCGTTTCGGGTGGTTCTGCAGCCGGGCGGAGAGGCGGGAAATCAGGGACATGGGTGTGGCGGTCAGGCGGTCGCGACGGCGCGGCCGACCTACGCCGTGATTAGGGCAGGTTTACCGGCCAGGGCGAGGCAGAAGGGGGCGTAAATCCCCTCGTAACCGGGCGTTTACTTGCCCGGAGCCGCCGGGACGTACTGGAAGGCCGGGAAGCCCTTCAGCGTCTGCTTGGTCTCTTCCGTGACCGGGTAGCCGAGCAGCCCGAAGAAGCCGGAGACGTCGGCCTTGGCGGCCTGGCCGTAGCGGACCACGAAACTGTTCTGCTTGGCGGCGAGGTCGCCCTTGCCCGGGGTCTGCGCGTAGGAACGCAGCGTCGCGCGCAGGGGCTCCCAGCCGTGGGCTTTCACCAGGACCATGAAAGGGGCCAGCTGCTCGAAAGCGCCGAGGTTCGGCGGGTTGGCCAAGCGCTTCGCCATGTTGCCGTCGAGGTCCCTGATCGAGCCATGGCCTTCGCCGCGGGGCAGGCCCACGAGCTTCTCCATGCAATAGAGCGAGAAGAAGTTGCAGGTCACCTCGGTCTGGCCGGGGAACGTCCAGTCGGTGCGCTGGTGGTTGTGGCCGAGCTCGTGGAAGAAGCCCCAGTCTCCCTTGGTGGTGAGCTTGGCGAGATCGACCATCGAGGCCTCGCTCGGGTTGATGAAGCACATGAACGGGTAGCCGGAGTGCATGAAGCCGGCCGAGATCTGGACGTCGGGCACCACGCGCTCCGGGGCCAGGCGGTCGAGCGCGACGAGGTCGTCTTCCAGTTCCAGGGCCTTGTCCCACCACTCGGTGATCGGCTTGGGGTCGGCGACCTTCTCGGCGGTCGCCCGGCGGACGTGCAGGATGGCGTGCTTCGCCACGAAGGTGACCCACGGCGCGGGGCTCGTCGCCAGCGAACGTTTCCAGCTCTCGGGCGAATCCTTGCCGAGGACGTAGGTGGGCATCGCGACGGCGTTGCCGAACTCCAGCACGGCCGGGCCGGGCTTCGGGCCGCGGGCCGGGGTGGCGGCGGCCTTACGGACGCCGGTATTCTTGACTTGGATGAACAGCTGACCGCCGAACGCGTTGGCCACCTTGTTCTCGCCGGGCTGGAGGTCGAAGGAGCGGCTGATGACCGGGAAGCGCTGCCATTTATCAAGCTTGAGGAGGCTGTCGCGGTGGCAGCCGATCACGACGCGCACCACGCGGCCCTCGGGCAGCACGGGCGCCTTCACGGTCACGACCTCGCCGGGGGCGGCGTAGAGACCGGTCTCCTGCCAGGCGTCCGGACCGGTGGCGAGGTTCGGGGCGTTGTGCGCGTTGGTGTCCCAGCGGCTGATCAAGGTGGCGTCGAAGGGGACGGCGCGGTTGACGCGCTCCTTGCTTTCCACGGCCCCGGGGAAGTCCTTGGCCGCGGGGTGGGCGACGACCTGTTCGGGCGGGGTCGACATGTAGCCCAGGAGCGCTTGGTGGAACTCCGGGCGTTCCGCCACGGCGGGCTGGAGGAACGGGGCCTTGGGGCGCGGGACGACGTCCTCGGGCTTGGGGGCGGCGACGGCCAGGGCGGCGAAGCCGAGCAGGGTGCAGGTGCGGAGCATGGGGGTGGGCGGATAAAACCTGCGTCCGCCCCCCTTTAAAGCGCAAACACGCTATTGAGCGAAACCCGCCCTTATCAGAAGACGACGGTCTTGTTGTTGCCGGCGAGCAGCACGCGGTCCTCGACGACGGCGCGCAGGCCGCGGGCGAGCACGACCTTCTCGATGTCCTTGCCGAGCTGCACCATGTCCTCCGGCGTGTCGGTGTGGTCGACGCGGATGACGTCCTGTTCGACGATCGGGCCCTCGTCCAGTTCCGGGGTGACGAAGTGGCAGGTGGCGCCGATCAGCTTCACGCCGCGGCGGTGCGCCTGGTGGTAGGGCTTGGCGCCCGCGAAGGAGGGCAGGAACGAATGATGGATGTTGAGGATCTTGCCGGCGAATGCGCGGCACAGCGGCGCGTCGAGCACCTGCATGTAGCGTGCCAGCACGATGAGGTCGGCCTGCTCGGCGCGGAAGATCGCCTCCATCTTCCGGCAGGCGGCGTCCTTGTTCTCCGGCGTGACCGGGATGTGATGGAAGGGGATGCCGTGGGCCTCGACGACCTTGCGGTGCGCCTCGTGGTTGGAGATCACGCAGGGGACGATGAAACGGAAGTCCTGCGAGACCTGGCGGGCGAGCAGGTCGTAGAGGCAGTGCTCCTGCTTGGAACAGAGGATGACCACTCGGCGCGGCCGGTCCGAATCGGACAGCGTCCAGGCCATCCCCAGTTTCTCCGCGAGGGGGCGGAAGCGTTCGCCGAATTCCGCGGCCGGGAAATCGAGCGAGTCGGCCTCGATCTCGACGCGCATGAAGAAGCGGCGGAGTTCCGCCTCGGTGTGCTGGCTGGCCTCCGCGATCGAGCCGCGGTGACGGGCCACGAAGCCGGCGACCTCGGCGACGATGCCGGTCGCGTCGGGGCAGGAGAAACTGAGGGTCAGGCGTCGGGCCATGGCGGGATAAGGGGCGGGGAAGGCGGGCGGGTCAAGCCGGGGAGCCTATTGCGCGTTGCCCGCGTTGTTGTCGCCCTGCTTCTCGTCGGCCCCGGCCATCGCCTCGTTCTTCGAGCCGAACAGCGGGCCCTTGCTCTTCTTCGCGCCCGGCTTGGCGGGCGGGAAGTTGGCCGGCATCCAGGGCTTGAGGACGCCGAGCGAGGTCTTCATCGAGTCGGTGTAGGGCCAGTTGAAGCAGGCGAAGTAGGGCCCGAGGTTGTGGCCGACCTCCTTGGACCAGGTCCGCACGAAGATGTCCTTCTTGCGCTCGTCGGAGTCGGACTTCGACAGCGCGCCAAGGGCTTCCTTGAGCTTCTTCTCCTCCTTGGCGATCTCGGCCATGCGAGCCTCGGCGGCGACCTTGTCCTCGTCCTTCTTCTCCTTGATCGCCGCCTTGATCTTGCGCTCGAGGTCGTGCTTCTCCTTGTCGAGCGCCTCCTGCTGCTTCTCCACCTCGCGGCCGGCCAGGCCGAGGTTCTTCTTCACGAGGCCGTCGGCCTTGTGGATGTCGCGGCGGTCGGACAGCGTCTCGAAGGTGTCGCGCAGGCTCTTCCAGCCGAACTGCTTCACGGGGTGGTAGTATTGCGACAGGAGGTGGAACGGCGAGGCGGCGTTGCCCTTGGGGTCCAGCGCCATCTCCGCCGCCATGATCGCCATGTCCTCGCCATGGCCGTCCCCGAGCTTCTTCCCGGAGATCTTCTCCATGCAGTAGAGCGAGAACAGGTTGTTCGTGACTTCCGTGTAGCCGGAGTAGGTCCAGAGGCTGGATTGGTGGTTGTGGCCGAGCTCGTGGTAGAAGCCCCAGTTGCCTTCGGTCTTCAGCTTCTTGACGTTCACGGAGTCCTTCGCGCTGTCCAGGTAGCACTTGATCGGGTAGCCCGAATGCATCCAGCCGATCGAGATCTCGGCGTCGGAGACCACCCGCTCGGCCGAGCGGCGGGTGCCCCAGGCGGCCAGCCAGTCGCAGGCGTCGACGGTCTCCATCCACGTCGTCATCAGCTCCTGGGCCTCGGCGAAGGCCAGCTCGCGGATGTGCTTGGACGGCACGGAGACCACCATGTGGTCGCTGACCATCTCGGCCCAGGGCGCCGGGGCGAGACGGCGGTTCTCCCATTCGGCCCGCGTGGTCTTGCCGAGGATGAAGATCGGGGCCTCCACGGCGCCGACGATCTCCACGCGCACCTGGTCGCGCGATTTGGCGTTCTTCTCGCCGCCCGGCATGTCGATGTAGATCGGGCCGCCGAAGGGGTTGGCCAGCTCGACCGTGCGCTTGTTCAAGGCGACCGAGTTGCAGATGACCGGGAACCGGTGCCAGCTCTCGCGCTTGGTCGCGCCGACGATGTCGTCGGTGTGGCAGCCGATGCGCGCGACCAGCCCGAGGTCGGCGTCGCCGGAGGAGAGGCGGAAGGTGATGCGTTCGCCCGGCGCCGCGTAGGTGCCGGTGGAGTGCCAGCGCGAGCGGTTCACGGGGAGGTTGACCGCCGTGATGACGCGGTCGGCCGGCTCAAGCACCGCGCCCGGGAATTTCTCGGCGTCAGGGTGGGGGACGCAATGGTCCGGGTCGAGCTTGGCCCAATACTCGTCGACCGTGCGGCGGATCTTGGCGCGTAAGCCGCTGTCGCCGGAAGGGACGGCCAAGGGGCTCTCCGGGGACGCCCGGAGCTCATGGGCCGCCTTCACCTCCTTGGTAAGACGGTCGGGGTCGCCGACGTGGGCCTTCACGATCCGGGTGGAGACGGTCCGGTAGAGTCGGTTGAACTTGAGGTCCTCCTCCTTGACCACCGGCGCCGGCTTCATCGGCTTGGGCGGTTCGTTCATGACCACGGGCGGGGTCGTCGGCGGCGGGGGTGTCTGCTCGACCACGACCACCTTGGTTTCTTCCTTCGGGATCACCTTCGGAGGTTCGGGCGGGGGGGTGTCGACGACCGCCGGCGGGGCGGCGGGCTCCGTGAGCCGGTCATGCAGCAGGAAGGCCGCGGCTCCCAACAGCACGAGAAGCAGGAACCAGTAGAGAGGGCTGCTGGTGAAGCCCGGGGAGTCGGGCTGAGAGGTCGGGCGGCGACCAGGGCGGCGGGGCGGGAGGGCCATCGACCACCGTTTTTGCCCTGCTTTCGGAGGAGGGTCAACCCATGCCTGCGGGATTGACCACCTCGCGGGCGTTCCTACGTTGACCCCTCACCTTTACCGCCGATGGCCAAGACCTTGTTCCAGAAAGTTTGGGAAGCACACACCGTGCGTAAACTGCCCAACGGGCAGACCCAGCTGTTCATCGGCACGCACCTCATCCATGAGGTGACGAGCCCCCAGGCCTTCGGTATGCTCCGGGATCTGGGCCTGAAGGTGAAGTATCCCCAGCGCACCTTCGCGACCGTCGACCACATCGTGCCGACGAACGAGCTCAAGGAGCCGTATTCCGACCCGATCGCCCAGGAGATGATCGAGGCCCTCCGCAGGAACACCAAGGACTTCGGTATCCGCTTCTTCGACACCAACACCGGCACCCAGGGCATCGTCCACATGGTGGGGCCGGAGCAGGGCATCACCCAGCCCGGCACGACGATCGCCTGCGGCGACTCGCACACCGCCACCCACGGCGCCTTCGGGGCCATCGCCTTCGGCATCGGCACCACCCAGGTCCGCGACGTCCTCGCGACCCAGACCCTCGCCCTCAGTCCCCTCAAGGTCCGACGCATCGAGGTCAACGGCCGGCTCGCCCCCGGCGTCTACGCGAAGGATGTCATCCTGCACATCATCCGCGTCCTCGGCGTCAACGGCGGCATCGGCTACGCCTACGAGTACGCCGGCTCGACCTTCGACAACTTCTCCCTCGAGGAGCGCATGACGGTCTGCAACATGTCCATCGAGGGCGGCGCCCGCTGCGGTTACGTCAACCCGGACCAGAAGACCTTCGACTACCTCAAGGGCAAGCCCTACGCCCCGAAGGCCGCCGATTGGGACGCCGCCGTGGCTCGCTGGAAGTCCTTCGCCTCCGATGCCGGTTGCGTCTACGACGACGTCGTCAAGTTCGACGCCGCGTCCATCCGTCCGACCGTCACCTGGGGCATCACGCCGGGCCAGGCCGTCTTCATCGACGAGAAGATGCCGGCGCTCGAGACCCTCAACGCCGCCGACCGCGCCACCGCGGAGGATGCCTACAAGCACATGAAGCTGTCCCCCGACACGGCGATCAAGGGCACCAAGGTGGATGTCTGCTTCCTCGGTTCCTGCACCAACGGCCGCATCTCCGACCTCCGCGAGGCGGCCAAATACCTCAAGGGCCGCAAGGTCAGCCCGAGCGTCAAGGCGATCGTCGTCCCGGGCTCCCAGCTCACCGCCATCCAAGCCGTCCACGAAGGCCTCGACAAGGTCTTCACCGAGGCCGGTTTCGAATGGCGCGGCGCGGGTTGCTCGATGTGCCTCGCGATGAACCCCGACAAGCTCGTCGGCGACCAGCTCTGCGCCAGCTCGTCGAATCGCAATTTCAAGGGTCGTCAGGGTTCCCAGACCGGCCGCACGGTGCTCATGAGCCCGATCATGGTCGTCGCCGCCGCCATCACCGGCCACGTCGCCGACGCCCGCGAAGTCTTCAAGGTCTGATGTCCGTCCCCGCGTCAGTCGACCGCGCCCTCGCGCGCATCGCCCAAGGCGCGGACGTGCCCGTGGCCTGCGCCGCCGAAGGCGTCGGTTGCCAGGCCGACGTGGTCGTGGACGCCCATTACGACGGCAAACCGGTCTGCACCGTGACGCTGCCGTGGGTCGTCGAAGGGCACGCCGTGCTGTTCGCCGACGATTCGGCCGTGGCCGAGGAGCGCCTGCGCTCCCTGGCTTCCGCCCTCGCCATGCCCGTCTGCATCGTGCGCCGGGCCGCCTGAACCCATCCTCTCCCTAACCCTCCTTCCCATGTCCCTCGCCAAAGTCACCCAGGTCAAAGCCCTCGCCCTCGCCGTCCCCGGCGACGACATCGACACCGACCGCATCATTCCCGCGCGTTTCCTGCGTTGCGTCACCTTCGATGACCTTGGCCAGCACGCCTTCCGCGACGAGCGCACCGGCCCCGACGGCAAGGAAAGCAACCATCCGATGAACTCGCCCCAGGCCGCGCGCATCGCCGCCGCCAAGAAAGGCGTCATGGTCGTCGGCTTCAACTTCGGTTGCGGCAGCTCCCGTGAGCACGCCCCGCAGTCCATCTGGCGCTTCGGCTTCACCGCGCTCGTCGGCGGCAGCTTCGCCGAGATCTTCTTCGGCAATTCCACCACGCTCGGCGTGCCCTGCGTGACCCTCGCGAAGGAGGACCTCGCCGAGTGCGACGCCTTCGTCCGCGCCAACCCCGACGTCGAGGTCACCGTCGACGTCGAGAAACTGGTCGTGACCGCCGGCGCCAAGTCCTGGAAGGCCAGCATCGCCGCCTCGGCCCGCGAAGGCCTGATCAACGGCAAGTGGGACCCGATCGCCGACCTGCTCGATGGATCCGCCGCCGTCGATCGGACGGCCGGTTCGCTCGCCTACGTCGCCGGCAAGTAAGCCTCGCTGGCCAGGCATGACGAAGGCCGCCCGTCGGGCGGCCTTCGTCTTTTAGGATGCGTTGGAGGCTTAGCTGAACTGCACGCCCTGGGCGTCCTTGGTCACGGTGATCATCTCGATGATCGACCAGATGGGGCTCACCACGAGACCTAGGCCGCAGGCGAGGAGCAGCACCAGCTTGATGATGCCGTGCTTGGTGTGGCCGGAGTAGAAGTTGTGGATGCCGAGGCAGCCCAGGAAGAAGGCGAGGAGGATGTAAGCGAGCCGGCTCTTGGGGGCGGCGACGGGGGGAGGCGTGGTGGTCATGGGGTCGTGGGAAATGCGTTACTTGAAGCTGACGCCGTTGGCGTCCTTGGTGACCGTGCAGGCCTCGATGATGGCCCAGATCGAGGTGACGATGCCGCCGAGGCCGCAGGTCAGGATGGTGATCAACAACTGGGTGACGGCCCGGGAAGTGTAGCCGGCGAAGAAGTTATGGATGCCGAGACCGCCGAGGAAGATGGCGAGCAGGACATAGGCGACGCGATCCTTGGCCTCGGGGTTGAGGGTCGGGTGGAGGGACACCGGCGCGGGGGGCGGGACCGGCAGCCCGGCGGCCAAGGGGGTGTGCTGGAGGGGCACCCAGTTCGACATGCCGTTGGTCCAGACCAAGGTGTCGATGGAGAGCGCGCCGCTGGCGAGCAAGCCACGGATGGTCGCCTCGTCCACCGGACCCATCCGGTTGGTTCCCTGCTGATAATACCACATGGTGGCGAACCTAGGCGGGGTCCCCCTCACTGTAAAAGAAAAACGCCGCTTAGAGCCCGAAGAGCTTCCGGATACCTCGGACCGTGGCCTGATGTTCGGCCGGCGTGTTCGCCTCCCACCGGGCCAAGTAGGCCGCGAAGGGCTCGTCGTCGGGCCGCGGCGTGGCGTTCAGCCAGCGGAAGGCGGCCCAGCGCCCGGGCTTCTCCTCCAGGTAGGGCAGGAGGCCCAAGGCGATGGCGCCGTTCAATTCCCGCTCGGTGGACTTGGCGCGGAACTCGGCCGCGTGGTCCCGGTAGAAGCGCGCCAAGCCCTTGGCCTCGAACTCGGCCTTATAGGTGCGCTTGGCGATCACGTCGTCCGCGTACTTGGCCAGCGAAGGGGCGTAGCTCGCCCAGTTGGGGTAGGGCGGCTTCGTCGCCCAAGTCCGGGCCATCGCGCGCAGGCAGAAGAGCGAGGCGGTCTCGCACACGGACTCCTCGAACCACTGGTTGTGCTGCGGGCCGGGGCGGAAGCCGCAGTGTACGTGGCCGAATTCATGCGCGACCTGGTAGGAGTACTGCGACCAGAACGTCTTGCCGGTGTCCAGTTTCACGACGACCTCGCCGCGGGCGTTCCGTTGGAAAAGCGTGATCGGGCCCTGGTTGCCACGGACGATCACGACGTTCTCGGTCGGGAGCTCGGGGCAGAACTTCTGGAGTTCGCCGACCGCCGAGAGGCAGACGGCGGCGATATCCGGCTCGCGGGCCTCGAAGCCGTTGGCCTCCACCCGGATCGTGCCGCGGCGCATGGGGAGGTCGGCGGCGGTGGTCCCGGCCGTGACGGAGAGCAGGAGTAGGGTCAGTGGGCGCATCCTTACTTAGCCGGTGCGGGCGGATCGCCCGGGGTGACGGGGATGAGCGGGAAGTACCACTTCTCGCGGGTCAGGATCTCGTTGTGCAGCTTACACACCACTTCCTTGCCGCCCTGGGCGAGTTCGGTGGACATGATCGCCGGCGAGGCCGGACCCTGGTTCTTGGGGTAGTTCACCTGAAGCGTCTGCACCTCGACGGCCTGACCGTTGATCCGGGGCATGCCGAGGCGCACCTCGAGTTTGGGCAGGTCGGCGATGACGACCTTCTTGCCGCCGTAGATCTCGATGAAGGCTGAATGGCGGCCCCAGAACTTGAGCGTCCGGCCCGGGAACTTGAGTGAGGTGATGAAGACCGTCTGGTGGGTGGCGTGTTCGGTGAGAAAGGCGCCCACCCAGGTCCATTCCTTGCCATCCTTGTCCTTCTCGTAGGAAAGTTTCCGGATCGCGTAGGTGTAGGTGCCGGCCTGCCACGGGAAGGGGCGCCGGCCGGAGGCGAAGTCGCCCTCGTAGCCGGCGGCCTCGATCAGGCCGTTCACGGCGGGCCGGACGAACGAGGTGTCGAGGTCCTGCTTGCCCCAGCGCGAGAAGATCGCGCCCTTGCCCTTGTGGTAGGCACCTTGCGGGCTCGCGTCGGACACCGGGTTGCCGCCGATATTGGTCTGGATGCCGCCGTAGAAGTTCGTGTCGTTGAGCTGACCGAGTCCGATCGGGGCGATGTAGAGGTTCAGCTTCGCCGGGTCGACGTCCTCGCTGATGGTCACGTCGATCTCCAGCGACTCGAAGTCAGGGGTCTCGGGGAAGGTCCACCAGAGGTTGACCATGTGCCAGGGGAGCTTGGTCTTTTCGGTGGGCAGTGGCTTGAGGTCGACCGGCATCGGGCCGGGCGCCTTGTAGGAGGCGGACTCCGCCCCCGAGAGACCGGCGGCGGTGAGGGCGAGCAAGAGAGCGAGGGCGCGCATGGGGTGGCGGACAAAGTAAGCGGTCGCCGACCCGAGACCAGCCGCATAACTGAGGGAAACCCGTCGTTTGCGGTGCTTTCGGCCAATAAAAAGGGCTGCCTGCGGGCAGCCCTGGAAGAAGCAGCGAACGTGCCTCAGCCCTTCCAGATGCGGAGCAGGGCGTCGGCCATATCGGACGGGGTGGCCGCGACGGAGATGCCGCATTCCTGGAAGATCTTGATCTTCGCGGCGGCGGTGTCCTCGGCCCCGCCGATGACGGCGCCGGCGTGACCCATGCGGCGACCGGCCGGGGCGGTGGCACCCGCGATGAAACCGGCGACCGGCTTCTTGCAGTGTTCCTTGATCCAGCGGGCGGCCTCGACCTCGGCGTTGCCGCCGATCTCGCCGATCATGATGATGGCGTCGGTCTCCGGGTCCTCGTTGAAGAGCTTGATGACGTCGAGGTGCGAGGTGCCGTTGACGGGATCGCCGCCGATGCCGACGCAGGTCGACTGGCCCTTGCCGCGGCAGGTGAGCTGCCAGACGGCCTCATAGGTGAGGGTGCCGGAGCGGGAGACCACGCCGACGTTGCCGCGCTTGTGGATATAGCCCGGGGCGATGCCGATGCGGCAGCCGCCGGAGGACTTGTCGCCGCGGCCGGGGGTCACCAGACCGGGGCAGTTCGGGCCGATCAGGCGGGTGCGCCGGCCGGCCATGGCGCGCTTGGCGCGGACCATGTCGCGGACCGGGATGCCTTCCGTGATGGCCACGGCCAGGTCGAGGTCGGCGTCGAAGCACTCGAGGATGGCGTCGGCCGCGAAGGGCGGGGGGACGAAGATGGCGGAGACGGTGGCGCCGGTCTGCCGGGCGGCTTCGGAGACGGTGTTGAAGATCGGGACCTTCTTGCCGGCGTGCTCGAAGACCTGGCCGCCTTTGCCCGGGGTGACGCCGGCGACGACCTGCGAGCCGTAGTCGAGCGAGAGGCGGGCGTGGCGCGCGCCGAAATCGCCCGTGATCCCCTGGACGAGGATGCGGGTGTCTTCTTGGACGAGGATGGACATGAGAGAGGGCGGCGAAGGGTTACTTCTGGTTGACCAGCTTCACGATCTTCTGGGCGGCGTCGGCCATGGAGTCGCCCGACACGATGGTGAGGCCGGAGGCGGCCAGGGTGGCCTTGCCGGCGTCGACGTTGTTGCCTTCGAGGCGGACGACGAGGGGGAGCTTCAGGCCGGTCTCCTTGACGGCCTCGATGATGCCGGTGGCGATCACGTTGCAGTCCATGATGCCGCCGAAGATGTTCACCAGGATGCCCTTCACGTTGGCGTCGCCCAGGATGATCTTGAACGCCGCGGTGACCTGGTCCTTCGTCGCGCCGCCGCCGACGTCGAGGAAGTTGGCCGGGCTGCCGCCGAAGTGCTGGATGATGTCCATCGTGGACATCGCGAGGCCGGCGCCGTTGACGAGGCAGGCGATGTTGCCGTCGAGGGCGATGTAGGAGAGGCCGTATTTCGAGGCCTCGATCTCCTTGGCGTCCTCCTCGTTGAGGTCGCGCAAGGCGACCACGTCGGGGTGGCGGAAGAGGGCGTTGTCATCGAACGAGACCTTGGCGTCGAGGGCGAGCAGCTTGCCTTCCTTGGTGACGAGCAGGGGGTTGACCTCGACCATCGCGCAGTCCTTCTCCCAGTAGAACTGGTAGAGCTTGGTGACGAGCGTCACGCACTGCTTGAAGAGCTCGCCGCTGAAGCCGAGCGCGAAGGCGATCTGGCGGGCCTGGAAGGCCTGGAGGCCGACGGCGGGGTCGACGTGCACCTTGAAGATCTTCCCGGGGGTGTGGTGGGCGACGTGCTCGATCTCCATGCCGCCTTCGGTCGAGGCGACGATGACCGGGCAGGAGGTCGCCCGGTCGAGGAGGATGGCGAGGTAGTACTCGTCGTCGCGGCCGTCCGGGCGCTTGCCGAGGTTGGCGGCCTCGGTGAAGTAGATGGTCTGGACCTTGCGGCCTTCGGCGCCCGTCTGGGCGGTCACGAGGGTGTTGCCGAGCATGGCCTGCGCGTTCGCCACGGCCTTCTCCTTGGTCGGCGCGAACTTCACGCCGCCCTTGAAGCCGTCGGTGAAGGTGCCCTTGCCGCGGCCGCCCGCGTGGATCTGGGACTTCACCATGATGCCGCCCGCGCCGTCGAGCTTGGCGAGGGCGCCCTCGAACTCGGCGGCGGACTTGACCGCCACGCCCTTGGGCACGGCGACGCCGAACTGGGCGAAAAGTTCCTTGGCTTGATATTCATGAATGTTCATGGAAACGGGACGGGGCGACGGATTAACCCTTCAGGTCGGCTTCCTTGACCTTGAGGTTCTTCTCGATGTCGGCCGTGAACTTGTCGGTGTGGGTCTGGATCTCCTTCTCGGAGCGCTTCAGCTCGTCGTCGGTCACGACCTTGTCCTTGTTGCCCTTCTTGAGGAGTTCGAGGGCGTCGCGGCGGGCGTTGCGCACGCGGACCTTGCCTTCCTCGGCCATCTGGGTGGCGCGCTTGGCGAGCTCGAGGCGGCGCTCCCCGGAGAGGGACGGGACCGGGCAGCGCATGAAATTCCCCTGGGGGACGGGGTTGATGCCGATGTTGGCGGCCATGATGGCCTTGCGGATGTCGTCCATCACGCCCTTGTCGAAGGGCTGGACGACGATGGTCTGCGCGTCGGGGGTGGTGATGGCGGCCATGTCCTTCAGGCGTTGGGTCATGCCGTAGGCCTCGACGTGGACCTGGATGTTCTCGATCATGCCCGGCGAGGCCTTGCCGGTGTGCAGGGTGGCGAACTCGTGCGAGGTGTGGTCGACCGCCTTCTTCATGGCGTTGGCGCCGTCGGCGATGATCTTCTTGATGTCCATGGGGTGGGAGGGTGTTGGGGTTATTGGAAGGTCAGGCGACGAGCGTACCGATGCGCTGGCCGAGGACGGCCTTCTTCACGGCGCCCTTGTCGGACATCGAGAAGACGATGATCGGGAGCTTGTTGGCTTCGCAGAGCGAGAAGGCCTCGGCGTCCATCACGCCCAGGCGCTTGGCGAGGGCCTCGGCGTGCGAGACGCGCGCGTAGCGCTTGGCGTCCTTGTGCTTCATCGGGTCCTTGTCGTACACGCCGTCCACCTTGGTGGCCTTGAGGATGGCGTCGGCGCCGATCTCGTTGGCGCGCAGCGCGGCGGCGTAGTCGGTCGTGCAGTAAGGGTTGCCGGTGCCGGCGACGAAGATCACGATGCGGCCGCGGGCGAGGTGGCGCGTGGCGCGGCGCTGGATGAAGGGCTCGGCGATGCGGTCCATCGGGATGGCGGTCATGACGCGGACCTCGAGGCCGGCCTTCTCCAGTCGGTCCATGAGGGCGAGGCCGTTGATGACCGTCGCGAGCATGCCCATGTTGTCGCCCGTGGTGCGGTCGGTGCCGTTGGCGCGCGCGCCGGCGAGGCCGCGGAAGATGTTGCCGCCGCCGACGACCACGGCGACCTGGGTGCCGAGCTGGCGGAGGGATTTCAGCTCCGCGGCGAGGCGGTCGAGGACGACCGGATCGATGGACTCGCCGCTGGCGTCGTTGCGGAGGGCTTCGCCGCTGATCTTCAGCACGATACGGCGGTACTTCGGCTTCTGGGCGGAGGAGGCGGGCATACAGGGGAAATGAGGAAGGACACCCCCAGCGTCAACCTCGCCTTGGACACGCTTGACTCTCCCCGCCCGAAGCCTCTTCAGTAGGGGGGCACAGACCCGTGGTGTAACGGTAGCACAAGTGATTTTGGTTCACTTTGTCGGGGTTCGAATCCCTGCGGGTCTATGCGCGGTTTTTCGCTCGTGCGCGGTCCGTCGGGCCAAGAAAAAACCCCGGTGGCGCCGGGGTTCGCGGAAGGCTGACGGCCGGCTCAGGCGCGGCCGAGGTATTCCTTGTTCTCGGTGCTGACCTTGATCTTCTCGCCCTGCTTGATGAAGAGCGGGACGTTGACCTGGAGGCCGTTCTCGCAGGTCACCGTCTTCTGGACGTTGCCGGCGGTGTCGCCCTTCACGGCGGGCGGGGCTTCCAGCACCTCGACGGTGACGGAGGGCGGGAGGTCGACGGTGACCGGCTTCTCCTCGACGAAGAGGACCATGTAGGAGGTGCCCGAGATCAGGAACTCCTTGGAGTCCGCGAGGGTGGCGGCCGAGATGTAGTATTCCTCGTTCGAGTTGGTGTCGACGAAGACGTAGCTGCCGTCGGCTTCGTAGGAGAACTCGAGCTGCTTGATGGAGTTGTCGAAGACGTCGAAGCTGACGCCGATGCCGCAACGGACCGGGATCTTGGCGCCGGTCTTGATGGAGCGGAGCTCCATCTGGACGTAGGAGGCGTTGTTCGGGGGGGTGCGGACGAGGCACTCGAGAACGATGCAGAGCTCGCCGTTGTAGCTCATGATGTTCTTCTTCTTGATGCGGTTGACGGGCAGGGAGGGCATGGGAGTAAAGGCGAAGACAAGCCGTCCCTCCCGCCACGGTCAAGCCGGACTTGCCTCCGGTCGGCGGGGCCGGGGTTATTCGCCCCGGCCGACCTTATCGGTCACGGCGGGGGTTCCGTCCGGGCGGCGGTAATTGACCTTCAGCCCCTTCAGGCCCTCGAGGTTGCGCTCCAGCCGGCCTTGGAATTCCGGCCAGGAGCGGCCGGCGGGGTCGGACCAGGCGACCTCGGCCAGCGCGATGAGGCGGGGGAAGGCCATGTACTCGAGCTTGGCGGCGTTGTAGATGTATTCGGACCAGAGCTGGGCCTGGCAGCCGAGGACCAGCTTGCGCTGCTCAGGGGTGAACTTCGGCGGGATGGGTTCGAAGGCGTAGACTTTCTCCAGAGGCAGGTTGCCGCCGATGACGTCGAAGCGCGGATCCTCGGGCCGCTTGCCCTGGCCGTAGTCGAAATAAGTGTGGGAGGTGGGGGCCATCACGATGGGGTTGCCGCGCTCGGCGGCGAGCTGGGCCCATTTCCAGTCGCGCCAGACCATCATCGTGGCCGACTTCGAGAGGCCGCCTTCCTGGATCTCGTCCCAGCCGATCAGCTTCTTGCCGCGCGCCTGCAGCATCTTCTCCAGGCGGCCGATGAAGTAGGCCTGCAGCTCGTGCGCATCCTTCAGCTTTTCGCGGGCCATGACGGACTTCGCGAAGGCGGACTTGTTCCACTGGTCCTTGGGGGCCTCGTCGCCGCCCACGTGGAAGTAGGCGCCGGGGAAGATCGGGCAGAGTTCGGCGAAGACGTCGTCGATGAAGCGGAAGGTCTCCTCCTTCGGGGCGAGCGTGTAATATTTCACGCCCCAGCTGGCGGCCACCTTCGGCGCGTAGCCCGGGATGTCGGTGTTGCCGAGCTCCGGGTAGGCCGCGATGGCGGCGCTGGAGTGGCCCGGCATGTCGATCTCCGGGACGATGGTGATGTGGAGTTGGGCGGCGTAGGCGACGATTTCCTTGAGGTCCTCCTGCGTGTAGAAGCCGCCGTAGGGCTGGCCATCGGGCTTCTTGCGGTCGCCCATGACGGGCGAGGCGTCGCGGCGGGCGCCGACCTCGGTGAGCTTGGGATACTTCTTGATCTCGACCCGCCAGCCCTGGTCTTCCGTCAGGTGCCAGTGGAGCACGTTCAGCTTGTAGAGGGACATCAGGTGCAGCATCCGCTTCACCGGTTCCTTGCCGAGGAAGTGGCGGCCTTCGTCGATCATCACGCCGCGCCAAGCGAAGCGGGGCCGGTCGAGCAAAAGCCCCGGGCGGACGTAGCGCTGCCCGTCGGAGCCCGCGTAGGACAGCTGGTCCAGGGTATGGAAGGCATAGAAGGCGCCGGCTTCCGTGGCGGCCTCGATGATCAGGTCCTTGCCGGGCTCGTTGACGATCGCGTAGCCCTCGGGGCCGAAGGCGAAGTCACCATGCTTCTCGGCCTTGACCAGCCGCAGGGTGGTCGGGCCCGTCGCGGTCGCGCCGATCCGCCGGCGGACATAGGTCTCCGTCTGGGGGAAGGCCTGATCCGCGACCAGGCGCATCCCGAGGCGGAAGGGCGTGGCCGGCGCGTCCATGAGGGGCGCCCACTGGATGGGGCGGGGCAGGAAGTCCTGGGCCGGGGTGAGGGCGGCGCAGAAACCGAGCAGGAGGGCAGGGAGGAGGCGCATGGGGTGACCCTCATCACACTTGTCCCGCGGAGGAAGTCCAGCGGGCTATTAGCCCTGAATCATTCGATAATGAAGATCGTCCCGCCGATCTGGTTGATCGTCAGGGTCGGGGTCGTGCCGGCCGCCGCGGCCTGGGCCGCGGCCGCGTCGCCCCCTTCGATGGTCGACCCGGACGAGGCGGCGACCGTCCGCGCGCAGAGCAGGTCCCGGAAGGCGGAGTAGAAGCGCTGAAGCTCCGCTTTGGAACTCACCACCATCTCGACCGTCTTGGAATGCGTGGTGTTCGGGTAGGTCTTCACCACCAAGCCGGCGGTGGTCGACTGGGTCATGTTGTTCACCTTGGACTCGATGGCGGCCAGCGGGCCCGGGATCGGGAGCTTGGAGGCGGCGGCGGGGTCGAGCCCGCGGTTCTGGGAGTTGGCTACGCTGGCGCGGTTCGCGCGATCGGCGACGTCGGCGCTGCCGGGCGGGCGGGTGAAGTAGATGCGCAGTTGCTGCGGGGAATTCTGCATGTCGACGACCACCTCGCTGACGAGGTAGGCGCCGGTCGTGTATTCCTGGAAGGAGACCGAGACGACGTGGTCGGCGCGGCCGTAGAACGAGAGGTCCGTGCCGGCGACCTCGATGCCGAAGATGCCGCCGTTGGGGATGGCCTTCTTCTTCATCTTGAGGGCGAAGGCGTCGGGCGCGAGGGCGGTCAGCGCGAGGGCGGCCAGGGCGAGGGCGGGCGTTCTCATGGCGTTAATCCTTTACCCGCGGCGGGCCTGAAGCAAGATTACTCCCGATGCTGAGCTGCCAAGACCTCACCGTGCAGGCGGGCGCCGACGGCCCCATCATCCTCGACCATGTGACGGCCCGGTTCCTGCCGAAGGGCCTCAACGCCGTCATCGGTCCGTCCGGCTGCGGCAAGACGACCTTGATGAAGGCGATCCTCGGCATCCTGCCTTCGACCGGCGAGGCCGCGCTGGCCGGGGTGCCGATCACCTGCTCGGAGGACCTGGTCGGCAAGGTCGGCTTCGCGCCCCAGTTCACCGCCGCCCAGGCCCAGCTGACCGTCGGCGAGTCCCTCGACTACGCCCTGCGGCTCGCGGTGCCCTCCGCGGAGGAGCGCCTGGCGCGCCTCGAGGGCGTGCTCGACGTCACCGGCCTCAAGCCGCACCGCAACAAGCGGGTCTCCTCCTTGTCGGGCGGCCAGCTGCGCCGGCTTTCGCTGGGCCTGGAACTCACGCTCGACCCGGCCTGCATGGTCTGCGACGAGGTGACGTCCGGCCTCGACCCGCAGTCGGAGGACCAGATCCTCGCCTTGCTGCGCGAGCTGGCGACGACCCGCGACAAGAGCTTCGTCTGCATCATCCATAACCTCGGCAAGCTGAACCAGTTCGACTGGGTGACGGTCGTCTACCAAGGCGACGTGGTCTTCCAGGGCTCGCCCGCGGCGTTGCTGGACTACTTCGGCATCCCCGATGGCCTCGGGCTCTACGAGGTCCTGAACGCCTCCGACCTGGCCACCTGGCGCGACCGCTGGGCGATCCACCAGGCCGAGCATCCGGGCGCCTACGAGGCCGCGGCCGAGCGCGTGGGCACCGCGCCCGAGCCGACGCCGCTGCCCGAGCCGGTCCTGCCCGGCGGCGTCTCCCAGTTCTTCACCTTGCTGCGCCGCCGCCTGTGCCTGTTCTTCCGCGACACGGGCTACCTCGGCCTCACGCTCGCGATCACCTTCGGCTTCCCGCTGCTCGTCGTGATCTTCAACTTCAACGGCGTCTGGAACCTGCATGACATCTCGCTCGAGAGCAACCCGGCCTCGGTGTCCGAGTTCCAGGCGCGCATCGCCGATTCGCTGAACAACGCCCGCGTCGCCAACATGGCGGCCGGTCTGGTGATGTTCCAGGTGATCCTGCTCACGCTCATGGGCGCGAACAACGGCGGCCGCGAGATCTCCGCCGAGCGCCAGCTCTACGAGAAGGAGCGAATGACGGGCCTGCGGCCTTGGTCCTATGCCCTCTCCAAGATCACCTTCGTCTCCCTCATCGCCGTCTTCCAGGGCGCCTGGATGTGCGTCTTCGTGAAGCTGATCTGCAACTTCCCGGGTGGCTGGGCCCCCCAGCTCGGCATCCTGGTCGCGAGCTGCGTCTCGATGTCGGTGGTCTGCCTCGCCTTCTCCGCC
>Ga0214919_10004377_pt1 | contig 20693 bp, 17 predicted proteins | sample LL1503_MetaG_FD_177994 | JGI IMG/M metagenome (GOLD analysis project Ga0214919, IMG submission 177994) | Freshwater microbial communities from Lake Lanier, Atlanta, Georgia, United States - LL-1503 | ecosystem: Environmental > Aquatic > Freshwater > Lake | place: USA: Georgia | collected... | reverse complement strand
TACCCGTTGACTCGAGCGAGCAGCTCTCAAGCGCCAACTGCATGGTCTTGCTCCAAGTGGGGTTTACATAGCTAACTGCATTGCTGCAATTACTGGTGGTCTCTTACACCGCCGTTTCACCCTTACCTTTTATTTCTAAAAGGCGGTTTGCTTTCTGTTGCACTAATCCCGCGGATTGCTCCGGGTGGGCGTTACCCACCACTTTGCTCTATGGAGTCCGGACTTTCCTCGGTACCTTGCGGCAACGCGGTGATCCGGGCGACTCTTCTTGGAGGCAATACTACCGATAAGATTTGATTAATTAATTTGAGCATTGACGGGAGAAATACATGCTAATTTCTCTCATTTCTTCAGCTGACCAAGTAACCGATGCACGAATGCATCGCCTTTGTGGCGCTTTAGTTCGCAGCGGTCTTGAGGTTGAAGTCTGGGCATTGGGCTCAAAAAAGGATGCCCCTAATGGTGTTGTTTTTCATCGGGCGCCTGGTGGCAAAGGGTTTGCTGCCCGACTACTTCGTGATTTAGTTCTACCCATCAGAGCAAAGGGAAAAGTGTGGATTGTAGTCGCCCCTGACTTGCTGCCGATGTCGTGGCTTGTTGCAAGAATAAAGGGGCGCAAATTAGTTGCCGATGTACATGAAGATTACTTTGAATTACTAAAAGATCGTGCATGGGCAAAGGGATTCATTGGGGCAATTGCAAAAGTAATCGCTCGAGTATCTACAAAAGTAGCGGCACGTGCAGATTTAACAACGGTCGCTGATATTCAAGTTCCACCTTTTAAGACACGCAAGCGATTAGTCGTTAGAAACTTTCCGGATGTTTCATTACTGTCGCCAAGCGGTGAACTATCAGCAGAGCCACGAGCAATTTATATTGGCGATGTTCGTACTTCTCGTGGAATTAAAACAATTCTTGAAGCCGCCGAACTATCACCTAAGTGGAGCTTTGATATTGTCGGAAATGTTTCAGAGAACGATGTGGAATTTATCAACAATTGGAAAAATAAAAGCGTCGCGAGCTCTCGCGTAATTTTTCATGGTCGGCTTGCACCGGCGCAATCATGGAGCTTTGCACGTGGGGCATGGGTTGGTCTCTCGCTCTTAGAATCTACGCCTGCGTTTAGCGCAGCGATTCCAAGTAAGTTGTATGAATATATGGCAAGTGGAGTTGCAACAATCTCGACACCGCTTCCCCGCTGTATTGAATTGTTGGAAAAAAGTAAGGGTGGAGTAATTGCTGCCGACGCGCAATCTGTGGCTGCAACATTAAATGCGTGGGCTGCTAATCCCACCACGCTAATTCACATGCGCAAGAATGCAGTTACGTGGGCCACATCAAATCTCAATGCGAGCGCTGAATATGAGGCTTTTGTAAGCGCAATTAAGGCTCTTGCACCTATTTCACGGTAGGCTCGCACAATGGCTACCACAATTGCTGCAACTGCAGATGTTGATGCGAGCGCCGCGATTGGCGACGGATCCAAAATCTGGCATTTAGCTCAAGTCCGTGACGGTGTTAGCCTTGGTGAAAATTGCATCGTTTCTCGTGGTGCATATATTGGCTCTGGTGTTAAAATTGGAAACAACTGCAAGATTCAAAATTTCGCCTTGGTCTATGAACCAGCAGTTTTAGGCGATGGTGTATTTATCGGACCAGCTGTTGTCTTAACAAATGATCACTACCCACGTGCAATTAATCCAGATATGAGCCTTAAAACAGGATCTGACTGGGACAAGGTAGGTGTCACTATTGGAGACGGGGCCAGCATCGGCGCCCAATCAGTCTGTGTTGCACCCGTCAAGATTGGCGCTTGGGCACTGGTTGCTGCAGGTTCGGTAGTCACAAAAGATGTCCCTGAATTCGCCCTTGTAGCTGGAACTCCGGCAAAGAGAATCCGTTGGGTGGGTCGCGCAGGACTTCCTTTGGAAGATATCGGCGATAATTCATTTCGTTGCCCTACGACGGGTGCGTTATATAAGCAGATTAGTTCAGATAAATTAGTAGAAGTAGAAAAGGGATAAGAATGATTCCAGCAGCCAAGCCAATAATCGGTGATGAAGAGCGTGAAGCAGTTGATCGTGTACTTCGCTCTGGAATGTTGGCGCAAGGACCTGAAGTTAAGGCCTTTGAAGAAGAGTTCTCAGCTCACGTTGGTGGTCGTCACTGTGTAGCGATGAACTCTGGAACCTCAGCCCTTCACCTGGGATTTATCGCCGCTGGAATTAAATCTGGCGATGAAGTTATCGTTCCTTCGTTTTCTTTTGCAGCTACGGCAAACTCTGTTGTACTGGCTGGTGGAGTTCCTATATTTGCCGACATTGACCCAAAGACTTTTAACTTAGATCCAGATCATGTTGAAACTCTGATTACCAATAAGACTAAGGCAATTATGCCCGTCCACCTGTATGGTCATATCGCTGCAATGGATCGCTTTGACGAAATCTCCAGTAAATATGGTGTAAAAATTATTGAAGATGCAGCACAGGGCCATTTAGCATCAATGAATGGACGTAACGCCGGTGAATTTGGAGTCGTAGCCTCATTTTCCTTCTATCCAACTAAGAACATGACCGCTGGTGAAGGTGGAATGGTTGTTACAGATTCTGCCGAAGTTGCACGCACATTACGTTTACTTCGTAATCAAGGCCAAGAGATTCGCTATCAAAATGAAGTCATTGGATTTAATACCCGCATGACTGATATTCACGCAGCTATTGGCCGTGTGCAGTTAGCAAAACTTCCAGGGTGGACCAAAACTCGCCAGGACAATGCAGCGTATTTGGATGCAAACCTTAAAGGCGTTGTGGTCCCTTACCTACAACCCGGAACAGCGCACTCATATCACCAGTACACAATTCGCATACCTGGTGGATCTGCGCAAAAGCGTGATGCATTCATGGAGGCAATTACTGCCAAGGGTGTTGGATGCGGCGTTTATTACCCAACTCCAATTCATCGTCTGCCATCTTTTGATTTGACCCTTAATCTTCCAGAAACTGAGCTTGTCATCAAGGAGTGTGTATCACTTCCTGTTCACCCTTCACTGAGCGCAGATGATTTAAAAACTATTGTTTCAGTTGTTAATGAAGTTGCGGCATCACTGTAATCATGGCCGATAAGAAACTTCGCGCTGGCCTGGTTGGTCTAGGAATGATGGGGCGTCACCACGCCCGAATTTTAAGCTCTCTCGATGGTGTTGAACTTGTTGCCGTCTCTGATCCGATGGGTGACCCACATGGCGTGGCTGGTGGCCGCAAATTATTTTCATCGCTTTCAGATCTGATCAAGGAGGGCATTGACTATGCGATGGTTGCAGCACCAACTGCTTTCCACGAGGAGCTCGCACTTGAACTTGCAGATGCTGGAGTACATGCATTAGTTGAGAAGCCATTGGCTGTTGATACACCTGCTGCACAAAAGATTTACGAAGCATTTCGCGATAAAGGTTTGATTGGCGCAGTTGGCCATATCGAGCGATATAACCCAGCTCTACAACAGCTTCGTGCCCGCCTTGATGCTGGTGAGCTTGGTGCGGTGTACCAGATCACTACTCGCCGCCAAGGGCCATTCCCTGCACGTATTGCCGATGTCGGAGTCGTTAAAGATTTAGCAACGCACGATATTGATTCAACTGCATGGGTTGCGCGTTCTTCATTTGTATCTGTTTCTGCCCAAACGGCTCACAAATCAGGTCGTCCGCATGAAGATATGGTGGCCGTTGTTGGTCAGCTAGCAAATGGAATTATTACTAACCACCTCGTCAACTGGCTCACTCCATTCAAAGAACGATTAACAATTGTCACTGGCGAACGCGGTGCATTAGTTGCCGATACGTTGACTGCCGACTTAACTTTCTATGCAAACGCTTCAATTAATACCGAATGGGACTCTGTAGCCGCCTTCCGCGGGGTCAGCGAAGGTGATGTTATTCGCTTTGCATTTGCAAAGCCTGAGCCACTACGTGTTGAACATGAGGCTTTCCGTGATGCAGTCCTTGGGTTGCCAGGGGCAAATGAACGAATTGTGACTATGGAACAAGGTCTAGCAACGGTTGCAGTTGCGGGTGCAATTCTAGAAAGTGCCGCAACAAAGAAAGTTGTCTCACTATGAAGATCGCGGTTGTAGCCCTTGGAAAAATCGGCCTGCCATTAGCAGTGCAATTTGCTAACAAGGGCCACCATGTTATTGGATGTGATGTAAATCAAAAATCTGTTGATCTTATTAACGCTGGGGACGAACCTTTTCCAGGTGAGGAGCATTTAGAGGAGTATCTTAAGAAAGTAGTGGCATCCGGGCACTTAGTAGCAACGACAGATACGAAAACGGCAGTCTCTGAATGTGAAGCTGTTGTCGTTGTGGTGCCACTCTTTGTAGATAGTGATGGCGTTCCAGATTTTGGTTGGATGGATGCTGCTACAAAGGATATTGCCGATGGCTTAAAGCCAGGCACGCTAGTGTCTTATGAAACTACTTTGCCCGTTGGAACAACTCGTACCCGCTTTGCTCCAATGTTAGAAAAGATCTCAGGCCTAAAAGCTGGTGTTGATTTTCACTTAGTTTTCTCACCGGAACGCGTATTAACTGGGCGCGTATTTGCCGACCTTCGAAAGTATCCAAAGCTTGTTGGAGGAATCGATGAGATAAGTACTCGGGCGGGAATCGAGTTTTATGAAAAAGTTCTCGATTTTGATGATCGCCCTGATTTAACTCAAGCAAATGGTGTGTGGGATATGGGCTCGGCTGAAGCCAGTGAAATGGCTAAGCTTGCTGAAACTACATATCGCGATGTAAATATCGGTTTAGCAAATCAATTTGCAATCTTTGCTGAAACGGCAAACATTGATATCGCTAAAGTAATTGCTGCATCAAATTCGCAACCCTTTAGTCATATACATCAACCTGGTATCGCAGTTGGTGGACACTGCATCCCCATTTATCCACGTTTTTACTTGTGGAATCACCCTGAAGCAACGGTTGTTCGCGCAGCTCGCGAGGCAAATACAGCAATGCCAGCACATGCAGTTGGAATGTTGGTCGGAGCTTTGAGTTCACTCAAGGACAAAAAGATTGCCGTTCTAGGAATTTCTTATCGTGGCGGAGTAAAAGAAAGTGCTTTTTCTGGAGTATTTCCAACCGTCTCTGCCCTCAAAGCCGCTGGGGCGCAGATCCTTGTTCATGATCCTATGTATAGCGATGAAGAGATTACACAACTTGGATTTACTCCCTATGCAATTGGCGGTGTAGTCGATGGAGTTATTCTTCAAGCAGATCATGCTGAATACAAGAAACTTACATCTGCTTCATTTCCTGGAGTTAAAGCGGTAATTGATGGCCGACGTACTATGAGTTCGAGTAATTTTCCTGGCGTAGATTTTAGAGTTATTGGGGCGCCTGCTTAGTAATAACTGCAAAGGGCATGTGCACACGAGCTACTGGGTTTGTTTGGGCAATTCGATTATAAATATTAACTAGATTTTCAGCTTGACGCTCCCAGCTACGCTCTTTTAAAACTTCATCGCTATATGCACTTTGATACTTAGCTTTATTGGCTAATACTTTATTTACTGCGACCGAAAAATCTGCTACATCTTCAGCGATAAAAACTTCGCCATTACCAAGTCGTTTTACTTCTGCTGCCATTGTGCGAACATCACTGACAACAATTGGAAGTCGGGCCTGCATATATTCACCAAACTTAGTGATGAGTGAAATCTCGTGATTGAGCTTGTGATGAATAGGAATTAGACCGATGTCGGCAGCTGATAAATATGAAACAAGTTCAGAGTTAGGTACATACGGTAAAACGTGGAACCGGTCTTTGAGCGCTACATACTGGGACTGTAAATCTAAGACCGTCTGATTTTTTGGGTTAGCAATCAGCGCTAAATGGACTCCCGGCAGCCCTTTGAGCGCTTCTAAGACTGTAGCAAGCCCCCGTTGAGGTGCAACAGCTCCGGAATAGACAAGCAGAGGTGTTTGATCGCTTATCCCACAATCTTGGCGCATATTTTTAGGACAAGGCTGTTGACCCTCAAAAAGTGGATCATTAGCTACTAATTCAGGGCGACTTGTTAGCCCTAAATGTGGAATCAGTAAGTCAGACATTCCTTCACTCACAGACAAGACTGTCGCGGCCACTGCGCTGTATCGCTTTTCCTCACGGGTGTAAACAACCTTGAGTGGAGCATTCAGATGAGAAACTCCCGGAACATATTCATGTGCATCATAGACTAACTGCGCCGTGTGGCCCTGTGTAGCTAAATATTCAACTAGTGCTCCAGCGATTGGTAGCGCCGTGTAATCATGTGCATGAATTACATCTGGTTTAAATTTTAATGCGATTGGCTTAAGCGTTGATCGAGCACGCCCTAAGTTTGGAATCGTGGGTTCCTTGATGGGTAAGTATTTCATTTGAAACCTGCGCTTGTAATATCGTAAGGCTCTTAAGATGAAAGCGATAAAACTCTGCTTTACAACAATCTTTAAGTGGACCCGTTCAATATTGGTATAGCCAATTTTTAATTGATCATCGTGATGGTTTGGCCTAGCACCACATACAAGAACGTCCCAACCCGCATTACCTAAAGACCATGCGCACTTGAGAACTCGTGAATCTTCAGTAACGCCATTCAGTACTATATGCATTGCACGTGGGGAAGAGCTCATGTTCAAAATCTATAGGTTGCCTCGCTATGAAGCCAGCATAAAACAACTGTTTCACCCACTCTAAAAAGAGTCGACCGATAACCCGGATTGGTGGTATAACTTACCAATGAGAAAATTCGCGCATGCAGACTAGTCGTGGAGTCATTTTTTCCAGTAGTGGCGGGGCAGCGGCTAGTCAGCCATTGGCAGTCAGCGCTGCGATATCAATTCTTAAACAGGGTGGCTCATTTATAGATGCAGGCATCGCGCTGAGCGCGGTTATTAGCGTTGTAGAGCCTGGAGCATCACATCTTGGTGGCGATGCTTTTTTAATCACGCATCACGCTAAAACACAAGAGAATCTTGCTTTTAACGGAAGTGGTGAAGCCCCACATGCTGCAACGCCTTCTGCCTATGCCGATGGAATACCTCTGCATGGATATAAATCAGCCACAGTTCCAGGGTTGGTTTCAACATGGTTTGCCGCTCATGAGCGTTATGGAAAACTTTCAATGGCTCAATTATTAACTCCAGCGATAGATTATGCCGAGAATGGTTTTGCGGCAACACCCGGCTTTGTAAAGCGCATCGCTGGGCATTTAGCGATTGCACCCAATACCGAGATTTTTAAGGCGATGGGGATAGATCCAGCAGTAAAAGTTGGGGAGATTGTTATACAAAAAGATCTTGCCCAATCACTTCGATTAATTGCTAAGCAAGGCCGCAGCGCTTTTTATCAAGGTGAGATTGCGAATAAACTTATAGCTGGCTCTGAGAACTGGTTTAACTCTGAAGATTTGAATTCACATATAACTCGCGTGCTTGATCCGCTTGCAGTCAAATACCGTGGAGCAACTGTTTTTGGTCAACCACCACCAAGCCAAGGAATGATTTTGTTAGAAGAGCTACTTCTGTGCGAACGCTTTGATATCTCAGCCCTTGCTGAGTCAGATCGTATTCACGTAGGGGTGGAGTCAAAGAAAATAGGCTTCGCTGATAGGAATTTAACGCTTTCGGATCCAGAGTTTCTCGATGTTAATGTAGAGAAAATCTTATCAAAGGAAAATATAGATCTCAGAAGTCCGCAAATAGAGCTTGATAAAGCTAATAATGAGCGTACTCAATCCCAAGAAGGCAGCGATACAACCTATTTTTTAGTGGTTGATAGTGAAGGCAATGCGGTTTCATGGATTCAATCCGTCTTTCATGGTTTTGGAAGTTCATGGGTAATCCCTGGTACTGGAATCGTGCTCAACAATCGTCTCACTGGTTTTTCACTTCACCCCCAGTCTCCAAATATCATCGCACCAGGAAAACGTCCTGCGCACACATTAAATGCGTGGACGGCCACACGTGCAGATGGTTCGCTCTATTTAGTGGGTGGAACACCTGGGGCAAATATTCAAGTTCAAACAAACTTGCAGTTGATTCTTAACGTGATTGATCTGAAGATGAATGTGCAAGAAGCCATTGAAGCTCCACGTTGGCAGCACTTAAGTATTGCGGGTCAAAGCTCTCTTGAGGAACTTGGCGATGGCGTGCTTGAGATAGAAGATCGCGTGCCAACGCCAGTGATAGATGCACTTAAATCAAAGGGCCACGACGTACAAATAATTGGTCCATGGGCACATGGTTCATCGGTGCAATTGCTAGAAGTTCTAGCTGATGGCACCTATGCATTCGGTTCAGATCCGCGGTGTGACGGCCTTGCAGCGGGTATTTAGAGAATAGAACTAAACGTGGACAAGCCCTACGATAAGGATATGTCTTCGCTGCCCAATGATTCTAAATGGGTTCGTGCCAATACATTATTAACACAAAACACCAAGAGTGCTGATCTCGCCTTAATAGGTATTCCAGCACATGAGAGCTCTATTTCACTAAACAATGCGCATTTAACTCCTGCAGCAATTAGAGAAGCCCTGGCTCGGTACTCAACATTTTCAACTTCTGCAGCAATTGATCTAGCAGGTAGATCCTTTACCGATTTAGGTGATGTGCAATCACCTGACGGCATTGAGGGACACGGACGGGTGAAAAGTGCGGTTCAAGGCTTACTCGGTAAGCATAAATTGCTAGTTGCCCTGGGTGGAGATAACTCAATTACGTACTCAGTTGCATCGGGATTATGGCCAGATTTATCTAACGTTGGCTTGATTACCTTTGATGCTCACCTTGATTTACGCGATGGTCATAGCAATGGGTCACCTGTGTGGGAGCTCATACAAGCTGGACTACCAGGAAAAAATATTGTGCAGATTGGTATCGCTGACTTTGCTAATAGCGCCGAATACAGTGCTCGTGCTAAGGAAAATAGAATCACAGTAATTTCGCGTGTAGATTTACGGAGCCGTACTATTGCCGATGTGATTAAGCAAGCCCTCGATATTGCAGGTGCTGGCGGACGTGAAATTTATGTTGATTTAGATGTTGATGTTTGTGATCGCAGCGTCGTGCCTGCATGCCCAGCAGCAATGCCAGGTGGAATTAGCGCTGATGAATTGCGACAAGGTGCATTCTTATTGGCAGCCGACAAGCGAGTGCGCGCAATCGATATTACTGAGATTGATGCCTCAATTGATTCGGCAGATCAGCGCACAGTTCGCCTGGCCGCATTGTTGGTTTTAGAGGCCGCAGCTGGTTTAGCCTCTAGATAAGGGTTGAGACAACTTCTTTAGCCGCAGCAAGAACCGCCCCTGAGTTAATCAACGCCGTAGCCGCTTCAAGTTCAGGTGATAAAAAGCGATCTGGGCCAACACCTGGCACTGTTTTACGAAGCTCTGCAATAACACGCGCCGTTGCCGGTGAAGGTCTCAGCCCTTGACGAAACTCAATGGCTCTCGCCGATGTCACTAATTCAATCGCCAGAATCCGAGCTAAGTTCTCAACTACCTTGCGTAGTTTGCGCGCTGCAGACCAACCCATTGAAACATGATCCTCCTGCATCGCCGATGACGGAATCGAATCAACGCTTGCTGGGGTAGATAAACGCTTGTTTTCACTGACTAATCCAGCTTGGGTGTACTGAGCAATCATTAATCCTGAATCAACGCCTGGATCGTGAGCTAAGAATGGTGGAAGACCGGCCGAACGGTGTTGATCAAGTGCGCGGTCTGTCCGGCGCTCAGCCATTGATCCTAAATCAGTTGCGGCGATTGCTAGAAAATCTAAAACATAGCCGACTGGTGCGCCATGAAAATTACCATTTGATTCAACTCGACCATCGGGCATAACAACTGGATTATCGATCGAGCTCGCTAATTCGCGGGCGGCAATTGTTGAGGCATGTGTAATTGTGTCGCGCACGGCGCCATTTACTTGTGGTGCACAGCGCAATGAGTATGCATCCTGTACACGAGAATCATTTTCAAAGTGTGAAGCAACAATTCCTGAGTTTTGAAGCATGGCGTATATATTTGCCGCACTTACCCCTTGACCAACTTGTGGGCGAAGTGGAGCATGTAAATCTGGGGCAAATACGCGATCGGTTCCTAGTAAACCTTCGATACTCATCGCCGTTGTTATATCGGCAACTGCGCACAAGTGTTCTAAATCAGCACACGCCATGATTAACATCCCTAGCATTCCATCGGTACCGTTTATGAGTGCAAGACCCTCTTTAGCTTCTAGTTCAATCGGAGAAATTCCGGCAGCATCTAAAGCTTGCATGGTTGGCATTTCAATACCGTTGGCATCATGGACTCGGCCTTCACCCATCAAGGCAAGTGCACAGTGCGAGAGTGGAGCTAAGTCGCCACTACACCCGAGTGAACCAAACTCTGGAACAACGGGAGTAATGCCCTTATTGAGGAACTCAACATAGGTCTGTGCCAAAGCAACACGTACGCCAGTTCGTCCTGAAGCCATGGTGCGCAGGCGTAAAAACATCAATGCCCGCACTACTTCACGCTCAATTGCTGGGCCCACACCTGCGGCATGCGAGCGAATTAAGGATTTCTGTAACTGCACCCGATCTTCAACACCAATGTGGCGATTAGCTAAGGCCCCAAAGCCAGTTGAAACGCCATAAACGGGAACTCCACCGGCGGCATAGCCTTCAATAAATTTTCTCGATGTATTCATTGCTTCGATTGCGCTCTGTGGTAGCTCTACTTGTGCGCCATAGCGTGCCACATCAATCACATCGGTAAATGTGACTCCGGAGGTCGACAACGTGATTGTTTTAGATGAGCTGGAGGCCATTGCGCCAAACCTGTTCTACTAAGTTAACACCGGGGCGATATGCCAAGTGAATATACGATGGAGCGTTAAGGATTTGGAAATCGGCACGTGCGCCTTCAACTAAATGACCAATGTCATCGCGGCGCAGCGCTTTGGCACCACCCATAGTTGCCGACCATACTGCTTGCTCTGGAGAAAAATGCATCTCGCGTACGGCCATTGCAATGATAAAAGCCATGCTAGTTGTGTAGGAAGATCCAGGATTACAGTCCGATGCAAGTGCAACGGCAATACTTGCTTCAAGTAAAGGGCGAACATCAGGATATGCCGATTTTGTAGAAAACTCTGCGCCAGGTAGCAAAGTTGCAACGGTCTTAGAAGTTGATAGTGCTTCAATATCGGCCTCAGTCAGATGTGAAACGTGATCAACCGAAGCTGCATCTAGTTCGACTCCCAGCAAAACGCCTTGTCCCTCTTGTAATTGATTTGCGTGAATGCGCGGCATTAAACCCTTAGTGATTCCCGCCTTTAAGATTCGGCGTGCATCATCTACAGCGAAGGCGCCTTTGTCGCAAAAGACGTCTATCCATTTGGCAAATGGGGCGGCAGCATCGAGCATCTCTCCACAGACTAGATCAACATAATCTTTTGGTGAATCTTTGTACTCAAGCGGCACAACGTGAGCACCAAGAAAAGTCGTTTCATCGGTGATCTGACTGGCGATTTCAAGGCAGCGCTGCTCATCATGGACCGATAAACCGTAGCCGGACTTAATTTCAAGGGTGGTAGTTCCGCCAGAGTGAGCCTCTGCCGCTAAGAATTTGGCATGGGCCAGGAGTAATTCGTCACTGGCTTTTCGAGTTTTTTCAACCGTGGATGCAATACCTCCGGCGGTATAGCTCTCCCCCAACATGCGTGCACGAAACTCATTGCTGCGATCGCCAGCAAAAATCATATGTGTATGGCTATCTACATAACCCGGTAGCACACACATACCTTCAGCATCGATATGTGTCTTGATGTGTTTGGTTGGCGCCTGCGAATTTGCTCCCGCCCAGGCAATAACTCCATCTTCGATCAGAAGCGCTGCATCATTAATCAAACCAAGCTTAGTTCCATCGTTGGTTGGATCATTTGTAATTAACTGACCTATGTTGGTGATTAAGGTGCTTGTCATTATCTATTCAATATCTAACATCGGAACATGCACATGGCGCTCTCGTGCAGTGTCGACAGCTACGTCATAACCAGCATCGGCATGGCGAATGACTCCCATACCTGGATCATTAGTTAATACGCGTGCTAATTTTTGTGCAGCTAACTTTGTACCATCGGCAACTGAGACTTGACCGGCGTGAATTGAGCGACCCATACCGACGCCACCACCGTGGTGAATTGAGACCCATGATGCACCTGATGAAATATTGACCATTGCATTTAATAACGGCCAGTCGGCAATCGCATCTGATCCATCTATCATGGCTTCGGTCTCGCGATACGGTGATGCCACAGAGCCACAATCTAAATGATCGCGGCCAATAACAATCGGTGCCGATACTTCACCACGAGCAACTAAATCATTGAAAGCTAACCCTGCCTTATCGCGTTCGCCATACCCCAACCAACAGATTCGAGCAGGCAGACCTTGAAAAGCGACCTTTTCTTGCGCCATTGTTATCCAACGATGGAGACCTTCATTCTCTGGGAACAAATCAAGTACCGCCTTGTCAGTGCGGTAAATATCTTTGGGATCTCCAGAGAGTGCCACCCAACGAAATGGGCCTTTTCCTTCGCAGAAAAGCGGGCGAATATAGGCCGGAACAAAGCCTGGGAAGGCGAAGGCGCGTGCATAGCCACCTTGGCGGGCTTCATCACGAATCGAATTTCCATAATCAAATACTTCAGCGCCTTTATCCATAAAGCCCACCATGGCCTCAACGTGCTTAGCCATAGATGCCTTAGAGCGTTTAGTGAAATCCTCTGGATCGTCTTTAGCCATTTGTGCCGCTGTATGAACATCAACACCAACTGGCACATAAGAAAATGGATCGTGCGCTGAAGTCTGATCAGTAACAATATCTATAGGAACATCCATCGATAAAAGCAGTGGGAAAAGCTCGGCAGCGTTGCCAACTAAACCAACCGATAGTGGGATACCTAAGGACTTAGCTTTAAGTACGCGCTCAACTGCATCGTCAACGCTCTCGGCGATCTCATCTAGATAACGAGTTTCAATGCGCTTTTCTAAACGTGATTTATCAATATCAATAATTAAACACACGCCACCGTTCATAGTCACAGCTAAAGGTTGTGCTCCACCCATGCCTCCGCAACCACCTGTAAGAGTCAGTGTTCCTTGCAAAGTGCTGTTAAAACGTTTTTGTGCGACCGCTGCAAAAGTTTCATATGTACCCTGCAAAATTCCCTGAGTGCCGATATAGATCCATGAACCAGCAGTCATTTGGCCATACATCGTTAAACCTAAATGCTCTAAGCGGCGAAACTCTGGCCAGTTGGCCCAGTCCCCCACCAGATTAGAGTTTGCGATTAATACACGCGGTGCCCATTCATGCGTTTGAAAAACGCCGACAGGTTTACCTGATTGCACGAGCAATGTTTCGTCATCTTTTAGATTTGTAAGGCTCTTCACGATTGCATCAAATGATGGCCAGTTACGAGCCGCTTTACCAGTGCCGCCATAGACAACTAAATTTTCTGGATGTTCGGCTACAGCAGGATCTAAATTGTTATGCAGCATGCGAATTGCCGCTTCTTGAGCCCAGCCTTTAGCGGTTAAATTGGAGCCCGTTGCCGCGTGCAGTACACGTGAAGTCATACGGGCAAGACTATCGGCACTGGATTGGCCTGAAAAGTGTTATTTGCAAAGGCTTTGTGCCCATTCCTTATATTTCAAAGAAAGCTCTTTTACGGCAGCGATTTCATGAATTTTTGTTCGATCACCATTCTTAGCTGCATATAAATCTGCAATCGTAATTGAATGATCTGGCACATGAATCACTGTGATTGAATCCCCAGCACTAATTTCTCCCTCTTCAATGATGCGTAAATAGGTTCCAGGCTTTCCGGCCTCCATAAACTCTTTAATCAACGTTGGTCGGTTCCAGAATCCAGCAAATACGCGACATGGTATTCGGGGTTGTGAAACTTCCAAGACAGTAGAACCGATGCTCCACCGCTCACCGACAACGGCTCGATTAACATCAACGCCGCTCGTTGTTAAGTTTTCACCAAAACGGCCATTACTGATCGACATACCTAAATTACTTTCCCACCAGTCGGCATCTTCGCGCGCATAGGCGTAAACAGCTTGGTCATATCCACCATGATGTTTGCGATCAGCAATAATGTCATTATCAACGTGGTGATTTTTTAACTGCAAGGGGCCACTTACTGGTCGCTTATCGATTCCTGACTTGGCTTCATCACCAGCCCAATCACCTTCTACTATCTTGGTTGCAATATTGAGCGATAAGACTTTCATAACTTATTCCGGAAAATGACAAGCTACTTGTGAGTTGCCAATTTGTAGTAACTCAGGCACGTCAGTGCGGCATTTTTCAGTTGCTTTCCAGCATCGAGTGTTAAAAACACAGCCCGGTGGTGGATTAACCGGACTAGGTAGGTCTCCAGATAAAATTATTCTCTCTCGAGATTTCTCGGTTCGTGGATCAGGTTGTGGGACAGCCGATAACAAAGCCTTGGTATATGGGTGATGCGGTGCTGCATAGAGTGAATTGGTCTCACCAATCTCCATAATCTTGCCTAAATACATCACCGCTACGCGATCTGAAATATGTTGAACAACCGATAAGTTGTGGGCGATAAAGACCATGCTGATTCCATCTTGCTCTTGCAGGTCTTCGAGTAAGTTAATCACTTGAGCTTGAATCGAAACATCTAAGGCGCTCACAGGCTCATCGGCGATGATAAATCGAGGCTTTAATGCGATTGCACGTGCGATTCCAATGCGCTGGCGCTGCCCACCAGAGAACTCATGTGGGTAGCGGTTGTAGTGCTCAGGGTTTAGTCCAACGCGCTCCATTAACGACTGCACTGCAGTTTTTAGCCCCCCTTGTGGCTCAATTCCTTGAATCTCAAATGGGGCGGCAATAATCTTTCCAATTGTCTGGCGCGGATTCAACGCCGTGTAAGGATCTTGAAAAATGATCTGCATCTGAGAGCGCAGCGGACGCATGGCACCTGATTTAAAATCAGTAATATCTTGTCCCTCAAAAAGTAACTTACCTGAAGTAGGTTCATTTAACTTTAAAATAGTTCGACCAGCTGTTGTCTTGCCACAACCGGACTCACCAACCAGGCCGAGAGTTTCACCGGCAAGTAAATCAAAAGATATGCCATCAACGGCTTTGACTACTTGATGTTTACGTTTGCCACCGATCGGAAAATGCTTTGTTAGATTTTGTACACTAAGAATTACATCTTTACTCATGAGCGCACCTCCTTAAGCTCTGTTACAAAGAGCTTGTCCCGGACAGCCTCGTCAACGTGACAGCGTGAAAGATGATTGGGATTTGTCCCAAGTAACTCTGGTCGATCGTTTGCACAGATATCTCCAGCTGCATGGCTGGCAAATTCACATCGCGGAGCAAATGCACAGCCTGTAGGCAAGTTAATAAGTGATGGAGGCTGACCAGGAATTGCTTTCAGACGATCTGACCCATGCGTTGATATACGTGGCACTGACTTGAGCAGTCCAAGTGTGTATGGGGCTTTAGGTTTATAGAAAACATCATCTGCTGAGCCTTGCTCCACAATTCGTCCGCCATACATAACTGAAACTCTGTCGGCAACCTGTGCAACGACTCCAAGATCGTGAGTGATAAGAAGAATTCCCATGTTGAACTCTTTTTGTAAAGATGCGAGCAAAATTAAAATCTGCGCTTGAACTGTTACATCTAAGGCGGTTGTAGGCTCATCAGCAATTAAAATACGAGGTGAATTCATAAGCGCCATCGCGATCATTACACGTTGGCGCATACCCCCTGAAAACTGGTGTGGGTACTCATCTGCGCGTTGGGCGGGCTCTGAGATACCTACAAGATCCAGCATTTCAATTGCGCGCTGGCGTGCCTCTTTTTTCTTGCCAGGGTTGTGAACTAAATACCCTTCGGCCAATTGATTGCCCACTCGATAATAAGGGTGAAGTGAGGACATTGGATCTTGGAAAATCATGGCCACGGCTCGTCCACGCAGCAGACGAATTTCTTCATCAGTTGCCGTAACAATATCTATGTTGCGATCGCCATCTTTTAACAAAATAGAGCCGGATAACTGAGCGGCACCCTTTTTATGTAAACCCATCACTGATAAACCTGAGACTGTCTTACCGGAACCCGATTCGCCTACGATTGCGACTGTCTCGCCCTCGTTAAGAGTTAATGAAACACCATCGACTGCTCGAACTAATCCGTCATCAGTCGGGAAGGCAACGTGTAAATCACTTATTTTAAGTAGCTCGGCCATTAGATTCTCACTCGCGGATCCAAGACTGCGTAAAGCATGTCAATGACGAGGTTCATAATAATTACAACAGCGGCGGCCAAAATAGTTGTTGACAGCACAATGGGTAGATCAAATTCATAGGTTGAGCGAAGAGTGAGACGACCTAAACCAGGTAAATTAAAAATTGTTTCGGTAATGATTGCGCCACCGATAAGGCCAGCAAAATCTAGTCCGGCCAAAGTAATAATGGGTGCAAAGACGGCGCGCATAGTGTGCTTGAAAAGTACGGTGCGCTCCTTTACCCCTTTTGCCCGGGCGGTACGTATGTAATCCTCACCTAAAGTTTCTAACACTGCTGCGCGGGTAAATCGCGTGTAAAGAGCGGCATATGCAATCGCCAACGTGATCCATGGCAAAATAAAGAACTGAAAAAATTTATATGGATTCTCAGTAATTGGCGTATAGCCAATGAGAGATAGAGGAACTAGCTTCCATTTGATTGTTACCCAGATTAAAAGAGCCAATCCTGTAACGAAAGTTGGAAGCGACGTACCTAGGAGCACAAAGACAGAGCCAACCCTGTCAGGCCATTTATTCTTAAATCTCGCAGCGATGATTCCAAGGCTGACGCCGACAATTAGCCAAATTATTAACGCGCCTAAGGCCAAGCTGACGGTTACAGGAAGAGCTTCGCGCAATAAATCAGTAACGCAAGCATTTTCATTGTAAGAATAACCAAAGGAGGGTGCTGGGCAGGAAAAAGCCGCTGATCCAGTGCCATAGGAGCGTCCTAAAAAGATTCCGCCCAGAAAGAGGAAATACTGAATATATAGCGGTTTATCAAAGCCAAGTTTTATTCGATTAGCGGCAATAATTTGATCAGTGCAGTGTTGCCCACATGTGAGTGCAGCTGGGTCAAAAGGTAGTAAAGAAAAAATTGCGAAAACTACTGCTGATACAACTAGGAGTGTGACTATAGCGAAAAATACTCTGCGGCTAACAAAGTTCAACATCACCACTCCCATCCAAAAGCATTAAGCACGCTCGTATCAAGTAAATACTCCTGGCGCTCAATCAATCAGCGCCAGGAGTATTTTACTTCTTACTTCTTAACTATTCTTGTCAAAAAGAGTGAGATTAGTTATTAACCCACATCTTTCCGAAGGCCGGGTTGCCCTGAGGTACCCAGAAGAACACACCAGCTACTTGTGATCCCCAAACAAACTGAGCCTTACCAAAGATTGTTGGCAGTACCCAGAAGTTCTTCATAGCCACTACATCTAGCGCCTTCCACATTGTTGCTTGCTTGGCACGATCAGTAGTCAACATTGCTTGCTTGACGCCATCTTCGAATGCCTTGTAAGCAGGATCGCCTGAGTTCTGTGAAAGGTTAAATCCACCGAATGTAGCGAACAACTCCGGAATAACTGTTGATGCATTTGCCCAGTCAGCACCCCAGCCTGAAGCTGACAAATCGCTCTGCTTGTCAGGGTTCATAACTGTTGGGTAGTAACCCGAGCTAATTGGATTAAAGACGACCTTGATTCCGGCACGTGCATACGCTGCAGTGTCAATTGGAATTGTGTCATTAAGAGCTACTGATTGACGTACGTCAATCTTGATTCCAGTTTCAGTGGCCTTCTTGTAGTCAGCAGGACACTTTGTCTTGGCTGTCTCCATAAGTGCCTTTGCCTTAGGAATATTTCCTTCAGGAATAAAGTCAGCACTTCCTGGACCTACGACCTTAGTTGGTGCGTAGTCAGTTGCTAGAAGTGGGCTGATTACTCCAGTTGCATATGAACCTGCATATGTTGTTCCGCCAGCATAATCAAGCAGCGCCTTAGCGTTACGTGAGTAATACATAGCTTGGCGAATTTCAATGCAAGGTATTGCCTTAACGTTGAATGCAATATAACGAGCATATGGATCTGGGTTGTTCATACGACGATTCTTAAATGTAGAATTTGTGAAGAACTTGTCGTTATTTGTTGACAGTGGCTCTCCAAAGTTAACTGCAGTTGGAATCGTATCTCCCAAGATTATCTGGTCGATAACCTCCTCGTCGTATCCAAACATGATGATAACTTCATCAGGATATGGAGTACGAACTGGATCTGAAGCCTTATTCCACTTTGAGTTACGTACAAGCTTTAGCTGAGTCTTACTGTTCTCAGCAATCTTGTATGGACCTGTTGCCTGTGGCTTTAGGTCGTACTTATCGCCTGTGTCTAACTTAGCTTGAACCGGTGAAATAACTCCGTAAGTTCCAAGGTAGTTGAAGTCGGCAACAGACTTATTGAGGTTAAATGTAATTGTGCGATGGTCTGCTGAACAAGAAACTGCCTTATGGAAAGCTGCTAGACCTGCTGCATCTTTCTTGTATGGGCCCTTGAATACCGAGTTGCCATCTTTGTCTTTTGGAATATCTAACCAAACCTGAAGGTAACCAGGACCATCAGTAATGACATCAGTTGCAAATACGCGTGATACGCCGTATTGCACATCTTCACATGTAATTTTCTTACCATCTTCAAAAGTTGTGCCCGGACGAAGCGTGAACTTCCATGTCTTGGCTGCATTACTTGGTATGCCAGTGTTGGTTGCAAGGTCAGGAACAAGTGATGCACCTGCTGCCCCTGGTACTGGATTGTATGCAACAAGGGTGCGAGTCGTAAATGAGTTCATAAACGCTAAGTCGCGACCTGTGTAGATTCGTGATGGATCATAGTGATCTAGTCGTGGTGTGTGCTCAAGAAAGGTGAGAATGCCACCAGTCTTAGGGGTAACTGCAGCGCTAGCAGATGTTGCACCAGAAACCATGACGGCACTGATTGCAAGTGCGCTAGCAGCGCTAATTACAACGGCACGACGAAGAGCAGAAACATTGCTCATTGACGTATTCCTTTCATAGAGGGCGCGAAGAAGACGCCATTACGGTCAATTCAATCAGATTGTGTCCGCTTTGTGAACACGAACAGATAACGGCCTGATAACAAAGAGGGAGGTTTTGGGGGTGAAACTAGCGGTCAGCGCGCGGATCTAAAGCGTCGCGAAGTGCATCTCCGACAAGATTGAAAGCTAGAACCACAAGTACAAGAGAGCCGGCAGCGACGAGGAAAAAGCTTGGCATGACGGTGACATATCTAGTGGCATTTGAAAGCAGAATTCCCCATGTGGATGCAGGGGGTTGCACACCAAGTCCTAAGTATGAATACACCGCCTCAGCAGCTAGATATCCAGGAAGTGAGAGGGAGACCACAACAATTACCGGCGCCCACAAATTAGGTATTAACTCTTTTGTCATTACTCGCCATCGAGTTGCTCCCATGGCTTGGGCTGCAGTTACAAACTCGCGCTCGCGCAAGCTAAGTACCTGCGAACGAATTAGACGAGAAAATCCAGGCCAGCCAAAAAATGATAAGAAAAATACTAAGAAGATAATGCGGGCACTGTTGCCTTGAGCAATTCCTGCTGCTTCGATTCGCGCGACCATAGGTTGATTGAGCGCAACGATCATAAAGAAAGCTGGAAACGCAAGGAGGAAGTCAGTTGTGCGGCCTAAGTAATTATCTATACGACCTCTGAAATATCCACCAATAATTCCAACAAATAAACCAATAGTTAAACTTGTGAGCGTAGTTAATATTGCAATAAGGAAAGATATGCGCGATCCATAAAGAAGTTGTGCGAGAAAATCGCGACCTGTTCCTGGAATGATTCCAAATGGATGGTGCAGGCTAATTCCAATTGTTGGAATTCCACTGGAATCTAACTGATCTAAGTGCAAGGTATCGGGGTCAACGCCGATAATTTTCGCCACAATTGGGGCAAATAAGGAGAGCAAGAGCAGAGTGATGCTGACAAGTGCTGCGCCCACACCCACTTTATTGCGCTTAAAGCGCATCCAAGCAATCTGTCGGGGGCTGCGCCCTTGGATGGATACGACACTCAGCGGAGTGGCTTTGACTTCAGATTTCGTACTCACAGTGCTTACTCTATACTTTGGTTACAGAATATGGCACCTCAGTGAGGTGCTTAAATTTTTTAAGGGGTTTGATTTCTATGAAAACACTCGCAACTTCTTCCAGAGCGTTAATCATCAGCGCTGCATTAATCCTGCTGTTGAGTGCCTGCGGGGCTAAGACGGTCGAATCAACCCTTACGCAAGAAGAAGGTAAAGCCCTTACTGAAACCGTTGAGGCTGCACCGCAGGCAACTGGAGGTTTTGATTCACCAGTGGTCACCCCTGACAAGATTTCCTACACTCTTTCTTCGCCTTCACACTTTGTACCAGGAAAGTTTGCTTCGGGCCAGCTTCCAGGATTAACAAATGAAAAATTTACTCTCACGGTAGTTAATAACTCTGCTGCAGCAATTGA
>Ga0214919_10004376_pt1 | contig 20702 bp, 20 predicted proteins | sample LL1503_MetaG_FD_177994 | JGI IMG/M metagenome (GOLD analysis project Ga0214919, IMG submission 177994) | Freshwater microbial communities from Lake Lanier, Atlanta, Georgia, United States - LL-1503 | ecosystem: Environmental > Aquatic > Freshwater > Lake | place: USA: Georgia | collected... | reverse complement strand
TTTCCTTGTTCAGCCACCAATTCACTGCCCAAAGAGCTGTGGGAGCCCAGTCAATAACATCAAGACCTTGTTGAACCCTCTTTTCATCAAGCTTCCACACCATCTCGGCGCCTACTTGGCTATGGCTTGATTTCAAAATGTCATCAAGGGGACGGCGAAGCAAAATATCGAAGTCAAGATAGATGCCACCTCGAAGATGTAGCAATGCATATCGAAGTAAATTGCTCCGTGCCGAAAGTGCCGATTGAGGAATTCTGTGCCAGACGCTCAACAAATCTGAAGATCGTGAAAGGTCAGAGTCGCAGGCATGAAAGAGTTCGGCGACATCGATGGTGTGGATTTCCACATTTGGCAATTGACGTGTCAGGAGAAAGTCGAGGGTGAGGGGTTCAGGACCTTCAATATGGATCTCAATGGACGCCCATGGATGATGGCGTAGGACACTTTCAACTGCCAGCCGATTAGGTAGACCGAAAGATTGTCCCGACCAAATAAATATGAAGCGCTCCGGAATTTTCGCCGACACTAAGGAAGTCTGCCGACTCTGTACAAATGGGCGATTGCCAAGAGGTGAACGGCGGATTGCGAATAGTTAGATAAGTGATTGTTTTAAGTAGTCACGAAGTGCTTGATCTAAGTCGTCGAGCGAACGCACCAATACGTTGATGCTGCATTGCATCATGAGATTTACTACTTCGTTGCCATTGGGAAAACGCGCACGCCAGTCGGTGAAGAGGCCAATGATGTACTTGTTGTGGGCATAGGCATAGCCCATCTCCCAGGCGGTACCGTCGTCGGTCGTGATTCCGTTGAGGTTTGCAACGACCACTTGGCAGCGATCGATACCACCTTTGTCGTTTAAGAAAATCTCGCCGACATTTTCTGCCGTCTTTGGTGGGTTATCTCGGTGCGGCAAAAAGGTGTCAAAGCCCGCATCTTGGATGAGTTGATCAATCTTTTCAATGAACCATCGCTCTCCTTCATCAAAGAGTGGTCCAGCAACGTAGACGTATGGCTTTGGTGAGTTACTCATGTTCTTGCCCATCTGTTTGGTTCCAGCCGTTTTTTCTGATGTCATCGCCATCGGCGTTCTTGCCGCGACCTTCGTGGCGTAGTAGTCCGGGAGTGGCTGACAACTTCGCGATCAAGTTCTGCATCGGTGTCTCACCAACCATTGTGACTGCTTCGCGGAACAAGAAATGCGGATCAACCGCAATATCGGCCATATTCATGACTGGACCAATGGCGGCCTCCGCATCTTCAAACAGTTGAATGACGTCGTCGCGCGATCGTTGCGAACACCAATTGCGCATCAGTTCTTCGAGTTCATCGCGATGAGCGGCACGACCATCAAACGAGTTAAATCGCTGATCGTCACCGACGCCGAGAAGTGTGAGTACTCGAGCAGCAACCGAATCGGACGAACTTGAAATGCCGACCCATTGACCGTCAGAACATTGATACGTGCCACGCGGAACTGTGTATGGCAAACCAGACCCAAGTCGAGGTTGAAGTTCGCCAGTCAAGGCAAACAGTGATGCCACCGGGCCCATGATATGAAACATGCTTTCGAGCAAACTGATGTCAACGACTTGTCCGACACCTGAATACAAGGCAACCATGGTTGAAAACGCACCAACAAGTCCGGTGACTTCATCTGTCAGGGCGATTGCCGGAAGCAGAGGTTGTCCATCGACTTCGCCGTTGACTGCAGCGAAGCCCGACATTGATTCAGCGATTGATGCAAAACCAGGTCGTTGTGCGTACGGGCCGGTTTGTCCAAAGCCGCTGACTCGGGTGAGAACTAACGAAGGGTTAATGGCATGGAGTTCATTTGGTCCAAGCCCAAGACGCTCGAGCGTGCCTGGGCGAAAGTTCTCGACGACAACATGTGCATCTTTCACCAGATCTAAGAAGAGTGCCTTGTCGTCAACATTTTTTAAGTCAAGAGCGATGGTGCGCTTGTTGCGATTGGCGATCTTCCACCAGAGTCCCACACCATCACGTGGGTCTTTCCAAGCCATGTTGCGCAAACTGTCTCCGGTATCGGGACGTTCAACTTTGATGACATCTGCACCAAAGTCGGCGAGGTAGCGGGCGCAGTTTGGTCCGGCGATCACTGTTGAAATATCAAGGACTCGCATGCCATTCAGTGGAGTGCGGGGTGCCTCGATGTTCACACGTCTATTCTGCCCGAGTCGGAAAGACAAAACATCGCTCGTCTAATGTGCCGAGCGCATAGGTTTCGTAATCGATACCAAAATCTTCGTACAAGTGGCGACAGCGCTCGCTCCAATCAAGAGCCTGCAGAGTTGAGATGCGATGAACGACTTGCATCACTCCACCTTCATAGACACGGTATTCAGCCCACGTGCCGGGAAAGTCTTTGACACATCCAATTTCAATAGTTGGAACTCCGCATTGCATCTGTCGGACGCGATGCCGATGCGTATGGCCGGCGGTGTATCCGATGATGTTCTGGTGTTGCGCGACAACCGAATTGAGTTCGTCACTGCTATCGGGGTTAATGCCAAAGTAGCCCTGGCTGCGATGTCCATCAGCCTGCGCACCTGGAGTCCATTGTTGGTGATGTCCCATGACTAACACGGGTGAATGAGTTGATGCGGCATGTTCGGCCAACCAAGTGAGTTGACCTGTGGCAATATCACCCGTGGTCTCGGTGGGAATAGCGGTGTCCATTAGTGCGACACAGATACCGGGCATTTCAATCCATTGATCTTCGTCGTATTTGTGTTGCCCCAAATACGAATCATGGTTGCCACGGATGACATGCAACTTTTCTCCGAGTTGGCCGTAGCAATTTTCGAATGCAGCAAACTCTTCATCAGTTCCAAAACACGTGAGATCACCTTTGACGAATACGTGTTGCGGATTTAACGCACTGATTTCAGCAACTGCGCCGCGATTCATGATCTCGGGATATGGGGGTTCACCAGGACGCGAACGTTGAATTGGTCCCTTGGGATCGTCATCAATTTTTCCGCACTCAAGTTCACCGAAATGAACATCGTTGACTGTTGCAAACGTACTGAGCAACTCTCCGTGTGGTCGAGCAAGTGTGGTGACTTCGATTCCGTTGAATGTGTATGACGTTGATGGGGTTAATCCGTCGTAGCGATACACCGTCAGGCCGTCATGGATAACTACTAGATCATCGGCGACGGTCGTGATTTCCATGAGCGTTAGTTAGGGACGGTCGCGCCGGGCAATGGTTGGTTTCGCCCACCAACGTCCGCTGAAGCGCCACGCATTTTGTCGCGCTGCAACAACATTTTCACCCACGACTGGACGTGGCCACAAAGCCTCGATGGCAGCCGCAATGACGACTGCTTCCTCGTCTGTGGGCATCGGAGAAATTTGCTGACTCATAACGGCATATTGCCATGCTTGCGGCGCGGCAAATCTTCGCGCTTAGTGCGCAACATCCGGAAACCAGCAACAATTTTTTGACGAGTCTCGGCGGGGTCGATGACGTCATCGATGTAACCGCGCTCAGCTGCTGCATATGGGTTGGCGTACTTCTCGGTGTACTCAGTGACAAGTTCGGCGCGACGTGCGACTGGATCGGCGGCTTGTTGCAATTCGCGTCGATACACGATTTCAACTGCACCGTTTGGTCCCATTACTGCGAGCTCAGCAGTTGGCCATGCGTACGAAAGATCGGAGCCAATCGACTTTGAGTCCATCACCACATACGCGCCGCCGTAGGCCTTACGTGTAATGATTTGAATTCGCGGAACAGTTGCTTCGCAATATGCGTAGAGCAACTTGGCGCCGTGACGAATAATACCGCCGTACTCTTGATCAACGCCAGGCAAGAAGCCAGGTACGTCAACCATGGTCAGCAACGGAATGTTGAAGGCATCGCAGGTGCGCACAAAGCGCGCAGCTTTTTCGGCGCTTTCGATGTCAAGAACACCAGCAAGGAACAACGGCTGGTTGCCAACGACACCTACAGAATGGCCATCAATGCGCACAAATCCACACACAATGCTCTTGGCCCAGTGCGGGAAGTATTCAAAGAATTCACCGTCATCAACGATTGAGGCAATGACCTTCTTCATGTCGTACGGCTGGTTAGGTGATGGAGGAAGAATGTCGCGCAGATCGGGGCACAAACGATCGGGATCATCGCCGGTGTCGATGGTCGGCGGTTCTTCCATGTTGTTTTGTGGCATGAACGACATCAAGAAGCGCACGTCGTCAAGACATGACTTCTCATCAGCCGAAACAAAGGTGGCAACACCGCTCTTACTGGCGTGGCTCATTGCGCCACCGAGTTCTTCAAGCGTTACTTCTTCGCCGGTCACGGTCTTCACAACATCAGGTCCAGTGATAAACATGTGGCTGCTTTCGCGCACCATGAAAATGAAGTCGGTCATTGCTGGCGAGTACACAGCGCCGCCAGCACATGGTCCGAGAATGACGGAGATCTGCGGAATGACACCACTTGATTGAACGTTGCGGTAGAAAATGCCGCCGTAACTTGCGAGTGATACCACACCTTCTTGAATACGTGCACCGGCACCGTCATTAAGTCCAATGACAGGAGCACCAACACGCAATGCCATATCCATCAACTTGTGAATCTTCTCCGCGAACACTTCGCCAAGTGCTCCACCAAACACAGTGAAGTCTTGTGAGAAAACAAAAACTTTGCGACCCTCGATGGTGCCCCACCCAGTGATGACACCGTCGGTGTACGGGTGCTCGTCAAGACCAGCTGCGTGAGCACGGTGGCGTGCCAACATGTCGAGCTCTTGGAATGAGCCTGGGTCAAGCAGATAGTCCAGCCGTTCGCGGGCCAGCAACTTTCCTTTTTCGTGTTGACGTTCTACCGAACGGGGTGACCCCGCGTGGAGCGCTTGTTCTTTGCGCTGAAGAAGGTCGGCGAGCTTGTCTTGCATGGGGTTAGCACTAGTCACCCCGTGAACGATACTCGCAACTGGCTTAAGGAACCGAGGTGACGACGGTGGCTGTGACGGGTTGAATTCCGGCCGCGGGGACTGAGGCCCCTGGAACAGTGGTGACACCTAAGGGAACAACCACGGTTGCCGGGGAACCATCAACGACGATGGCGACTGAGGTGGTCGTGATATCAGTTCCGGTGGAACCCGAATCGCTGGAATTCGCCATCACCGACACGGTGTAGGTCACCGATGGCAACGGGCCGTCGGGTCCGTTGCCGGTCACAATAATTGTCCATAAGCCAGGAGCACCGAACGGCACTCCTTCACTCATGGGAAGGCGGGCCGCCCCTTCGCCATCGAGTGGGACGTTCAGGGTCACGCTCGCGGTGTTGTTGGTTGGCGGGTTGAACTGCACGGTGAGATCGGTCAAACCTGTCGGTGGCGAATACACGTCAATACGTACTGCGTTGAGACCGACCGTGGCGGGAGTGACCTTGAGTTGAACATCGAACTCACCGCCAGAACGATCGCCAACGAAGGCGTAGTTGGTGCGATCAGATCCGGGAGGAGTCACATTGGGAGGCAAGGTTGCAACCGACCATGACGTGAAGACCAAGACCAGCATGCCAATGCCAATTTCGGAGAGAACTGCTTTGCGCAATTGCTTCGCTGTACGACCACTGAGTTCGCGCTTTTTGGCTAACTGATGATTGATGAACTGTCGCGCTGCTCCTCCGACATAAACCATGCCGGCAACGCCGATCACCTTGACGATGATCAAGCGACCGTGACGACTTGTCAGAATTGAGCCACCGTCCATTTGGTAAAACTGCACAATTCCGGCAACAACCGTGACGCCGATATAGATATTTGCTTGCCGTGAAAACGTTCGTATGGCGTGCATTAGGTCTTCTTCACCTGGACCAATCAGCACCGATTGGGCCAAGAAAACGAGGCCTCCTAGCCACATGCCAGCGGCCAGAACGTGCACGATTCCGGCAATCGTGCCCAGAGCTGAGAAGTCGTCTAATACCCGAGTGAGCCCGAATGTTGCCATTGCTGCCGTGGGTAAGGCGAGTGAAACGATTTGTGATTGCGGATCAAAAATACGATCTGGGCGCAACGCCACAATCGCGCAGCCCGCAATGATGAAAACGCGAAGCACCGCCGAAATACCACTTGCACTGTGGAACAGTTCCCCCCAGCCGAGAGGAAGAATCGTGCTCGTCACAGATTTGCCCGAGAGCAACGATGCTCGCAACATGGCCACGACGTAGTTACTCACTAAGGCAACGATCCATGAAATTCTCAGGAACCTGTAGGTCGCGTCGTCGTTAATTCCTTCGGGCCACGTCCAACGAATAAACGCGATTCCACCGAATAATGCGGCGAGCGAGAGATAGGCGAGGATTCGGAAAAGACTGAGGGGTCCACTCACAGGGGGTGGATCAACTGCCAAGTTGCCGCCGTCAGTGACATCGCCACCCAGATCGCCAGGATCAGCCGTCGCCGGGTCGAGCACTTCAAAGGAAAAACCACCAGTTGCCACTTTGCCGTCGGCTTGGGGCACCGAAAAAGTGACGTTGCAGGTGCCAATCGGTAACGCTGCGGTCAATGTGGCGATGAGTGAAATACCGTCTGCACCGACGGTCACGGTTCCGATAGGGGCCGGCCGACCTTCACATACTGCCTGCATAACAGCATTATTTGGAACTGCTGCACTGAAAATGGCGACGATCTGAGCTGGTGACGTCGCTACCTTTTCGCTGTCTGCTGGACTCGATGAAACCAATGTCGTTTCGGCCCGAACTGGCTGGGCGCCAATGAGCAGGCCAGCGCTGAGAGCAACAAACAGACCCAAGATGGCAGCTCGCAATGTACGACGAGGGTGAGTTGCAGGTGAAGTGGCAGTAAGCAAAGACATGATCACCTCCAACGGTAGTTCTCCGAGACCTGCTGAATATGGGCACTCGTATGAATGCGATCTTGGGAAGTCGAAGCATCGTTCGCAACACCTCACCACTACAGTCTCAAGCGATGGCTGTTCAATCTCTCTACCGCCGGTATCGGCCGCAACGTTTCTCCGAACTCAAGGGTCAAGAGCATGTTGTACGCGCGCTCAAGAATGCGGTTGCCAACTCACGTGAGGGCCATGCCTATTTATTCTCTGGACCACGCGGCACGGGTAAGACAACAACTGCACGCATTCTGGCCAAAGTACTCAACTGTGAAAATCCACTTGACGGTGAACCTTGTTGCGAATGTGGTTCGTGCTTAGCAGTACAAGAGGGCAACAGTTTTGATGTCATCGAACTTGATGCGGCTAGCAACAACGGCGTTGAAGACATTCGTGAAATTATCGCGGCAGCATCCCTCGGATCACCAGGGCGACACAAGGTCTACATCCTTGACGAAGTACATATGTTGTCAAAAGGTGCATCGGCCGCGCTTTTGAAAACTCTCGAAGAACCACCATCACATGTTGTATTCGTTTTGGCCACGACAGACCCAGAGAAAGTTGCCGAAACAATTCGTAGTCGTACGCAACATCTGCAATTCCACTTGTTGCCCGTTGACGAACTTGAAGCACATGTGCGTTGGGTTGTATCTGATGCAGGCATTGACATCAGTGATGAATCAATTCATGCCGTACTTCGTCAAGGCGGAGGTTCAGCGCGCGATACGTTGTCGGCACTTGAACTCGCAGCAGCAACGGGTGGCATGGTTGATGAGGTCACGCCGGTTGACGAATTTGTTGATGCACTCATTGAGTACGACGCTGGTCGATTGTTGGCTGCGGTAGCGCACACCGTCAACTTCGGACGTGATCCGCGGACCATTGTGAACGACTTGGTGCGACACATGCGTGATGCGTTCTTAACGCAGATGGCCCCCGAACTTGTGCAGTTGCCCGAAGATCGTGCCACCGAAGTTGCCGCGCAAGCTGGCCGACTGGGTACACCGCGCATTGTCAAAGTCATTGAGACGTTAGGTCTGGCAATTAACGACATGCGCAATGCACCCGACTCGCGAGTAGTTCTTGAAGTCGCATTAGTACGGCTCGTACATCGTGAGTTACAAATGGGGATCGAATCATTGTTGGCCCGAGTTGAAAGACTGGAAAAAGAGCTGGAAAATCGGCCCCAAATCGCGCCTGCACCAGTAAATCCTTCAACTGGCCGAGCTGTTTTGGGTGGACGAGTTGCGCAGGATCCAAGTGCGCCCGCTGTACGACCCGAACCCGCCCCTGCCGCCGCACCAGCAACAAAACCTGCTGCACCAATTATTGACGCGACAGAACCTGCTCTTGTTGCGCCGGCGTCAACAAGTGCAATGTCAATTGCTGCAGTGATTGAAAAATGGAATGACGCTGTGATAGGCGAATTGAAAGGCATGCGTCGCGCGGTTGCTCAAATGGCTAAGCCCACCGAACGTGACGGTCAATTGGTTTTGATGGTGGATAACGAACCTTCAGCAAAACGTGTGAATGAATACTTGTCCGATCTCTCGGCAGTGATCTTTAAAGTCGCTGGAGGCAAGTGTGCGATTGTGGTTGAAACTCGTTCTGAAGAACCACGTACGCCAAAAGCAAAAGTTGTTGAAGAAGTAGCCGAAGAAGAATTCGTTGACATCGAAGAAATCAAGCAGTTGCCCACCGTCTCTAATAAGGCAACCGAAACAAATTTGGCTGACGCATTTCCTGGTTCAGAGATTCTCGCTGAGGACGAATAAGAGTGGCTGCTTCGTACACCATTCCTGTACAAACTTTGATCGATCAGCTTGGTCGCATGCCAGGTATCGGACCCAAGTCAGCCCAACGTATTGCGTTTCATCTGCTCAAACTTCCCGATGAAGATGTTGAACGTTTAGCTTCAGCAATTACCGACGCCAAAGCACGGGTTCGATTTTGCGCGCGTTGTTTCAACTTTGCCGAAGACGAACTATGTCCGATTTGTGCCGATCCTCGTCGTGATCCATCGGTGTTGTGTGTTGTTGAAGAAAGTCGTGACATCATCGCCCTCGAACGCACCGGTGAATTTCGTGGTCGCTATCACGTGTTGCTCGGGGTGATGAATCCCATTGATGGCATCGGTCCCGACCAATTGAAAATTCGCGAACTCGTGATGCGATTGTCAAATGAAGAGATCACCGAGATCATCGTGTGCACGAACCCCAACACCGAAGGCGAAGTGACGGCGTCGTACCTCAGCCGAATTTTGAAGCCCTTCAATATCCGCATCACCCGACCAGCTTCTGGTCTGCCAGTGGGTGGCGATCTTGAGTATGCCGATGAGCTCACATTGGGCCGGGCGATCAACGGCCGTCGAGTCATCGAAGACTGACGAGCAGTTCAGACGCGATCAAGGCACCAGTTCTGCAAAAGGTGCGGGCGGAAAAAGACCTGTTGCAGGACCGGTGCCCTGATATGACAGTTATGTTACAAATGTGACGCAATCATGTCAAGTATTGAGACGTGAGTTACGGTCTTTTCTATGGCGAAGCCCGGAAAAGTCACGATTTACCACAATCAGCATTGAAACAGCAGTGTCAGTGCCGTGAGCATTGCTGAGGAATTAGGCGTTGACGCCGAGATTGTGTTGTACATCAAGAATCCGCCCGACGAAGCCACATTGCGCGACATCATCTCGAAGCTCGAAGATCCCGTGACCAATCTGGTGCGTCGAGACAGTATGTGGAAGAAACTTGGCCTTGAAGAAAAAGATGCCAAGACCGCCGATCAGGTCGTGAAGCTATTGGTCAAGCACAAGCAACTGTTGCAGCGTCCGATTGTGGTGACTGCGAAGAAGGCCATTGTCGGCCGACCCAAAGAAAGAATCCGCGAACTACTTTCCTAACCAGAATGACAGTGAAAAGTGAGTATCAGACGGTGCGGACGATGATGGCATCGCCTTGACCGCCACCACCACATAATGCTGCAGCACCAACGCCACCACCTCGGCGACGAAGTTCATGTAACACGGTCAACGCAACGCGGTTACCGCTCATGCCGATTGGGTGTCCAAGGGCGATCGCTCCACCGTTGACGTTCACGATGTCATCGCTGATTCCGAGATCGGCCATTGATGCAATACCAACGGTGGCGAATGCTTCGTTGAGTTCGAACAAGTTGATGTCGCTGACCTTCATGCCGACTTTGTTGAGTGCCTTCAAGATGGCGCGGCTTGGCTGAGTCAACAACGATGCATTGTCGGGACCAGCAACCATTCCGTAGCTCACAACTTGTCCGAGAGCCTTGATGCCACGATCTTTCACGAAACGCTCAGACATCATGACAACAGCCGAACCGCCGTCGCTCAACTGCGAAGCATTTGCTGCAGTAATTGTGCCGTCTTTGTCGAATGCAGGCTTGAGGCCACCAAGGCTTTCCATCGTGGTTTCGGCGCGCACCCCCTCGTCGTTCGCGATGACCAACGGGTCACCCTTGCGCTGCGGAATTGAAACAGCGATGATTTCGTCAGCCAAACGACCAGCAGCAATTGCGGCTGCGGCGCGTTGGTTGCTCTTCATGGCGAGATCGTCTTGTTGCTGACGGCTGATGTTGCCAGCGGTGTAACGCTCGGTACCAAGACCCATCAAGCATGAGTCGAATGAACACCACAATCCATCGGCGATGATGGCATCTTTGAGTTCGGTGTTGCCGTAACGGAAACCGCCGCGAGCACCCGAAGCGATGTATGGAGCATTAGTCATCGACTCCATGCCACCAGCAATCACGATGTCGGCATCGCCGGCCTGAATCATTTGGTCGGCGAGATAGATCGCGTTCAAACCTGACAAGCACACTTTGTTGACGTTGATGGCGGGCACGCTCATCGGAATGCCAGCCTTGACGGCGGCCTGACGGCTCGGGACCTGACCCTGACCGGCCATCAACACCTGGCCCATGATCACATGGTCAACTTCGTTCGGTGAAACACCGGCACGCTCGAGGGCGGCCTTGATTGCGATGCTGCCAAGATCGGCGGCACTGAACGAAGCGAGTGCTCCGCTCATCTTGCCAATCGGCGTACGGGCTCCAGCGACGATGTATGAACCGGCCATGATGGACTCTCTTTCGTAAGGCGTTCTCGGGTGACGCATTTGTCAGATCTCTATTGTGTCGCCAAAGTGCCCTCAGAACCTACTCCTGAGTAACATCGGCGCATGGAAAAGATCCTTGACGCCATCATGAGCGGTGCCGACAGCGCAACCATCGGAGCCCTCAGCATTCCCGACAATTACCGAGCCGCCCATATTTTGGCGAGCGAAGCCACCATGTGGGAAGGCGTGGCATCTGAAAAGAAAGACCCGCGTCAAAGCGTGCATGTGGGCGATGTTGCAACACCCGAACTTGCCCCTGACGAGGTCTTTGTAGCCGTGATGGCCAGCAGCATCAACTTCAACACGGTGTGGTCGAGCATTTTTGAACCAGTGTCAACGTTTGGCCCAATGAAGCGCCTCTCGCGTGAAAGCGAATGGGCCAAGCGCCATGATCAGCCGTATCAAGTGATTGGTAGCGACGCGTCTGGTGTTGTTGTCAAAGTCGGTTCGGCTGTTCGTATGTGGAAGCCCGGCGATCACGTGACCGTGCATTGCAATCATGTTGACGATCAAGACAACACCGCGCATAACGATTCGATGATGGCCGCGAATCAGCGCATCTGGGGTTACGAAACAAACTTCGGTGGTCTTGCCGATTTGACAGTTGTGAAAGCCAATCAATTGATGCCGAAGCCTGCTCACCTCACGTGGGAAGAAGCAGCAGTGAATGCATTGTGCAACTCAACGAGTTACCGCATGTTGGTCAGTCGCAATGGTGCAGCAATGAAACAAGGCGATGTTGTTTTGATTTGGGGAGCAACTGGTGGCATCGGCGCCTATGCAACGCAATACGTTTTGAACGGCGGAGGCATTCCGGTGTGTGTCGTGAGTAGTGACGAAAAGGCGCAAATCTTGCGCGACATGGGAGTTGAACACATCATCAATCGCAAGACCGCTAATTACAAGTTCTGGAAAGACGAACACACTCACGACGAAAGTGAATGGCGTCGCCTCGGAACCGATATTCGCGATCTCGCCGGCGAAGACCCCGACATCGTTTTCGAACATCCCGGTCGCTCAACTTTTGCGGCATCGATCTATGTCGCCAAGCGTGGTGGCACTGTTGTGACCTGCGCAGCAACAAGTGGCTTCATGATGGAATTTGACAACCGCCATTTCTGGATGCGACTCAAGAATCTCGTAGGCAGCCACTTCGCTAACTACCAAGAAGCCTGGCAAGCCAATCGTTTGTTGGCTAAGGGCATGATTCATCCCGTGCTGAGCCAGACTTTTGACTTGAATCATGTTGGCGAGGCCGCTTACCAAGTGCATAACAACATGCATGAGGGCAAGCTTGGCGTCTTGTGTTTGGCTCCAGAAGCTGGTCTTGGTATCACCGATCCGGCGTTCCGTGCCAAAGTTGGCGAAGCCAATATCACCCGATTCCAACGCGCCTGATCATTCGTGGCATTCTGTTGACATGATTCTCACCGAAATCGACCACGTTGCTATTGCCGTCAAAGACCTCGAAGCCGCCATCGATTATTACAAGCGTGCCTTTGGAGCCGAAGTAGATCATCGCGAAATCGTTGAAAGCGACGGCGTTGAAGAAGCGTTGTTGAAAGTGGCTGAAAGCTACATACAACTGTTGACACCAACTCGTCCCGACAGTCCGGTTGCCAAAGCAATTGAAAAGCGTGGCGAAGGCCTTCACCACATTGGGTACCGTGTTGCCGATTGCGGCGCTGCGTTAAATGCGATGTTGGCCGCTGGTGCAACCGCGATCGACAAAGCACCTCGTCCAGGTAGCCGTGGAACCACTGTTGCGTTCATCCACCCCAAGGGCAGTTTCGGAACTTTGATTGAACTCGTTCAGGAGTAAAGATCAGTCGGCTTGTAGTAACAAGCCTTTGAGGTATTCCGATTCGGGGAAGTGCAAGTGCACCGGATGGTCTACAGGTTGACCAAGTCGACGAATAATTCGCAGGTCGCGTTTCGCGTCAACTGCTGCTCCGGCAACAACCTTCTGGAACAAATCTGTATCCATTGATTGCGAACATGAGAACGTCATCAACTTGCCGCCAGGTGCGAGCAATTTGATACCAACCAAGTTGATGTCTTTGTACTTACGGGTGGCGCGCTCAATATGTTTTGCGCTCGCCGAGTATTTCGGCGGGTCAAGAATGATCAAGTCAAACTCGGCACGGCGATCGCGCATACGACGAAGAACTTCAAAGGCATCTCCTTCGATGACTTTGCCAACATCAACACCATTTAATTCAGCGTTCTGCTTGGCAAGCTCGAGTGCGGGACCAGAAGACTCGACGGTGGTTACTGAAGTGGCACCGTTCTTGGCCGCAACAATTCCGAACGAACCGGTGTAACCAAATACGTTGAGCACACGAAGCCCAGGAGCCAACGAGGCAACCAACTTTCGTGAATCGCGTTGATCAATATAGAAACCAGTCTTATGTCCGTCTTCAACATTGACGATGTACTTCTCGTTACCTTCAATGGCGTAGATCTTTGCAGGCAAGACGCCAGCAGCAAGTCCGTTGCGCACGGTGAGGCCTTCGCGTTCGCGATCGGCTCCTTCGCTACGTTCGTACACACACGTGATTCCTTCAACCTTCATCAACGTTGAAACCACAGCATCACGCCAACGTTCTATGCCGACGCTATTGATTTCCATGACTACGACTTCGCCATAACGATCGACGGTCAACCCTGGCAATCCATCGGAGTCACCAAAAATCAATCGACAGGTGTGAGTGAGTTCGGGATCGGCGTTACGTTGCGCAACTGCCTTGTTAATTGTGTCAGCGATAAAGCCAGCAGTGATTTCAATAGTGGGATCGAATGACCACACGCGAGCTCGAAGAGCCGAGAACGGGCTGTATGAAGCAGTAGCTAGTTCGGTTCCATTCGCTGCGACGATGCGGACCGTGTCGCCAGGCTGCGGATCTCCATCAACTTTGGCGACGGCACCACTGAGAATCCACGGGTGGCCGCGTTTCATACTGCGATCGCGATCGGCTTTGAGATGCAGTGAGGCTGAAGGTTCGATTGTCATTGCCTAGAGGGTACGACCTAAAGAAGCCTTGACGTGTTCTTGACAATAGAGATATTGAGTCGGGTATGTCTTTGCCGATATCTCATGCGTCAGTCACAGTCTTCAATTGAAAGGTAAAACATGAATATCAACAAGGAAATAACTGAGCCCAGCCGCGACAAGGGATTCACCCTCGTCGAACTACTCATTGTCGTCGTGATTCTGGGAATCTTGGCAACAGTGACAGTTTTTGGCGTTCGCGGTATCACCGACAAGGGTCAACAGAGTGCCTGCGATACCGATAAGAAAGTACTCGAGACCGCCGTCGAAACCTGGTACGCCGATCAGTCACCAGCTACTGCTGGCGATCCTACAGAAGCCAAATTGGTCACTGCCCAATTCCTTCGCTCGCTATCAAATCTGTACGACGTGGGCATTGCTGGTGCCGTGAATATTCAAACTGGTGGAGGTTGCGTCTAGTTCGTTCTGCGCTACTAACAAATAAAAGACCGGCCCTCGCGGCCGGTCTTTTATTTTTGCTTGGTTGACTAGTTATTGACCAGTTGCGCCCGTTGGGTGGCGATCTGGGTGACAACTTCTTTGGGATACGCACTTTGATTACATGCATCAAACTGAGTGATATGTCCGGCTATCACTAACCGAGCTAAGTCCATCTCGAGAGTCTGCATTCCGTCACCTTGACCGGTGCTAATGACATTGCGCATCTGACGAGTTTTTCCTTCACGCAAAAGGTTACGCACGGCGTCATTCACAATGAGCGCCTCATACGCGGCAACCCGTCCACCATATTCAGAGGCAATCAGTCTTTGACTGATGATTCCCTGTAAAGAACCAGCAAGTTGAATCTGAATTTGATCTCTGCGTTCGGCAGGGAAGACGTCGACAATACGGTCGAGAGCCTGCGAGGCATCGTTGGTGTGCAAAGTGGCAAAAACCAGGTGACCGGTTTCAGCAAGTGTGAGTGTGATGGCAATTGATTCAAGATCACGCATTTCTCCGAGCAAGATCACATCAGGATCTTCACGGAGAGCAGATCGTAATCCATCTTCAAAAGTATTGACATCGGTGCCTACTTCACGTTGGTTGACCAGTGACCGCTTATGTGAGTGAACAAATTCGACTGGATCCTCAATGGTCAAGATATGACATGCTCGATCACGATTTATTTGGTCAATCATGGCGGCAAGCGTGGTGCTCTTACCAGACCCAGTTGGTCCAACGACTAGCACCAGTCCATATGGGGCATTCAATAGACGAGTGCATACAGGTGGTGCACCGAGCTCGTGGAGTGGGCTAATGTGATGGGGGACAACACGGAGTGCGAGTGCCATGCATCCGCGTTGACGAAATGCATTGGCACGAAAGCGGCCCACACCGTTGATGCCGAAAGAAAAGTCAACCTGATGATTCTGAGCAAATTCTTTGCTCTTGGCTTCATCTAAGAGACTTCCGATCATCCGGTCAAGTTCGGATGCATTAAGTTCACCCATGCCATCAATCGGGATCAGATCACCACTCTGGCGCACCATGGGTGGTCGGCCTACTGTGAGATGTAAGTCGGATGCCGACGCATTGACAGTTACTCTCAAGAGTCTGTCGAGTTCTAGATCAATTGTGAGTTGAGTAAACGAAGTCATCGCTAGTGTCCTTTGTTGATGATTTGTGTGAACAGCATTGACACTTCAGTACCAGTGGTGTGGGCCGCTCTTGTCATGGGTTTGTTAATAGGTTCGTTCTTGACGGTCGTTATTGATCGTGTACCGCGTGGTGCATCTGTGGTGCAGCCAGGATCGGCATGTGGTTCGTGTGGACTTGAACTTGGGCCGCTTGATTTGGTGCCCGTCATGTCGTGGCTCATTTTGCGCGGCAAATGTCGCAAGTGTCGTCAACCCATTGGAGTTGAACCGATCTTTGTGGAAATCGTGACTGCCACTTTGTTTGTTCTGATGGCGATGCATTTTCGGCAAACTGTGTTGGTTGCTGCCTTTTGTATTTTTGCTGCGGGCTTGACGGGCTTGACGGTCATTGACTTGAAGACCCAACGTTTGCCCCGTGAAATTTCGTACACCGTGATGGCTCTGGGGGCACCACTGCTGGTGATTGCCGCGTTGATTGAAAATGAACCACGACGTATTTATATGGCGTTGTTTGGCGCAGTTATTTCTCTTGCTGTCATGGGTGCTTTGTATGCCGTCAGTCGAGGCGGGCTTGGTGACGGCGACGTGCGACTGAGTCCGCTGCTCGGAATGTACTTGGGATGGTTGAATCCAGGTCTTGCACTGGTCGGGCTGTTCTACGGATTCATTCTTGGTGCAGTGATCGGAGTCGTGATGATGATCATTGGTAAGGCTGGACGCAGAACGCAATTGCCGTTCGGACCATTCCTGGAGGCCGGATCGATCGTCGCAATTTTCTACGGACAGAATCTCATTGATGTGGTGTTGGGTCACTGAACCCAAAGTGTTCATCACGCACCATCCTTCACACCACCAAGTACTCCATACATCGCTGAGACTAAAGCAACGGCAACGAAGCCAACCATTAAACCCACGCCGATAATCATGAGAGGCTCAAACATTGTCGTAAAGCGTTTGATGCGGACTTCGAGTTCGGAGTCAAAGTATTCGCTTGCTGCTGCGAGTTGTTCGTCAAGGGTTCCGGTTTCTTCGCCAACTTTAAACATTTGTCTTGCTGCGCCTGGGAAAAGATTGGTTGCTGCCAGCGGACCAGAAAATCCAGATCCGCGCAACATTTCTTCACGCGCTACTTCAAGCCGTTCGCGATAAACCGCATTGGCGGTGGCCTCTGTTGTGGTCTCCATTCCGTCCGGAAGTGGGACTCCAGCGCGCACCATCGCGCCAAGAATTCGGCAAAACCGTTCAAGAATGGCGTATTCAATGATTCCTTTGATGACGGGAATTTTGAGGACAGCTTGATCTTTGAATCGCCGACCTCTGTCGGTCTTTATGATCCAAACCGCTAACGCAATAATTACCGTGAAGCAAGCAATTGGGATATAGATGAGATCAGTAAAGAGTGAAGCGACTGCTAACAGCATGCGTGTTGGAAGCGGAAGATCGGCGTTGAGCTCAGCAAAAAGTGGCTTAAATTTTGGCAATACATACCCAGCCAATATGACAACAGTGACGATGGCCATCACCATGACAACTCCTGGATACGACAATGCGCTGACAACTTTGGAGCGTGTTTCAATTTCACGATTGAGGTAATCCGACAAGCTGTCGAGAGTTTCATCAAGGCGACCAGTGAGTTCGGCACTGTGCAGAATCCCGACGTAATAGTTCGGAAATACCTGAGCATGTTTAGCTGCTGCCATTGACAGTGTTCCACCATTGCGCAACTCTTCAATCATTGCCGTGATTGCTCGTCTTAATGCAGTGTCTTGAGTTTCATCTCCGATTGTTTCTAATGCAGTTGTGATCGGAATGCCAGCACGGACAAACACTGCAAGTTGTCGTGTGAAGTGCATCAACTCTTTCTTCTTCACCTTTTCTTTAGTGAGTTCAAATTGAAGAAGACCGCGCTTTTCTGCCAGTTTTGTTGGATACAGATCTTGATTTAAAAGATATGCACGTGCGTCACCGATGCTGTCAGCCTTCGTGTCACCTTGAACGGTGAGACCCTCATTGTTGATCGCGCTATAGGCAAACTTGGGCATAAGTATTCCAATCAGGCCACATATAGAGTTCTGATGACTTCGGCAACTGTCGTGATATCTGCGTCAACGAGATTGATTGCCTCAGTAATCATGGGACGCATACCTTCGTCAATTGCCAATTGGCGCACTCGCTCAGTCGTCGCATGGTCAACAATAAGTTGACGAATTGCTGGCGAGAGTTTCAAAAGTTCGTAAACACCGATGCGGTCGCGATAACCGGTTTGTGAACAATCCTGGCAACCAATTCCATAAAAGAAGAGGTTTTTGTTGCTGTTGGGGAGATGGTTTTGAAAGAGAGCCATCTCCTCGGCGTCTGGTTCGTATGGCTGTTTACATGAATCACAAATACGTCGCAACAAACGTTGACCGATAACACCCATGACGGATGAAGCAATGAGGAATGCTTCAATACCCATGTCAAGCAATCGATGTAAAGCAGCAGCTGCGTCGGTGCCATGGAGTGACGACAAAACAAAGTGACCAGTGAGGGCTGATTGAACCGCTATTCGTGCTGTGTCGGCATCACGAATTTCACCAACCAAAATAACGTCGGGGTCTTGACGTAACAAAGCGCGCAGTCCGGTTGCAAATGTTAGACCCGCTTGTTCGTTGGTTTGAACTTGATTGATCCCAGGGAAAACGTATTCAACAGGATCCTCAATAGTCGTGACATTTTTGCCAATGTCATTGATCTCCATCAATGACGCATACAAAGTGGTTGTTTTTCCTGCTCCAGTAGGACCAGCACAAATCACCATGCCAAATGGTGAGCGAACCATTTGCGAGTAGATCTCGTGAGTGTCGTTAGGCATTCCAAGTTCGCTGAGTCCAATAGTTGAACGTCGCTTGTCGAGGAGCCGCATGACAAGTTTCTCGCCAAAGACAGTCGAGACTGTGGCGACGCGTACGTCAACTTCGCGTCCGTCAACCATTGTTGAAAATTGACCGTCTTGTGGTCGGCGGCGTTCAACGATATTCATGCCCGCCATGATCTTTAAGCGGCTCACCAAACTTGAGTGCATATGTAGGGGGAGTTTTTGTGCTTCAACCAAGTTTCCATCGACGCGATAACGAATGCGCAAGATGTCATTGAGTGGCTCAATGTGAATGTCAGATGCTCGGTCGCGCAAACCCTGACTGACCAGCGACGTCACCATCTGAACGACTGGGCCGTCGTCATCGGTGGCGACATTTGAATGTTCGGCAACCCGTGCCTTTGTCGAGACGTCAGCGACTCCTTGGTCTTTTAGAGAGGCAGATTCTTTGGTCGCCGATCGATTGAACACGGGTGTCTATCGGTCATGGGATCGCCCTCCTCAACCGACTGGACCCCTTCTTAACAATCCCTTGACGAATTGCCACGATGTGATTCGAAGAATTTAGGCGGCGAGGCGCGGGGCAACGATGCCGGCGATGGCCGCGAATTGCAAACCTGCGGCAACCACGGTGAAGGCGTGAAAGATCTCATGGAAACCAAAAACCTTGGGCCACGGATTAGGTCGTTTCGTTGCTAATGCGATCGCACCAAGTGTGTAACAAACTCCGCCACCAAGGATGAGGGCAAAACCCAGATGGCCGAGACCGCGCCACAAAGCAGGCAACGTCACAATCGCTGACCAACTCACAACCATGTAACTACCACCGTGCCAAACAGTTGGCACATTGGGTAACCAATGAATCGCGATACCGATGAGCGATCCACCCCACACACCAATAAGCACGGCCCATCGAGTCCAACCATCAAGACACAACACTGCGACCGGCGTATACCCACCAGCAATGGCGAGAAAAATTGCCGAATGATCAAAACGTTGCATGAGAGCTTTGGCTTTGGGTTTCCAAGGCACTCGGTGATAGGTCGCCGACACGCCGAACATTGTTGCTGTGCCTACGACGTACAGAATCAAGGAGAGCAGAAGATTGAAGGGAAGATTCACCGCGATCAATAAGACTGTCCCAAGTATCACCATGATCGGAAATGACACCAAATGCGACCAGCCCCGTAGGAGAGGTCGAATTGCCGGGTCATCTGCTGTCTTCACCTATTCATTCTGACCTACTCAGCCCAAAAAGTGTGGTCAGTTCACCACTACGCTTTGAGGTAATGAGTACAGGAGAAATCCATACAAGGGAAGTCTGGACATGATCGTTCATCTCGTTGACGGAACATACGAGTTATATCGCCAGCATTATGGCCAAGCGGTGCGTTCATCAACTCCTGCACCGAACGCCGCAACGATTGGTGTTTTAAACTCGACAATGCAGTTGCTCACCGAAGGCGCAACATATATCGGTGTTGCAAGTGATCATGTCATTGAAAGTTTTCGTAACGACTTGTGGGCTGGTTACAAAACAAGTGAGGGTATGGAGCCCGAAATCTTGGGACAGATTCCGATCATGGAAGAAGCACTTCGCGCCATGGGTGTCACCGTGTGGCCGATGGTTGAGTACGAAGCCGATGATGCTCTTGCATCTGCTGCTGCTGTTGCTGATGCCGATTCGCGCGTGACCCAAGTACAAATCTTGAGTCCCGATAAAGATCTTGGTCAATGTGTGAAGGGCACGCGCGTTGTACAGATTGATCGCCGCAAAATGGGCAAGGGCGAAAACGGATTGGTTGATGAAGCAGCTGTGCTTGAAAAATTTGGTGTCCTGCCGTCGGGTATCGCGGATTACCTCGGACTCGTTGGTGACACGGCCGATGGTTTTCCGGGCCTCTTAGGTTGGGGTGCGAAATCGGCAGCTTCAGTCTTGGCGCGCTACGGACGTATCGAAAATATTCCTGATGCAGCCGGCCAGTGGGATGTCCCTGGTCTGCGCGGTGCCGCCAAGTTGGCGACAGTTCTTAGTGAAAATCGTGACTTGGCATATCTCTTCCGTCGCATTGCAACCACGATCAACGATGTCCCGGTCGGCAAAGTTGATGACTGGCACTGGAGCGGTCCAACCCCTGAATTTGCCGATTTTTGTGCCGACC